>OGTL01000166.1_pt1 | contig 64412 bp, 58 predicted proteins | sample 1553601 | NCBI WGS metagenome assembly OGTL01 (sample SAMEA2580112, study PRJEB22360) | human gut metagenome | biome: human gut; feature: human-associated habitat; material: faeces | place: Denmark | collected 2008/2010 | reverse complement strand
CGACCAGACACGGACAATTTTCTGTTTCCGCTGCGCCGCTTATCTCCGCCTCCTCCCGCGAACTCGCCTCCAGCAAAACCAGCTGTCGGCTCAAACACACTCCCGGAGGCGGGCTATGCTCGCTCCACCGACGAAAATTATCCTACCGTCTGTGTCGCATGTTTCTCTCCTTCGCCGCCATACTATTCTTCTCCCGCTGACATAAGTATCCCCACTTATCCACCGCTTAGAGTTCTCCCCACTTGAAGCACAGGAATGTTTATTCTGCAGTAAAGTAAATTGATTGCTAAATATATTAGGCGCTATTCTCATTTATAGTTTCTTGACGAAAGACCTGGAAGCATCTATAATCATAGAGACATACCGTTATACAAGAAAGTGTGCTATCACACACATACACGTTTAAAATTATCAATGGCACAGCTTTCTTGCTCGCGCCGAGCACCCTTGCGAAACAATAATTTCTTTTCGTGCGAATGCGCATCGTTTGCACAAAGCGCACAAGTATAACATTATAATAGGTAGAAACAGAATTCATATCATGCGAAAGTAGAGGAAAATAGACAATGTGGATAGCAAAAAACTGGAAAGATTATCAGGTGATTGATTGTTCTCAGGGCGAAAAGCTGGAGAGATGGGGGACGTATCTCCTGGTCCGTCCGGACCCGCAGGTAATCTGGGATACACCGAAAGGATGGCGCAAACACAATGCACATTATCACAGAAGTAAAAAAGGCGGCGGAGAATGGGAATTTTTTGATCTGCCGGAACAGTGGACCATTCATTATAATGATCTGACCTTCAACTTAAAACCATTTAGCTTCAAGCATACCGGATTATTTCCGGAGCAGGCTGCGAACTGGGACTGGTTCGGTGACAAGATCCGCAAAGCGGGCCGACCAATCAAAGTATTAAACCTGTTTGCCTATACCGGTGGTGCAACCCTTGCCGCTGCTGCTGCCGGCGCACAGGTCACACATGTGGATGCTTCCAAAGGAATGGTTCAGTGGGCAAAAGAAAATGCTGCATCTTCCGGACTCAGTGACAAGCCGATCCGCTGGCTGGTAGATGACTGTGTAAAATTCGTAGAGCGTGAAATCCGTCGTGGCAATCACTATGATGCCATTATCATGGACCCGCCATCCTACGGAAGAGGACCGAAAGGAGAAATCTGGAAAATTGAAGAATCCGTATACCCGTTAGTAAAACTGTGTACACAGATCCTTTCTGATGATCCACTGTTTTTCCTGATCAACTCCTATACGACAGGCCTTCAGCCTGCAGTGCTGGCTTACATGCTTGGTACTGTTATGAAAAAATATGACGGCATCGTAACTGCAGATGAAATCGGACTTCCTGTATCTTCCAACGGACTTGTACTTCCCTGCGGAGCCTCCGGCCGCTGGGAATCAAAATAATTTTTTCATTCTGAGTTAATACGCTCACTTCTGCAAGGCGAATAATAACAAATCATTCTTAAACAAAAAGATTTATCAATACCCATTTATTCTATAGGCCATTGATAAATCTTTTTTATCAAATATGTTTCTCTGCAATCCTGCCGGAAACTATATTAAACTTTTTCTATACTCCATCGGGCTCACATTATAAATCTGCTTAAATGCATCCACAAAACGACGAACGTTATTATAACCAACCTTTTCTCCAATCTCATAGGTTTTGAGATCCGTGGTCCGGAGCAGTTTGATAGCCTCTTCCATACGGATAGATGTCAGATATGCTTTATAATTCTGTCCGGTTTCCTTTTTAAACAGTGCACTGAAATAATTCTGACTGACACAGGCCACATCTGCCAGTTCCTTAATGGACATATCCTCTGCATAATGTGCTTTGATATAATCTTTGACCTGTTCGATCATCACTTTATCCTTAGACTTTCCATTGTTATCCAATAAAATCCAGAGATTCTGATAGTAGTTCCGTATACATTCCCGCAACGCCCGGAAAGTCTTTCGCGATTCTGTGTCTTTCTGCAGTTTCTCCTGCATCTCATTATAATCACCTTCGATGAGCTGATACTGGAATAATTTCGTACCAATTTCAGCTACAAAATACAACACCCTGGAGAGTGCCGCATTTTTATTTCCATAATGAATTGCTTCTACCTTATCCATAATATTGTCAATTTTTTCCAGATAAGATTCATCATGTGCAATGATTGCATGGTAAGCCTCATCCACACTCTTTGCATAGTCTTCAAAGGATACGGTGTAATCTTTATGGATATCTCTGAAATCAATCAGGTGTTTTTCCTCAAAATAATACAGTTCAAAAGCAAACTTTGCCGTTTTGTATGCATTTTTCAGTTGCTTTGCATCGGTAGAATACATACCGATCCCGACTGATAACTCTGTATGTACCTGCGCTGACACCTGCTGTACCACCGGCATCACGTAGGTTTCCACGAAAGTATCTTCCTCTCCACAGGGGAACACTCCCATGAGATGCAGTGCACAGTCGTCTTTGCGCAGGACAAAAGCTTTGCCACGCAGCTTTTGTGCAATCTGATTGTAAATAGAAAAACGAAGCAAATTGAACCGCTCAAAAGAATCCTTTATCATATCAGCTGCCAGATCCGGCCGGATACCCACACAGATTCCCACAAAGAAATGACCTTCAAAGTCGATTTCTTCCGCCTCAAACAACTGATACAATTCATCATTTTCAAATCCCTGTCCATCATTGATTTCCCGGAATAGCTGATACATCTCATCATCTTCTTCTTTGAAAATTTCAATGGTATTCTGTTCTTCCAGCTTTTTAATTGCCTTGCGCACCGCATCCTCCAGATCCTTGCGCGCAACAGGTTTCAACAGATAATCAACGGCTCCGCTCTGCAGGGCTTCTTTTGCATAGGTAAATTCCTGATATCCACTGATAAAAATAAACTTTGCATGCATATCCGTTTCATTGCACCACCGAAGTATATCAAGTCCCGTTCGATAAGGCATCATAATATCGGTGATTACAATATCAGGATCAGTTTCTTCCATTACTTCTTTCAACTGTTGTCCATCCCGTGCTTCCCCCACAAGATGGACATCCATATTTGTCCAGTCTACCAGTTTCTTTAACCCCTGTAAAATAACTCCCTCGTCATCCGCGATCACTGCTTTCCACATCTTCAGGTTCCTCCCAGATCGGCAAACGGTAGGTCACGATCGTTCCCACACCCTGAAAACTCTCGATTCCGAAACCATATTCTTTGCCGCAATTCAGCTTTATTCTGTCATAAACATTTTTCATTCCAACACTCAGGCGACCGTTCGCATCTGTTTTTCCGATTTCCGGATTATCCAGTGTCTCCTGCATAATTCGGACCTGTTCCTCCTCCATGCCGACACCGTCATCCATCACGACAATCTCCAGATAATCTTCTTTTCGTTCCACACGGATAGCAACCGTACCTTCTCCATTCTTCTCCCGCAAACCGTGACGGATCGCATTCTCTACCACCGGTTGAAGCAGCAGCTTTGGAATATACAGCTGTGCATCTTCATCAGACACCTGGATGCTTAGCCGGATTCTTCCTTCATAACGGACTTTCATAATAACGAAATATTCCCGCAGTGCCTGCAATTCATCCCGTAGCACGATACAGTCGGTATGTTCTCCCATCACATACCGAAGCTGATGTGCCAGGCATTCCAGCAATTCTGCTGTCTTTTCGTCATTTTTTTCCAGTGCCGTCATACGGATCACATCCAGTGTATTGTACAGATAGTGTGGTTGGATCTGCATCTTCAAAGCGTTCAGTTCTGCATCTTTCTGGCAGATTCTGGCTACATATACCTGATTGATGTAATCATTCAGGCGCTCCACCATCTTGTTGAATCCATCTGCGATGATTTCCATTTCATCATGGGAATTAATCTCCAGACGCACATCCATCTGTCCATTCTCTACCTGCTTCATAGCCTCCTGCACCTTCCGGACCGGTTCAGTCATCCTGTTCGAAAATATAATATACAAAAGTATCAGGAAGATACAGGAAAACAGTAAAATGACCGCCATCATGGTACGGTTGCTGAAATAATATCCCATAGCTTCCGCATCGTTCAATTTCAGTACCGCATACTCATCCGTATCCATGATTCTGGCATAAAAGATCCAGTTTCCATCAATCTTTTCATAACCCTCCGATCCTTTCAGCTGAGCCATCACCTTTTCTCCCAACGGATTTCTGCCATCCAGATAATCCTTCCGGTCCTGGCTATATACATAATGTTTTTCTTTTGGATTACATATATAAAGACTTCCCTTTTCCAGACCGATCTTATCCACCAGATTCTCCAACACATTCACATTGATATCCACGAACAATGTGCCAAGCGGGGTGCTATACGCACGGTTTATGGAGGTAGTATCCATATAATTGCGCACAAGTACAAAAATAAAATCATCCGAGTTGATACAGATATTACTTTCTTCCGTTGTCCTGAGTACACGCAAATCACGCATCTCGTCCTGTGAGATAATTCTCATTTGCGTATAATAGTCTGCATCATTTCGTAACGTTTTTTCCTGATTATAATATACACTGTATATTTTACCATTGCTGTCAACAAAACGGGTAGATGCAATATGTTTACTCTTAGACATTACTTCTTTCAAAGCTTCATCTACGTCTAAAGAACGTTCCCCGTCTGTGAGATTACTGTTTTTCAACACAGCTGCAAGACTTTCCCCATCGTCCGTCTCATAATTATACAGTTCCGCCATGGCTGCGTCTGCAGATTTCATAATATCTTCCACATTTCTGGCAAAATATCCGTTGATCTGTGCATAATTTCGAATCATGGTTTCCCTGATATTATCTGTAAATCTGGAAAAGAACAGCAGACTGATCAGGAACAATGGAATCACACCAAACAACAAGTATGCCACCGTCAGTTTTCCAAAAGTCGTGTCTGTTATCTTCCTTTTCATTGATTCGCCTCCTGACTGGCCTCACAGGAATCCCACAGCTGCTGGATATGCTGTGCCGCATCAGTTACGGACACTTCACTCTTCAATTCACTGCGTAACAGAAGCAGCATGCCTTTTTCAAAATCTACCGGTGTATCTTCATTACCAATATAGGTTGCGATCTGCTTGTCACTACTTCGGAACGCACGCTCCGTTTCTTCCTGAAAAGGAACTCCGGCGGTAGCAATCCATTCTTTAGTCAATGGAAAACTACAGATTGCCTCACAGGTCAGTGTATAATTCTGTTCGGAATAAAAATATTTCAGAAATGTCATTGCCGCATCATACTTGTCAGGATTTTCCTCACATTCCTTTGTCACAGACCAGAACGTATCCAGATTATCACTGGCATAGGTCACACCGTTTGCACCCGGCACATAAAACCAGCCTAATTCCATGGAAGTGTTCAATTTCTGAATGGCAAATGAAGTCCATGGACCGGTATACATCATGGCAATCTCTCCCTCCGCCATTCTATACGGCAGATTTCCATCTCTGGTCGTCTGCCAGTCATCGTTGACATATCCCGCATCAAACAGATTTTTCAGATCGGCAAGCATCTGTATCACTTCCGCATCTGTCCAGGAAACCACTCCCTCCGAGCATTGACTGAGCCACTCCGGATTCTTCGACAGCACATCCGTGCGAAAGAAATGATTTACCCAATATTCCATATGCCACAGATCGCTGCCGCCCACACCGATGGGATCAATGCCTTTGCTTTTCAGTGTTTTACAGATATTCAAAAAATCCTGATACGTCTGCGGAACACTCAGGCCATATCGTTCAAAAATTTCTTTGTTATAAATAATTCCGGAGGTAGATTCCACCGCGCCTACCGCGTAAGTTTTTCCGCCTACATCATAGGTATACTTAACCAGATTTTTCACCTCATCTGAGATTTCTCCCAGTGTGTCACTGTTAGCATAAGGCTCCGGGGTCTTCAGCTGCACAATGTCTCCCAGTTCATTCCGCGCAATTTTTTTGATCAGGATATCCTCGTACACTTTGTCCTCATAGTTTACTTCATAGTTAACCTTGATATTCGGATACTTTTTCTCAAAATTTCGCACTGTCGCCTCAATGGCTGAATTCCACTGTGCATTCTGATAGGCATAAACCAGTTCAATCTCAACCTGGTTTTCATCCTCTCCGGCGGATTTTGTCCTTCCCTTGTTGCGGATGTTGTCATAGAACAGAGATCCACACAAGATCACAAGCAACGATACCAAAATAATGATACTGATGATCAATAATCCTCGTTTGCGTCCATTTATCATTTCTTTTCCTCAATCTCTACCAATCTCAACTTGTCACTTTATCCCATTTTACCACTTTTTCAGTGCCCACAATACTACTTTTTGCCGATACATACGATGAAAAGCGGTTCCCCGCAGATTGCGGGGCACCGCTTAAATTTTACAACTCTCAAAAAACAAACTTCTACTGATTATTTACCCTGGATAAACTCAAGCAGAACACCGTTGCAGTCACGTACAAACATAACCGCCTCGCCATCCATACGAACCTCATGTGCGATATCAACACCGTTCTCTACAAAACCTGCTTTCAGTGCATCCATGTCATCTGTTGCAAATGCAATATGTTTTGTTCCAACCGTCTGGAGATCTGTATTCGGTGTCAGACGATCTTCCGGAATTTTTTTCGGCTCATCATACTCGAATAACTCAATCTGAAATCCATCTTTCTCGATGAACACGATTTTTGCTTTCAGTGGCGGTACATATCCGTCATTTTTTACTACCTCAAAACCAAGGTTCTTTTTGTACCACGCAAGAGACTCTTCCATGTTGTAAACACTGATTCCTGCATGCAATACTTTTTTTACGTTTGTTGTCATTTCATCCACCTCATATTTTTTTGTAATGCTTCCGTACCCTCCACAAAACTTATCGGAGTGCAAAGCACGGAGCAATCCACGCAATCAGGATTTGGTTGTTTTAAAATCCAAATCATATTACTTTAGTATACTATATCTCTACTGGTTTGACCAGTATAAATGCTATATTTTCTTATGCTGTAACAACTAATTTTCCGCCGCTTGCCAGTGCAAATTCGCCAGCCTCAGCACCTTTTGCTGTAATTGTCACACCGGCCGGTGCATCAATCTGTGCAGGCTCTACATCTGTCACAAATACAACATCAGAATCTGCTGTTGCAACCCATTTACTTCCTTTGTCAAATGCAACATTTGCATGCTGGATTGCACCTGTCAGCTGTGTACTGTTGAGCATTACCCACATTTCTCTCGTGGTATCTTCGTGGAGCAGATCACCTTTGACATCCATGTCTGTCATAACAACATTTACACCAAATACATCTTTCGTAACTTTTGTTGCGCATGGATCATCATTTACAATGGTGTGAACCAGAATACCTTTGTCGGAAGAAATATTTACATCACAAAGATCCAGCATCATGTTGTGGCTCTTAACCAGTACACACTCTTTCTTCGTGTGGATGTCTCCGCCTGTAACTGTGATATCCGCAACTTCTTCCTGCCAGCCGTTTACACAGTGAGTCAGTGCAAAATAGGAACCACACTCTGCGGTACAGTCATTAAATGTCATATCGGAATTTCCTGCAACAATGGCTGCCATGCAGGACATATCAAAGTTACAGTCATTGAAGTAATCGTGGCATCCCGGATCGGAGTATGCACCGTAACCGCTCTTGGTACAAACAATATCACAATCATTTGCCTCCAGGTATACATATCCTTCGGAAGACTCCGTGGACAGAGCAGCCCATCCGTCACAGATGATTTTTGAATTGTAGAAGTAACTGGAGGAATTGGACATGGTACAATGTGTACGTGTATTTCCATCCATCTCCAGTGCTGGTGGCGGAGTGGACATTAATGCATCCGGTCTCTCAATATCGTCACCATATGGAATACCGTGTGCGCAGATTACGGAATCGTATACTTTCAATACAGAACCTTCCTCTGCAGCTGTTGCATAACGGGTTCTTCCGTTTGTATCGATCACTGCATTTTTGATGGTCAGTTTTGCATTGTATTTTGCTGATGCACCACTGGCCGGTCCACCGATCCCTTGTCCGTCTCCGGCAAGGCTGATGTAAGCAGTATCAACTGTTACGTCTGTGCCTGCGCCCTCTGCATAGATAGCACCTTCGGTTCCTTCGTATGCTACGACTTTCAGATTCTCCACCTTGTTATCAGATACTTTTCCGCCATATACTACGGATGGATTGGAAGTAGTCTCGTCATATTTTCCATCTTTAATATGTACGGCTGCTACTGCGTCATCTGCCGGTGCAAACCAGTTGATCTTCGGTTTACCCGGATTTAATACAGCATTCACACCCTCAATAATATCTGCCATGGTCAGCATGTTTTTGCATTCTTCCCGTGCCGGTTTATTTTTCTGCACGCCTTTGATTTTTACCAGTTCCATACCATTTCTCCTTTTCTTCCACGTCAGTGGATAGTCATTATATTTTCTGTTTCTAATATCAACTTGTTTTTCTTATTACTCTTTCCGATTCACGCATACTCCCAGTATCTTACTAGGTTTTTCCTGTTTTTGAAAAATGACCCCTGCACATATATGCAGAAGTCATTTTTCCATAGGTTCATAGGTTTAGGCAATATAGGTAATCATATATATTGTTCCGTATGTTTAATATGTATGATTATAAATCTTGTTTATTATTTTTTATTAGTCAGCGTACATACGATCTGCTGCGTTGGCATCTTTCATCTTTAACATCGGAATCATAGAGATAAGACCAATGATAATGATTGCAATCAGGATACCGTAAGCCATTGTAGCTTTACCAGACTGGATTAATACTGTCATCATCATAGCTGCTACAGCTGATGGTACTAACTGGATAGCCATGATAATACGGTTTGCTGACTGATATTCTTTACGTCCATATACATAAGATGTGATACAAGGATGCATTGTCGGAACACCACCTGTCATGCAGGCAACACCGAATCCCCAACCAATCATGAGACCAGTAGATGTACCATCCTGAAGCATCAGGCAGATTACCGGAATAAACTCGCAAAGTCCTAAGATGATAGAAGCTTTAACGGAACCGAATTTGTCATCAAGGAAACCGAATACATAAGACATCGGAATACCAAGTACGGCACCAACACCAAGCCATTTAACAGCCTGACCTACCCACAGGTCCGGACCACCAAGTGTAATGTAACGGATAGCCATGGAGCCCATGCATGCATTGATAATAAACTGGAATGCACCAAAGGATACAATCAGTAACCAAGCTTTTTTCTGTTTCAGGACCTGACCAACTGTGAGGTTAACCTCATCATTTGACTCAGATTTCGGAGCATGATCTGCACCATCCGGGTAAAGACCAGCTTCTTCCGGTGTATCTTTTATACCAAAACCAACTATTAAGCAGATGATAACGATCAGAACAGCAATTCCGATGTAGAACGGTCTGTAATCGCCACCAAAGTTGTTTTTGATGACATTTGTCATAACACCAGTACCAACTACAGAGAAGATTGGAGAACCCATTGTTACGATACCCATAATCTGTCCACGGAATTTGATAAACCAGTTCGCTACGAGCATGAAACCTGCCATCTGAAGAATCATACATCCACATCTTACAACAAATAATGAGATAAAAAACAATACATAGTTACCGGATGCTGCACCACCGTTGCAGTCAAGTCCGTTTGCAGCTGCAATGCCAAGTGTTGCAATTGCTGTAATGATCATAACAACGATCAGAGGTTTCTTAACTCCAAACTTGATGAATAATGTACCATAAAGGAATGTTAAAATGATACAAATAAAGTTACCAACAGTCATCGGAAGCTGTGTGGAAGAAGCTTTCCATCCGCCGCCTTTTTCTGTAATGAATGCCTGAATAATATTGATCTGGTCATTCTGAAGTCCTGAATACAGGAACATGAATACGATTCCGAGAATACATAACAGAACTGCATATCCCAAGAATTTTTTGTTTTTAGCCATTTTTCAATTTTCCTCCTTTTATCACGATAAGTCCCATTTGCCTGAGCCACTCTTGATGCTTGTATTTTGCCACATCTCTGACCTGTCTTAAAGGCAACTTTTTGTGAAAAAAGTGCTGTTTTTTTAGATTTTATTTATTAAGTTTATACTTTTTTTATTCTTCCCAGCAGATCAGTCCGCCTGTCATATCCGGATTTACATGTGGGAATACATAATCAGCATATGCTTCCGGAATCTGTTTGTATGAAAACTCGTGGCTGATCAACGGAGTGATATCGAGTTTGCCATATTTGATCAGATTTAAGAATACCTGAATATCCTCATCACTCGTCCAGCAGTCAGAGTTCACATAACGATTCAGTTTTTTGCCCATTACCGGCGGCCAAGCGCCCTCGATCAACAGATCTGCTCTTCTTAATTTATATGGTTTGGAGTTTACATATGTACCGATCAGGCTTGCACCTTTCTGCATGATCGGATCATCGATCGGCGGCATAGCCTCACCGTGTACCTGTGAAATCATAACGACACGTCCACGCTCGGAAACAAGTTCAGCTGCCTGCATTAACGGTCCTCTTGCGCCGGTTGCCTCGAAAATAACCGGAAGTCCGCCGCGGTTTAATTTTGCAACTTCACGTTCCAATCCATCCGGATCTTCTTTTGAGTTGATGACAACATCTGCTCCCATTTTCTTTGCTGCTTCCAGGCGGTTGTTATCCAGATCAGTTACGATAACCGGAACAGCACCTGCAATTCTTGCACACTGTGCTGTGATCGCTCCTACAAATCCCTGTCCGAGAACTGCACACGGCTCACCAAGCTGTAAATTAGAACGGCGGAGTGCATACATTCCTGTATGGCCAAGGTTCCAGAATGCAGCCTGTTTTAAGTCAACGCCTTCCGGACAAAGTGTACAGTTTAATTCAGATGTTACGACATACTGCGCATGCTCTACGGTTGCTACTACATGATCGCCAACTTTTAAGTCCTCCACACCTTCGCCAACCTCAATGACTTCTGCTGCCATCGCATATCCGATACTTGTTGGAAGCGGTACGATGTGTTCACCAAGAAGTCCGTTCTCTGTTCCCGGACTCATTGCGCTGTATTTTGCTTTCAGTAATACCTCTCCTTTACCCGGTGCCGGAATCTCTTTCTCCTTTAAGACTACTTTCCCCGGCTGAGCCTCTGCATAGATAGTTTTCATATTAATTTTCCCCTCCTGTTTTTATGCGGATTATTTTTATGCCAGAAACGATATTTTCTGCATAAAAAAAGCCGCTGCCTATGAAATTTATTATCTTGATGCGATAATTATTTCATAAGCAACGACTTATCTCAATGTCGTTTTCTGTGAAAAACAGGACGTTTTTTGTGATATTAATTTCCAGTTTAATGATAGGTAAAATAGTGGTTTCTGGTGTTACAACATATTTTTCTTTCTTAAGATCAGCAGGATCAAAATACAGATTACCAGAGTTCCGATACAGATAATTCCGAATCCATAAGGAGTATCAGACAATGGCATCCATTTCCCACTGACGTTCATTCCGTACAATCCGGAAATAATCGTCGGAATCGCCATAACCAGAGTGATTGACGTCAGATATTTCATGACATTATTCAAGCGGTTATTGATAACTGAGGATACCAGTTCACGGGTACCATTGATGATATCACGATAGATCATTGTCATCTCAATCGCCTGCTTGTTCTCGATAATGACATCATCCAGCAGTTCCGTATCTTCCGGATACTGTTCCAGTCGTTTATATCTGGACAGACGTTCCAGCACAACACCATTTGCTCTTAAGGATGTGGCGAAATATACCAGGGTCGATTCCAGTTCATGCAAGTTTACAAGATCTTCATCCTCGGTATTTCCGCCGATATTTTCCTCAATATCCGTTCTCTTTTTATCAATGATACGCAGTGTACTCTGATACATTGCTGAAGTACGGAACAGAATCTGATATACAAAACGCATTTTTTTCTTTGTGGAAAATTCACGCACTCTGCGTTCAATAAAATGCTGCAGGATCGGTGTCTCCTCGGTGCACACTGTGATAATACATTCCTGTGTCAGAAGGATACCCAGCGGGATTGTGGTATAGTTCTTGGATTCATGACGGATCTCCATCGCCGGAATATCCACCAGAATCAGTGTATAACCATCCTCAAGTTCAATACGGGAACTCTCTTCCTCATCCAGTGCGGCACGGACATCTACCATATCAATATCATATTTTTCCGCGACTTCCTGACTCTCCTCCATGGTTGGATTTGTCATCATAATCCAGACTCCCGGATCCATCTCTTCTACTTCATGAAGGACACGGTTGTCCGTTTTATACACGGTCATCATATGTGCCACACCTGCCTCTCTGATATATTCAAGATTTGTCTGCAAATCTTGCTGCGAACTGAACATCTGCAAAACTGATATTTTCCGCTGTTCAGTTCTGCAATCCTTACGGAGTATTCTTTTGCTTTGAAGAAGTAAAAGAATGCCTTAAAACTTATTGTACCAAGTTTTAAGGCATTTTGGTAGTGCTGAACGTGATTTTTACCAGTCTTTTTCACATTCTTTTCCTTTTTTATAAGGAAATGCACTGATTTTTACTTCTTTTTTCTATTCTTCCGGTGTACCCATTGCAATTTTCTCCGGTGTGATCGGAAGTTCACGCACCCAGATACCTGTTGCATTGGCAACCGCATGTGCCAATGCCGGAGATGGTGTGTTGATAACAATCTCTCCGATGGATTTTGCGCCAAACGGGCCGGACTGTTCATAACTGCTCTCGAACTCAACCCGGAGTCTGCACACATCCACACGAGCTGGAATCTTATACTGCATCAGGGAATTGTTCATCATTCTTCCGTAGTCCGTATACTGTACATTCTCATACAATGCCATGCCGATACCCTGTCCGAGACCGCCTTCTACCTGAACTCTTGCCAGATTCGGGTTCAGCGGAGTACCGCAGTCAACTACAGCCACATAATCGATCAGTTCCAGTTCACCGGTTTCTTTATCAATTTCCACTTCTGCCATTCCGACCATAAACGGTGGCGGAGAAACCGGAGAATAATGGCTCTCCGTTACCTGAAGTGCATGGTTATTTGCACACATGGAATGCACACCGATTTCCGCTGTTGTCACGGTTTTTCCTGTGGAAATACAGCTTACACGATCTCCTTCAAAACGGGTATCGTCCACGTTGCACTCCAACATCTGAGCAGCTGTCTGCTTCATCTCTTCGATCAGATGAAGTGCTGTCTTTTCCACGGCTTTACCGGTAACGTATGCCGTACTGGATGCGTAAGATCCGGAATCGTAAGGTGAGGTATCGGTATCTGCACCGGATACTGCGATCCTGTCCGTATCACATTCCAGACATTCCGCTGCCACCTGCGCCAGTGTCGTATCACATCCGGTTCCCATATCAGCAGCACCGATAGAGAGCAGATATGTTCCATCTTCGTTCAGCTTAATGGTCGCAGATCCTACATCCACATTGGAAATACCGGATCCCTGCATGGACATGGCCATACCGACACCTCGCACTTTTCCGTTGCCCATATCCCGGCAAGGGAACTTCTCTTTCCACCCGATCATCTCTGCCGCGCGTTCCAGACAACGATCCAGCGCACAACTGTTGTTTGGCTCACCATAATAAGCAGGCATAATATCGCCTTCCCGCACCATATTTATCTCTCGCAGCTTCACCGGATCCATATGCAGTTTCTGCGCCAGTTCGTTCACCGCTGATTCGAGTGCAAACTGACCCTGTGTCGCACCATATCCACGATATGCTCCTGCAGACATTACATTGGTATACACAACATCGTAATCAAAACGGAATGCCTCTGCTTTTGCATAAAGCGGAATGGATTTGTGTCCGCTTAATCCTACCGTTGTCGGTCCATGCTCACCGTAAGCACCGGTATTTGACAGTGTATACATATCAATCGCACGGATGGTTCCGTCCTTCATTGCACCTACTTTTACATGCACTTCCATCTCATGCCGGGGAGAGGATGCAATCTGGGATTCCTCCCTGGTAAAAATGATTTTGGACGGTTTCTTTGTCATCCAGGTTACAAATGCCGGATACACTTCAGAAACTGCGGTCTGTTTTGCTCCAAACCCACCGCCCACACGCGGTTTTGACACACGGATCTGAGACTTCGGAATACCAAGAGCATTTGATACAATTCTTCGCACATGGAATACAATCTGTGTGGAACTGAAAATATTCAGTCTGCCATAGGCATCCACAGAACAGTAAGTACGGAATGTCTCCATCATCGCCTGCTGATCTGCGACAGTATGATAAGTATGCTCCACAATGGTATCACATTCTGCCATCACACCGTCCACATCGCCTTCTTCCGATCTGGCTGTGGCGCAGAGATTCCGTTTATTGTCCGCGCCAACCGGACAGAGTGATCTCCAGTTATCCTCCGGATGAATCAGGATTTCATTATCTTTTGCCACATGAAAATCCAGAATTGCCGGAAGCACTTCATATTTCACTTTGATCAGACGCATGGCTTTTTCCACGCAGGCTTCATCCTCACCGGCAATGATCGCCACCGGATCACCCACAAAACGTACATGCCGGTCCAGGATCAGACGATCATAAGGTGTCGCTTCCGGATAGGTCTGTCCCGCTGTGGTAAAACGCTGCTGCGGAACATCTTCCCAGGTATAGATTGCTTCAATTCCCGGTACTTTTTCCGCTGCAGTCTTATTGATTTCTTTTATGATTGCATTGGCATGGGGACTGCGCAGTAATTTGACGATCAGACAGTCCTTCGGAACCAGATCGTCCATAAAAACCGGTTTTCCTGTCACCAGCGCCATGGCATCTTTTTTTCGAATTGGCTGATTTACTGCTTTCATCTGCTGCCTCCATTCTTTTTGTATTCCAGAAAAGCTTTGATTCCACGCATCTGTCCTTCATATCCGGAACATCTGCAAAGATTTCCTGCTAAATATTCTTTGATTTCTTCATCAGAAGGATCCTGATTTTCCCGGAATAATGCAATGGCATTCATGATCATTCCCGGATTGCAGAACCCACACTGCTCTGCCCCCTGATCTGCAATAAATGCACCAAATTCTTCGGCCTCTTTCTGAAGTCCTTCCAAAGTATCTACTTTACATCCGTTTACCCGTGCCACCAGCATGGAACAGGAAAGTACTGGTTTATCATTTACGAATACAGTACAAAGTCCACAGTTAGATGTCTCACAGCCACGCTTTACACTGTAACAACCATGGTCACGCACAAAGTCAATAAGTAATGTATCCGGTTTTACAAGTGCTTCCACTTTTTTTCCATTTAATGTAATTGTCACAACCATCTTACTGCACCTCCTCTGTCACGGTCAGCAGCGCACGACGGATCAGCACCTTGGCAAGATGTGTCCGATATGCAGCACTGGCACGCATGTTATCCTGCGTTGGAATCTGAGCCGCAAGTTCGTCTGCGATTTTTGCAGCTGCATCTGCACGATTCTGTGCAAGATCTGCATTCTGTGTCTCTGATAACGTCAGCAGCATCGCTTTCTGTGGTCTCGCACCTACAGCGACTCTGATTCCTCTTTCATCCCGACAGACAGCACAGGTTAATACTGGAAAATCTGTTTTTGTATTTCTCTGGGACAGATAAACACATTTACCCGGTGTCTTTTTTACGATCAGGCGGATCAGTACATCATTATCTCTTGGAAGATTCACAAAATCTGCCAGAGACAGAATTCCACTGTGATGCAGTTCCACATAGGTATCCATTGCCAGGAAGCAGGTCAGTACATCCGAAAAACCAAATCTTCCGAAAATACTTCCTCCCACAGTGGCCAGATTTCGAAACTGTACACCTACAATATGACGTACACTCTCGCGCACTGCTCCGTCGCTCCACTGATTCAGTCCTTCATGTAACTCCAGCTGTCGTAAGGATGTCATACACCCGATGGAAAACTGTGTCTCATCTTCCTCGATCGTATCAAGACCAAGACCCGACAAATCTATCGCCGTCTGTATTCTGTGATCTCCCATTTTCATCCAGAGCATTCCACCAATGATCTGATTGGTGCGCTTCTGATTCAGTTCAAATGCCTGTTCCAGACTTTCTGCCTTCACATACTCTTTGATTTCCAGCATTCATGTTCTCCTTTTTTTACAATGATTTCAAAGTTTTCTTTCATACAAAGCTTTATTCATCCCCTATTTTGCTGCGAATATAATCTTCGCTTTTACACAGGGATTTTTATCTCAGTCGAGAAGACTCCCACTTCTGCAAGTGGTGAGTAAAAACAAGTCTTTCTCAGTGGGAGTACAATCTCCGACTGAGATAAACGCTCCGCGTGGATGTGCAGTGATTCTGAAAAGAATATGTCAGCTTTCGCTGACCAGAATCACGCACCAAGTCTCACGTGCGTTCGACTTGAATTTATCGCATCTTAACAATATCACTAACATCAGATGCGTTTTTTACAGATATCATTCAGACAGCATTTATCGCAATACGGCTGTGTCCGTGCAGTACAGACTTCTCGCCCGTGCAATACAAGACGATGGCAGAAATCGCTGCCTTCCTCCGGTGGAATGATCTTCCACAATTCCATCTCAACTTTTTTCGGCTCCTTAATGCCATCCACCAATCCCATGCGGTTCACCAGACGAATGCAGTGGGTATCTGTCACGATGGCAGGTTGCCCGAACACATCTCCCATGATCAGATTGGCACTTTTTCGTCCCACACCCGGAAGTTTCAGCAAGGCGTTAAAATCCTTCGGCACTTTTCCATCAAACTCGTCCCGGAGCATCTTCATGCAGGCACTGATATCTCTGGCTTTGCTCTTGCCAAGTCCACAGGGACGGACAATCTCCTCGATATCTGCCACATCAGCATCTGCCAGTGCTTCCACGCCTGGGTATTTTTCAAATAACGTCGGAACGATCATATTGACTCTCGCATCCGTACATTGCGCCGCCAGCCGGACGCTGACCAACAGTTTCCAGGCCTGATCATAATCCAATGTACAGTCTGCATCCGGATATTCTGTTTTCAGACGATTGATGATTTCAAGCGCCCGTTGCTTTTTGGTCATATTTTTCCTCGCAATCTTTTCTATTTATCCGTCAAATAGCTGCATGATACTGCCTGCAAGCAGTCGTATCATGCAGCTATTGACAGATTTATTATAGCATATATTTTCTCAATGCTGTTGTAATCTCTTCGATTCTCTGTTCTGCAATCTCGCGCACAGTCATTCCTTTTAAACTCTCGATATAGCCAAGTTCCTGACGATACAGCCAGTTTTTCTGTGCGTCGTTCAACTCCTGATAATGGTTTGCTTCCACCCAGTCATTGTATGCCAAAGGAGCCGGATAACCAAGTTTCTCATCCAGCAATTCCTTCAGATCGATCTCATCTGCACGCTCCAGCATGCCGTTCCAGAATTCCAGCACTTCCTCTACATGCTCATGGATTTCGTAACGACGTGCGCCACCATCATAGATGATGCATTTCTCAAATAACGGATTGCACATGGAAAGTGTCTGACGTCTGAATTCCGGCGCAATGATACCACCTTTCCAGTAGAAATCGACATCCGGAAGGTTGATGCCGGATACACCTTTATCCTGATAAGTTGCAAAAATACCTTCATAAAATACTGTAATAAATCCCTCAAAATCCGGCCAGTATTCACGGATTTCCTCGGTCAGGCGTTCTAAAATCTCAATGCCTTTTGTCCCACCGATCGTAAAGATGATAATATTGCGCAGTTTTGCTCCGTGTGCGCGGTAAAAATCAGTCACATATCGCAGACAATGGATCAATGTCTCTCCGGTAGCAATGATATCACCGATCAGCAAGGTACTTCCAGGCACCATCGTCAGCTTGCTGTATTTAATCTCAAGACCGGCAATCTCATCTTCATGGAACACACGCTCACTGGACAGAAAACTGATGTCATGCACACGGATATGCTCACGATAGCAGCTCTCCTCCAGCGGATAGTTTAACGCACCACGCAGAATAGACAGAATGTTGGCGGTTGTCACCTTCTTCTGTTCTTTGAAATAATACAACATCTGGGAAGTGGACGGAATCAGACAATAATAAGTCTCATATCCAACGATCTCCGGATTATTTAATAATTTCCGTGTCTCCGCTTCTGACACAATATAATATTCATTTTTAAAGTCTCCGCCCTCCAGTTGATAGCAGGATACGCCCTGATCTACAAATGTTGGGACAATCTGTACATTCTTCCAGTTCATCCTTCGTCTCTCCTGTTTTTTGCATATAGATTTATTATACAATGATTCGACAAATCCTGCCATGAAATTTTTTACAGAATCTCGGCTTTATTCATATACAAAATGCACAACGAAGCCGCCGGTTGCTTCTTATTCCCAACTATGGTTCTTTGCCGTGCATTCTGTTTTTTCATAAAAGTATCTTCCATGAACTGCAACATCTGAATACATAAAGAAAAAGCCGGCAGCTACAACAGAATTTCCTCTGTCGTAATTGTCGGCTTTTCACTGCATATTCCCGGTTTCTTATTTCTTTCCAAAATGGAAGAAACCTTTCTTTTCTTTTTTCTTATAAGGTTTCGATTCATAAGATAATACTTTATATCCAATATCTTTTACCTGTTTTTTCACCCATGGAATATCAAGTTCTGCATCGCTGATGATGACGGTCTCTCCGGCACTTGCTGAAGAAGAGACTTTATTTACTTTAAAATTGTTGCGGATGACTTCATTCATATGAGCTTCACACATGCTGCATGACATACCATCAATTTTTAATACAGTTTTTACCATACTGATTCCTTCTTTCTCAAATGATGATTTTTCAATCAACATCATTGTATACCCCTGCGGGGTACTCTGTCAATCACTTCAGTTAGCATACACTACTGCACTATTGATGTTTTTTTCTCAATATATTCTGTAGCCATTTCGTAACAGCCTATATTTTCTTCATCATGTATATCCAATGCGTAATAGATTTTTTATAACTTGGTAGTCCACTGGCTCATATTCCAGATTTCGTCTACCACATCCTGATAAAATTCCGGCTCATGGCAGATCAGCAGGATACTTCCGCGATACTCCTGCAATGCAGTCTTTAACGCATCCTTTGCATCCACATCCAGATGGTTGGTCGGCTCATCTAGAAGTAGGAAATTCGTATCACGGTTCAGCAATTTGCACAGACGCACTTTTGCCTGCTCACCACCGCTTAACACACGCACCTGGCTTTCAATATGCTTCGTTGTCAGTCCACATTTTGCCAAAGCGGAACGCACTTCATACTGGGAAAATGATGGAAACTCTTCCCAGATTTCTTCGATACAGCTGTTGCGGTTATCCGGGCTTACTTCCTGTTCAAAATAACCAAGCTGCAGTTTTTCGCCCAGTTCACATTCACCGGAAATAGATGGTATCAATCCCAAAATACTCTTCAACAACGTTGTTTTTCCGATTCCGTTTGTACCGACCAGCGCGATCTTCTGACCACGCTCCATGGAGAAATTCAGCGGTTTGGACAACGGCTCATCATAACCGATCACCAGATCCTGTGTCTCAAACAGCATTTTTCCCGGTGTCTGTCCATACTGAAAATGGAATTCCGGCTTCGGCCGCTCTGCCGCCAGTTCGATGACATCCATTTTATCCAGTTTTTTCTGACGGGACATTGCCATATTTCTGGTAGAAACTCTGGCTTTATTTCTTGCCACAAAATCCTTTAACTCGCTGATTTCCTGCTGCTGTCTGCGGTAGGCTGCCTCAAGCTGCGCTTTTTTCATGGCGTACACTTCCTGGAAATGCTCATAATCACCAACATAACGGTTCAGTTCCTGATTTTCCATATGATAAATAATGTTTACTACTTCATTCAGAAACGGAATATCATGAGAGATCAGAATAAATGCATTTTCATAATCCAGCAGATAACGTTTCAGCCATGCGATATGCTCTTCATCCAGATAGTTCGTCGGCTCGTCCAGCAATAAAATATCCGGTTTTTCAAGCAGTAATTTTGCCAGTAAAACTTTTGTTCTCTGACCACCACTTAAGTCCGTTACATCGCGATCCAGTCCAAGATCCAGCAGGCCTAATGCACGGGCAACTTCATCTACTTTCGCATCGATCATATAAAAATCATGCTGATCCAGCAATTCCTGATAAGTACCCGTCTCTTCCAGCAGACGTTCCATCTCCTCCGGTGTGGCCTCCGCCATCTGCTCAAACATCTGGTTCATCTCTGTCTCCATCTCAAACAGCCAGGAAAATGCAGAGCGCAGCACATCTCCGATGGTCATTCCTTCTTCCAGCACCGCATGCTGATCCAGATACCCAGCACGGACATTTTTTGCCCATTCGACTTTTCCTTCATCCGGCATCAGGCGTCCGGTTACAATACTCATAAATGTGGATTTTCCCTCACCGTTTGCACCGATCAGACCGATATGCTCGCCCTTCAGCAAACGAAAGGATACATCTTCAAAAATCGCACGGTCACCAAACCCATGCGTCAGGTGCTCTACATTTAAAATACTCATTTATCTATGTGTTCTCCTTTGTTTTTATGATTCATTCAATTTTTTCTGATAGCAAAATTTTTACACCATGCTATCATACCAGAATCTTTTCAAAAGGAAAAGCGAAATTTAGCGCCAGATTCCCCGCCGCTTTCGAATTGTATAATACATGCTGTTTTCCATTGCCATAACTTTTTCCAATGGAACACTCTTGAATTGACGATCCAGTTTTTCTTCATCTGCATTACATTTAAGAAATGTTCTAATTCTCAAATTTTCATTTTCCCGTTTTTGTGCGTAAAGCGGACATTCGCAATCCGCTTTCGCTACTTGCTCATGAACGCAGTCGCTTTGCGACCTGTCAGTGGGAGCTTTTAACTCCCACTGACATAAGCATCCCCCGTACCCACCGCTTAGTGCTCTACGCACTTGAAGCTGGGGAATGCTTATTCTGCGTTCAAATTGGACTTTTCGTGGTGGTAACATATACTTTTCCTGCCTCTCATTATATGCTTTCCTAAAAAATCAATATTTTTAATCATGCGTTTTAATATTTATAAAATTCAATAACAGTGTAATGATACAAAACATAATTACTACTGCTGATAGCACATTAATTGTATCATGGATTGCTGACCAATTACCAGTATACGCCAGATTTTTTATATCCAAGAACTGTATCCATACAGACAAAAATGCGAATCCAACACTCACTAACATCGTTCTTCTGACATAATGCATTTTCAAAAATACTCTATCTATAATTGGTATTCCCCATGCAATTAATCCAGTTATAATGCTTACTACAGAATACATCACTATTTTACCATCCCGTAACAACAGAATGCATAAAAGAACGATGATAATCCCAAAAATTCCAAGTATACTTCCCCAGAATCCTTTCTTTAGCTTCGATGTTTCTTTTGATATCTTGATTGTATTCGTCACCAATTCTTCTGCATCTTGAATACTGATATGCTTTTCGTCACATGTTTTTCCCCGCATCAGCGAAACCAGGCTTACATCCAGTGCCTTGGCAATGGCCTCTAGATTATCGATATCCGGCAATCCAACACCACGCTCCCAGCGGGATACTGCTTTATCTGTCACATGGATTTTCTCTGCCAGATTTGCCTGAGTCATACCAAGTTCTTTTCGCCGTGCTGCAATGTAGTTTCCAAATATTTTTGCATCCATATCCGTTTTACCTCTCTGTTACCTTTGATTTTTCCAAAACTTAATCCTTTTTATATTTATCTATTCCGATCTTTGTTTTTTCTAAAGTAACATTTCTATGTAAAAATGGCAATCGACGTTACGTTTACCTCCCAAAAACATTGACATTCTTTATCGTTTTACTCTTACAGCCCCGAAAAACGTTCAACACCTTTTTTTCGCAACCACAGGTTGAACCACACGGATAGAAACACATTTACAATACCTTCGTGTTCCCAATAAATTTCCTGTATGCGGTGATACCAAGCGAAGTGACCAGCTGCTTGGTTTCATGCGCTTCAATTTGATATATCGTATTAAATCTGTTAGAATCCTGTACAGGAACAATCGTGTTACCGGGTGGCTGACCTCTGTTTTATTTTACATAGAATGGGGGTGGTGCTAATGAACAATAATCATTTTGATTTCAAAGACCTTATGGCTTTTGGCATGTTCATTTTTGCATTGCTGACATTCGTTTTTACGTTTATCAGATAATGTTTTTCTAGCATAGAAAAAACCACCCTCTTTAACTTTGGCGAGTTAGGGTGGCATTTTCTATGTTCATTCTTATTAACTGGTCAACCACTTGTGGCGGTTGTTCCTTATTTACAATCTAAATGTATCACAACCTGCCGCAAATTTCAAGAACACCGCTACAAAATAACGTATCATTCTGTAATGTTATCATCTTTTGGCAATGCTTTCAGTTTTGATAATTTTTCTATCTCTGATCTATCATGCAATTTCCCGTCTTTTCCTAATATCGGTAATTCTTCCGCTGTTAATACTTTGCGTTCTGCTTCCTCTGTCTCTGGTTTTAATTTAAACTCTGACGCATTAACATACCCGGAATTATTTGTTAAATCAAAAATGCCGATTACTGCCGGAATCTTCTGTCTGAAAATCAACTGTTTCTTGGCAGCAGTACATTACTATTACTCATTGTAACCACTTTCTGCTCTATTTGAGCCATTATTATATAATTTACATGTTTCTATACCCTTTTTTCATGTAAAGCCATCTGCATCGAACTTAGTTCTTTATGCTCTTTTGCAATTGTAGTAATTATGTGTTTTCTTATAACAAGAACCGCATAACGTACATATATCTGTCAAAACATTTTCATTTCCTAAGTTTTTGTATGTGATATGATGCACCTGTACACTCTTGATTTTGTCTAAAGGTCTGCCACACATACAACACCCTTTGTCTATTGCTATCCGTTCTTGCTTTTTTGCTTTCCACTGCTCACTCCGCATATAATCCTTATACTTATATTGTTTTAGGTGTATTGACCAATTAAAAATTATAGGTGAAGCACTTGAACTTTTTGATGAGACTATGACAGTCATTTGTCAACTAAATTTGTGTGCTACCGTCAAAAACCGACCACTTTTCAGTAACTTTTTCCCAAAACGCAAACATAAGAAAAACCCTTGTAAACACTGGGTTTGCAAGGGTTTTGGTAATCTCTTTGAAATTGTGAAAACTATCGTTTGCTGAACTGTGGTGCACGACGAGCAGATTTGAGACCGTATTTTTTACGCTCTTTCATTCTCGGGTCACGTGTTAAGTATCCAGCTTTCTTCAGAACTGGTCTGTAGTCAGCGTCTACTGTAAGTAATGCACGTGCGATACCATGTCTGATAGCACCAGCCTGTCCTGTGTAACCGCCACCTTTAACGTTTACCAGTACATCAAATTTATCAACGTTCTCTGTAGCTACTAACGGCTGACGAACGATAACTTTTAATGTCTCAAGACCAAGATACTCATCAATATCTCTTTTATTGATTGTGATTTTACCTGTACCCGGTACAAGGTAAACTCTTGCGATAGATTTTTTTCTTCTTCCTGTTCCGTAATATTTAGTATTAGCCATGATTATTTACCTCCTTCACCGATTAAAATGTCAGAACTTCTGGTTTCTGAGCTGCATGTTTGTGATCCGGTCCAGCGTATACAAATAATTTTTTGTACATCTGACGTCCAAGAGGTCCTTTCGGAAGCATGCCTTTCACAGCGTACTCTATAACTCTTTCCGGATGTTTAGCCAGCATCTCTTTTAATGTAGTCTCTTTCATTCCGCCTACATAATCAGAGTGGTGATAGTAAATCTTCTGATCTAATTTTTTACCTGTTACTTTAATCTTCTCAGCGTTTACAACGATTACATAATCACCTGTATCGATGTGCGGTGTGAAGACAGCTTTGTTTTTACCTCTTAAAATCTTAGCGATTTCAGAAGATAAACGTCCTAATGTATATCCTGTAGCATCAACTACATACCATTTTCTTTCAACTTTGTCCGGGTTGGCCATGAATGTGTTATTCATTGATTTTTCCTCCTTGAATAAATTTGCGGCTTCCACAAATGTGAATGTCCGGACACATCTGCTTCCTGCCTGTTATTTTTGAATAATGTGTCTGCATTATCCGGGTATCGTTTTCTCTGACTTGTGGAGAATCATCAAAAACTCTGCCCTGCGGTCGGGTCCCAACCGACTGCATATATATGAAATGCTTTTTTGCACACAAAAAACACTCTTTGTCAGACTTGTATATTATAGTACAGCAAGCAGCCTGTGTCAACGATTTTTTCCTGCAAAAGTATACAAAAAATGTGCTGCCACACATTTTCAATAAACGCTGTGACAGCACATTTCTTTTTAAGTCACGCAGATATTCGCAATCCGTTCACGCTGTTTGCTTAGAACCGGATGCTGCCAAACATAACCTGACCACTTTTTACATTATAAGCCGTACCATACCATGTTACAGTTCCTGTATAGGCAAAATCTACCTGACCGTTTTCTACATACCACCAGCCATGTCCATTGTGAGCCAGACCGTTATATCCAAAGTCTACCTGGCCACGTTTCACATACCACCAGCCGTATTCATTCGCTGCAAGTCCAGTATAGTCAAAGTCGATCTGTCCGTTTTCTACATACCACCAGCCGTATGCATTCTGCGCAAGTCCGGTGTAAGCAAAATCAATCTGTCCCTTCACTACATACCACCAGCCATATGCATTCGCTACAAGTCCGGTATAAGTATCATCCACTCGGCCGCCGCTTACATACCACCAGCCATATGCACTGTTTACCAGTCCGTTACAGTTAAAATCTACCTGACCGTCACTTACATACCACCAGCCGTTCTCGTTCTGACCGAATCCGGTATAAGATAAATCAAGTACGCCGCCTTTTACATACCACCAGCCATATTCATTGGCAGTAACGCCGGTATAAGATCTGTCTACTTCACCTTTTACGTTCGCATAATACCATCCGGTCTGCTCGCCGACTGTGATATATCGCAATGCATAGGTACGATTCAGATCCGGATCATCCTGTCCGCAGTTTGTGCAGGTTCCGTTTACATAATTATGACCTTGGGCTGCGATCACTTCACCTTTTCTGACAACCTCATCACATACGGTACAAATTTCATCTCCTGTGTAACCATCTTCTGTACAGGTTGCCTTTGCTGCACCACGTACTTCCGTCTTGTGACCAGCTGCCTTGATTACTTCACCTTTTTCGATGGTCTGACCGCATGCGGTACAAACTTTATCTCCTGTATAGCCATCCTCAGTACAGGTTGCTTCTGCTGCCCCCTGCACTTCTGTCTGATGTTCCAGTGTCTTGATGGCTTCACCCTTTGCAACGACTTCACCGCAGTTAATACATACTTCATCTCCGGTATAACCTTCCTCTGCGCAGGTTGGCTCTTTTGTATCAACCACAACAGTGGAAGCATGATCACATACAATACCTTCTTCTTTGACTGCTACAAAGTAAATCACATCTCCGACTTTTACAGAGGTACTTCCATTTGCCACTCCGGTAAATGTAATGGTAGAACTTGCTGTCGCTGCCGGATTTACATAAGTTTCATCGGAAACTTTTGCCACATGCTTGTAGTTGATGCTTTCCAACGTCGGGTTCATGATATAGTAATTTCCACTGACTTTTGAAGTGATCAGATATTCGCCGCCATCCTCGACTCCGGATACACCATTGACGAGTTCATATCCCGGTATTGGAGAATCTGCCGGGGCATTTGCAGACGGTTTATACAGTTCAAATTCACAGGTCAGTGCAGCCAGTGTGGAGTTTCTGTCATAGTATAATCTGGATGCATCGTGCCAGAAGTACAGATAACGCTGGCTTGTAGTGCCATAAAATCCAATGGTCTGATTACTTCCTGACTGCAGTTCAATGGTTTCACCCACATTCCGGTTCGGAATTCTTGGTGTTCCGATATTTAAGAATGTGGTGCTTCCATCGGTTGTATGTCCGGAAATAACATAGCGGTTTTCATCTACTTTTTTAAATGTATACAGATTATCGGAAATTGCTTTCTTATTCTCTGTAGTAAATGTTGCCACATCGGATGCAGCTAAAACTGCCTGTTCACTGGATGAAACTGTTTCTGTGACTAATTTTGCCACATGATCATATTTTTCCGTTCCGGTGGAAGGAACCAGCACATACCGGCTGCCATTCGTATCTGCTTTTGTAACGATCAGATAGTTTCCGCCCGCTTTCAGTTCTGCAGTACTTTTTACTTTTTTATAACCGTTGATCAGCTCATAATCAGACGCTGAATCAGACGGCATATAGATTTCAAAGTAGCAGTTTGCATCTGCTGTATTCTGTCTGTCAAAATGAAGCTTGGATGCATTTGTATGGTGGAAATACAGATATTTTCCTGCCCCTCCTGTGGAATTATCCATCAGGCTGAATGTATCATCAGAAGCGTTTTTTGTAAATGTGATCAGCGGCTGACTTGCTGTTACATTTGGAAGTCCGGATTTGCTGGAAGCTTTCGGACCCAGATAAATTGCCGTACCGTCTGCACCCATTGCTTTTACTTTATAAGTATCTGTGCCGCTTCCTGCCTCCAGTGTATACAGGCATTTATTCAGATTTACTCTCTGCCCGTTGAAAACTGCAATGGCTGTGCCAAGCTGTGCACTTGTTTTTTCAATGGTCTCTTTTATATCTGTTCCATCGATGGTCACATTTGCGACTTTACTATCTACGGAAGAAAGATCTGTATCTGCATAATTTACACCTTTGATATCAACTGTTTTTGTCTCGCCTTTTTCAAGATCAATGACTTTGTAATTTTCAGCATCTGTTACAGTGATATTCATAACCACAGATTCATCTTCTGATGTGACAGTTACTTTTACCTGTTTTAAACCTGTGACATTAGATCTTGCTTTCAGTGTCAGTTTTCCATCCTTATAAGTTGCGCCCACAACCGCTCTGTTGGATGATGAAACCTGTACATTAGCATCTTCTTTTGATGTATTTACCTTATAAGATACTGTTTGATCCGGTTTCATTACCGCAGATTTCACGACTTTGTCATTCTCATCGGTAACCCATACTCTGTCGGTTGACACATTCGGTGCCACATCCTCAAATGCAAGTTTTTCAAACTGCAGTTTGTTATCATCATACTCATACAGAAGTCCCAGGTCACCATTTTTCAGTTCTGTAATGCAGGAGTATGCATAATGAGAACCGTTGGTCACTACATATGGATCGGACTGCCACTGGATACTGCCATTCTCCTGCACCAAGCCCAGCCAGATCCTGCCGGAATTGCGCGCACTTGTATCGGATGGTCCAGCAAACAGGATTGCTGTCTTTCCATTGACTTTCTTGGAATAAGTGATGGCTGTCAGCTGGCAGTTATTATTGTAACTGATGCCCATGGATTTCGGCCCAGACCATGTCGTTCCGTTATCCTCTGATACATAGTAAACATTCTGTCTGCGGACAAACATATAGACTCTTCCGTCTGCCTCTGTCATAACTGCCTCAGAACTGATCGCAGACATAGACGCTCCACGATGCCAGGTCGCACCATTGTCATCCGAATAAATTATTGAACTGTTCTTGTCTCCGCCGGTAAACTCATAACAGGTAAACATGATTCTTCCGGTGGATGTCACAATACCACGTCCCGGTCCAACCAGAAGTGTCTGCTCACTTTCCTTCTTTACATTTGCGAGCTGTGGTGCAGACCATGTGGCTCCGTTATCTGTTGATTTTACGATATAAATAAAATCCGTCGGATATGGGAAATATGGAGAATCGCCGCAGAACAGGTTTGTATCTACTGCATTTTCTCCCTCTATGCTCTTAATATTGAAATGATCATCGATCACATATCCTGCAACTGTGTTACCCTCATTGTCTTTGATCTCATAATAAGAATCTGCTGTTGCATCTGATTTTTTCTCCAGATGATAGCTGAAACTTGCCACGGAACGCAGAGCAGAGTTTGATACTCCATTCACGTCTTCTGTAACTGCTGCCAAAAGCAAATTTCCATTCGCATCATATCCGGTGCTTCCGGTCTTTGGCGCATAAGCCGCACTGTTCAGCCCGATGGCTGCCGGATACAGATCACAGGCCATATAGATGGCATCTCCTTTGGTAACCAGAGCCGCATCGATAAATGCGCTGGAATAATAGTTGAACTTGTTTCCATTATCTCCCAGATAATTTGCCACGGTGTAGGACCAGTTTTCTCCATCATCTGTAGATCTGGAAACAACCGTATCAATTCCGCCGCCATCGCCGCATTTATCCCAGCGGATATCTGTCGCCGCCACCAGTGTGCCATCCGCTGCGGTGGTCAACGCCGGAATACGGAATCTGGTATAACCGTTTGTGGAATTGTGCTCTCCCAGAAATAATTTTTCCGGAAACGGCTGAGACACGGTTGTGCCATTTGCCGGTCTCGCTCCGTCTCTTACATTGTTTGCCGCACTTGCAGTAATCGGTAATCCCCCAAATGCAAGAACGCCTGCCAGTAAAAGTGCCAGGATTCTTTTCTTGTTTCTCATATGCTCTCCCTTTCTGTTCAAGACCTGTCCGCAAATGTTGTGGTATTCTTCGTTTTCATACAATCATTACAACTTTTTTTGCATGACAGTTTTATCAATTTAGTTACTATAATTTCTATTGTATCTTAAACAGAAAAAAACTGCTTGGGATTACTTGCGTTCTCTTCAGCAGTTTTTATATAATTTGGAACTTATTCCTCTATTTCTCAGTTAATTTCCCACCTGGCCTCATCAGGTTCTCCGGCAGAATCTCATATTCCACTCCAATCATAGTGAGACCGTGAGCCGGTGCAGTCGGCCCTGCCGCTTTCCGATCTTTTTTCTCTAATATCGCTGGAATATCCTCCGGTGCAATTTTACCGATTCCCACATCAAAAAGCGTTCCTGCAATGATCCTCACCATATTATAAAGGAATCCGCTTCCGGTGACACGGATGGTCAGCAGATCACCCTGCTGTTCTAATTCGCAGGAATAAATCGTGCGTGTGGTGTCCTCTACTGCCGTATTTACCGAACAGAAACTTTTAAAATCATGTGTTCCCTCGAACCGTCTTGCTGCCTCACACATCGCCGGAATATTCAGTTTTCGATAAACAAACCATGTATCCAGCCGTCGCTGAGGCATCGGGAATTCGCGATTCAAAATGCGGTACTCATATGTTTTACGGCTGTTACAATGACGCGGATGCCAGTCCGGTGGTACCTCGCAGGAATTCTGCACTACAATATCCTCCGGCAGCCGCTGATTTAACGCATAGGAAATCTTTTCTGCCGGCATACGGGCATTCGTATCAAAAACTGCCACATTTCCATAAGAATGTACGCCGGAATCTGTACGGCTCGCACCGATCACCACAATATCTTCCTTCAATAATTTACTTAATTCCCTGTTCAGAACACCCTCTATCGTAATTCCGTTTGGCTGCACCTGCCACCCACAATAATTGGTGCCATCATAGGCCACCACAAGTTTCACTCGTTTCACACTCATCTTTATCCGTCTCTTATGTTATTATATAGAAATTCTAATCACAATAACCACTGCCAGATACAGTACCATCACCACATACGCTTTGTAATCCACAGAAATATAATGCAACGGTTTCATCTTTGTCCGTCCTTCACCACCATGATAGCAACGTGCTTCCATTGCTGTCGCCAGATCATTTGCTCTACGGAACGCTGACACAAACAACGGTACCAGGATCGGTACCATCGCTTTTGCTTTTTGAATGATATTACCCTCTTCAAAGTTCGCTCCTCTTGCCATCTGCGCTTTTTTGATCTTGTCCGCTTCCTCTGCCAGGATTGGGATAAAACGCATGGCAATGGACATCATCATGGCAATCTCATGCACCGGAACACCGATCTTAGAAAGTGGTTTCAGTCCTTCTTCCAAACCGTCTGTCAGCTTATTCGGTGTGGTAGTCAGCGTCATTACCGAGGTTCCCACAACCAGATACACCAGACGGATCGTAAAATAGACCGCATTGCTGACACCGGTATCTGTAATATGAATAAATTTCCAGGCGAAATAAGTCTGCGCTCCCTGTGTGAAAAACAGGTTACACACCGCAGTGATAACCACCAGGAGCCAGATTGCCCGCACACCTTTCAACATAAAGGAAAACGGTACATGTGACATCCGAATAATGGCTATCAAAAACAATGTCACCACGATAAATCCCACAAAATCATGAAACAGAAACAGAGACACAATGTACATCAGTGTCGCCACCAGTTTCACCCGGGGATCCAGCCGGTGAATGACTGATTCCGTCGGATAATATTGTCCAAGTGTAATATCCTTTAACATAACTTTATAATCTCTTTCTTTGCTTCCTCGATCGTTGTCACTGTCGTATCCACAGGAAATCCGGCTTTTTCCAGATCTTTCATCAGATAAGTCACCTGCGGGGCCGCCAATGACACCTGTTCCAGCTCTTGCACATGGGAAAATACTTCTGAAGGTGTTCCGTCCAACATCAATGTTCCATGATTTAAAACTACGATCCGCTGTACATAATTTGCCATATCTTCCATACTGTGTGATACCAGAAGCACCGTCATGTCCATCTTTTCATGTAATTCCCGGATCAGGTCAAACAGTTCATCCCGCCCCTTCGGATCCAGACCGGCCGTTGGTTCATCCAGGATCAATACCTTCGGATTCATGGCAATGACTCCGGCAATGGCGGCACGCCGTTTCTGTCCGCCGGACAATTCAAAGGGAGACATTTCCCAGTATTTCTCAGAAAGTTTTACCCGCACCAGAGCCTCTCTGGCTTTTTCCAATGCCTCTTTCTCAGAAAATCCCTGATTCTGTGGGCCGTATGCCGCATCCTTCAACACGGTCGTCTCAAAAAGCTGATACTCCGGATATTGGAACACCAGACCGACACGTCCCCGCAGGGATCGCAGAGAATAGCCCGGTGCATAAATATCTTCCCCGTCATAATAAATATGTCCTTCATCTGCTTTGATCAGGCCGTCCAGCAGCTGGATCAGTGTAGATTTTCCTGAACCGGTATGACCAATAATGCCAATAAATTCACCGTCGTGAATCTCAAGGCTCAGATTTTTTAACGCATGTATTTCATATGCACTGCCTTGTGCATAAGTATAACTCAGGTTTTCGATTTTAATTGACATATTGCCTCCACCAGTTCCTGTCTGCTCAAGATTCCATCCGGAAGCGGCAGACCTTCCTGCTTCAGTTCCCAGGCCAACCGGGTAATCTGCGGAACATCCAGTCCGTATTCCAACAATGTATCCACCTGTGAAAATATATCACGGGGCATGCCCTGCATCACTACATGTCCATCATCCATGACAAACACATAATCCGCATCTATGACTTCTTCCATATAGTGCGTGATCAGAATGACTGTCACACCTTTTTGCCGGTTCAGACGATGCACCGTGTTCAATACTTCTTTCCGTCCATTTGGATCCAGCATGGCGGTAGGCTCATCCATAATAATGCACTTCGGCTCCATCGCCACGACACCGGCAATCGCCACACGCTGCTTCTGTCCGCCGGACAGACGGTTTGGGGAATGATAGCGATATGCTGTCATGCCGACTGCCTCCAGGCTCTTTCCGACACGCTCCCAGATTTCCTCCGTCGGAACACCGATATTTTCCGGACCAAAGGCCACATCTTCTTCCACGACTCCGGCCACGATCTGATTATCCGGATTTTGAAAGATCATACCGGCTTCCTTGCGGATATCCAGAATGTTCTCCTCTTTTGACGTATCTTTTCCATCTACCCAGACAGTACCTTCGCTCGGTGTCAGCAATGCATTCAGATGTTTTGCAAAAGTAGATTTACCGGAACCGTTATGCCCCAGAACGGCAATAAACTGCCCTTCTTCTACTTCAATATTCACATCATCCAGCGCCAGCGTCACATCTTCTATTTCTCCCTGTTCATCCCGGCGTACAAATTTATGTTTTAACTTTTCTGCCTTAATAAATGCCATGTGTAAGAATCCTCTTTCACGCTTATCTTCTCATTTTCTGTGAATCATTACATTTTCACACAAAATAGCTTAAGCACATTATTCTATATAATCGTCAAACTTTGTCAGATGTCCCATCAGCTGCATCTGAGAAAAATCATTCTGGCGCAGTGCTTCGTACAGCACAACGGCTACCGAATTAGACAGATTCAGGGAGCGGATTTCACTCAACATCGGAATCCGCACGCATCTGTCTTTGTTATGTGCCAGAATCTCTTCCGGAATTCCGGCGCTCTCTTTGCCAAACATAATGTAACAGTCTTCCTCATAGGACACTTCTGTATACACATTCTGTCCTTTTGTGGTTGCCATATAAATCTTTGCACCCGGATTTTTCTCCAGAAATTCCTGATAATTCACATAAGTGGTCACATCCAGATCTTTCCAGTAATCCATTCCCGCACGCTTGATCTGCTTCTCATTCAAACGAAATCCCAGAGGTTCGATCAGATGCAGGCGGGTACCTGTTGCCACACAGGTACGCCCGATATTTCCGGTATTTGCCGGAATCTCCGGCTCATACAGCACGATATTTAACTTTGCCATAATCTATGCTTCCTTTTTCTCTGCACGAAGCTTCTGTACAAAACGCTCCATGCGGTCTAATGCTTCTTTCAACGCTTCCAGTGAATATGCATAAGAAATTCGCAGAAATCCTTCGCCGCATGCGCCGAAAGCGGTTCCGGGAACGACTGCAACTTTTTCTTCCTGCAAAAATCTGGTGGCAAACTCGTCAGAAGTCATACCAAATTCCTTAATACATGGAAATGCATAAAATGCACCAAACGGCTCAAAACACTCAAGTCCCATCTCTTTGAAACGATGCACAAGATAACGACGGCGGCCGTTGTATTCGTCACGCATATGTGCCACATCCTCATCCCCGTTTTTCAGTGCGGAAACACCTGCATACTGGCTGGTTGTCGGTGCACACATAATAGCAAACTGATGGATCTTCAGCATCTGCTTTAAGATTACCTGCGGTCCGCAAGCATATCCGATACGCCATCCTGTCATCGCATGGGATTTGGACAGACCATTGATATAAATGGTACGGTCCCTCATTCCGGGCATTGCAGCAATGGACACATGACCTTCCTCTGTATAAGTCAGTTCAGAGTAGATTTCATCCGTAATAACATACAGATCGTTTGCAACAATGACATCCACCAATTCTTCCAGATCACTGCGCTCCATAACCGCACCTGTCGGATTATTCGGAAATGGAAGTACAAGAATCTTTGTCTTCGGTGTGATCGCTGCTTCCAGTTCATCTCTGGTCAGTCGGAACTGATTTTCTGCTTTCAGTTCAATGACCACCGGAACACCGCCTGCCAGTCTTGCACATGGCAGATACGATACATAGCTTGGCTGTGGAATCAATACTTCATCCCCCGGATCCAGCATGGCACGCATTGCAATATCAATGGCCTCGCTTCCGCCGACAGTAACCATGATCTCATGGTTATAATCATAATCCAGACCGTATTTCCGGTTCAGGAAATTGGAAATCTCAATTTTTAATTCTTTTAAACCTGCATTTGATGTATAGAAAGTTCTACCTTTTTCCAACGAATAGATACCCTCATCACGAATATGCCATGGTGTGTCAAAATCCGGCTCACCAACACCAAGAGAAATTGCATCCTTCATTTCACTTACAATGTCAAAAAACTTACGGATACCGGATGGTTCAATTTCTGTAATTACTTTTGATAATGGGTTTCTCATGGTGTCATCAGCATCCTTTCATCTTTTTCTTTTTCTGCCATAATGGTTCCGTGGTCTTTGTACTTTTTCAAAATAAAGTTTGTCTTTGTACTAAGCACGGACTCCAGCGGTGAAAGTTTGTCTGACACGAACTGTGCTGCTTCACGCAGAGTACGTCCTTCAATAGTTACCAGCAGGTCGTAGCTTCCGGAAATCAGGTAAACTGCATTTACCTCCGGATAGTTGTAAATACGCTCTGCAATCTTGTCAAATCCCTGCCCTCTCTGTGGGGTAACACTTACCTCGATCAGAGCAGTTACTTTTTCAATATCAGTCTTATCCCAATTGATCAGCGTATGATAGCCACAAATGACATGATCTGCTTCCATCGCAGCCAGCTCATTTGCCACACTAAGCTCATCCTCGCCGAGAATAATTGCCAGTTCTTTGATATCAATACGACTGTTTTTTTCTATAAATGTTAAAATTTTTTCACGCATTGTCAGTTCTCCTTCACATTTCTCAACATTTTATAACCACTGGTTCTGAAGAATACCAGCATTCGACGGTTCTATATCTTGAACTCCATACCGTATACCTGAACCCCCGCCCGCAGCGGTTCTAAAAATCTGCGTTCGTCCTCGTTGATCACAACCCGGTCATTGTCCGCTGTGGCTTTTCCGATCACAACAGCCGGAATCCCCTGCTGCTTCAGATCCAATACCAGACGATTGCCATCCGGCGCAGCCAGCAACAGGCTCCCGGTGGAACCCAGCTGATATGGATTCAGATCAAAAAACTCACAGATTTCTACGGTTTCCTGCCGAATCGGTATCTTCTTTAATTCGATTTCCAGTCCGACGCCAGAAGCTTCTGCCAGTTCCCACAATGCACCGAAAATGCCTCCTGTGGTCACATCATGCATGGCTCTCACGCCAGACTTCACGGCGGTAGCAGCCTCCGGAATCACTGAAAAATACTGTTGAAACCGTTCTGCATCATCCAGAAGATGCCGTGGATATCTGGAGAGTAATGCCTCTCTGCGGCTGCGGGCAAGTTTTGCCGTCGCCTCCAGTGCGATCCATTTTGTCACAACAATGTCGTCCCCCGGCTTTGCACCTGTGGTAGTGGAAAGCATTCCCTTCTTTGCTTTTCCTACCGCCGCAATAGAAACAACCGGGCGCTTCACTGCATCGGTCACTTCTGTATGTCCGCCCAGGATCTGTACCTGCAATGGTTCACATTCCTGTGCAATCATCTGAACCATCTGACGCATCTGCGCTTCCTCAATCTCAGGCGGAAGCAGTGCTGTCAGCATCAGTCCCACAGGTTCCGCACCTCCGGCAGCCAGATCATTCAGATTCGCATGCACGGCACACCGTCCATCCAAAGAATCTTCCCAGATTACCGGGTCGGCAGAGATCACTGCTACTTCATCCTCTGCCACCGCAAAAGCTGCACAATCCTCTCCGATACCCGCTGCCAGCAGTACATCCGGACGTTTCAGATGCAATTGTTTGAAAATGGAACGTTTCAATACGCTCTCTGCTATTTTTCCCTGTTTCATAATTTATGTTCCCTTATTTTTTTCTTATATCAATATCACAAATACAGCCTTGGCAGGATTGCAGAAATGCACGGAAGACTCATGCCATATGCCGCACGACACATCTCGCAACAGGAATGCCACGCACATTTCCGAATATTCTGTCAGACCTACTGTGCTGTCTGTGCCGGAACAGTTGTCTGCTGTGTCTGATCCTGTGTCTGTCCCTGCTGTGCAGAATCTGCCGGCTGCTGTGTCATATCTGTTGTTGTATCTGCTGCCGGCTGCTGCACTGCATTTTTCCACTGTGCCGCTGCTGCCCGGATCGTTGCCTCATTCTGGCTTGCAATCGCTGCTTTCATCGCCGAAACAGCTTCCGGATTGGCAGATGACGTACCTACGGCATAGATCTTCGGTGAGGCTTTGTATGTCGTCTTATTAAATATTTCCCGGCTCTGCTCCACACCGTCCACAGTGACCACTTTCCACAAACGGGCCGATTTTCCTACATGCGCACTCTGTGTCTGCGTGATTGTTCCTACTGCATCTGAAGAAGCCTCGAATTTCACACCCGGATCGGTAGTACTTAATGTCTCACTGGCAAAAGAAACTTTCCGGTTTGCAGCTCGGGTTTCCTGTCCGTAAATGGTAAAAGATACATTTGATCCGCTGGCAGATCCTTCTATATAAATCGGTGCTTCAGTATTATTTTTAAACTTAAAATCTTTATACTCTCCGGCAATCGCCGCATCTGCGGAAGGATCGACATAACCGACGATCATGGAATGACCGGAACGCTCCGTCACTTCCAATTCTGCACGGATGACTGCATTATACAGGGTAGTAGATACCTGACAGATTCCACCACCATATGCATCCACAGTGGTACCGTTTTCATAGGCACCTGCCAGCTTATAGCCATTATCCGCATTAAACGGTGCCACAGTCTGATATACGGAAAATTCTTCTCCCGGATAAATCACACTGCCATTGATCTTCTTACTTCCGTTGGCAATATTTGCCTTTCTTCCGGCTGCAGAAGATGCATAATTCGTGCTGAAAGTTCCCAGTACATCTTTTACTTTTGACAGTTCCTCCTCCGAACCCTGCGGTTTTGTCACCTCTGCCGCCAGTTCCACGGTATTGTCATCCTTCCAGCCTTCTTTCAGGCTATCATCAATGGCATCCACGGATTTTTTCACATCCACAACGATTCCATCCTGCCCTTCGATGATCTTGAATGCTCCATTTTCACGGGTCAGACCGAAATCAACGGCTTCCCGGTTCAGTTCTGATGTATGATCCTCCAGATATGCGGTTGTCTTTTCTGCATCCACCATCAGCGGAAGTTTGAATACTTTATCCTCATGTTCCAGATCTTTGCCCGCTTTATAACGTGCGATCAGGTTGCCGCTTTTTCCGTAAGCCACAGCCTCTTTCACACTCTCCTGATCTTCCCAGGTAAGTCCCAGTTCCTCTGCTGTTGCCTCCACAGAAACATCATTGATGGTAAGTGTAATAGTTTTATCCCCCAGATCCTGTACATAATCCTGTACCGCATCCACAGCTTCTTCCTTTGTCATACCGCCTACTGCAACATCCCCGATAAAGATCCGGTCCGCGATCACCGGATGTTCTCCTTTTTTTGCCTGTGCCGTCTGATGACCGAATCCCACTGTCAGCAACACGGCTGCCCCGAGAACCGGTAATACTCTCATCCATTTTTTCATGTTCTGTTCACCTTTCCAAATCATATCAGAAATGCAGATAAAATGCCGGTTACTACCATTGCCACCAGCACGATCAATACTACAATTGACGCTAACAGTCTTTTTTTCTTTGATCTTTTATACATTGTCCGAACCCTCCTGTTCCGGAATTCTTCCATACTGCGCATAAATCTTGTCAATCATACGCGAAGCCTCACTTTTTGTCAGGCTGTCAAGTTCAATATTAAACTCTATTCTATGATAAATCATCAAATGATTCAAGTCTCTTTTTTGTGCCGGAGTCAGCGGTCCCTGCTTTTTCACCTTGTAATGCAGCGGCTTTGGTACAAACAGTCCCGGCTCCTGCTGCTGATACTTCTGTTGCAGCATTAAAAACAGTTCTGCCGTTGCTTTTGCATCGTCCACCGCCCGGTGCGCATGTTCCCGGTCAATCTGAAAATATCCGCACAGTGCCTCCAGCGATTTTTTCTCCGGCTCCTTCAGTACTTTTCTGGCAATCTTCAACGTATCCAGGGCACTCCGCTCCAACGATATCTTATGATTGACTGCACATTGTTTCAAAAAACTGTAATCAAAGATCACGTTATGTCCAAGAAATGGCGCCTCTCCCGCAAACTCCAGAAATTTTCGCAAAGCCTCCTCTGCCTCCGGAGCATTCTCCACCATCTCCGGCCAGATTCCTGTCAGTTCCGTAATCCGTGCATCAATCCTGCGATGCGGATTCACAAATGTCTGAAACGTGTCCCGCAACTGTCCGTCCACCAGACGCACCGCACCAATCTCCAGGATCCGGTCTGTTTTAACCTGCAGTCCGGTCATCTCCAGATCCACCGCAATCAGTTCTCTGATCGGTTCCATGTGGTATCTCCCTCCATTTCTGCATCGCTGATTTCGGTAAATGCTGCTTCATTTGTTAACGGATCACGTACTTCATAGTCAAACAGTAACCACATCGGCTGTTCCTTCTGCCTCAGAGTTCCCCGTGCATCCAGCCAGTTAAATTTCTCCAGATGACAGTATTTTTTTTCCAGTCCATGTGCCCGCAGATAAGCGGATGTTTTCTTTTTCTCTAATGCCAGGTCCCGTGCCCATATCGGCCGGCTCTTGGATTTTTCAATTTTATACAGGTCAAAAATCAAAGCCTCTTCATAAGCCGCCCGATGTCCGGCATCCACACTCTCTGCAAATTCCAGTACTATTTCGGTCCTGCGCACACGGTTATGGCTGCAATCCAGATACCCATTACTTCTATAAAAATGTCCCATATCAAGAAACATTTGAAAAGCACTTGCATACCGTTGCTCCAGAACAGCCAGATATGTCAGAAACTGGCCACTATTATAATGAAGTTCCAACATTTCTTCCACCAGGCGGATTTCCAGCATCTCATCATAGGAAACCCATTTGCTGGCCAGCACTTCATACGGCGGTTTCGTCCGGTAGATCAGTCCATATTCGGATGCATGCTCATACATATAGGAACCTTTCAGCACTTTCAGAAATCCCAGCTGCAGCTGCTGCGGATGCAACGCATAAATGTCATCAAAAGACTGCTGAAATCTCTCATAATCTTCAAACGGAAGTCCTGCGATCAGATCCAGGTGCTGATGTATATTTTTCCCTGCTTTCACCCGGTTCACAGCCCGATACACGTCCTCTAACCGCATAGTACGGTGAATCTCACGGATTGTAGCTCCGTTCGTAGACTGTACACCAATCTCAAGCTGAATCAGCCCCGGCCGCATATCAGAAATCAGTTCCAGTTCATCCTCACGGAGCAGATCTGCGGATATTTCAAAATGAAAATTCGTAATACCATTGTCATGTTCCTTGATATAATTCCAGATTCCCATAGCATGCTCATGCCGGCAGTTAAAGGTACGGTCCACAAATTTCACCTGTGGCACTTTTGCATCAATAAAAAACTGCAGTTCCCTGTATACAAGCGGAAGACTGCGAAACCGCAGCTTCTTGTCTACCGAAGACAGGCAGTAACTGCAGGAAAACGGGCAGCCACGGCTGGATTCGTAATAAATGATCCTGTGTTCAAAATCCTGCAGATTCGCATAACAAAATGGAAGTTCGTCCATGGGAAGCAGGCTGTGCAGGGGTTGGACCGCCACCGTTCCATCCCCTCGCCGATAGGAAATACCGTCGATTTTTTCCAATGAGCTTTCCTGTTCAAAACTGGTGCACAGTTCGGTCAGTGTCCGTTCTCCTTCCCCCATCATAATTCCGGTAATCGCAGGATTTTCCTTCAGAAAACGTTCCGTCTCAAACGAAACCTCAGGACCACCAACCCAGATTGGCACCTCCGGCCGCAGCTTGTGAAATTCTGCCGCCAGTTCCCTTACATATTCAATGTTCCAGATATAGCAGGAAAAAATCAACACATCCGGTTTCTGGCAATAGATTTTTTCCAGAATATCATCCAGCTGATTATTAATGGTATATTCCGCCCGTTCTATCTTATGTCCCTGTGCTTCTGCATACGCCTGCAAAGAATAAACGGCCAAATTTGAATGGATATATTTTGCATTAATCGCGGTCAGTAAAATCTTCATCTAAAATCTTTCATCTCTTTTCTCTCTTTATGATCCGCATTCACCGATCATGTATCTTATTCATCTCAGTCTGAGTCAAATAAAACTAACTTGAACTTTTCATAAGTATTTCATACGATACCACAAACCCCAAAAAAAGTGAAGCAAAAAGGAATACAAAAAAATCTGCATTTCTCTCAGTCTGAGATGAATATGTCAGTTTACGCTGACCAGAATCACGCACCAGATTTCACGGGCGTTCGACTTGAACTATGCTTGCACATTTTCCCTGCAAAAGTTAAAATAATTTGTAACTATTCAAGAATTTTGAAAGGACGATTCTCATGATTGAAAGAACAGATATTTTTAACATTAACTTCTATAAAAAAGAGCGGTTTCACGGCAGCTACAAAGGCATGCACTACCGCATTGAAAAATATGAACCGGAAGAGGGGGACACTGTGCTTCGGGTGACTGTATGGCCGGGACCTTATAATTTTGATACCACACCGGATGAACAAAAAAACTGCGCCAGCTATCCATTTACCGAGGATGGTCTGACGCAGGTATGTGATCATTTGAACGAATTTTATGCGGCACATTTTTGTAACTGAATCAATTCTTGTTTGTCTTGTTGTTGGCTGAAATTTAATTTTTAATGCGAAAACGAAGCATCCTGTCAGGACGCTAGACGCTCACTACCCTCGTTTCACGTCGTTTTCATCGCGCTCGTTCCCACGCCTGAAAAAGAGGTCGTTCCCACTCGCGCAAAAACTCGTGAAACTCGGTCGTTTGCTTAATCGCTTTCCCTGACAGGATGCTTCGTTTTCTGTATTTACACAGTGAAATAATCAGCCATTCACACGACGCACTGCGTGCCACACATGCATATAAGCTGATAGCATGGTCTTTGTTGTGTTGCATGTGCAAATCTACAATTAGGTATGTTATAAAGTACAACAGTGTAGCAGTTCTTTTTTAGAGTATGCCGCTTCGCGCTCGACAAGATTTTTCACTCTGGCTCAGAATCTAAAAACAGTTAATAGCTGACTTTAGCTTCCGTGTCATTCTTTGCTCTATATAGATTTGTGCATGCGACATAACGAATATTATGTCATCAGCTTGTGTGCATGCGTGGCATACGGTGCCGTCAAGTAAATGGGGCAAATCCGGAAGCAAAATCCAAGACAAGACGGTAGGCTGATTTTCGTTAGCGCAGCGAGCATAGCCCGCCTCCGTGAGTGTGTCTGAGCACGCTGTATTTGCGTGCGAGTTCGCGGGAGGAGGCGGAAATAAGCGGCGCAGCGGAGGTAGAAAATCATCCGTGTCTGTCTGGATTTCTGCTTCCGAATTTGCCCTTTACACAGACAAACAAGAATTTAAAATTGACGGAACCGGGCATATCGTTCTTCGGCCAGCACTTCCGGTTCTTTTTCAAGATTTTCCGCGAGAAAACCACGGATCCGGTTCTTCATATCGTTACTGAGTTCCACCAAATTGGCTTCACTCGCCGGCATCGGCTCCTCAATGACATCATCCACGATTCCCATCTCCAGCAGATCTTTTGCAGTTACTTTCATCAATGCTGCTGCCTCAGGTGCACGTTTGCCATCTTTCCAAAGGATCGATGCAAATCCTTCCGGGGAAAGAATGGTATAAGTCGCATTTTCCATCATCCAGACTTTGTTGCCGACAGCCAGTGCCAACGCACCACCACTGCCGCCTTCGCCAATAACAATACTCAATACCGGTACTTTCAAAGCTGCCATTTCATACAGGTTTCTGGCAATCGCCTCCCCCTGGCCGTGTTCCTCAGCTTCCAGTCCCGGAAATGCTCCCGGTGTGTCGATAAAGTTGATAATCGGACGATGAAATTTCTCTGCCTGTTTCATCAGACGCAATGCTTTGCGATATCCTTCCGGAGACGGCATACCAAAGTTTCTCGTAATATTTTCTTTTGTGGTCCGTCCTTTCTGCTGTCCAATCACCGTAATCGGACATTCATCCAGATATGCGATTCCACCTACCGTTGCTCCATCATCATCTACATGACGGTCTCCGTGAAATTCTTCAAAATCACTGAAGATTTCATGAATGTAATCCAATGCCGTAAGTCGCTCGGAAGCTCTTGCTGCCATGACACGATCCCAGGCGGTCATTTTTCCTTTTTTCTTTTTCTGTCCATGCATGATATCAGACACATCTGCTGTCGCAATAGTATCCGCAGAAGCTTTCTGTGTATGCATATGCAACAGACGCGCCAAAGTATCTTTCATATCCTCACGGCGGATAATCCCATCAATGAGACCGTGTTCCACCAGGAACTCTGCCCGCTGAAAACCTTCTGGCAGCTTCTGTCCAATCGTCTGCTCAATGACGCGGGGACCGGCAAAGCCTACCAGTGCCCCCGGCTCTGCCAGGATAATATCGCCCAGCATGGCGAAACTTGCCGTCACTCCACCGGTAGTCGGATCAGTAAGCACAGAAATATATAACAGTCCTGCATCGGAATGTTTTTTCAATGCTGCAGACGTTTTTGCCATCTGCATCAGGGAAACCATTCCTTCCTGCATACGGGCACCACCGGAACAACAGAAAATAATAACCGGGAGTTTCATTTCTGTTGCTTTTTCCACGGCACGGGTGATTTTTTCGCCCACCACATATCCCATACTTCCCATAAGAAAACGTGCATCACATACTGCAATGACCGTTTTCTCTCCTTTGATGGTACATACACCGGTTGTCACAGCTTCATCAATATGAAGTTTTTCCTTTAATCCGTCTAATTTTTCCGGATACCCCGGATAATCCAGTGGATTTGCTGTCTCAAGACCGGTATCCCACTCTTCAAAAGACTGCTTGTCTGCAACCATGCGCAATCTGCGCTTTGTGGAAAGACGGAAATATTTGCCGCATTTATAGCAGGAATAGTGATTGTGTACCACATCTTCTTTGTAAAGTAATTCCCCGCATGCATCGCATTTGATCCACATGCCCTCTGGGATATCCTGCTCTTTTCGCGGAACTGTAATATAGTTTGTTTTCTTAAACTTTAACACTATGCTTCACCTTTCCTAATTCAAGATTCGCTCGCGAATCTTGCTGCGAGATGGGCATCAGCAAAGCTGATATATTCCTCTGTCCATCTCTGCAATCCTCGCGGAGCATTTTGAATAATTGACGATATTTTCATACAATTCTATACACTATCTTCTGCGTCAATTATTCAAAATAGTTCTCGATAAAACTAGTTGTAATGTTTCCGGACTGAAATACCGGATGTGTAATGATATCGTACTGGTAATCCAGGTTTGTGGTAATTCCGTCAATATTGACTTCACCCAGTGCACTGCGCATTTTATCGATGGCTGTCTGTCTGTCTTTTCCGTAAACAATGATCTTTGCAATCATAGAATCATAATTCGGCGGAATCGTATAACCGGTATAAATCGCAGAATCAATGCGGACACCATTCCCTCCCGGTAAATGCAGATAATCGATTTTGCCCGGACAAGGCATAAAATTCTTTGCCGGATTTTCTGCATTCAGACGACATTCAATAGCATGACCGGTGATATGAATATCTTTCTGCTTCCACTGAAGCTTTTCGCCGGCTGCAATAAAAATCTGCTCTTTGATCAGATCCAGACCTGTTACCATCTCTGTTACCGGATGCTCTACCTGGATTCGTGTATTCATTTCCATGAAATAGAACTTTTTGTTTTTATCTAATAAAAATTCAATGGTTCCGGCGCTCTCATAGTTTGCTGCTTTTGCTGCGCGGACTGCCACTTCCCCCATCTGGGCACGGAGTTTATCGTCCAGTGCTGCGGATGGTGACTCTTCTACCATCTTCTGGTGACGACGCTGAATGGAACAGTCGCGCTCGCCAAGAGAAATGACATTTCCGTATTTGTCTGCCAGAATCTGGAACTCAATATGACGTGGATCCTCGATATATTTTTCAATATACATGGTATCATCTGCAAAACCATTTACGGACTCTGTCTGTGCCACCTCAAAATTTTCCGTAAAATCTTCACGGCTGTGAGAAATACGCATTCCTTTTCCACCGCCGCCGCTAGCTGCCTTGATCATAACCGGAAAACCAATCTGCTCTGCCAGTTTCAGTCCATAATCAGCTGTATAAACAGCTTCTTTTGTACCAGGAACAACCGGAACTTTTGCATTGATCATGGTATTTCTTGCTTCCTGTTTGTTTCCCATCCGACGGATGACTTCTGCGGATGGTCCGATGAAAGCAATGTGGCATTGTTCACACATCTGCGCAAATTTTGCATTTTCTGACAAAAAACCAAAGCCCGGATGAATTGCTTCTGCCTTAGAAGCAATTGCTGCGCTCAAAATCCGTTCCATATTCAGATAACTATCTGCCGGTGCTGCTTTTCCGATACAAATGGCTTCATCTGCCAGCTGTGTATGCAACGCATCTTTATCTGCTGTCGAATAGACTGCCACAGAAGTGATTCCGAGTTCTCTGCAGGCACGGATGATACGCACCGCAATTTCACCTCTGTTTGCAATTAATATTTTCTGAAACATGTTCTCTCTCCTAACCGATGGCGAATGTCAGCTCTGCAATAACAGCTACTTTCCCGTTTACGGTTGCTTTTGCAGAAGCCACACCGACAGGGCCTTTCTGCTTGATCATGGTTGTTTCCAACATCAGAACATCTCCGGGTACAACTTTGCGTTTGAACTTTGCGGAATTGATAGCTCCAAAGTAAGCGGTTTTCCCTCTAAATTCATCACAGCCAAGAATCGCTACTGCACCAACCTGTGCAAGTGCTTCTACGATCAGTACACCCGGCATCACCGGTTCTGCCGGAAAATGTCCTGCAAAATACGGCTCATTATAGCTGACACATTTTTTTCCTACCGCACGTTTCCCCGGTTCTAATTCCTCAATTGTATCAATCAGCAGAAATGGCTGTCGATGCGGAATGATCTCCATGATTTCTTTTGTTGTTAAAACTGACATTTCAGACCTCCTACTCAATCACAAACATTGGCTGATCAAATTCTACCAGATCACCATTTTTTACGAGAATTGCTTTTACGGTTCCATCAAACTCGGACTCGATCTCATTCATCAGTTTCATTGCTTCCACGATGCCAAGTACCTGACCTTTTTTTACCATATCGCCCACTTGTACATATGGTGCAGCATCCGGAGAACTTGCAGAATAAAAGGTTCCGACTAATGGACTTTTTACAATATTTCCTGTAACCTCCTCTGATACATCAGTATCCGCTGATACAGAAGTATCTGCGCATACCTGTAACGGTGCTGCAACAGCTGCCGGAGCAATCATCTCGACCGGCGCCGAAGCCACGATTTTCTTCTCAGGATGTTTTTTTATTTTTACGGAAACGCCATTTTCTTCATAACAGAAATCTGTCAGACCTGCTTCGGAAACAGCGTTCATTAATTCGATTAACTGGCTAACTTCCATCTTTTTTCCTTTCTTTTTTCCAGCAGATATAAGGTATGACTTTTTACCTAATCATGCTGCCGGACAATTACTTCTTACTCTGTATACTTTTTAATCAGTAAACTTGCATTATGTCCACCAAATGCCAGAGAGTTTGTCAGCGCGTATTCAAAATCCATATCGACGCCGTGTCCCTGTACATAATCCAGATCCAGCTCTTCATCCGGCTGCTCCAAACCTACAGTCTGATGTACATAACCATGATTCATCTGAAGCACACAGGCAATAAACTCAACTGCACCGGCCGCTCCTAACAGATGGCCGATCATGGATTTTGTAGAGTTTACTTTGATATCATATGCATGCTCACCGAAGGCTGCCTTAATGGCTCTTGTCTCAAACAAATCATTATGATGTGTACTTGTTCCGTGTGCATTGATGTAGGTAATTTCTTCCGGAGCTACATTTGCATCTTTCAGAGCAAATAACATAGCATTTTTTGCTCCTTCTCCATCCTCTGCCGGCGATGTAATATGATATGCATCACTGGTTGCGCCATAACCAACAACCTCTGCAAGGATTTTTGCACCTCTTGCTTTTGCATGCTCTAACTCTTCCAGCACAACAACTCCCGCACCGTCACCGATGACAAATCCATCACGGTCTTTGTCAAACGGAATCGAACAACGCTCCGGATTGTTGGATGTGGAAAGTGCAGTCAACGCTGTAAATCCGCCGACACCGATCGGAGTGATCGCATTTTCCGTACCACCTGCCAGCATCACGTCTGCTTCTCCGTATTGAATGGAGCGGAATGCTTCACCGATGGAATGAGTACCTGTTGCGCAGGCTGTTACCACATTGATACTTTTTCCTTTTATGCCAAGCTGAATGGTTACGTTTCCGGTTGCCATATTTGTGATCATCAGTGGAACAAGTAACGGATTAATTCTGGACGGTCCTTTCTCCAGAAGTTTCTTATGCTCACGCTCGATAGACTGTAAACTTCCGACACCGGAACCAATGGCACAGCCAACACGATACGGATCTTCTTTTTCCATATCCAAACCGGCATCCTCAAATGCTTCTTTTGCTGCTGCCACTGCATACTGCGCAAACGGCTCCATTCTTCTTGCTGCCTTTTTATCCATACGGTCTGCTGCCACAAAACCTTTTACTTCTGCTGCGACTTTTACCTTGAAATCTGTGGTATCAAAATAAGTAATCTCGCCGAAACCTGTTTTTCCGGCTTTCAGCCCTTCCCAGTATTCATCTACATTTAAACCGATGGGATTGACGGTTCCCATTCCTGTCACTACTACTCGTCTCATCTATGTGTCTCCTTTTTTACATTTTCTATACACTTTGATAAACATGTAACGTGTACTGTTGTACACAACGCCTGCACTCTCAATAATATTTGAAAGGATTATGCCACTGCATGTTTACATTGCCATGCCACCGTCCACACAAATTACCTGACCGGTGATATAGGACGCTTTTTCGGATGCCAGAAATGCAACTGTATTTGCAATCTCTTCCGTTTTTCCATAACGTCCGAATGGGATCTGTGCCTTTCCGGCTTCTTTTGCCGCATCTGTCATCTGATCGAGCATTTCTGTCTCAATAAATCCAGGTGCTACTGCATTCACACGGATGCCACGACTTGCAAGCTCTCTTGCCATAGATTTTGTCATGCCAATGACGCCTGCTTTGGAAGCGCAATAGTTCATCTGTCCCGGATTACCAAGAATTCCGGATACGGAAGAAATATTAACAATGCTTCCGCTTTTCTGTTTCAACATATATCTTGCAATATGACGCATCGTATTGAAACTTCCCTTCAGATTCGTATCAATAACTGCATCGAATTCCTCTTCTTTCATTTTCATCAGAAGATTGTCTTTTGTAATTCCGGCATTGTTTACCAGAACATCAATGTGACCAAATTTTTTGTGAATAGATTTGATCATCTCTTCTACTGCCACAAAATCTGCCACACTGCACTGCCAGATTTCTGCCTGACCACCGGCTGCCGTGATAGTCCCAACCACTGCCTCTGCCGCTTCCTTTGATCCGTTATAATTTACAATAACATAAGCCCCTTCCTGTGCCAGCGTCATGGCAATCTGTCTGCCGATTCCTCGACTTGCACCGGTAACTATGGCTACTTTATCTGTTAATAATTTCTCCATACTGCCTCCTGCATTCCAGCCCTGCAAAATCTGTTTCAATGAAAGTTATATCACTTCTAATACGGACTCCAGATCCGTCACCTTATCAACGTGATAAGCTGGAACGGTTTTATCTATACGTTTCATAAATCCACAAAGGGATTTTTTTGGTCCAATTTCAATAAATGCCTCTACACCGTCTGCGATCATGCGTTCTACGCTCTGCTGCCAGCAGACGGATGAGGAAATCTGTTTTTTCAGTAATTCTTTTACCTGTGACGAATCTGTCACATAATCAGCAGTTACATTTGTAATATAAGGAACTGCAATTTTATGAATTTCTACCTGCTCTAATTCTGCCGCAAGTTTTTCTCCCGCCGGCAACAACATCGCTGAGTGGAACGGACCGCTGACATTCAGCGGTGTACACCGTTTTGCACCTGCTTCTTTCAAGGCTGCCGCTGCCGTGTCCACGGCTTTCTGCTCACCGGTGATTACAATCTGTCCCGGACAGTTATAATTTGCAATGGATACAATTCCTTCCGTTTCTTTACAGATATTTTCAATAACTGCCGTGTCTGCCCCAAGCACTGCAGTCATGGCTCCGCCTGTCGGAACCGCTTCCTGCATAAATTCTCCACGTTTTGTCACCACACGGAATGCATCTTCCGGTGTCATTACTCCGGATGCAATCAATGCTGCATACTCACCAAGGCTCAAGCCTGCATTTACTGCAGATTCTACTCCTTTTTCACGCAGCACACTCCAGATTGCAAGCTCATCTGCAAGCATTGCAATCTGGGTGTATTTTGTGATATTAATATTTTCATTTTCTTCGAAAAGAAGCTCCTTCATAGGGATACCGCTTACTTTTTCTGCCAGATCGATCATTTCTTTTGCACATGGGAAAGTCTCATAAAAATCTTTTCCCATGCCAACGTACTGTGACCCCTGACCGGGAAAAATAAACGCTATTTTTTTCATTTTATTTGCTCCTTTTCGCTTATCATTGCAACTCTTTTCAGGTAAACTTCTGTTATCCTTATGTTTTTCCCTGAATCTAATTGTCTTTTTTGTTAGCAGTGCATTAATTTCTCTGCCTGCTCCATAATTTCTTCCACAATTTCCTTACAGCTCTGCTCTTTCTTGATCAGGCCTGCAATCTGGCCAGCCATAACAGTTCCATTCTTAACATCACCGTCGATAACTGCATTTCGAAGAGATCCGACCGTCAAACGCTCCAGCTCTTCAAATCCGGCCCCTTCTTTTTCCAGACGCAGATACTCTCTGGACATCTGATTTCTCAAACAACGGATTGGATGTCCGTTGCTGCGGCCAGTTACTTCAGAATCAATGTCTTTCGCTTTGATGATCTTCTGCTTGTAATTCTCATGACAGATGCACTCGGCAGCCACACAGAATCTGGTACCAATCTGTACGGCTTCTGCACCAAGCATCATCGCTGCTGCAAATCCTCTTCCGTCCGCAATACCACCAGCTGCGATTACCGGAATCTCCACTGCATCAACGACCTGCGGAACCAGTGTCATGGTTGTCGCGGATCCGATATGACCACCGGACTCTGTTCCCTCAGCAACAACCGCATCTGCACCGGCTTTCTCCATCATTTTTGCAAGAGCCACACTTGCAACAACCGGAACAACTTTGATTCCGGCAGCTTTCCACATTTCCATGTATTTACCCGGATTACCGGCACCGGTTGTAACAACCTTGACACCTTCCTCCACAACAATATGTGCTACCTCTTCCGCATACGGGCTAAGCAGCATAATATTTACACCAAACGGCTTATCTGTCAATTTCTTTGCTTCGCGAATCTGTGTCCGAACCACATCGCCCGGCGCACTTGCCGCACCGATCAAGCCAAGACCACCCGCATTGGAAACTGCTGCCGCCAGATGATATTCTGCAACCCATGCCATACCGCCCTGAATGATCGGGTACTCAATTCCAAGTAATTCTGTTATTCTCGTTCTCATAAGAACTCCCTTCTTGATCACTTCTCTATCAACGGTTCTCTCGGATCGGCTGCCGAAAAGGAACCGAAATGCTTCGTTTTCTACTTGTTCTATACTTCTACTTGTGTGATTCGATATATTTTACAACGTCACCCACTGTTGTGATCTGCTCCAGATCTTCAGATGGGATCTCTACTTCAAAAGCTTCCTCAAATGCCATTACCATCTCAAAAAGATCCAGGGAATCTGCTCCAAGATCCTCTTTGAAAGATGTTGTCTCACTTAATGTGCTTTCCTCTACGTTTAATGACTCTGCTACGATTTCTTTTACTTTTTCTAACATGATTTTGTTTTCCTTTCTTGAATTTACCATTCCATCAGGCATCCTGCCCATGTAAGTCCTGCCCCGAATCCGGCAAGTATAATTTTCTGACCTCTTTTCAGCTTTCCATCCCGATTCATTTCATTTAAAAGGATTGGAACTGACGCCGCCGACGTATTCGCATATTCACCAAGATTCATTGGGAACTTCTCAATTTCTACGCCAACCCTCTTTGCAGCCGCTTCAATGATTCTTCTGTTTGCCTGATGCAAAACAAAGTAATCCACATCTTCTCTTGAAACATCTGCTTTTTTCAACATTTCTTCGATGATTTCCGGTACTTTTCTCACAGCGAACTTAAAAACTGCCTGTCCATCCATCCGGATTACCGGCGTTTCTTCTGTTCCATATTGTAAGGTCAATGCCTCTCCCTTGTCTCCTGCCGAATGTGCCATGGCCGTGTAGACTGCTTCTGCGCTTTCACTTTCTTCTCTCCGGAGAACCACTGCACCTGCACCGTCTCCGAATAAAATGCAAGTTCCACGGTCTTTCCAGTCTACAATTCTGCTCATCTTCTCTGCACCGATCACCAGTGCAGTCTTAACAAGACCCGAACGGATATATGACTGCGCCGTATTCAATGCGAGAATAAATCCCGAACAGGCTGCGTTCAGATCGTATCCCCATGCATGAACTGCACCGATTGCTTTCTGCACTTCACAGGAAGTATTCGGAAATACTGTTTCTGAAGAAGACGTCGCTACAAGGATCAGGTCAATCTCTTCTGCTTTCAGCCCGCTGTCTGCAAGAGCTTCTTCTGCTGCTTTTGCAGCCATAAAAGATACCGTCTCCTGTTTTGCGAGATGTCGGCTTTGAATTCCTGTGCGTTCCCGGATCCATTCATCACTTGTGTCGACCAGAGAGGACAATTCCACGTTGTCCATTCGATGGGACGGTATGTACGATCCTGTCCCGCATATTCTTCCTATCATATCTCTTCTCCAACTCTGTCAAAATAATTGTCACTCTTCACAGTATGATTCTTTCCAGATCTGAACCATAATTGTTTTGACCTTTAAATACTTTGACTCTCAAAGTATATCATAAATAAAATAGATGTCAAGATAATTTTTAGACAGATTTTCTCTTTTTGTCTATTAGTTACTGTTCGCACGATGTTACTGTTCACTCCCGTGTGAACAGCAATGCATATTTTATTTGAATCTGTCTTTTCTGCGCAGTATAATAAAATAAGCATCTATAGAAAGGGAATTTGTCATGAAATACAAGAATATTGTTTTTGACTTTGGAAATGTCATCGGACGTTTTGATGGAAAAGCGATCCTCTCAGAATTCTGCCCATATGAAGAAGAACTGGATTATTTATCTGAAATCGTTTATAAACGCTGGGCAGAACTTGACGCCGGCACACTTGATTATGATAGTTACATAAATGAAATCATCGATCAGGTTCCGGAACATTTGAAGGACTGCATCCGCCGGTTTGCAAAAGAATGGCCACGCTGCACTACTTTACTTCCGGATACCATTACATTTATCCATGAATTAAAAGAGCGCAATATACCAATCTATCTGCTGTCTAATGCTCCAACCTATTTTGCAGAATACTATGAAGGAAATGAACTTCTTTCTCAGTTTGACGGAATCTTATTTTCCGGACCGATCAAACTTGCAAAGCCGTCTCCTGAAATCTACAGTCATTTTCTCAGGAAATTTAATTTAAAGGCAGAAGAATGTTTCTTTATTGATGATCTTGAGCCAAACATCAATGCAGCAAAAGAAGCTGGAATGGGTGGACTTGTATTTACTGGCGATATCAACGAAGTAAAAAAAGCAATTGGTTTCTGATCCAATTGCTTTTTCTATTCGCTCCTGCCTCAATCCTTTATCGATTGAACGCTTTGAATTCTCTCTGTGCTTCACGCTTCTGATCTTTCTTTGCGATCGTCTCACGCTTGTCATATAATTTCTTACCTTTGGCAAGTCCAATCTCAATCTTTACAAGACTTCCACTGAAATAAACCTGCAGCGGAACAACTGTAATTCCCTGTTCTTTCATCTTACCAAATATTTTCAGTATCTCCTTCTTATGAAGAAGCAGCTTTCTCACACGAAGCGGATCTTTGTTAAAGATATTCCCCTTCTCATAAGGACTGATATGCATACCATAGATATACATCTCCCCGTCTTCCACACGGATAAATGCTTCTTTAATACTACACTTTCCCATACGAAGAGACTTTACTTCTGTGCCATGCAGCACAAGTCCTGCTTCGTATTTCTCAAGAATAAAATAATCATGATATGCTTTTTTATTATTCGCAATAAGTTTTTTCTCTGTCTTTGCCATCTGATTCCAACCTCTAACTCATCTATTTTAACCGCACTCCTGCAAGTATTATGCCAGCTCGAAATTAATTGTCCGGAGCAGCTTGTCTGCATCACTTACGCGGACACGCACCTTTTCACCAAGTTTATATGTCTTTCCTGTATGCTCTCCGACCATTTCATATGTCTGCTCTATAAAATTATAATGATCGTCCCGCAGATCCACAACATGAACAAGGCCTTCCACTGTATTCGGAAGTTCTACATAAATTCCCCATTTTGTAACACCGGAAATGACACCTTCGTACTCTTCTCCAATATGCATGCGCATATACTCTGCTTTTTTCATCTTCACAACTTCGCGTTCTGTCTCTTCTGCCAGTCGTTCTCTGTCACTACACTGCTTCGCTACTTCCGGGAGGATCTTGTCATAATGTTCTATACGATTCTCATTCAGTCGTCCGCGCAGGTTCTCCTTAATGATTCTGTGAATCTGGAGATCCGGATAACGGCGGATCGGAGAAGTGAAATGTGTATAATACTTCGCTGCCAATCCAAAGTGTCCTGTATTATCTGTTGTGTATTTTGCCTGGCACATGGAGCGTAATGTAAGTCTGCTGATCAGAGCTTCTTCCGGGGTTCCTTCCACCTGACTAAGAAGTTTCTGAATCTCCTTTGGCTTTACTTCATCATGCACATGAATATGATAACCGAAATTATTGATAAATGTACTCAGTTTCTTTATCTTCTCTTCGTCTGGAACTTCATGCGTTCTGTAGAGAAATGGAACCTCTCTCCAAAAATATTCTTCTGCCACTGTCTCATTAGCAAGAAGCATAAAATCTTCGATGATCTTCGTTGCACTGTTTCTCTCATAAGGTTTGATATTAATTGGTTTCCCCTTCTCATCCAATTCAATCTTTGTCTCTGGAAAATCAAAATCAATCGAACCTCTCTTGCCGCGTCGTTCTCTGAGAATCGTTGAAAGTTCCTGCATCTTCTGAATCATCGGAACAAAATCCTTATCTTCTTCCAGTGCTTCCGGTTCTTCTGCCAGCACCTTAGATACACCTGTATAACTCATACGCTTGTCTACCCGGATCACAGTCTCCGCGATCTGATGATCGATCACCTCGCCTTTCGGAGACACTGTCATAATACAGGATAATGCCAGACGGTCTTCCCCTGCATTCAGAGAACAGATGCCATTCGACAACACATGCGGTAGCATCGGTATGACACGGTCAGCAAGATAAACACTCGTCCCACGCTTCAGTGCTTCTCGATCCAGAGCACTTTTCTCCTGTACATAATTGGTAACATCCGCAATATGAACTCCCAGCTGATAATTCTCATCCTTCATTGTCAGAGAAACCGCATCATCCAGATCCTTCGCATCTTCACCGTCGATCGTAACCATCTGCCAGTCACGTAAATCCAATCTTCCTGCACAATCTGCTTCTGATACATCTTTTCCAACACGAACCGCCTGATTCAATACCTTCTCCGGAAATTCTGTAGGAAGATCATAATCCTTTACAATAGATAAAATATCTGCTCCCGGATCATTCACATGACCGATGATCTCAACAATCTTTCCTTCCGGCTTAGCATGTTCCTGTCCATAAGATGTCAGTTCTACCACAACCTTATGACCGTCCATGGCACCCATCTCTTTTCCGGCCGGAATATAAATATCTTTCAGATATCTCTGATTATCCGGACGTACAAATCCAAAACTCTTACTCTTCTCATACAATCCGACAATCTTCTTCACCTGATGCGACACGATTCTTACGATTTTTCCTTCTTTTCTCTTACCTCCAGGCGCACCTGTAATAATACATTCCACTTCATCTCCCTGGAATGCACCGTTCACATTCTCTCCCGGAATAAAGATATCCTCATCTTCACCCTCTAGCATAACAAATCCAAATCCACGGATATTCGCCTGGAAGGTTCCTGTGATACGCTTCGTCTGCCCTTTACTGTATTTTCCTCTTTTAGAAAGTGTAATCTTCCCTTCCTCAACAAGAGCGTCCAACACTTCCTGAAGCTCTCTTCTCTGTTCTTTCGATACCTGAAGAACTGTCGCAATCTCTTTGACTTTCATTGGGATATAAAAATCATCACAAATAAAGTCATAAATCACTTTTTTTCTCTTTTCAAATGTCTGATCCATTCTGTTTCCTTTCATCGTTACTGTTCACACGATGTGCGACCAGCAACGCATCTCGCCATTTTAAATCGCCTTTGGCGATGGGGCGAGATGCATTCAAGTCAAAACATGCATCCTCCGTGTCAATCAGCGGAGTGATTGACACGGGAGTGAACAGTAACCTTTCATCACTACTTAAAGTAAAAAAAGACATTCTATAGTCTTATTATAGAATGTCTTATACTTACTTCATCATCTGTTATTAATTAAAAACCTTAAGGTTCAGTACTACTGCAAGCACCAGGAAAAGGATAGCAAGAAACTTTGTAGACTTTACAAGTGCACCTTCCATAGAACGTCCCTTGTTCTGTCCCCAATAAGTATCCGCCATACCGCCAATTGTTCCCAATCCGGCTGACTTTCCTTCCTGCAAAAGAATAATCGCTGATAATGCGATACAGTCTATAACAAAGATAATGTATAAAACAATCTTCAAAATGTCCATCTTCTATGACCTCCTACACACTAACGTAACAGCACACTTATTAAACCATAAAAATATAGCTTCTAAAATCTTCTCATGCCATTACATGAATCTTAATTATTCTATCACAAGTAAGGTTGATTTGCAAGTATTAAAAGATTCCAAATATCTTCTCACGGAATGAAACATATAGGGAATCATAATCTGTATACTGAATCTTACTGTTCTTAAACTTTTCTCCCCATCTGCTGCAGAGATGGTCTGCGATCAGTTTCGCATCGTCATGCTCTGTCAAAAGAATTGCCGGAAATACATAATAGATCATAAAGAAATTCAGATCCGTCTGAATTGCACTGTCTATTTTTCCTTTTTTCGGAGAAACATATGCATCATAAACCTTATCTGTAAAGTCTACTGCAAGCTCTTTGGCTGCCGTCTCTTTATCAGAAGCATTCTCCGTATATTCTGTCATCTCACGGAAATAATGTCCATGATTCTCTATAAAAGCCTCCATATTTACTTTATAAGAAGCCTTCTTCAACTTTTTCATCATCGGCTTCATATCTGCAAATATTTTTTCTACATGATCAAGCATATTGTTCCTCCATTACGTTAAAAAATGTGACTAGTCTGTTACAACACCCTTCTGAAGCATTACATTCGCATAAAGTGCTGATTCACCTGTTGCAATGATTGCATAAGCTGTCTTAGCTTCATCATAGAATGCAAAACGCTCAATGTTTCCAACAACAGCATCACCTCTGTCATCATATTTACGGATAATCTCTTTATATGTATCCCAGATTGGTGTCTCCACAGTATCTCCAGGCATAACTTCCATAAGATTTACCGGATGCTCCACATAGCTGTCCAGAGGGAACACCTGAAGAATCGCATCAAGAATCTCCGGTACTCCGTGTCCGTCGCAACGGATCACAATCGCGTCTTTTCCCATTGATTCAGCCGGGAAGTTTCCATCAGAGATAACCAGTCTGTCACTGTGTCCCATCTCAGCAAGTACTTTCAACAGTTCTGGTGATAAAATTTTTGGAATTCCTTTTAACATATTATCTTCCTCCTTGATATAATAACATATTATTTTAAAAAAGGAACCGGGAATTTCCCGATTCCTTTCTTTTCACTTTAATAATTCAGCTTCTCTTTACAGATATGAATTAGTCATACAGGTTTGGAGAGATATCCTCATCATCCATGTTTGTAGAATCATACCAGTAACCATCTGTTGTAACGTCTTCTACAGACTCACCATCACAGATCTTAGCAAGAGTCTCGATGGAGATTTTACCCTGCATCAGAGGAGACTGTGTAACAGCACCAAGTAATGTACCATCTTTAACAGCGGCTTTGATAACTGATCCAGCATCGAATCCAGCTGCAACGATCTTATCATCATCTGTTCCAAGTTTGTTCAGGTTCTGGTTAGCTGTGAGAACACCCTCTGCAGATACCTGGTTTGATCCGAACATAGCGATTGTATCGTCTTTGTTCATGATGTTAGAAGCCTCTGTAGCACACAGCTCAACTGTTGTCTGTGCCGGAACTGCAACTTCGAGAACTACGTCAGCAGATGCCTGATCGCCATTGTCTTTTACCTGGTTTACATAGAAGTCATTTCCTACAACTGCTACTGTCTTTCCATCAGCTTTAGCAAGCTCGATGAACTTGTTGATGAATCCCATACCACGCTCAGAAATGTTAGCAGATGTTGCATCCTGGTTAACTTCACCAACACGAACCTGTCCGTTTCCGATTCTGTCTTTGATTGCTTCATAAATATGCTCTGCTGCGATTCCACCAGCCTGCTCGTTGTCTGTTACAACTGTTGCGTATACAGATCCTTCTGGAGCGTCCGGAACACCTGAGTCGAAACATACAACCGGAATCTTCTTGTCAAGTGCTGACTGCAGTGAAGCAAGAACTGAGTTCTGGTCACAAGCTGCAAGAGCGATTCCATCTGGATTTTTGTTGATTGCGTTGTTCAGCATGTTAACCTGGTCAGCGATATCGGACTCAGCGTTCGGTCCTGTTGTGTTAGCTGTAACACCGAGCTCATCACAAGCCTGGTTGATTCCCTGTACAGCTGCCTGCCAGTATGAAGACTGGAAGCTCTTTACAACAACTTCGAAATGATATCCCTTGGAATCTCCTGATCCTTCTGTCTTAGTGTCGCCATCTGCTTTCTTAGTGTCATCTGCCTTGGATCCACATCCTGCGAGCATTCCAACTACCATACATCCACCAAGTAAAACTGCTAAAACTTTCTTTTTCATAATTATGTCCTCCTGACAAAATAAATTTGTGACTGCTTGTCTGAGTTTTCTTCCAGTTTTCCTCTCCCTAATGCCGGGCCTCTCTGGCAGAGCCTCTTTCGTGCATTTCTTAAATCGCTCTGCAGAAGTAGTTTGCCCAGGCTTCTTTGTCCGAAAACTCTTTATACAGTCTGTTTCGTTTAGCTTCTATAGTAACAGCTTTCTTTTTCACGCTTTTTTCAGCATGTTTCCCCACTGCTATCTATCCGCATGCATTAATAATATAACACATTACTAATGGTTTTGCAATTAATTATTGCTTTTTCGTGATTTTTCACAAATTCTAAATTTAAGTGGAAAAAATTACTCTTTTCCTGCTTTTCTCTTAAGAATATCAACAAGTACGGCTGCGATCAGGACAAATCCTGTAATGATCTGCTGCCAGTTAGCTGTCAGTCCGATGAATGGAAGACCAGTCTTCAGAAGACAGATAACGAATACACCAAACAGTGTTCCTGTGATGCTTCCTACACCACCTGTCATGGATACACCACCGATGATTGCTCCACCGATAGCCTCAAGCTCGAATCCAGCACCACTTCCTGGCTGAACTGTAGCGAAGATAGCGGAGTATGCGATAGAAGCAAGTCCTGCGAAGAATCCACAGATTACATATGCTGCAATATGATAGAATCTTACATTAACTCCGGAAAGTCTTGTTGCTTCTTTGTTACTTCCGATTGCAAGTGTATAACGTCCAATTCTTGTATGATTCAGTACAAATGTCATAACAACAACCAGAAGAATTACCCATAAGAAACCGATCGGGATATTCTGTCCGCCGGACTGAATCTTGAAGATACTTCTGAACCATCCGCCCGGTGCTGCTGCTGCCGGCCATGAGATTCCGAATCCACCTACGATAATGGAACCAAGTCCACGAGTAATCATACAAGTACAAAGTGTTGCCAGGAATGCCGGCAGGTCCATGATTGCTACCAGTACACCATTCAGAACACCAATCAGCATTCCAAGAATAATTGCTGCAAGGATACCAACGATTGTAGGCATTCCTTTGTGAACGATCAGATATCCACCAACGAGTGAATAACATACAAGTCCAGTACCGATTGACAGGTCAACACCACCTGTCATCAGTGGAAAGGCTACTCCAATTGCCATCAGGACAATATAATAGGAGAAGTCCAGAATGTTAATAAATGTTGTATATTTTCTGAAGTTAGGGCTCATTGCACAGAAGAAGATAAACAGTGCAATAACAACGAGCAGGACGATGAATTTCTGTCCTCCCATTCTGTCAATAAATGACTTATTAGAGCCGGCCTTCTTTGTTGTATTATTTGCCATTACTTTTTCCCTCCCTACTCAATCTCACGTGTAGCCATGTTCATGATATTTTCCTGTGTAGCTTCGGAAATATCCAGCTCACCTGTCTTCTTACCTTCGCACATAACAACGATTCTGTCACTCATACGAAGGATCTCTGTCATCTCGGAGGAAATCATAATAATGGCTTTTCCTTCTGCTGCCAGCTGATTCATCAGCTTGTAAATCTCATTCTTAGCTCCAACGTCGATACCTCTTGTAGGCTCATCGAAGATAAGGATGTCACAGTCTCTTGTCAGCCATTTTGCAATAACGACTTTCTGCTGGTTACCACCTGACAGGTTAACTACCAGCTGATCTGTACCAGGAGTCTTTGTTGCAAGCTGCTCAACATATTCCTGAGCAATCTTGTTCTCTTTCTTCTTATCGATAAAAGGACCGCTCATGAATTTTTCAAGTGTTGCCATTGTTGTATTCTCAGCAACTGATTTCTGTACAACAATACCATATCTCTTTCTGTCCTCTGACAGATAACCGATACCGCACTTAACAGCATCCTGTGGGCTCTTGATTGTAACCTTCTTACCGTTGATATAAATATCACCGCTGTCGATCGGGTCAGCTCCAAAGAGTGCTCTGGCTGTCTCTGTACGTCCAGCTCCCATCAGTCCGGAGAATCCAAGGATCTCACCTTTGTGAAGTTCGAAGCTTACATCCTGTACCATCTTACCAGCGTTCAGGTGTTCAACTTTAAGAACTACCGGTGCTCCCGGAGGTGTCATGTTCTTCTCCTTCGGATCTTCGTAAATAACACGTCCAACCATCATGTTGATGATGTCGTCTTTTGTACTTTCTTTTGTGATCAATGTTCCAACATAAGTACCATCTCTCATGACTGTAACACGGTCTGTGATCACTTTAATCTCATCCATACGGTGGGAGATATAAACAATTCCCATTCCCTGACTTTTCAGGTCACGGATGATCTTGAACAACTGCTCGATCTCTGTCTCTGTCAGAGCTGCTGATGGCTCGTCAAAGATGATGATCTTTGCATCATGTGAAATAGCTTTTGCGATCTCACACATCTGCTGCTTACCTACTGTAAGTTTTGACATTGTCTCTCTCGGATCAATATCAACGTTCATTCTGTCGAACAGTTTCTGTGCTTCTTCGTTCATTTTCTTGTCATCGATCTTGATGCCCTTCTTGAACTCTCTTCCGATGAAGATGTTCTGAGCAACTGTCAGATGACCAAGCATGTTCAGCTCCTGGTGTACGATGATAACACCATTGTCCTGTGCTTCACGAGCACTATGGAACTCAACTTCTTTACCTTCATATGTAATTGTTCCTGAATCTTTTGTATAAATACCTGTGAGAACTTTCATCAGAGTTGATTTTCCGGCACCATTCTCTCCCATAAGAGCAAGAACTTCGCCTTTTCTGATCTCAAGATCTACATGGTCAAGTGCGTGAACACCTGGGAAAGATTTATCAATCCCTTTCATTTCCAATATAACTTCGCCCATTTTATTACCCTTGCCTTTCTTTCAATCAAACATTTCGTTCATCATTCATAAAGCTGATCTCTTAATATAGAAGAGAAATTAGTTCTTTCTGCGTCTTGCAAGTACGTCACTGAATACTGCGACGATAACAATAACACCTGTAATGATAAGCTGATAATCTTTTGTAAAGCCAAGAGCCAGAATTCCTTCCTGAAGAAGAGCGATGATAAATACACCAATGATTGTACCGCTGATGGATGCAAGTCCACCTGCCATGGATGTACCACCCATTACACATCCGGCGATTGCTTCGTTGTTGTACTGATCTCCATAACCAGGCTGTACTGTTGTATATGCAGATACATAGAAGATAGCGCCTATTCCAACGAGAACTCCACAGATAATGAATGCAAGCATTTCCCATTTCTTAACATCTACACCTGAAAGTCTAACAGCTTCTTTGTTACTACCAAGGCAAAGGATGTAACGTCCGATTCTTGTCTTGTTCAGGATAATCGCACAGATAACTGCAGCTACCAGAAGAATAACAAGTCCAACCGGGAACCCGTTATATCTTACAAGATTTCTGAACCATCCGTTGTCCGGATCTGCTGCCTGCGGCCAGCTGACTGACTGTGTCTTTGTGTAAACTGACGCAAGACCTTTTGCAATATTCATACTTGCCATTGAAGTGATGAATGAAGGTACTGACCAGTAAGCTACCAGGTATCCATTAAAGAGCCCAAAAGCAAATCCCACAAGGATACTGATCAGGATTGCAACCGGCATGGAAATTCCATGTGTTGTCAGTGTATAACCTGAGATAAGTGCACAACAGAACATAACCGGTCCAATAGAGAAGTCGATCTCTCCTGTAGCAATTACAAATGTAACACCCAGTGATAAAAATCCAAGGAAATAAGCATAATTGAGTGCGCTCATGATTCGGTTCATTCCTGCGAAGCTTCCTCCGGTCAGTGCACAGAAGAGTCCGTACATCAGAAGAAGGACACAGCACAAAACAATTCTGTTAAATCCTACCTTTTTTACAAAAGGATTTTGTTTAATTTTTTCCAATTTTCTTCCTCCCATCTTTTACTTTGCTGGTGTTGACTGGATTGTCGATTAACTCTTACGATACCCCCATTCCTCTTAACCTCAGCGTAACGGTTCGCTTTCAAAGCTTTAAGATTTTTTTGTTTTTCAAAGTGTGTTTTCAATTTTCCCGCACACCTTTAATACAAGAATAAATTATAGCCTTGTTTTCATATCTTGTCAAGATTTCCCACCGTTTTTAGAGCGAAACGGTTCGTTTTTGTTTGTTTTCACTATTTTAACAAAAACCACGCTTTTCTGTGCATTTTGCTTATGCACTATCCAAGGTCTCGTATTGAGTCTCCCTCTCTTACAGAGGTACTGAAACTAATTTTTACCGGCATACCGTTTTGCTCTCCGTTTACTCGCTCCAGGAGCATAGCTACAGCCTTCTCGCACATCGTTTCCATTGGCTGGACAATCAGCCATAATTTAGGGCGCAGCACCTGGGTCATCGGAAGATTATCCACTCCGATGAGCGAGACATCTTGCGGACAGGAGAGTCCTGATTCGTTCAATGCCATAATTCCACCAAGCATGGTGTTATAGTTTCCTAAGATCACACCGGTCGGACGGTCTTCAAGCTCCAAAAGTTCTTTCATTCCTCTGTACCCATGTTCAAAAGAATGCCCTCCCAGCTTACAGTATTCCTTTGGAATCTCCAGTCCTGCCTGGTTCATCGCATCAGAATATCCTTTCACACGTTCCCTTCCGGTATATTCAATATTAGAGGCAATCACAGCTATTTTCTTGTGATGGTTCTCAATTAATTTATTTGTTGCACGATAGATTGCTGTCCGGTTATCAACCTCAACGCAATCATATTCTTCATCCTGGAATGATCTGTCAACCAGAACAACCGGAACATTTGCTTTTTTCGCAGCATGAAGAAACTTTCCATGCATACCTACAGCAAATACCAATATTCCATCTACTTTCCTGCTCAGAAGAAACTGCAGATTTTCTTTCTGCAGCTTCTCGTCATTGCAGGAATCACAGATCAACATTCCATATCCCTTTTTATGAAGTTCCATTCCCAGATAATGCAGCATACTTCCTACAAAAAGACACTGTATATCATAAACCAGAACTCCAATCGTCTTTGTCTTGTGGGTAACAAGCCCTCTTGCGAGCTCGTTCACTTCATAATGCAGTTCGTTGATTGCCTCCTCAATCAAGATACGATTTTCCGGCAATACATTACCGCCATTCAAATACTTCGATATCGTTGCAAGGGATAATCCTGTCATTTTCTTGATATCGCGAATAGTAGCAGCCATAATCTTCTCCTCCCAGGCCAATCAGCGAACCGTTATGCATTTTGCCCAACTCAACTGCTCATTCCATTAAATCATACAGCAGATTGACAGTCAAGTGTTTCTGAAGAATTCTTTTTTATTACGTTGCCAGCCATAATTATTACAACTGGCAACCCATTCCCCCTTAGTCCAAAGCACTATACTAAAATTTTCTTAAATCTCTCGTATGCTTCGTCCCATGCTTCTTTGTCCTGTGGCTCGTAGATCTTGATGTCCTGAGAACGTTTGATAATTTCTCTTGCTTCTTCGATAGATTTGATATCTCCGGAAGCCATGAGCTGCAGTGCAATATTTCCGAGAACAGTCGCCTCGATCGGACCTGCACTTACTCTGCATCCACATGCATTTGCTGTGAACTGGCAAAGAAGAGCACTCTGTGTTCCACCGCCTACCATGTAGACTGTCTTATAATCTTTACCTGTACACTCTTTAATCTCTTCCATCGCATGACGATATTTCATTGCAAGACTCTGGTTGATGCAACGAACAACTTCTCCGACTGTTTCCGGAACAGGCTGTCCTGTCTTCTTGCAGAATTCACGGATTCTTGTCGGAATATCTCCGGCAGGTGTGAATTCCGGTGCATCCGGATCAATAAAGCTCTGAAGTGCCGGAGCTTCTTTTGCCATAATCTCAAGCTCGCCAAATCCGTACTCATTTCCTTCGCGGATCCATTGACGACGGCTTTCCTGAATACACCACAATCCAATAATATTCTTAAGGAAGGAAATCTTTCTTCCATATCCACCTTCATTCGTGATGTTGTAATGCTCAGATTTCTCATTGATAATAGGTTCTGCAAGCTCTGTTCCAAGCAGTGACCATGTTCCACAACTCAAAAAGATAAAATCTTCTTCTGATGTTGGTACAGATACAAGTGCGCTCTGCGTATCATGTCCTGCAACAGCCATAACATCAATCTTATCCAGACCAAGCTCTGTACAGATTTCATCTGTAAGAGTGCCGATCTTTGTACCTGTAGGTACGATTTCCGGGAAAATATGTTTCGGAATTCCCAGTGCTTCGATCACTTCATCTGACCACTCGCCCTTTTTCGCATCAAGAAGCTGTGTTGTAGAAGCGATAGAATACTCAGCTTTTTTCTCCCCTGTAAGGAAATAGTTGAAAAGGTCTGGCATCAAAATCATCTTGTCAGCTTTCTCAAGAAGCTCTTTTCTTGTCTTTACAAGAGAAAGGAGCTGGAATGCTGTGTTGAGATCCATGAACTGATTTCCTGTGATCTGGTAGAATTTCTCTTTATCGATCAATTTGAAACTTTCTTCGATCATTCCTTCTGTACGTGCATCACGGTAATGTACAGGGTTCTCAAGAAGTCTTCCTTCCTCGTCGATCAGTCCAAAATCAACTCCCCATGTGTCGATACCGATACTTTCGATCTTTCCACATTTCTTTGCTTTGATCAGACCCTGTTTGATTTCAAAAAATAATCTCAGTACATCCCAGTACATTGATCCATTCAAAATAACCGGATCGTTAGAAAAACGGTGAAGTTCTTCAATGCTGATCTTGTCACCATCAAAAGTTCCGCACATTGCTCTTCCGCCTGAAGCACCAAAGTCAAATGCTAATACTTTTTTCTCCATAATCTTCCTCTTTTCTTAATACTCTTTTAGTCGGTATTAAAACGGGGGCCCTGCATAGGCAGACCCCCCGCATTCTTTGTTCTAGCTCTGTATCGAAACTGTATTTACAGTCTTTTTACATTTCCTAACAAAAGGACTCCTTCTTATTTGTAAAGTGGTCCGTAGTTCTTACAAGCTCTGAAGTCAGCGCCTTCTTTATCCATTCCAAATGCATTCCATGCTGCCGGACGGTAGATATCTTTCTCCGGTACGTTGTGCATAGATACTGGAATACGAAGCATTGAACACATTGTGATCAGGTCAGCTCCGATGTGTCCATAGGAGATAGCACCGTGGTTAGCTCCCCAGTTGTTCATTACATCATAAGCTGTCTTGAATGCTCCCTCTTTACCATCACATCTTGGAGCAAACCATGTACATGGCCATGTGTAGTCTGTACGTTTCCAAAGCTTATCAGATACTTCTTCCGGAAGTTCAAGTGTCCATCCTTCTGCAATCTGAAGAACCGGTCCAAGGCCTTTTACAAGGTTAAGACGGATCATTGTAGCTGGCATCTGAGCACGTGTCTCGTAACGGCTTGAGTATCCGCCTCCACGGAAGGAAATGATGTTCGT
>OGTL01000148.1_pt1 | contig 67241 bp, 49 predicted proteins | sample 1553601 | NCBI WGS metagenome assembly OGTL01 (sample SAMEA2580112, study PRJEB22360) | human gut metagenome | biome: human gut; feature: human-associated habitat; material: faeces | place: Denmark | collected 2008/2010 | reverse complement strand
CGTGTCAAGAATCGGAGGCTGGTTTTGGGAGTTATACACTTAAGCGGGGAAAAAGTAATGCAGGTGGGTGTCAAAGTCAAGTATCCGGAACCTTTTCGGGCATGGACTCCGCATGGGGGCATCCCTGATTTTTTTGCTCGAACCGGATTCGGAGCTTCGCTATATTGGCTCCCGTTATGGCAACACCGGATTTTCATTATCAGGATCCTTTTCCCATGGAAAAGGACGACACCCAATACCGTCTCATCACGTCAGACTATGTGAGCGTAGGCGACTTTGAAGGACATCCCATGCTGAAAGTGGAACCGGAGGGGCTGCGTCTGCTGGCAGCGGAAGCCTTCCATGACGTGGCCTTTTTCCTGCGCCCCGCCCACCTGAAGCAGGTGGCCGCCATTCTGGACGATCCGGAAGCCAGCGACAATGATAAAAGCGTGGCCCTGACGATGCTCCGCAACGCGGAAGTGGCGTCCGCCGGCATCCTGCCCTTCTGCCAGGACACGGGAACCGCCACCATCGTAGGCAAGAAGGGCCAGCAGGTATGGACCGGCTGTGACGACTGCGAACAGCTTTCCCACGGCGTTTACGACGCCTATACCCAGAACAACCTGCGCTATTCCCAGACGGTGGCGCTGGATATGTACACGGAGAAAAACACCGGCACCAACCTTCCCGCCCAAATTGACCTGGAAGCGGTGGAGGGCATGAAATACTCCTTCCTGTTCGTCGCCAAGGGCGGCGGCTCCGCCAACAAAACTTACCTTTACCAGGAAACGAAAGCTCTGCTCAACCCGGCCACGCTGAAAAAGTTCCTGGTGGAAAAGATGAGTACTCTGGGCACGGCGGCCTGCCCTCCCTATCACATCGCTTTCGTCATTGGCGGAACCTCTGCGGAAAAATGCCTGAAGACCGTGAAGATGGCTTCCACGAAGTACTACGACAATCTGCCGACTACGGGGAACGAACACGGCCGCGCCTTCCGTGACCTGGAACTGGAAAAGGAACTGCATGAAGAAGCGTGCAAACTGGGCCTGGGCGCCCAGTTCGGCGGCAAGTGGTACGCTCTGGACGTGCGCGTTATCCGGCTGCCCCGCCACGGCGCCTCCTGCCCGGTTGGCCTGGGAGTCTCCTGCTCTGCGGACCGCAACGCGAAAGCCAAGATCACGCCGGAGGGCATCTTTATTGAACAGCTGGAAACCAACCCCGGCCAGTATATTCCGGAAGCCCTGCGCATGACCTCCAGCGAAGCTGTCTCCATTGACCTGAACCGCCCGATGAAGGAAGTTCTGGAAGAACTGGGCAAGTACCCCGTCACCACGCGCCTGAGCCTGAACGGCACCATCATTGTGGCGCGCGACATCGCCCACGCCAAGCTGAAGGAACGCCTGGAAAAGGGCGAAGGGCTGCCTCAGTATATGAAGGATCACCCCGTGTACTACGCCGGCCCGGCCAAAACTCCTGAAGGCTACCCCTCCGGTTCCTTCGGCCCCACGACCGCAGGCCGCATGGATTCCTACGTAGACCTGTTCCAGGAAAACGGAGGCTCCATGATCATGATTGCCAAGGGCAACCGCAGCCAGCAGGTAACGGATGCCTGCCGGAAGCACGGCGGCTTTTACCTGGGATCCATCGGCGGCCCGGCCGCCATTCTGGCCAAGAACAACATCAAAAAAGTGGAACTGCTGGAATACCCGGAACTGGGCATGGAAGCCATCTGGAAAATTGAAGTGGAAGATTTCCCCGCCTTCATTCTGGTAGATGACAAGGGCAACGATTTCTTCGCGAAAATCCGCGAAGGATGGGCCTGCGCCGGTTGCGGGCATTAAGCCTGAACCGGGAAAAAGATGATTCACTGCCGGAGTCTTTCGGGGCTCCGGCTTTTTTATGTCCCGGGTTCAGCCCTCCCAGTACAGACAGCACGAATATCCGGGAGAAAACTTCCGGAATGCCTCATGCGCCCCTTCACGCAAACAGGTAATAAACCAGCATCAGCGCCAGATTGGCGCCGGCAGCCAGCATCACCCCGCCCGGCTTCAAATACGGCGCCTTTCCAAGAAAGACCGCCAGTACCGCAAAGACGGAGTACAGGGATATCCACATCAGAAAAAATGCTGTCAGGTTCCGCCCGTTCCCCTGCCCGTCCAGGGGCATGTTCCCGTCGGGGAAAAGGAACGGCAACGCCGGAAACACGGCGTAAATGACATATACCCAGTTCTTCACTATCATCCTGAAAGAAACCGTCAGCGGTTCCCTGCCAAACAGGATATTACGGGAGCAGGCGTTCCGCGTCTTTTCCTTCCGCAGAGCGCAGGGCAAATAGAAGGGAAGAAGCATCAGCGCCAGGACGGGGCCTGCATATAAAATAGCGGCCATTCCCGCTACGAAAGCGAAGAAAGCGACAACAAGGACAGGCACGCCTGCCATGAGCAGGAAAAGAAAGGCTGTCCTGCGCTCCGCTTTCTCCCCCATTTTCAGGAAAGACCATGAAAGATAAGCCATAGGGTAAAAATATGGTTTTTTAAAGTTTGCCAGAAACAGGGGCCGTGCGCAAGGGAAAGCCGCCCACGGAGCATCCGGAGCAGCGAAGCCTCGTCCCTCCGCACGCGGCAGGAGAGGAACCAGACAGACTCTGATTGGGATTGCCCCGCACCCGCACCCACGTTATCCTGTCTTCATGGTCTACCGAATTTGCAAATCCATCGAACTGGAAAGCGGGCATCTCCTGTCCAAACATCCCGGCAATTGCAAATTCCCGCATGGCCATACGCGCTCCGTGGAAATGGTGTTCCGGGCGGAAACGCTGGATGCCAATGACATGGTGGTGGATTTCAAGGCCGTCAAGCAAATGATGGGGGATTTCCTCCAGCAGTTTGACCACTCCCTGTGCGTGAATACGGAGGACCCCAATTACGCCGCTTTCGTGGCCGCATACGGGGAGCGCATCATTCCCTTCGACCGGGAAGACCCCACCAGCGAGGTGATGGCACGCGTCATTTTCAATGCTGCCCGGCACGCGCTGGAAAAAGCCAGGGAGAACCCCGGCGAATATCCCGTGCGGGCCTGTGTTGAGCTGGAACGCGTGCGCGTGTGGGAAACCAGCAGCTCCTGGGCGGAATACGGGGAATAACTGAAACAGCGCGCTTCCCGCCGGGAGGAACGCTCTGCAAAGATTCCCGGCCCCGCGGAAGGCACGGCCGCAATGCAGCCCCTGGTGTTCATCCCTTAAAAGGGATTCAGGCAGATCATGCGCTTCTGCGTCCAGTGCCCGTAGGTGGAAGAATACACATCCGTAATTTCCCGGGCCCATTCGTCAATAGTTCGCTGATGATGGGCGTATTTTTTAAAATCCTTGGTGTCCACGCCCAGCAGGGAGCTGTGGTCTTCCTCATAATCCGCAAATTCGGAGACGATGCGGCCGGACTCATCCCTCAGGCGTCCCGCCATGGCAATGTGCCCTTTCTTGATGAACCGCTTGACCAGCCCTCCCCCCTTGATGCCGCTCAGCGCCGTGACAAAGATGCCGGCCCTGGCATTTGTGGGAGTGATGGAAATGATGGCGAGTTCCAGCGTATAAGCCCCCTTGGTTCCCGGAGGCACCATTTCAAAATGCGGATTTTCAGCAACCTCCTTTTCCATGCTGGTTGCAACGCTCTTCTGGAAGTATTCCGCCAGGCTGCGCAGGGCATCAAACCCTTCCGCGGTATCCGGCCTCACATCCATGTGCACCGTATCCACCGGAACGACGGCCATCAGGACTTTTTTCCCATTCACGCCGTTCACCCGGTCATTCCAGATTTTTTTATCATCGGCATTCCAGTACGCGTCAAAGGGAATATGGGAATCCTTATTTTTTACCTGATGAGTGATAAATCCTGTTTGGGGAACATGTTTGAAATTATTGGAACAAGACACTACCGCCATGCAGCCAAGCAGCACGAGGGCCATCAGGGAAGCCGGGAATAAAAAACGGTGTTTCTTCATATCAAGTAACAGGCAGAATCGTTTTTATCATGGCCCGGCACCAGCTGTCAATAAAACCTGCGGGTGAAAATCCCGGGCTGGGGCTCTTCTGCCGGGCAGAAAGAGCCAAGGCGGGAATTCCTAGTCTTCTTCATCCATGGGGCGGTATTTCACGGCCAGTTTTTCCAGGATTTTCAGGGCCCTGGAGGCGCGGCTGCGGAAGGATTTGTAGTCCCGGGGGTCGCAGTCGCTCCAAGCGCGCTCGGACAGGGCTAGGGCGCGCGGCCATGCCATGTATTCCACCATACCCATATTGTACAGGTATTCCGTCCAGATGTTAGCCTGGAGGCCGCGCACCCTGGCGGCTTCCTCCGGGGAGAGTTCCGGCAATTCATAGCCGTACACCTGCTTGAGCGGAATAAGGCCCCCGACGGCTTTCGGCTCCGTGGATGCGGCAGACTGGTAATAGTCAAAATAGAAGTGGGAACACGGCGCCAGAATGACAGGATGCCCTTTCCTGGCTGCCGCTGCGGCAAAGCCGTTGCCGCGCCACGCCATAACGAGGATGTGTTTGTCTGCATCCAGTTCCCCGGCTTCATCCCAGACGATGGCGTCATAGCCATCCTTCCGCACGTAGTCCGCAATCTGCTGCAAGAAATCCCGGCCCAGGGCCTTGAGGTCCTTCTCCCTCAGGTTCTTTAAACGGTTCTGGCAATACCGGCATTTTTTCCATGCCTCGGCAGACACCTCGTCATGGCCCAAATGGATGGGGGAGCCGGGCGGAAAAACGGCCTTGAGTTCATCCACCACGTCTTTCACGAAGCGGAGCGTTTCCGGGCGCCCCATGCAGACGGCATCCCGGCCTTTTTTCCCCTCCACGGGAAAATCCACGCCGTCGCAAATCAAATCCCCGTAGGCATGCATGGCCGCATAGGAATGGCCGGGAAGGTCTATTTCCGGAACAACGGTAACCTGGCGGCTGCGCGCATAAGCAATAATCTCCTTCATCTGCTCCTGGGTGTAAAAACCGCCGTAGGTAGCTTCCGGGTCATGCTCCTGGATGGCGAGTTTCACTTCCTGCCAGTTCCATTCTCCGTCAGTGAGCGGAACGCGCCAGGCGCTCATGGAGGTAAGCAATGGATATTTTTTAATTTCCAGGCGCCAGCCGGGACCGTCCGTCAGGTGCAGGTGGAGGCGGTTAAGCTTGAACAGGGACATGGTGTCAACCATGCGCTTGACTTCCGCCATGGTAAAGAAGTGGCGGGAAACATCCAGCATCAGGCCCCGCCATTCAAAGCGGGGATCATCCCGGAGGGAAAAAACGGGTACGGAAAACCCCTCCCCGGTCCGGTTGGCGCTTAAAATCTGGACCATGCTCTGCCACGCGTAGAAAAGGCCCTGGGGTCCCGGCTGCGGGGGCGCCGCCGCTTTCAGATGCAGGATGCCCCTCCCTTCCCCGCCACGCTCCAGGTGGGCCTCATATCCTTCGCCTGTCCCCGAGGGGCTTCCCTCAACCGAACAGACGGCATCCGCAGAGGCTTTGTCACGGGTTATGGAGAGGCCGGACAAAACGCCCTGGGCATTGAGCACATTCAGGAGGGCTTCCACTACAGGAACATCCTTTTCCGGCGCATAGACCGCCAGCCGCAACGGGAGATGCGCCACGGCGGCCCGGTCAGACCTGCATGCGGAAGGCGCGGGGAGCAGCACCTCCTCGGCCGGCAGCATTTCCGCCATGCCGGCCCCCGGTAATCCGGACAGGGCCAGCCATGCTGCCAGACGGAAACAACACCCCTTATTCATCATCCCGGAAGTACGGCCCACCCTGGTCTCTTCTTTCAATGGAAGGAGCTTTCCCTCAGCCCCCTGTGTCCCGGAAGGCAAAGGCGCGGCTATATTCAGCTGCGCCTGCCGGATTCCGTCCTTTTTTACATTCACCTGCGTCCGCCAAAAAGGCCGCCAAGGCCGCCCCCCAATCCACCCAGGCCCTTCAGGCCGCCCAAACCTCCGCCCATGCCGGGAAGGCCTGGAATCTTGCCCCCCTTCCCTTTCATGGAAGCCATCTGCTTCATCATGGCGCCCATTTTGCCCTTGCCGGACATCATCTTGCGCATTTCGGAAAAATTCTTGATCAGCTTGTTCACCTCCATCAGAGGACGGCCGCAGCCCGCGGCAATACGGCGGCGGCGGGACGGATTCAACAGGTTGGGATTGCTCCTTTCCTTTGCCGTCATGGAGAGCACAATGGCTTCCATGTGCTTCATCCGCTTGGGGTCCAGGGCGCCTTCCGGAAGCTGTTTCTTGATTTTGCCGAAGCCGGGGAGCAGGCCCAGCAGTCCTTCCAGCGGTCCCAGGTTCTGCATCATCTTCATCTGGTCCAGAAAGTCGTTGAAATCAAATTGGCCGGACATCATGCGGTCCATGGATTTGGCAGCCTGCTCTTCGTCAATGCGGGCGGCGGCATGCTCCACCAGCCCGACAATGTCGCCCATGCCCAGAATGCGATCCGCCATGCGGCCGGGGACGAAGGGGCCGAACTGATCCAGCTTTTCGCCAATGCCTGCAAACTTGATCGGCTTTCCGGTGACCGCCCGGACCGACAGCGCCGCGCCCCCGCGGGTATCGCCGTCCAGCTTGGTCAGGACGATGCCCGTCACGTTCACGGCACGGTCAAAGGTCTGGGACACATTCACTGCCTGCTGTCCCGTGGCGGCATCCGCCACCAGGAGCGTTTCCCTCGGCGAAAGGAAGGCGTGCAGCTGGCGCAGCTCGTCTATCAGGGCTTCATCCACTTCCTGACGGCCCGCTGTGTCAAAAATCATGACGGTTCCATTCTGGGTCCGGGCCCATTCCAGAGCCTCGCGCGCCACGGCCACCACGTCCCTGCTGCCTGGTGCAGGCTTATAAACGGGCACTCCTATTTGTTCCGCCAGCGTCGCCAGCTGGTCCACGGCGGCGGGGCGCACCAGGTCGCAGGCCACCAGCAGGGGGCGGCGCCCCTCGTTCTTCAGGCGGAGGGCCAGCTTTGCGCTGGTCGTGGTCTTGCCGGCGCCGTTCAGCCCCACCACCATGATTCTGGCAGGGTCCGTCAGATTCAGCCCCACGGCGTCCCCGCCCAGCAGGGCGGCGATTTCATCACGGAAAATTTTGACGATTTGCTCTCCGGGCTTGATGGATTTGAGCACTTCCTGCCCCATCGCCCGTTCCTTCACGCGGCCGATGAATTCCCGGGCCACGCCAAACTCCACGTCCGCCTCCAGCAAAGCCAGCCGGATGTCGCGCAGGGCGTCTGCAATATTTTTCTCGGAAATTTTGCCCAGGCCGCGCAGCCTCCGGAACGTGTTATCCAGTTTATCTGCTAAAAGTGAAAACATAATCGTATGATGCGCCAGACTGTGCCACATTTCCCTCTTCCCGTCAACAAGCGCGCCCTGCATGGGACATGATGCTTGACTTGCCGGGGGCTTCGCCCCATCTTTTCCCGCATGGCACCCTTTGACCTGAAAGAGGAAATCTTACGCCTGAAAGAAGAACGCAACGCCATCATCCTGGCGCACAGCTACCAGACCGGGGATATCCAGGACATGGCCGACTACGTGGGCGATTCCCTGGGGCTGGCCTACAAGGCGCAGAATACGGATTGCGACGTGATCGCCTTCTGCGGCGTCCATTTCATGGCGGAAACCGCCAAAATTCTTAATCCGGACAAAACCGTCATCCTTCCGGATGCTGATGCCGGCTGTTCCCTGGAAGCCTCCTGCGATGCCGGGGAGCTGGAAGCCTTCTTAAAGGAAAACGCCCATAAAAATTACTATGTAGTGGCGTATGTAAACTGCTCCATCGGCGTCAAGGCTCTGGCGGACGTAATCGTCACCTCCGGGAATGCCGTAAAAATCGTCTCCCAGGCTCCGGAGGACCGCCCCATCCTGTTCGTCCCGGACCAGAATCTGGGTGCATGGGTAAGCCGCCAGCTTGGTCGCCCCCTGGAACTGTGGAACGGGGCCTGCCACGTGCACATGGAGTTCACGCGGGACCAGATTCTTGCCCTGAAGGAAAAACACCCCGGTGTGCCGGTAGTGGCCCATCCGGAATGCACGGAAGCCGTGCGCCTGCTAGCGGACCATATCTGCTCCACGGAAAAAATGATCCCCTATTGCACGGAAAACCCCGCCAAATCTTTCATCATTGTGACGGAATCCGGCATTCTGCACCGTCTCCGCAAGTTGGTGCCGGGAAAAGAATTCATTCCCGCGCCCACGGAGCAATGCTCCTGCAGCACCTGCCCGTACATGAAAATGAACACGCTGGAAAAACTGTACCTGGCCCTTCGGGACCTTTCTCCCGCCGTGGAACTGCCGGAAGACCTGCGCAGAAGGGCGGAAGCCCCGCTGCTGCGCATGCTGGAGCAATCCCAATCCTGACCTCTGCCTTCCCCGCATGATACGCCTTTCAGACCACATCGCGGCCGCTGGCGGCTGGCTCTCCCTGGAAGCTTTCATGCAGCTGGCCCTGCACCACCCGCAGGAAGGGTACTACTCCTCTTCCATTGAAAACATCGGTCAACGCGGGGATTTTTCCACCACCCCCACGCTTTCCCCCATCCTCGCAAAAGCCATTGTCGCGCACTGGAAAGAAGCCTGCTCCCGCTGCGGCAGGCGGCTGCCTCTGCTGGAAATAGGCGCCGGCTCCGGTGCCCTGGCCGTTAAAATCCTGGAGCAGCTGGGATTCTGGAACCGCCTGAATACGGATTACGTGATTGTGGAATCTTCCCCACGTCTGCGCGAATTCCAGCACCTTCTGCTGGGAGGCCGCGCTAAAATTTACTCCACCATGGAAAAAGCGCTGAAACACTGCGGAGGCAAGGCCTTTATTTTCTCCAACGAGCTGGTGGATGCCTTCCCGGCGCGCGTATTTGAATACACGGAACAGGACTGGAAAGAAGTGGGGCTTGTCGTGAAAAACGGAGCCGTCCGGGAAGAACTGCGCCCCGTCCGGCAGCAGCCGCTTTTCTCCCATATGCTGGAATACGGCTCCCAGCCGGGGCAGCGGGTGGAAATTCACGACTCCTACGCGCGCTGGTTTACGAGCTGGCTTCCCCTCTGGAACATGGGCGTCATGACGGTCATCGACTACGGGGATGAAATGGAGCGGCTGTACTATCGCCGCCCCCGGGGTTCCCTGCGCGGGTACAAAAGCCACCAGGTGCTGACGGGGGAGGAACTGTACCGTAACCCCGGCCTCACGGATTTGACCTGTGACGTCAATTTTACGGACCTGCTGGAACTATCCCGCAACTGTCTGGGGGACCGGGTCACTTTCATGACCCAGCGGGACTACCTGCTCCCCCATGCGGAAAACACGCCGCAGGATGCCTTTCTAACGGATGAATACGGTGCCGGAGGACACTTCCACGTACTCATTCAGGAACGCCAGCGGCTGCAACCGGAAGGCACCCAGTAATCCAGGAGACCGTACTTGGCAATGCCGGATGAAACCTAAGCAGGCCCCGTCCGACAGCGACGGCCCCATCTTTCTTCGAGAGAGAAAAACATTGATTACAGGAATTAGACTGATGCCCGGAAGGGATAGCCTCCTGTCAAGGGCTCAGCATGAGAGGAAAACATTTTCTAACAAACAGACAACATTGATGTCTATTAAGGGAATGCACTGAGCGTAAGAATTATAATATTATTTTCTCATGGAATAAATTCTCATGTTCTTAAAATAACAGAAATTTTTCAAATAAATTCTTATTGACGCTAAATCTGAATAATGCTACTACGAAAATAATAATAGAGGGTTGTTCTCTTCTAATTTCATTATCAATACTAACTCTTAATACCTGATGAATCCGCCTCATCGTTCTGCCGTTCCCGCTTACCGGAAATGGTACTTTGGAGCCGGCGGCAGCGTCGGCAGGCGGGGCATGGAGGCAGCTCCGGAGCCCGATCCGCTACCGTTTGAAGCGATCCGGATCCATGGGGAAAGAACCGTGGGGCCGCCGAGCACGTCGGCGGACGGGCACAGCGCGCACGGGACATTCACCATCCCGGAAGGGGAGGGGGGAAAAAAGCTCTACGGCACCTGCTCGCTCTTCCTTGGGGTGGACGACTGGGGAAGCCTGGAAGTAAAGGACTCCGGCGGCAACGTGGTGGCGCAGGTGGATCTGAAGGAAAACCCGCAGACGGCGGGCGAACAGGGCGGGCACAAATACCACACGGGGACCGGCGGGGCGCAGCTCCCCTCCGGCACCTACAGCTGGGAAGTCAGCCAGACCAACATCGACTACAATCCGGCAAGCGGCAACACCTCCATCTGCAACTACAGCATCGACGTGGTGCCGACGGAACCGGGGGGCAGGAAAGAACCCGAACCGTGTCCCTGCGAGGGAGACACGTGCGACAACAGCGGCGGAACGCCGCCTTCCCCGTCGCTGGCCCGGTCGGGCTTTGCGGAGGGTGTGAGAAGCAGTACATTGGGGAACTACTCCTCGGCGGGGTGCAGCGTGACGGCGGAAAGCACGGCCACGCTGATGTACTGGTCCTGCAACTTCGGAGCGTTCCGTGGACTTGGGGGCCTTCCGGCCGGAAGGGTGGAACTGAGGGGTGAAGAAAACGTCTCCGGCCTGGAAAGACCCTCCTCACTGGCCTACAACCATCCCCTGAACAGCCGTCTGGACGTGCCGGAAGGGGGCATTGTCCCCGGAGCACGGTTTAATCTGGTGCAGGGAGACCGGGTAATTGCCATGCGCTGCTACACGGACGGGTCCGTGCTGCCCATCGGGGTGGACACGTCGGGCGGAGGGCGTGCGGCGCTGGCCACGGTGGAAGGACAATCCTGCCTGCGCTGGGTGGTGGAAGACGGCAGCCAATACCTCTTCTCGGCGGAAACGGGAACGCTCCTCTCCTACACCACCACGGACAGGCAGGTCATCTCCAACGCGTCATCCTATCTGGACGTCAGGCATGCCGGAGACGGCTCGCTGAGGCAAATCTGGAACCTGTGGGACGGCCTGCTCAACGTGGAAAACGTCACCTCCACGGGTTACGTCATCGCGCTCTATACCCCTGGACAAATCACCGGAACGGACGAACAGGGATTTTATACCGTTACGGGCGCTCCCTTGAAAACATTTATTCTTTCCCTGGATGCTGAGGAAAAGTTCACCATCACGGAACAGGCGCCTGCCAGGCAGCCCTATGCCGTCACCTGGTGGAACGACGGCCTGGCGTGGAACATGCGGCAGGGCACGGGGGAAGACGCCCTCACGACCCTCCGCACGCGCACGGAGCTGGAACCGGAAAACTCGGTCTGGCAGCTGGTCACGGAAATCTCCAAAAACGGAATCGTGGCGGCGCGCACCTGCGCCATCTACCAGACCACGGACGTGGGCGACCTGCTGCTCACGCTGGCGGAAGGCTACGGAAGCCCGGAGGAGCAAACCACGCAATACGCCTACGACCAGTGCGGACGGCTCAGGACGGAAACGGCCCCGGACGGCAGCCAGACTCATTACGCCTATGACCTCTACGGCCGCCTGCTCAGCCGGGACGAACCGTGGGCGGAAAGCGGCAGGCGCATCACGCGCTACACCTATGCCTGTTCGGGAGAAGCCGACTTCAGCAACGAACCCGCCACGGAAACGGCAGACCTGCTTCCGCTGGAAGGACACGTCAAAACGCTGACATCCACCACCTGGAAATACACGACGGCCAACCACATCAAAAGAACGGAACGGCGGGTCACGGGCCTGGGTGTGGCGGGCACGCGCCTGACGGCGGAGGAACAATGGCTGGCCGGAGCCGCCAACATCCATGCCCGCGGACGCACGCGGTTCAGCCGGGACCTCGACGGCGTGCAAACGTGGCACGACTACGCGGCCACGACGGAGCACGGCGCCCTCTACACGGAAACGGTGGAAACGCGCATCAACGGAGAAGCCGTGCCGGGACAAAGCACGCGCGCCGTCACCTGGATCACGGCGGAAGGGCAGCGCGTCAGGGAAGAAAACTACCTCCTGCTTTCCACCGGGCAATGGGCGCTCACGGGCAGCGCCGTCTACGAATTTGACACGCAGAACCGGTGGGTGAAGCGGACGGCGGGCAACGGCCGGCTCACGGAACGCGAACTGATGTGCGACGGAGGCCTGCTGTGGGAAATCGATGAAAACGGCATCAGGACGGACTACGCCTACGACACGGCGCGCCAACTGGTGGAAGTCACGCGTTCCGCCGTGATGGACGGGGAAACCGTCATCACGCCGGAAACCATCACCACCTACGTCCGGGATGCGGCAGGGCGCGTACTCTCCACGCGTCAAGACACGGGGGCGATGACCACGCGGGAAAGCGCCACCTACGACCTTCTTGGCAGAACAACCTCCACCACGGACGTCCTGGGCCGGGTCACTACCTACGCCTACAGCCAGGACGGCTTGACGGTCACGCAAACCGTCCCTTCCGGGGCTACATTCATCACGCGCAGCGCGCCGGACGGAACGGTGATGGAAGAATCCGGCACGGGGCAGCGGCACGTCATCTACGCCATCGACCTGGTCAGCGACGGTGTGCGGACCTTCACGAAAGCCGTCTCCGGGGAAACGCAAACCGAGCTGCAGCGCAGCATTGTCAACGGAGCCGGGGAAACCCTGCGCACGGGCGTCCCCAACACCACCGGTGGCGTCATTTACACGAGGAACACCTACAACGCCAGGGGGCAGCTCACCAAAACGCAGACGGACGCGGGCAATGCGGCCACGACGATGGCCCCGACCCTGTGGGAATACGACGCCTTCGGCAACAAAACGAAAGAAACCTGGAAACTCGCCGATCCGGCCACGACATCCAACTCGCGCATCACCACGTGGAGCTACGGCGTGGAACAGGCCCAGGATGAAGTATACCGCGTTGTTACGGCGACCAGGAACAACAGCCGGGGAACGACCTATAACGAAACGCAGAAAACGCTGGCTTCCTCCCTCTCGTCCACGCTGGAAAGCAAAGTCATTTCCATCGACCCCAGGGGAAACGCTTCCGAACAATGGAGCGAATACGGTCCGGGCGCCGTCCGGACGCAGAAAAGCAGCATCCCCACCTCCGACATCACGGCCGCCGCTACGGTCATCGACGGTTTTATCATCTCGCAAACGGACCATGCGGGCGTCACGGCCACGCATACCCGCGCCTACACGGAAACCGGCGTCATCTACGCCAGCACGGACGGCCGGGGCAACACGGTCACGACGCACACCGACCTTGCCGGGCGCACGATCTCGGTGACGGACGCGGCGGGCAACACGACTTCTACCGCCTACGGCCCCTGGTTTGACCAGCCTGCCGTCGTCACCAACGCCCTGGGCAACACGACCTGCTACGGCTACGACCTCCGGGGCCGCAACACGGCGCAATGGGGAACGGGGGCCCAGCCCCTGCTCTTCGGCTATGACGAGGCGGACAGGATGATAAGCCTCACCACGTTCCGGGAGGACGCGGGCGACATCACCGCCGACCCCACGGGACGCACGGACGGGGACGTCACTACGTGGAGCTACGATGACGCCACGGGCCTGCTCATCCGCAAAACCTGGGCGGACGGCACCCATGAAGACACCGCCTACAATGCCCTGAACTTCAAATCCACGCTCACGGACGCGCGGGGGGTGGTCACCACCTGGGGCTACAACCTGAAAAAGGGGGTCAACAACTCCGTCTCCTACAGCGACTCCACGCCCGGCATCCAGTACGCCTACAACTACCTCAACCAGCTGACCCAGGTCACGGACGCCTCCGGCTCGCGCGTCCTCACGTACACCCCCTGCAACGAACCGGACACCGACAGCATCACCATCGGAGGGAGCTCTTACCAGCTCCAGGAACACTACGACACTTACGGACGCTCCTCCGGCTATACCCTGAAACAGGGAACCGACGTCCTCCAGGAAGCCAGCCAGGGCTATGAAGCCGACGGAAGGCTGGCCAGCGCCGGAATCAGGCACGGGGGAACGGAGCAAAGCTTCGCCTACGGCTACCTGGCGGGAAGCAGCCTGCTCTCCAGCCTTGCGATGCCCGACGGCATCGTCAGAGAACTTGCCTATGAACAGCGCCGCAACCTGGTCACGGCAATCAACTGCCGCCTGGGGGAAACCGTGTTCGTCTCCCGGACCCAGAGCTGCGATGCCCTGGGACGCCCGGTCACCCGCACCCAGCAGCGTGGAACGGAACCCGCCCGCAGCGACAGCTTCAGCTACAACGGCAGAAACGAACTCACCGCCGCCACCCTGGGCGCCGACCCCTACGGCTACAGCTACGACAACATCGGCAACCGCAAGACGGCACGGGAACCGGCCGAGGAACTCGCCTACGCGGCCAACGAGCTCAACCAGTACACCGGCATTGAAGAAAGCGGGGAAGCTCCTTTTGTGCCGACGTACGACGCCTCGGGCAACCAGACCCTCATCAAGACGTCAACGGGCGTGTGGACCGTGGTCTACAACGCGGCCAACCGCGCGGTGAGCTTCACCAGCCGGGACGGAGCGACAGTCGTGGAATGCGGCTACGACTATCAGGGACGAAGGTACATGAAGAAAGTGACCCAAAACGGCACGGTCGCCAGCCACGAACGCTACCTGTACCGAGGCTATTTACAAATAGCGGCATTGGATATGCTGGACAACCGTAACGTGCTCCGGACACTGCTGTGGGACCCTCTGGAACCGATGGCCACCCGCCCCCTGGCCCTCGTGCAGGACGCTTCCCTGTACTGCTATGGAACGGACTTCAACAAGAATGTGTCGGAGGTCTTCGACGCACAGGGAACGATCGCGGCGGCTTACGACTACTCGCCCTATGGGATAGTTGGCAGCACAGGCAACCTCGTCCAACCCGTACAGTGGTCCAGCGAGATGAACGACTACGAATTGGCCTTGGTCTATTACAATTACCGCTTTTACAACCCAAAAGACGGCAGATGGATCAATCGCGACCCCATCGCTGAACAGGGAGGATGGAATCTTTATGCGTTCCTCGGGAATAGAATTTATCTATATGACACACTTGGAAAATTTATCAATTTCCTCATTAGTGGCGTTGTTTCTGCTGTTACTGAAGTTGCTGTTCAAGTTGTAACAAATTATGTGGAAGAAAAACCACTATTCGATATTGATTATACTGAAGTTGTTAGTGCTGGAGTAATAGGAATAATTCCGGGGCCATCTATAGTACAAAAAGTTAAACAGATATCAAAAATATGTTCAAAAAATAAGCGTGTAGTTGATTCTGTTGTAAGACTTACTAATGAAATAGAAAAATTAAAATCATCTAAAAAAGTAAAGGCAAAATTAATAGCTTCATTGGAAAAAGAAAGAACTTCTATTATTACATATAATAATCAAATGTGGATTTCTTATTTTCACCAAAAAATATATGTATATGTAGTAGAAGGAGTTCGGGATGGGGCCATCAAAAGTGCTATTACAAATATAATGAAAGCTTTTGGCTTAGCTCCGAAAGAGGAAAAAATTGAAAAGTGTTCAGCTGAAATTTCTCTTAAAATAGAAACAGAATCTTTCGGTATTTTTATGTCTGTTCCTCCCTCAGAAAAAGAAAATTCTTGGCCTCCCAAATTAAGATAAAGTTAATAATTTTATTATTACGTTATAATTAAATTTATTTATATGGATTTCGATGCATGGAAATTTATACGATTAACAATAATCGTTATTATAGCAGGTTTTTTACAAAATTGGATATCTAAGCCTTCAAATAAAGAATCAAAAAATCCCAACTTGAATAAAGATAATATCACAAATGGCGATATTAATATTTCCAGGTTTATTATTATAATAATTATATCAAATATTGTTTACACAATATACGCCATGTACATGACACATCAAATTTATGGAGTTCCTATTCAGATTATGGGATGTGGATTATTGATGATTTCTATTATTCCTATTGTAATTGCAAAAATAGTTTGTATTTTTAAGCCACATAAAAAAATATCAAATATATTAAATGCTATTTCTTTTCAAGAAAATTTATCTCCTAGAAAAACAAAACTTGTATTTGCTTTGCTTTCATTATTTGGTCTATTTTTTTACATTTTTGCATGGTTTGATCTGGCAGCACGAGGTGGAAGCTTGCAATTTTTATACTTATTTCCAGTCTGCATGTGAAATGAGCGGAGAAGGAGCGCGCACAAATTTTTCTATGTTTATATGGAGATAGAGAGAAAGCAGGAAACCGGGGCAAAGTTAAATATATAAGATCCTTTCTCTCATTCCCTTTTCCTGGAATCCATGAAAATAGTCACCGGGCCGTCGTTAATCAGGGAAACCTGCATATCCGCGCCGAATTCGCCGCTTTCCACCCTGCCTTCCAGCAAAGACGCCAATTCCTTCTTAAACAGCTCATACAGGGGAATGGCCCGCTCAGGCCTCGCGGCGCGGATGAAAGAGGGCCTGTTCCCTTTCCGGGTGGAGGCATGCAGCGTAAACTGGCTCACCACCAACACGCTTCCACTCACTTCCCTTACGGAAAGATTCATCTTTCCGTCCGCGTCGGAAAAAATGCGCATGGCCGCCGCCTTGTTGGCGAGCCAGCGCACATCTTCTTCCGTATCCGCCTCTTCAATGCCCGCCAGAATCAGCAGACCGGGCCCCACGGCCCCCGCACAAACACCGCCGATATGAACGGCGGCCTTACTGACACGCTGAATAACCAGCCTCACGGTTCCTCTCCTTTCCCCCTCAGGATAGTCACCTTCGTTCCCGGCCTGGTCAGCATGGCCAGTTCATTGCAGTCCTGCCGGCTCAGATAAAACCCAGGCGAGCGGGGCGTACCGCGGGCAGCGTCAATGACATAGCCTCCCGCCGCCAGCACCAGCGTCTTATCCGCAGAAGGAAACTGCCTGCTGTAGATGGACACGGGGGCCTGCTCATCCTTTACGGTCGTTTCCACATTCTTTTTTCCCCCGTCCTTCATGGAGAGGATGGGGTATCCCTTGACAAAATCCGTCCCGTCGTAAAGGCAGATTTCCTTTTCCGGCACGTTCACCACTACATGGAAATCCAGAGGCCGGTACTTGAATACATCTCCCGCATGAAGAGCGGGAATATCCATCAAACCGTTCAGGTGAACCACCATGGCCTGAGAGCAACCCAGTTTTCTGACCATGCGTATCCAGGAATCTCCCTTCCGTACGGTATATTTTTTCACGTCCGGTCCGTTGGGATCCAGCAACTGGCGGATGCGCAGCCTTCCGATGAGTTCCTTCGCCTCTTTCCCCACCACGCCTCCCTGTTCCGCCAGAGGCTGCAGCAGTTCCAGAGCTTTTGGCAGACTGCCGCAGTCCATCAGGCGGCGGGCTTCAGCAAGGGCCTCCGGACGGCGCGGCCAGAGGGAATAATTTTCTCCGTCCGCCAAAACTCCCTGGACACAGAAAGCCGCCGCCAAAAGGCTAAAGAAGACCTTTGCGCTTGAAGTCAAAGATATTGATTTCATGGGATTTTTGTATCATTTCCACCGTGAATTTCAAGAGGGAGACCTCCCATGCGTCATCCACTCCCTCAATGAGAGCCATAAATGTATCTTCTCCATTGCGCACCTGGTCCAGCAGCCGGCCGCGCACGGAATCAAGCGGTTCATGCAGAATTTCCTCGCTCACCTCCGACCGTTTGAACCTGAACCCGTATTCCAGCAACGTCAAAAAGCCTGGCCCGTTTTTGGAGAGCCAGTCAAAAAAGCGCTTGGCTTCTCCGGAAAACCCCTCCGTACTGATTTCATTGTAAATGGAAGGCCGTATGATTTTCGGTTTCTCCGCTTCCACCCAGCCGCTGCGCACGCGCACCACGTTCACCTCATCCATCAGTTCGCTGAGGAGAAGAAAATTAAACCTGGTATCGCCAAAAGTATCAATGCGGCGGTCCGGTTCATACACCACCCGTGTCATCTCCGCCGCATAGCGGATATCGTCACGGGAAAAGGAAGGCAGGTCGCTCATGGAAGAAAAGGCGGAAAGGCTTTCCATGAAAAAGCGGCTTCCTTGCCTTGGACAGGGAAGCCGCTTTTGTAATAAAGGATTTTTAGCAGTTTAACTTAACCCTGAACCTTTTCGATGTAAGCAACGACGTCGGCAACAGACTGAAGCTTTTCAGCTTCTTCGTCGGGCACTTCGATGTCAAAGTTTTCTTCGAAAGCCATCACGAGTTCAACGGTATCCAGCGAATCAGCACCGAGATCCTCGATGAATTTCGCATCAGCAGTCACTTTATCGGATTCAACGCCAAGTTGGTCGACGATGATACTTCTTACTTTTTCTTCGATGCTGTTGTCAGACATGATATTTATTGTTAAGGTTCATTGATACTACATGGGGTATGCGCCATTTGCAACACCTATTTATGAGTTTTTATGCGTCATCCGGCCACGGAGCCGGAAGCAGCAGGTTTCCAGCCGATTTTGGCCGTTCTTTAAAGATTCAGTCCGGCGGCTATGCGCAAGCCGTTCAACGTAATGTCAGGGTCCACATGGTCAATGCGCTCCACTCCCCTGGCGATCAGAGCTGCATCCCCTCCCGTAGCAACCACGGCCGGACGCACGCCCAGCTCACCTTCCAGCCGGGCCAGAATTTCCTTCACCAGCCCCCGGTAACCGTACACGGCGCCGGATTGCATGGCCTCTACTGTGCTGGTTCCAATGACACGGGACGGCTCCTGGGGGTCAATGGCGGGAAGAAGCGCCGTATTGCGCTCCAGGTAATCCCCCATGCTGGCAAGCCCCGGCGCAATAACGCCGCCCATGTAGGTGCATTGGGGCCCGATCACGTCAAAAGTCACGGCGGTGCCAAAGTCCACCACAACGCAAGGATACCCGTAATAGGCCGCGGCTCCTACGGCATTCGCCAGCCTGTCGGCCCCTATCTGTCGCGGGTGGGGATAGTCGATGCCCACGCCCAGCCGGGAATCGCAGGAAAGGAAATGGCACGGTTTGACGATCCAGTTTTTCAGTTCTTCCGCCACGCGCGGCACGACGGAACACACCACGGCGGCATCATAACGAACGCCGGCCAGCACCTCGTCCAGCCGTTCCCCGCTCACCTCACGGGTGGGAACCATATACCGTTCCGGTAACAGGGCTTCCGGCGAAGAGAGCACGAATTTGGTGCGTGTGTTGGAATTGTCAATCAGAAGATAGGTCACGGGAATCAGTTAGTATGTTCCTCCGCCAGTTTCAAGGCCAAATCCGCTATTCTGCCGCTTCCTCCGGTCATCCCGGCCCGCAGCAGGTTTTCATGCATGCGCCTCCACTGTGCGCCGCCGTCCGCCATCATTTCCTGAAGAGCGGAAGCCAGGGCACGGACGTCCGGCACATGGCTGCCGCCTCCCAGTTTTTCCAGGAGGCGGGTATTGCCCTCCTCCTGGCCCGGAAGAAGAAAGTTCACCAGCATGGGACGTGCGGCAGCAAGCACTTCGTGTACGGTGGCTCCTCCCGCTTTCCCGACCACTACGTGACTGGCGGCAAGATAAGAAGGCACGCGGCGCGTCCAGCCGCGCACCGTCAGCCTGCGTCCGTATCTGGCGCGCAAATCCCGGATGCGGGGATAAATGCGCCGGAACCGGCGCCCCAGAATACAGGTTACATGCAGGGCAGGATTCGCATCCAGCATACCCGCCAGCTCCGCCCGCGCATGCCGTGCGGAACGCTGGGCAAAGTAAAGCACCCGGAACGGCTCCCCTTCCTTCCAGGAAAGGGGATGTTCCTCCGCCAGCACTCCCAGCACGGGATTGACGGGAAATCCCGTAACGCGCAGCCTGTCCTGCGGCAGCCCCTTTTCCTCCATGATTACCCTCGTCCAGGGGTCCGTTACGGCCCAGAGGGGGGACTTGGAACACAGCCATGATTTATTGATGACGAAGGAATCCGTCACGACGGTCAGGTAAGGAACCGCCCTGCCCGTGCGGGAGGCCAGGGAATCCAGCATGTAGGGATATACCATGTAGGTGCAGACCACGGCATCCGGCTGCCATTCCCGCAGCAAACGTTCCAGCAGGCGCTCCACGGGGGCAATTCCCCTGACGGGCTTCTCCGCCATATTGCGCCTGTCGCTCACCTCGTACATCCATTTCCAGAGGCGGGGCATGCGGGAGATCGTCCACAGGTAGGCGGCGCGCGTCAGGCGGAACATCCGGGGCATCGCCTCCGCGCACAGGTCCGTAACGCGGACTTCCGCGCGCCCTGCGAGAGCATCCTTCACGCCCCTGGCTGCGGAATTGTGCCCTTCCCCGTATCCTGCGGTCACAATCAGAATGCGCGGCAGCCGTCCTTTCTGCATAGAACAGGATATACCAATATTCCGCTCCGTCGAAAAGAACTTCTTGCAGGAGGGAGGACATGAGGGGAAGCGGCCGGAAAAAACATTATCCTCCGGTATTCCCTCCGAACGGAAAGGAACGGAAAAAACGGCCTTTCTTCCCTATTATTCCCTTCTCAAAACCGGATTTAACATTGACCTGCGCAGGCCGTCAGGGCAAGCTTCCAGCCATGCGCATCGTCTTCATGGGCACAGGCGACATTGCCATTCCCGCCTTCCGCAGCCTGATCCGTCACTCGGACCTGGCAGGCCTAGTCACGCAGCCCGACCGCCCTGTCGGCAGGCACCAGGTGCTTACAGCCCCGGCCATCAAAAATATTGCCAGGGAAGCGGGCATTCCCGTGCTCCAGCCGCATTCCCTGCGCAGCCCGGATGCGCTGAGCAACCTCAGGAGACTGAATCCGGATCTGATCGTCGTCATGGCGTACGGGCAGATTCTGAGCCAGGAAGTGATTGATATGGCGCCCATGGGCTGCATCAACGCACATGCCTCCCTCCTGCCGCGCCACCGTGGAGCGGCCTGCATCCAGTCCGCCATCAAATCCGGCGATGCAGAAACGGGCATCACCATCATGCATATTGTCAGGAAGCTGGATGCCGGAGACATCATCGCCCAGATCAGCATCCCCCTGGAAGGCTCGGAAACCGGAGGCACCCTGCATGACAAGCTGGCCAGGATGACGCCTGATGTGCTGCTGCCCGTCATCCATTCCATTGAAAAAGGGACGGCCACGCGCATCCGCCAGCAGGAAATCCTGGCAACATACGCCCCCAAGCTCCTGCGGGCGGACGGAAAAATCGACTGGACGCGCCCCGCAGAAGAAATCGGCCGCATGATCCGGGCGTACGACCCGTGGCCCGGTACCTTCACCAACTACTGGAACCGCAAGAAACGCATCCGCAACATGAAAATTTTCCCCGGCTTTTCCATCCTCCCGGAAGCGGAGGGAAAACCGGGCCAGGTGCTCTCCGCCGGGGAACAGGGGCTTTTGATCGCCTGCGGAAGCGGAGGATTGCTGGTGACAGACGTCCAGCTTGAAGGCAGCACGCGCATGAATATCTCCCAGCTCATTGCCGGCCACCCGAATTTGAAAGATATCCATTTTGACGTATAAATGGCCAAGTCCTTTTCCATGGAGAGCCTGAACGCGGCCCAGAGGAAGGCCGTGCAGACCCTGCAGGGGCCTGTGCTGCTCCTGGCCGGGGCCGGAACGGGTAAAACGCGCACCGTCACCTGCCGCATCGCCCATATGGTGGACCGTGGCATCAGCCCCAAAAGCATCCTGGCCGTGACGTTCACCAACAAGGCCGCTCTGGAAATGCGGGAACGCGTAGGCCAGATGGTGGAACGCAAGGCGGCGCGCCAAATAATGGTGAGTACTTTCCATTCCCTCTGCGTGCGCATCCTGAGAGAGGATATAGGGCGCCTGGGGTACAAGACCAATTTCACCATTTACAGCGGTTCCGAGCAAAGCGGCCTGATCCGGCGACTGATTGTGCGCCACGGCGGCATTACGGAGAAAATCACGCCCAAAGATGTGCTTTCTTCCATGAGCCGGATGAAAAACAGCGGTCTGGGCCTTGACTCCATTGAAGACAACCTGACAGCCAACATCGCCGCCTCCTACCAGCGGGAACTTCAGGCGCAGAATTCCGTGGACTTTGACGACCTGCTGATTCTGGCGGACAAATTGCTGAAGGAGCACCGGGACGTCAGGGAGGCGTGGCAACAGCGCTTCCGCTATATCACCGTGGATGAATTCCAGGATACCAACAGCCTCCAAATGAGCCTGCTGGGCCATCTGGTAGGTCCGGAACACAATGTCTGCGTAGTGGGAGACGACGACCAGTCCATCTACGGCTGGCGAGGCGCCCAGATCAGCAATATCCTGGAATTCGAACGTTTTTTCCCAAATCCCTCCGTCATCAAACTGGAAGAAAATTACCGCTGCACCGCCCCCATCCTGGACACGGCCAATGCCCTGATCCGCCACAACCTGGGCCGGAGGGACAAGACGCTGCGCGCCCACAAAGGCGGAGGAGAAGCCGTCCGGCTCATTTCCATGCCCGGAGACGCGGAAGAGGCGGAATTCATCATTACGGACATTGAAAACGTCCGCAGACAGGAAGGCCGGCCCTGGGAGGATTTCGCCATTCTGTTCCGGGCCAATACCCAGAGCCGCATCATTGAACAAACGCTCCGGGAACACAAAATTCCCTACCGCATGGTGGGCGCGCAAAGTTTTTTCGACCGCAAGGAGGTGAAAGACCTCATTTCCTATCTGGCGACTATCGAAAACCCGCAGGCTGACGAATACCTGCTGCGCATCCTCAACACGCCGCCGCGCGGCATCAGCGAGCTGACCAGCCATCTGGCCATCGACTGGAGCCGGGAGCACGGCAACAGCGTCTGGGCAGCCCTCCAGGACGAAGAATTCCTGGCGGCCCTTTCCACCCGCGCCCGCAACAGCGTGCAGGCATTCAATGAACTGATTGCAAAATACATTGACCTTTTCCAGGATAAGGAAACCGACTTCGGAGACATCCTGGAGCAGCTTATTGAGGAAACCGGATTCAGCGAATACGTCACGCGCCTGTGCAAAACGGAAGCTGAAATCCAGAAACGGCTGGTGTCCATCGGGGACGTGAAAGCCTCCCTCCGCAACTTCTGGCAACCCGGAAAAACCCTCCGGGACTACCTGGCCCAGGTCACCCTGGACAAGGAGGATAATGATGACGACGTGGAAAACAAGCCAGGCGTATGCCTGATTACCATGCACGCCGCCAAGGGACTGGAATTTCCGGTAGTGTACCTCGTAGGGCTGGAGGAAGGCATTCTTCCCCACAAGCGTTCCCTGGAAGACGGCAATTGCGACGAAGAACGCCGCCTGCTTTACGTAGGCATCACGCGCGCCCAGGAGAAACTCATGCTTACTTATTGCGCCACGCGCCTGCGCTACGGGGACCGCATGCCTTGCCAGCGCTCCTCCTTCCTTAGTGAAATTCCTCCCCACCTGATGGAATATTCCAAATGGGAGGATCTCATGAACGCGGAAGCGACGGAAGAGGAATCCGGAAACTTTTTCGATTCCCTGCGCAGCATGCTTCTGGAAGAGGAATAAGAGGCGGTATGGCGTTTTGCCGGCCTCTTTTCAACCATGTATTTTTTCAGAGAACAAGGCGCCGTTTCCGTCCGGAAACGCCAGCCTGCCGGCTTTCCGCCTCCAAAATATTCAGCCGCGCCAGCTGCATGGTCTGTTCCGGACGTGAAAAATCCTCCCGGCCTGAACCGGGAGGATTGAAAATACGGGACTGGAGGTCTTCCCTGAATTACCAGAAGATAATGTACAGGGCGACCGTCGCGGCAACCACGAGCCATCCGAAGATTTTAGCCCGTGAAGAGGACTGAAGGGCAACCACGCCCCTGTCGGGCAGCACGATAGGCTGTCCGCCGCGGGCGGCGTTCACCGCCGTGAAGATGAAGCCGATGACCACTACCGTGATGAAACACACGGCCATGCGGTTCAGGAAGGCCATTTCCGGCTGCCATACCTTCAGGATTCCGTACAGGAGGGCATTAATGACGATACCCAACCAACCGAAGATGCGCGGGCACTTGGGCACAAAGAAGCCGAAGAGGAACACGCACAGGGCGCCCGGGCTCAGGAAGCCCTGGAATTCCTGAATGAAGTTGAAGATGCCGCCAAAGGCCGGGCTGTCCAGGAACGGAGCAATGGTCAGGGCGATCACGGCGCACACCAGCAAACCAATCTTGCCGACGGTAACCAGCTCCGTGGGCCCCGCATTTTTGCGCAGCTTGTTGTAAATATCCATCGTAAAGATGGTGGAAGCGGAATTCAGCATGGATGCCAGGGAAGACACCACCGCGCCAAAGAGGGCCGCAAGCACAAACCATGTCCAGCCCGTGCCGGGAAGCAGCTTCCTGATCAGCGTGCCGAAGGCGGAGTCATAGTCAAAGCCTACCAGCGTATCCGTCAGATAGTAGTTATCCGAGTTGTCCACGGCCGGCTTGATGATTTTGTTGTTAAGGGAAGCGATTTTTTCCACGAACGGGGCGCGTTCCGCCAGCGTAGTCTGGTCGTTGGCGGCATCCGCCTTCAAATCGGCGCAGGCCTGTTTCAGATTGGCCATAACATCTTCGCCCACCTTCATTACTTCCGCGTTATGAATGGCATGGGCACAGCCTTCCTCCACGTTTTCCACCAGGAAGCTGTCCGTAAGCTTGTAGATGACGGGGCGGCCCTTGACTGCGGCGGGATCTTCCGTCTTACGGATTTCCGCCGCGTATTTTACTTCCGCCTGTTCCTTCAGGTCATTGCGGTACAGGTTATAGGCCAGGATGCCGGGGACCACCACCACGAATGGGATGATGAGCTTGAGGAATGCGGCGAACACAATACCCATCTGGCCTTCCGCCAGGGATTTGGAAGCCAGCGTACGCTGCATGATGTACTGGTTGAGGCCCCAGTAAAAGAAGTTGGGGATCCACAGGCCCAGACAAAGAGCCGTCCACGGGATTTCCGCATCATCCGCAGGACGGATCATGTGCAGCTTGCCGCCCACGGTATTTACGCCGCTGGCCGCGTCACCGGAGTTCAGCTCAAAAAAGCGCGTCACCCCATGCCAGAGGCTGTCCGAAGGATTCCCTAGGGAAGCGACCGTCGCGCCGGAATTGGCGGCGGCGGATTGAATCAAATGGTTCGGGTCTGCGCCGCTGAGCTCCGTCAGGGCAAAATAGGCCACCACGCCGCCGCCCACAATCAGGGCGGCGCCCCAGAACAGGTCCGTCCAGGCACAGGCTTTCAACCCGCCCACGAACACGTATACCGTGGCGCAGAAGGCAATGATAACGCAGCCGACGGTGATGTTGCCGAAGTCAATGCCCATGGCAGAGTATCCCGTGAAGAACACGGAAATCACCTTGGCACCGGCGTAAATCACGCCCGCAGTCGGCACGCCTACCAGAATCAGCAGCGTGGCAATGGCCATCAGGGAACGGGCCAGCGTGTTATACCGGTATTCCAGGAATTCGGGAATCGTATATACGCCGCCTTTCAACAGCTTGGGGAGGAAGCAGAAGGCTACAACCACCAGCGTGATAGCGGCCAGCCATTCATACCCGGCAATGGCCATGCCCACCCAGTTGGCCGATTTGCCGGACATCCCCACAAACTGTTCCGTGGAAATGTTGGCGGCAATCAGGGAGAAACCCACCAGCCACCAGGTCAAACCACGGCCGGCAAGGAAATAGTCTGAAGCGCCCTTGGCCTTCTTTTCCTCTTCCGTTTCTTCGGGGTCACGGCTCTTCCAGATGCCCAAGGCGATCACGCCCACCACGACCACGCAGAAGAGAATGACTTCCACCATGGAAAGAGGGGCCGTTTTAGGCTCAGCAGAGGCGGTCTGTTCAGCCTGTACAGCCTCTGCGGCGGGAGCCGCCGGCTGAATTTCCGCTGCCGGCTGGACTTCAACAGCGGGAATCGCGGCCGGAGCGGCCAGGGCGGGCTGCGCATCAGCCGCCGTTGCAGGTACGGGACCCTCCTGGGCAGCTGCGCCCCACGTCATCAGGGCGAGCGCCCCGAATATGGTTGCTAGTGTTTTCATCATCAGTATGGATTAAGCTTGGTACAGAACACGGGCGCCTTCTCCGGCACGGGTTACAAGATACGTAGTTTCAATGCCCGTTTCCTGGCAGTAGCCGTCCAGAAGCTCCTGGGCCACCTTTTCCACGTCCTCCGTCTTCACCAGGGCCACAATGCATCCGCCAAACCCGCCGCCCGTCATGCGCGCTCCGTAAATGGAGGATGCGGAGGGAATGCGGTCACAAAGGGAAACAAGGGTATCCACCTCAGCACAGGAAACTTCATAGTCGTCCCGCAGGGAAGCATGGCTGCCGCGCATGGCTACGCCGGCCTCATCCCAATCGCCGCGGGCAAGGGCGTTCGCAAAAGCGTTCACGCGCGCATTTTCTCCAATGACGTGGCGGGCGCGGCGATAGCGCACATCGCCAAGCTGTTCCCTGAAGGATTCCAGCAGCTCCAGCGTAGCTTCCCGCAGGGAGGGTACGCCCATGATGGAAGAAGCTTCCTCACACTGCTTGCGGCGCTGTCCATAGGCTCCGTCCGCCAGGGAATGCTTCACAGCGCTGTCCAGAACCAGCACGGATACGGACTCATTGTTCATCGGAACCAGCTCATATTCCAGCGTGGCGCAATCCAGCTTGAGAGCCATGCCCTTCTTGCCGTTGGCGGAAATAAACTGGTCCATGATGCCGCAGGGAACGTTCACGAATTCATGTTCCACGGCCTGCCCGATGAGGGCGACTTCCTTGGGATCTATTTCAACGCCGGCAAAAGCGGCGAGCGCCGTACAGACGGCAACTTCAAGAGCGGCACTGGAGGAGAGGCCGCCGCCGCGGGGCACATTGCTGTCAATCAGCATATCCACAGGCCCGATTTCTATGCCGCGCCTGTGCAGGTTGGCCAAAACGCCGCGGACATAATTGGACCAGAACGGTTCGCCGGGAACCAAAGCGTCTTCCACCGCAATTTCATGGATCTGGTCACCCAGGGAACCGCAAAAGCGGTGTTTGCCCACGGGGGAGGGAGCCACAGCCACAACACAATGGTTATCAAGCGCCATAGGCATCACAAAACCGTTATTATAATCCGTGTGCTCACCAATAAGGTTCACACGTCCCGGTGCCGCTGCCACATGAGTAGGCGCCTGACCGAAATACTCGATGAAATACGGAGTCACCGTTTCTTTAGAGATTTCTCGCTGAACTAAATCCATAGTAGATTGATTCTGCCCCATCCCTTTCCGCACCTCAAGATTAAAGTCTCTGTCCGGCAATAATTTTCTTCATTTCCCACAAAATACACCAATTCCATCCCTCTCCCGAATTGCAGTATTCTTAAAACAGGCCTGTTCCACCGGACAGAGAACCCCAGCCGGATTCCAAATTCCCGGCAATAACGGCTGACGGCCTGCAATCCAGAGAGACCAGGAAGCTACTTTGCCCCACGGGCGAAAAGCACTGCCGGGACGGTTTTCAGAAGCAGTTTGATATCCAGCCACAGGGACCAGTTGTCAATATACTTCATATCCAATTCCACCAGCTTTTCAAATTCCCGGATGTTGCTGCGTCCGGCAATCTGCCAGTACCCTGTCACGCCGGGCAGCACGCTCAACCGGCGGCGGTGGGCATCGCTGGTAAAGGCTTCCGTTTCATAAACGGGCAGCGGGCGCGGGCCAACCAGGCTCATTTCCCCCTTCAGCACATTGATGAGCTGGGGAAGCTCGTCGATGCTGAATTTGCGCAGGAAGCGCCCGAAGGAGAAAATGCGAGGGTCGTGCTCCAGCTTAAAGATGGGGCCGTCCATGTCATTGCCGTACTTGGCTTTCACTTCATCCAGCCTTTTATCCGCGTCCCGGTACATGGTGCGGAATTTCCACATGCCAAACTCCCGTCCGTACAGCCCGGAACGTTTCTGGCGGTAAAAGACCGGACCGCGATCCGACAGCTTGATTCCCACAGCCGCCAGCACCCACAGGGGTGACGTTCCCACCAGAAGCGCCAGCGCTCCCGTCCAGTCCAGCATTTTCTTCAACTGCCAGGAGGTGGTATAGGGAATGGGGGTGGATTTGTACACCAGCATTCTTGTTCCTCCAATCACGCCGAAATAGGTTTTATGCACGGCGGGCATGCTTACCACCATGCTCGCGTAAAAATCGACTCCCATCTTGCCGCACAGTTCCACCAGGCACCGCGCCACGGAAGAATCCACCTCCTCCGGCAGAAACACCACCTTGCTGACGCAGTTCTTAATCAGCAAATTCCTGACTACCGCACTGTCCACCTCTTCAGGCGCCATGACCAGCAGCCCATTCCTGAAGTCCACATGATTGCTCTCCAGCGTCCTGCGGAATTCTTTCACATGGTCCGGAGTTCCCACCACCAGCGTAGGGGCTTCCTCCACCAGCCTTTTTTCCGCCCGGAACCGGCTGATACGCAGCCAGAGGGAACCCAGGAAGGTAAGCAGATACGCCAGGGACTGGACACCGACATCCGCGGAGAAGGGAACAAAGAACTTCCATATCATCACGCTTAACACCACAAAACAGGCATATGCCACCACAAACCGCCGGATGCTTTCCCAGAGCGTCTGGCAACGGTAGTAAACGCCGAACTGGTCACAGCACACATACAGCAGCAGAGACATCGTCAGCGGCGTCAGCACCAGCGTCCGCAGACGCCACGGTTCCGGAGCGACCCCATCCCATTGCCAGGACACAAATCCGACAACGAAGAAGACGATGAACGCAAGGACGAAAACAACAATCTTATTAATCCCGTAGGTAGTACGGTCTGCATTTTGAATCAGCATCGAGAGAATATGTAGATTAGTCGGCATTTAAAATGCTCCGTCCTCGTCTTTTTGTCAAATTGTTTGCTCACTCTGAGCCATGCCCGGCACGGAAGCCTGCCTCCCGGACGGCCTTCCCGCCTCCGGGCGGGCGGAAAGCCTAAAATGACGAGATACCGGCTTGCAAGAATCCGGCTCCCTGTGCATTGGTATACGCGTCAATCGACCGGACTGGTCACGCGCCTAGCCTGATCGCCCCCCTATCAGACCATGCATGGACCGTTGATCGGGGCATGGGGCCCCTTACTCCTGGCTTTTCTCATGGCAGCGGAACGTCCCGGCGATCCTCCGGAGGGAATTTACTGCACACAGCGATAAATCCGGCATGACACCAACATAATCACCAACTTAGCATATAAGTATGTCACAACACAACACACAGGGAAGACAGGGCCAGGGAGCCCGCCGCCGCTACAACAAGGGCGGACGCTCCTATGGCAATGACCGCCGCGATTCCAGCGGTTACCGTCCCAAGTACAGAAAAGAAGCGCCCGCCAAACTCTCCTTGTGGCAGCGTTTCCTGGGCCTCTTCGGCATTCGTCCGTCCAAGAATAACAAGCATGCGGCCAGGGATAAAGCTGCCGCCAAAACCAACACCCGCGTAGCCCGCAACAGGCAGGATCGCGTTTCCGCACCCAAACAGCCCGTCTCCAACCGCCGGCTTTATGTGGGCAATCTTTCCTATGAAGCTACGGAAAGCGACCTGGAGGACGTGTTCAAGGGCATCGGGGAAGTCAATTCCGTGGAAATCATTTACAACCCCCGCACCCACAAATCCAAGGGGTATGCTTTTGTGGAAATGAAGAAGATGGAAGACGCTATCCGTTCCGTGGACATTCTCCACAACCAGCCTTTCATGGGCCGCAATCTGCTGGTCAGCGGAGCCAATGAACGCCAGGAACAACCCCGGCAACCCCGCGAAGACCGCGTGCCCAGGGAAGAACAGGATTCCATGGCGGAAGTGAAGGAAACCTCCACTCCCCTGCTCCAGCCGGAAGCTCCCGCTCCCCAGTCCCAGGAACAATAACCGTTTTACCATGCGGAAGCCGACCTTTCTTCAAAGGCCGGCTTCCTGCATTTACGGGAAAGGGAACTCCAGGCAGCAACGAACGTGCAGCACGGCACGGGAGCCGCACCATCCAACAGCCCTTCCATCCGTAGGGTTTAAACCACTCCCCTGTCCGTCCCGGGGCGGCGGAACAGGCGTGCCTGCAAAGGCGGATTCTGAAAATATCACGGCAGCCCCCAGGCTCTGCGCAGGCGCAAATATTCCCTGGCGGGGAGCAGAATATAAAGGGGGTGTCTGGAAGGATCCAGCCATGCAATCATGGCCCTCAAATTTTCCTCGCTCATCGCGGTGCATCCGGCCGTAGGGGCTCCTCCGTCCCGGCGCCAGATATGGAAAAAAATGGAGGAACCCGCACCCGGCACGGGTTTCTGCCGTCCGTCTGCGGCATTATGCCGGATAAACAGTTTCAGACTGTGGGCGTAATCATTCAGCTTCATCTGCTGCTTGAACTCCCAAGGCGTGACGGGATCATGCTTCAGCACAAAGTGCTGGTTATACAGGGGAGAAGCAGGGTCATCCACCCACATGTCCCGCGGCGTAATGCGGCGGTACGGCATGGAACGCTTTTTCTGCGGCGCGGGAACAGTTCCATATACGCCCCCCAGTTCAAAAATTCCCGCGGGAGAGCGCAAGTCCCCCTCCTTCTTCACCGGCCCTCCGGCGGGAGGGAGGCTGACGCCCCTGCCCCAGACCAGACCGGATTTTCCCAGACGCGCCGGAAACGGCCCCTTCACCATCACCCAGCCCCGCGGCCCCTTCTCCAAAAGGCTCAACTGCACATGGGAACTATTCCACCCGTCCGCGGAACCTACAATCACCTGGCTGCAATCCGCAGGGAGCGCCGCGGCCGGAAAACAGAACGCCGCCAGCATGCACAAACACAGGTATACTGCCTTCATGAGCCGTAGCATAACGGCACCGTTCCGGAAGAAAAGCAATTACTCCGTCTCCGCAGGCGCGCCGTCCGGCGGAATCCACCCGCCTAGTTCAACGGAAGAACTTCTTCCAGCAGGGACTCAATTCCCTCCTTGGCAAACCGGGAATACAGATACAGCCTTTTGGCTTCCATGTATTTACCCAGGGCAGACCCCACTTCTCCCGCATTCCTGCATTTTTCCGCATCATTCAGCAGATTTACCAGTGTGCTTGCCTTTGTCGTCAGGTCCAAATACCGGGCATTCAGCTCCTGGTCATTGATGAACAGTTCCTGGTCCCTGGAACGCAGCTGTTGAAGCTCCTCCCAGGCGCCGTATACGTCCTGCATGGCTTCACGCTGGCGCGCTGCGCCCAGGGCACGCTCAATAACGGCCATTTTGCCCAGATCTTCCACAAACTGCTTCTGGAGCTCCGGATCATCCTTCACCAGAACGGCAAATTCATGCTGGTTGTCAAAAATGCGGCGATAATTCTTATTCTTGTGGAAACGCTTGAAATCCTCCAGAGCGTGGGATTGCTGACCTGCGGCCATCATGGCGTTCCGCAGCGGAAGAAGACGGGGATTCTTCGGCCAGATTTCAATGGCGCTTTTCAGGCATTCCTCCAATTTGGCGCGGTCCCCCCTGGCCAGGGCTTCCTGCCCCTGGGAAATATAGGCGTCACTGGCGAATACGGCGGCGCTGATAGCGGACTCCGCACGGCCCGTACTGAAATCCCTGGAAGTCTTCTTAAGGTTCTCCACCAGGGAAAGGGCTTCTTCGTAATCTTTGCCGTTCATCAACTCGAACAACTTTTCCACGTCCCGTTTGAAGGCATACAGTTTTTGCTTCTTCTCATACGGAAACGTATTCACGGCAGGCATGAATTCCCCGATCAGGAGAGCTTCGTTCAGCCGTTCCAGCGCATCCACGTAATGATGGGAATCCACCAGGTTGTTCACGGCCTTCATGTGCCGGTCAGAGTCACGGGCCAGTTCCCGGGAAAGGTTGTCCAGAATAGCGACGGTGGGAGGAGCGCCCAGCGTACCGCTGAACATCTTGGCGGCATCGGAATTCTTATCCAGCCGCAGCTTGGTATCCCCGTCATTGAACAGGCGGCTGTAAACGCCGCAGCCTATGGAAACATGGTCAAAACGCCGCTGGGCAAACAATTGAACCAGCGTAGACTGAAAAACAATCTTCGCTTCCGTCACCGTCAGAACCTGTTCACTTTCCAGCTTCAGCTTGCGGGCTTCCATCTCCACCACACGCTTTTCCAGATATTTGTAACGGGGGTTATTTTTGGCGGGATGATTGGTGGAAGTTCCCTTTTTCCCGCCCTTCTGGCCGGAGGGCGCACCGGAAATCGTCGTCACGCCGCTTTCCATCAGGCTCATCTTCTGGGCGTTGCTGCGGATTTCCCTCTCCACCGCCTCAAGCATCTTCCCCTTGTTTTTTCCATTGCTCCTGGCCTGCCACGCGGTGTAAATGGCCTGGCAGAGAGCGTCGGAAACGCCTCCGTCCAGCGGGTTGCTGGAAGCGGCGGTCAACAGGTCCACTACCTGCCGCACCACATTATCCGCCACCAGTTTTTCCTTACGCATGGAGAGCGTTTCGTGGAGCTTTTCAAAAATTTTCTGATATTCCTTCGCATCTTCCGTGCTCTCCTCCGGCTGGCTCAGGTACTTGTTGAAACGCGCTTCAATCTCCCGGAAACTGCCCATATTCAACGTCGTTCCGTTGATGGTCACCGTGCCGTCCTGAGGGTTCAGGAAAGGAAGCTCATTGCCGTACAGGGACTTGGCGTCCCCCTGCCTGGAAGGCTGGTAGGCATTCGGCTGAACGGCGGGAGGGGAGGCAGGGGATGCGGCAGGCGCACCGCCGGCTGCAGGAGGGTTGTACATCATCTGCCCCAGCGCGGGAACCGCGCAGGCCAGGGTCATCAAAAAACAGCATTTCATAGGATGAGGGTGATTGTTTATTTAGGCTGAATGGATGTAGCTACGCACACGCCGCGCACCTTCGGATTGATATCTTTCACCTGGAACTCTATCCTGTATTGCTGGTCCCGGTTGATGTTCAGTCCGTTCCTGGCCTCAGCGGAAACACAGACGGGAATAATGTACTCACGCCCGGAGGCGTCTTTGTACAAGAAGGCAATAAGCTCGGACTCGCCGCGCGGAAAACGGTCAATCACCGTTCCGTCCAGTGCATAGTTGTTATTGGAAAGCTGGGAGGCGTTCGCCGCCAGAATGTCCAGAGGTATATCCGACCCGGCCTGCGGTTTCTCCCCGGCTCGGAACATGACAATCCCCACAATAACGGCCAGCACAAAAACCGCCGCCCCGACCGTCAAAACCAGTGCGGATGATGAGGAACTTTTCTTTTTTGCTGCACGCCGTCTCGCCATAATTTCTGATGGAAAAAGTATATAACGGACTTCCCGCAAGCGCACGCATTAAATTAAAGCTCCCAGCGCGAACGGCGGATTCCCGCGTAGGCGGCCGCAATGCCGCACGCAACATGCACGCCCAGAACAATATAGCAAACCAGGGAGGGAGTCAGGTCCGTATCCAGCACATTCTTGACGGCGTAATATACGTCGTCCTTCAGGGCGGAGATGCTGCCGGACCACGCCCAGTACGCGGAAATGAAGGGCCGTATGAAACCCTCCGCATATTCCGGAAGCGCCAGCACCGCTCCGGAGAGAGGAAGCTGGAAACCCACCAGATAAATGCTCAGCAGGGAAGCCTGGTCCGCACTCCGGGCCAGGGCGGAAATGCCCAGGCATACAAAAGTCATGGCGGCGTTCGCCAAAATCAGGAACAGCAGATGCGTCAGGCCGCCGCCACGGTCCCAGAAAAAATCCACAAAGGCAAACATCCAGACGGATTGCACCAGCACCAGAACGCTCAGATAGGACAGCTTGCTCGCCAGGTAGGCGGAAGGCCTCATGCCCGCATACTTTTCCTTTTCCATGACGGCGCGTTCACCGGCCACCTCGCGGGCGGCATTGTTGGACCCCATCAGCCCCAGCAAAATCACCTCAAACATGATGATGCCGGAGACGGCGGACCCCGTTTTCATGTTCAGCTGCTGGGCTTCCATATCCTTCTGGACAGTCTGGACATCCTGCGTGGCGGAAAGCCCCACGATTTGCCCGGAGCCCTTGTCCGTAAACATGGCTACCAGCACGGGAAACAGCAGCACCATGACCAATTGAAGAACCAACTGGGAACGGTCGCGGAAAAAGATGCGCCAGCGCCGCCCCAGCAGGCAAAAGAACTGGGTAAAGAATCCGGGAACTTCCGGAATGTTTTCCTCCACGGCCTTTTCCCGTTCCGTTCCGGATTCTCCGGAGGCCCCCTCCTTCTCCGCCTCCGCAGGACGGACGGCATCCGGATCCGGCAGTTCCCCGGAAAGAATTTTCTTTTCCCTTTCCTGTTCCAGACGGGAATAATAGGAATCCCGGTGCTTGCTCCAGGACCGGCTCCAGGAAGGGCCTTCACGATCCTGGAGCTTTGGGTAAATCTCCTCCAGCGAGGAAACGCCGAAGTAATGCAGCATGGTTTTCGGAGAACCGTGGTAAGCCACGCAGCCCTGGTGCATGACCAGGATGGAATCATACCTGTCCAGATGGGAAAGGCTGTGCGTGACGGAAATGACGATGCGGCCTTCCGAACGAGAGATTTCATGCAGGAGGAACACGATATCGTGTTCCGACCTGGGATCCAGTCCGGACGTCACCTCATCGCAAATCAGCAGCCGGGGATTGGATACCAGTTCCATGGCCAGCGCCAGGCGCCTTTTCTGGCCGCCGGAAAGAATTTTCACATCCCGGTCCGTAATCCCCTCCATTCCCGTTACCTCCAGGGCATTGTCAATGCTGTCGTCCAAATCGTCCACGGAATTGAACCGGCAACGGAGCCTGGCGGCGCTCTCCACATTCTCATCCACGCTCAGCTGGTCATAGGCAATGCTGAACTGGGGAACGAACCCGATTTCCGAAGGTTCAAAGTCTTCTTCAGCCAAATCATGGCCATTCCAGAAAAAACGCCCGCCCGTTTCCGCAATCATGCCCGCAATCGCCTTCAATAAGGTCGTCTTTCCGCAGCCGGAAGGACCAACGACCGCCATAAAATGACCGCGAGGGACATTAAAACTGACATTGTCCAATAATTTCAAAGGACCATCCGGTGTTTCTATCTCATACGTAATGCCGTCCGCCTGCAACATGGTTCTTTTACTTTAACGTATCAACTTCCGCATCATCAAGGAAAATCGGGCATTTGCACTCTATCCCGCCAGCAACGGAGAACATGCTCTCCGGAAACCTTCCCTGCCAGCCGCGGGAACGCTCCCGCGGTCAGGCTCCTCCTGCCCCCGCTCATCTCGGCATCCCCCGCGACCGTATCCGTGCCGCAAACCGGGCTGCACGGAATTCCCCCGAAAAACCGGATGGACAGACACAGCCCTCCCGAAAGGGAGGTTTGAAGCCTCCGGGAGCGTTTATTTCATCATCTTCCAAACCGCCAGCCGTTTTCAAAACGGAAAATCCGCATCCCCCACCGGATCCACAGCTTTGTCCTCAAACTTTTTAACAGCTTTCTGCTGGGGATTTACGGCACGGACCACCAACGCCCGGGGGGGCATTTCCCGCCGCCTTCCGAACTCGCATTTTTCCTCGCACAAATCGCAGGAGTTCCGGCGTTCGCGTTCCTCAGGCCGTTCCGCGGTAACGGGACAGGCGTGTTCGCACGCGCCGCAGCCGATGCACAGGGAAGGATCCAGCCTGGGCAGGCGGTGCTCCTGGCCGTCACGCCCGATATAGGGCACCGTGTAAAGGGCCTTGGTGGGGCAATGCTCCGTACAAGCTCCGCAATCCATGTCCTCCCGGGCAACCAGGCAGCGGCAGACGTAAAACCGGGCCACGGCAATGCGCGTAGTATCTTTTGTTATTCCCTCAGTATCCCTTTCCGCGGTAACAGGCATCCTGCGTATGGCCCCCGTGGGGCAGACTTCCGCACACCGGTGGCAATCATAAAGGCAGTATTTGGTGGCAAAATCCATCCGGGGTTTCATGAATCCCTTCAGGCCAAGCTGCAGGTATGAAGGCTGAAGCACATGGGTGGGGCAGTTGGCAACGCACATCTGGCAGCCAGTGCAGATATCCAGAAAACGTTCCAGGGAACCGGCTCCGGGAGGAAGAACGCACTGGGTGGGGTCCAGCTTCCGGGCGGCATCTCCCCGGCATCCGGAAAGGGCGGCCGTGGCCAGCCCGGCCGCAGTAGCCTCCAGGAACTGGCGGCGGGAACTCCCGGCAATGGAGGGAACCGCGGCGGAAGAAGAGGGAGCGGGAGCCGGGGGAGCCTTCTTTTTTTGGGCCGGAATCAGTTGGCGGGCCCTGGTAAACCAGCGGTAGCGTATTCCCCCCTCACTGCAGGATCGCACGCAATCGTAGCACGCCACGCAGCGTGAGGAGTCTATTTTGTATTCCTTCAGGTTCAGGCATTGCGCCTTGCAGGATTTGACGCATTTGCCGCATTTTTTGCAGGAGGCGGGATCAAAGCCCAGCCGGAAAAGGGAGATACGGGAAAGCAGGCCAAGCAGCGTGCCGACGGGGCATACCGTATTGCAATACAGGCGTCCCTTCCAGGCACTCATGACGGCCACCAGGCCGAGCATGCCGGCGGAAGCCAGCAGAACCGGGAAAGCCGCGGGGAAATAATCCATCTGGACCAGGTCCGCAGAAGAACTGTCCGCCGCCAGCAGGTTATTGCTCCAAATGGCGGCCGGCCATGCCAGCACATACATGATGCGCCCGAAAATGCTGTAAGGGTCCAGCCAATTCAGAGACAGACCGGCCAACCCCGTCACGCAGCAGGCGGCCAGCAATGCCAGCACCCCATACCGCACCCACGGCACAGGCCGGGAGAATTTCAGGAAACGCTTCGGCGCCAACCAGCGGCGGATTCTGAAAACAATATCCTGGAGAATCCCCAGCGGGCAGATGAAGGAACAGTATACGCGGCCGAACAGCAGCGTAAGCAGCAGCAAAACCCCCAGAATCACGGCGGAAACGGCTGCTCCGCTCAGGGTCCCCAGCACGGACGGCACAAATTGCCACCGCGCCAGGGAAAAGGAATCTTCCATCCCCTCTCCGCCCCCCGTCATGTTCGGCACGTTCCACGCGGGAATGTGGTGCAGAAAAGCGTATGCAATCCCAATAAAGAAAATGACGGCCACCGTCACGCGGAGCCACTTCAGAGGACTGACGAGAAAGGCTTTGATGACTGACATATTTATCATAAACCCGCCGGAGGCGGAAAGTTGGCCCCCCACCGCGTCATCCGCAGACGGGAGAAGGAGCCGCCGCGTCAGGCCATGCTGATACGGCGGATATTAAGCCTGGAAAGGTCGGCGACGCCCAGCCCCATTTCCTCCCCAAGCTGCACATGGCGAATTTTTCCGGCCTTGTTCAGCAGGGCGGCGCCCGCAGCGTCAATGGCCACGATGTCACGGGAAGCCAGAAGGGTTTTGCGCTCCACCAGGTCATTCGTATCCTTCCCCACGGGGCCATTGCGCACCATGGGCATATAGGCGTCCAGCACGCACAGGTCCGGCTTGCGGAAATACACGGCGTCCGCGATGCACTGGTGCAGGTCGTTCTTATGCATGGCCCCGCGGTCCCAGACGGTGCCCATGACATTCTTCATGCAGGCGGTCATCTCGGAACCGCTGTGGTGCTTGAGGGGCGGGCAGGTGATATAAACATCCGCTTCCAGCACGGCCTTATGCACCTTGGCGGAGGTGAATTTCCGGGCTTTCGGGTTTTCCGTCCGCACGTACTGGCTCTCATTGCCGCCGTCCACCATCACACCGCCAGCCTTTTCTACGGCCTCTTTCACGCCGCTGCCCTCATAAGCGCCGTTGTGGCAGCAGTGGTCAAACACCCTTACTTCCTTCGCCCCGGCCTGCCTGCACAGCTCCACCAGCGTGGCGACGGTTTCAGGATGAGTGTTGGCGCCGAATTCCGGAGCCTTGTTCCAGCCGATGTTCGGCTTGATTACGACGGTCTGGCCCGGCTTGACGAAAGCCTGCATGCCGCCCAGCGTCTCCACGGCCTTCCTGACCATCTCCGCACGGGTTCCGTTGCGGACGGCCACCAGATCCGGGATGCCGGAAGCCGCCGGGGCTCCGGCCTCCTGGGCGAACAGGGAATCCATGTCCGATATGGCCGCCAGCGCCCCTGCGGCGGCAGTCCTTTTCAAAAAAGTGCGTCTGTCAGTCATCTTCATGGCAACGTCTGTGGTTTATCCCCGCATGCGGGAACACGCAGAAGGTGTTATGCCTCTTCCTAACACACGCCCTGCCAAAAAACAACCTGTCATTCTTCCCGCACCGGAATTTCATAAACGAATTGTCATACAGGCAAGGCTTCTGTACAACCCGGTCATGAAATGTTCCCTGCTCAGCCGCCCCATGACCTGCGCTCATGACTGGATCAGCCGCGTCGTCTCCCCCGGGGACGCAGTCGTGGACGCCACGGCGGGCAACGGGCACGATACGGTTTTCCTGGCCCGGCTGGTTGGCCCTTCCGGCCAGGTGCACGCCTTTGACGTGCAGGAAGAAGCCATCCGCGCCACCAGGGAGCGTCTGGAGAAGGAAGGGCTGCTCACCCCTTCCGTCCGGCTCCATCTTGCCAGCCATGACCGCCTGGCGGAACTGGTCGGAGGCCCCGTGAAGGCCATCGTTTTCAACCTGGGCTATCTGCCGGGCGGGGACAAAAAAACGGTCACCAGGACGGAATGCACCCTGGCGGCGCTGGAACAGGCCGCCGCCCTCATTGCCCCGAACGGGCTTCTCAGCGTCATGTGCTATCCCGGCCACGAAGGAGGAAAGGAAGAAGCGGAAGCCGTGGAAGCCTTCCTGTCCCGCCTGCCCCATCATTCCTGGCGCGCCGGCAAATACCAGCTCCTGAACACCGGAACACCGGCTCCCTTCCAGATATGCGCCTTCAGGCTGGACTGACCTCCCCGCCGCCAGGCGTCCGGGAAAAACCTCAGGCCCGGCGTTTCTTCATCCACTCCACCACCTGCGCCAGAGCGCGGGCGCGGTGCGACATGGAATTTTTCACTTCCATGGGAAGCTGGGCGAAACTCCGGTCATACCCTTCCGGGACAAACAGCGGATCATAGCCGAATCCTCCTTCTCCGGCCGGCTCCGTCAACATGTAGCCTTCCACGGAACCGGAAAACTCCGCCAGCACGCGGCCGTTCCCGGCAAGCACCATGACGCAGCGGAACCGTGCGGAAGGCCTGTCCCCCGGCTTCACGCCGGCGCGCCGCAGTTCCTCCATCATGCGGAGGTTATTCCGCGCATGGTTCCCTTCCTCCCCGCCGAAGGAGGAGGACCAGACTCCGGGGCGCCCGTCCAGCACATCCACCTCCAGCCCGGAATCATCCGCCAGCAGGACGCCGGGGATGCATCTGGAAGCGGAAAGCGCCTTGAGCGTGGCGTTCTCCGTAAACGTGACTCCCGTTTCATCCACGGGCGGAGCCTGGGGATAGTCGGAAAGATCCTTCACTTCCCATTTCCCGGCCAGCATGGCGCGGATTTCCCCGGTCTTGTGGGCGTTGCGCGTGGCAACCACCAGCAGCGGCAATTCCTGTTCCATAATCATCAATCTTTTACAGTTGAAAATCATCTGAAAGACCGCGCTCAGCAGTCAATCTCCAGGCTGACGGGGCAATGGTCGGACCCCGTCACATCCGGATGGATGGCGGCATTCTTCACCCTGGAAGCCAGCGGATTGGAAACGCAGAAATAGTCAATGCGCCATCCGATATTCCGGGCGCGGGCGCCCGCGCGGTAGGACCACCAGCTGTACCAGCCCGGCTCCTCCGGATGCAGGGCGCGGAACGTATCCGTAAAACCGGCCTCAAGCAGCAGCGTGAACCCGGCGCGCTCCTGGTCGCTGAACCCGGCGGAAAAACGGTTCTCTTTGGGACGTGCAATGTCAATCTCCTCATGGGCCACGTTCAAGTCTCCGCAGAAAACGACCGGCTTGGTTTCCGCCAGTCCCGCCACATACTCGCGGAACGCGGCGTCCCACTGCTCCCGGTACGGAAGGCGCACCAGTTCATTCTGTGAATTGGGCGTATAACAGTTGACCAGGTAAAACCCCTCGAATTCCATCGTGCAGACGCGCCCTTCCCGGTCATGCTCCGGCCAGCCGATTCCGACGGACGTGGAAAGAGGCCGCACCCGGCTGAGGATCAGCACGCCGGAATAGCCGGCCTTCTCCGCCGGATTCCAGAGCTGGTGCGGCCAGGAGGAAATCCACAGGTCTTTCACCTGTTCCGGACGCGCCTTGATCTCCTGAAGGCAGAGGACGTCCGGCTCCAGGGCATCCACGGCGTCCGCCATTCCCTTGCCCAGAACCGCCCGCAATCCGTTCACGTTCCATGAGACGAGTTTCATGCGCGCATACTTCCCGTTTTTCACGGGTCCGTCAAGCCCTCAAACACCGTTGTCCCGCCCCCTCCCGGAGGGCTCCGGAAAATTCTTCTTCCGGAATCATCCCCAGTCTTTTGCATGCCGCATAGAACAAGCGTTTTTTCTTGCCAGAACCTCCCCCTCGTGCTTACTTAGATAGGCAAACACCCCGAGAGGCACTCGAGAGTGGGTCTGTCGACCCGCTCTTTTTTGTCTATCCATCACACTCCTCCACACTCATGACAAACGATATTAAAGCTTTGATTGACTACTACGAGAGGGAAAAAGGGCTCTCCCGTGAAAAAATTCTCCTCGCTCTGGAGTCCGCCTTTCTCTCCGCCTACCGCAAAATGGTTCCCGGTTCCGGCAGCATCAACTACCTGAGGGCCGAAATCAACGTGGACAAGGGCAAGGTGCGTATTTTTGCGGACCTGGAAGTGGTGCCGGATGAAGAATATTCCGACAAATTCAACCAGATCCCCCTTTCCCTGGCCGTCAAGCTGGACAAAAACGCCGTGCTTCACGACCTGCTCCCCACCAACATCACGCCCAAGGGCTTCGGCCGCATCGCGGTGCAGACCGCCCGCCAGACCATGCTCCAGAAACTGCTGGATGCGGAAAAGGAAATGCTCTACGACGAGTTCAAGGACCGCGCCGGAGATCTGGTAACGGGCACCATCCGCCGTTTTGAAAAGGGGGATATTTTTGTGGACCTCGGCAAATTCGAAGGCGTCATGACCTCCCGCGAACGCGTGCCGAATGAAGACTACAGCGTCGGCGACCGCATGCGCTTCTACGTGGTGGAAGTGCGCACGGAAGCACGCGGCCCGGAAGTCATCCTTTCCCGCAGCCATCCGAACCTGGTGCGCCGCCTCTTTGAATCGGAAGTGGTGGAAATAGGCGACCAGACCGTGGAAATCCACGGCATCGCCCGCGAAGCCGGCTACCGCACCAAAGTGGCCGTCATCAGCCATGACGACAAAGTAGATCCGGTAGGGGCATGCGTAGGCATGCGCGGCGCCCGCGTCAAAAACATCGTCCGGGAGCTCAACAATGAAAAAGTGGACATCCTGGAATGGACGGAAGACCCCGTCACCTTCGTCCGGGAAGCTCTCAGCCCCGTGGAACCGCGGGAAATCACCGTGGACGAGGAAGCCAGAAAAATCTTCGTTATCGTCCAGGACGACAAAGACCTCTCCAAGGCCATCGGCCGCAGGGGCCAGAATGCCCGCCTCACCTCCCGCCTGATGGGCTGGGATGTCCAGGTGCGCGTCTTTGACGTCCAGGAAGCGGAAAAACGCCAGAGCCAGGCTGCGGCCGAAGAAGTCATGCGCCAATGCCAGGCTGCGGCCAAAACCCTCAGCGAACAATTGGAAATCCCGGAAGAAACCGCCATGGGCCTGGTGACCATGGGCGGAACGGACCTGGTGGCCCTCACCGGATTTGAAGCTTCCGACATCGCGGAAAGCATGGGCATTCCCGCAGAGGAAGCCGCCCAAATTCTGGACAAGGCCCGGGACCTTATCTCCCAATAACCGTTGAGCGCGGCGCTCAACATCTAACAACCTTAAATCAAGATGCCTAATAAACAAGAAGAGAAAGAACCCAAAAAGGAAGTATTGGATCTGATCGGCGGATCTTCCAAAAAGAAACGCGCACCCCAACCGGCCCCCGCACCGGCGCCCTCCCGCCCTGCTCCAGTCAAGAAAGAAGCTCTCGACTTGCTTTCCGGCAACAAGAAAAAAGCGTCGCGCGCCGCTGACGCCGCTCCGGCACCCGCCGCTGCCCCGGCCGCCGCAGAACCCGCCGCGCCCGCACCCCAGGAAGAACCCTCCGCAGACGATAAAATCATCAACCTCAAGCCGCCCGTCTCCGTTTCCGAGCTGGCGGGCATGCTGAAAGCCAAGCCCTTCCAAATCATCAAGGATCTGATGGGCATGGGCATCTTCGCCAACCCGAACACGCCGCTGGATGCGGACGCCGTCAGTTCCATCTGCGACCTCCACGGCTACACATTCGCCCGTGAAAAACGGGAAAAGGGCGGCGGCGTGAAAGCCCAGCAGGAACCCGTCAAGGAACCGGAACCCGTGCCGGTTGTGGAAGAACCCAAAGCCACCCTCATCACGCGCACGCCCATCATCACCGTCATGGGCCATGTGGACCACGGCAAAACATCCCTGCTGGACTACATCCGCAAAACGCGCGTGGCCAAGGGGGAAGCCGGGGGCATTACCCAGCACATCGGCGCCTATACGGTTGACTACAACGGCAGCACGCTCACCTTCCTGGATACGCCGGGCCATGCCATCTTCACGGAAATGCGCGCCCGCGGCGCGGATGTCACGGACATCGTGGTTCTGGTGGTGGCCGCCAATGACGGCATCATGCCCCAGACGCGGGAAGCTATCGCCCACTCCAAGGCAGCCGGCAAAACCATCATCGTCGCCATCAACAAATGCGACCTTCCGGCCGCAGACCCCGTCAAGACCAAGAGCGGCCTGATGGAAGAAGGGCTGGTTCCCACGGACTTCGGAGGCGATGTGGAATGCGTGGAAGTCTCCGCCCTGACCGGGGCCGGCATTGACGACCTTCTCGGCCTTCTCGTCCTCCAGTCAGAAGTGCTGGAACTCCAGGCCAACCCCAAGGCCAACTGCCGCGCCTCCATCATTGAGGCCCGCGTGGAACCCGGCACGGGCAGCTCCGCCACGGCCATCGTGGAAAGCGGCACCATCCGCGTCGGGATGCCCTTCATCTGCGGTCCTTACGCCGGCAAGGTGCGCGCCCTGGTCAACGACCACGGCGAACGCGTCAAAAAGGTAGGGCCCGGCATGCCCGTGGAAATCACCGGCTTCTCTGAAACCCCGAACGTGGGGGACGAACTGGTGGAAATGGAAAACGAACGCGCCGCCAAAAAGCTTGGGGAAGAACGCCAGGAGGAACTGCGCAAGCAGCGCCTGGCCCAGCCCCGCAAGGCACGCATGGAAGAACTGCTCGCCATGATGGGGGACGGCACCCAGAAAGCCCAGCTCAAAATACTCCTGAAGGGGGATGTGCAGGGTTCCGTGGAAGCCATCAGGAAAGCTGTTCTGGACATCCAGTCGGACAAAGTGGAATGCGTCTTCCTGAACGCCTCCGCCGGCCCCATCTCGGAATCGGACGTTCTGCTGGCCTCCTCCTCGGACGCCGTCATCCTGGGCTTCAACGTCAAGGTGGAAGCCAACGCCGTCAAACTGCTCAAGCGGGAAGGCGTGCAGGTAAAACTGTATTCCATCGTTTACGAACTCATTGACCAGGTGCGGGATGCCATGCTGGGCCTTCTGGAACCGGAAACGCGCGAAACCATCATCGGCCACGCCAAAGTGCTCCAGGTCTTCAAGCTCAACAAGGGCCGTGCGGCAGGCTGCATGGTGGAGGACGGGAAAATCCTCCGCAGCTGCGAGGCGCGCGTCATCCGCGACAAGACGCCCGTCTTTGACGGTAAAATGTCCACCCTCCGCCGCTTCCAGGATGAAGTGGAAGAAGTCAAGGCAGGTCTGGAATGCGGCATCCGCCTCGGAGACTTCAACGAATACGAAACGGGCGACATCATCGAATGCTACACGCTGGAAAAAATCCAGCAAACGCTGTAACCCCCAACAAAAATCATCCAACAGGGACGGAGCTCCTTGCACGCTCCTCCGGGCGTCCGGGAAACCTCCGTCCCTGTCCTTTCCCTTATTCCTCCTTCTCCGATTGAACCAATCGGGCCCTTCATCACTCTATCCCTTCATATGAGCAGACGCACTGACAAGGTAAACGAACTCCTGCGCCGGGAAATAGGCACCACCATTCAGCGGGATTTTGAATTTCCCGGAACAATCGTCACCGTGATTGAAGTGGAAGTGACGGACGATCTGAAAGAAGGGAAAGTATGGGTGGGCGTCGTAGGGAAAATGGCTCCCTCCCAGGTGCTGGAAAAACTGAACTCCCGTCACGGCCTCATCCAGTCCGCCGTGGCCAGGCGCGTGGTGCTGCGCAATACGCCGCGCCTGACCTTCCGTCTGGACGACTCCGCCCAGCGCGGCGTTGACCTGGTCAACCTTCTGGAAGACATTGACAAGAACCTGCCCAAAGCCCCCCCTGCCGATGCGGAAAATGACGGGGAGTAATATTCTTTCCCTGGCTAAGGCACGGTGTCCCCGGCCGTACCGCGCTGGATGCGCCGGGACAGCGGAGGGCCGGAACACGCAGAATCACGCTTCCGGAAAAAATCCGTAACGGGCGGCAAGGCAGCAGGGCCGGAAGGTCCCTGTTCCCGTAAGGAATCATCATCGGGAAACGGAAAGAGAAACCGGTGATTCCCTATCTCGTCACCTTTAATCTCAGGAACCGGCGCTCCGGAGAGCCTTTTCCCAGCGCAACCGTATCGCGGAATTCCCCGCAGGCCCCGTCCGGAGTGACGGCCCCTTCGTCAGCCCACTCCTCCAGGTCGGAAGAACTTTCCACATGGAACGTCACATCCGTCGCCTCCGGATTCACAGGCCAGGAAAGCACGAGGTATTTCCCGCCCGCTTCCTCGCGGACAGCCAGCTTCGTCACGCTCCCGCAGGGCTGATTGGGATCCATGCCCGTAGCATATTTCATCAGATTGGAAATTCCGTCTCCGGAGGGGCAGGCATCCGGGGCCATTTGCTCATCCGGCGTCCCATCCGCAAAATGGTCCTGCTTCCATTTGTCGTACCCCGCCGGGGCAGGAGCAGCTTCCTGGCGCAGCGTGAATGTCCTCTGCTCCCCGCCGCATACGACGGTGACAACGGCTTCCCGCTCCGTTTGCAGCCCGTTTGCTTCCACGGCAATATCCAGCACTGAGGTTCCGGAACCGGAAACGGGGGAAACCGTAACCCATGGCTGGTCGCAGGAAACTGTCCAGGGAAGATGCGTCTGCACGGTCAGCCCCGTACCGGAGGCGGCGCATCCTACCGTTTCCTCCGTCTTTTCCAGATTGAAGGGATTCACGTATTCATAGGAAAACGCGCTGGCGGGAATGGGTTCCCTGCCGCTGGTTTCCGGCCCCTCCCATTGCAGGGAAAGGGAGGAGGAAGCCGCCTTCCCCACATAGCCGATGCGGATGGGATGCAACCCCGCGGTAAGTTTCACCGTCTGAACGGCATTGGGCTGCACATCGCCGGAAACGCCTTCCCGCGCGTTGGAGGCAGCCTGCGTTCCGGGAGTATAGGCATAATCCGCATCAATGAGCTGCATATCGTGCAAATGGACAAAAGCCCTGGAACCTTCATTGGAATCCGTCTGAAGGTAAAATTGATATTCCCCGGTGACAGGCACCCTGAGATAGCCCGTCAATTCCACCCCCTTCTGACCGGAAAACCCCGCCTTGACGCTGAGCACGTCGGAAACATCCGTCGCTCCCGTAGAACAGGGCCCCTCCTCCAGCTGCCGGAAATCCGGCACCCAGTCAAAAGAACGGTTCCACGCGCGCCAGCGCAGCCTTCCCTCCCGCAGGCCAGCGGGAGCGGAAACGGGCGCGATATAACCGGCGTCAAAACTGGTGGAGGCAATGGGGGAGGAACGGCGGGAACGCAGCGCCTGAGCCTTCATCTTCTCCTGCAGGTCCGGACGGGATGCCGCCAGATTCGCCGCTTCCTGCGGGTCTTTTTCCGTATCGTAGATTTCAAAATCCGTAGCGGGGGCGGCATTCCCCATCCGAATCCCCTTGAAGCCGTCCACAAATATAATCTGCTGCTGCTGCCGCCCTCTCCCCCTGTGTTGCTGGAGGAAATCGCTGTAATTCGGAGTGCTCCCGCTATAGGCATATTCCGCATAAATAACGCCCGTTTTCTGGCGTTCCGGCACCCCTGCCAGCGTAGGCAGCAGGGAAACGCCGTCACAACGGGACGGCACGGGCACTCCGGCCACGTCCGCAAAAGTAGCCATCCAGTCCTGGAACTGGCTGGCATTCAAACTGATTCCGCTGGGAACCACACCGGGCCAGCGTACCACGGCCGGAACACGCATGCCGCCTTCCCAGCAATCGCGCTTAATGCCGTCCATCATCCCGTAGCTCATGAAATACGCGGGATCCTGCGCGCCGTTGCCGTAATTGCCGGAACCGGGTTCATTGTGGGGGCCGTTGTCGGACGTGAAGACAATCATCGTATTGTCATCAATGCCCAAATCCTTAAGCAGCTGGATCATGTCCTTCAGGACGTCATCCACCCGGCGAATCATCGTGGCGTGGCGGGATTCCGTTCTTCCAAAAACCTCATGTTCCGGGTAGATATAGGTATCCGGAGAAAAATCCCCCTCCACCCCCGACCATCCGTCCGCAGCGGTATTGCAGGCTTCATAGCCGTCTTTTTTCTCCCACTGGAGGCCGCCGTCCCTTCCCAGCCCCGCCGGATAGGCACAGGCGGGAGCGGACAGACTGCCGTGGGGAGCCGGGAAAGCCAGATACAGAAAGAAAGGCCGGGAAGGAGTTTTCTCATGGTGGTCCACAATCCACTGTTTGGCGCGGGCCCCGAACAAATCCGTATCATAGGCGGTGCCCGGAACTTTCGCGCTGACGCTCTCCCACGCCGGAGCCGCGGCCTGGTCATTATATTCGTAAATATCCTGGGAACCCGCCGTCAAATAATGGTAATGCCCCGCCAAATGCTTGATGATTCCGTAAAAATAATCAAACCCGCGCATGTGGGGAGCCGCGGTCAGAGACTTGCCGCTCTGTCCGCCTCCGCCCACGCCCCATTTCCCGATGGCCGCCGTATGGTAACCCGCGCTTTTCAGCAGCGTTCCCAGCGTATGGGAATTCTCGATAGGGTAATCAAACGTATTGTTGCGCACCACCCGGGAATGCCCCTGGTGAACGCCCAGCAGCAGGGAAGCGCGGGCCGGAGCGCATACCGGAGCCGCACTGTAATGGCGCCTCAGCTGCATGCCCTCCGCCGCCATCGTGTCCAGGGTAGGCGTCTTGAATTCATTCCTGCGGGTCACCTGCCTGCCGTTTTTATCCTGCTGCGTCCAGTTGACGCTCATATCCCCCCAGCCCATGTCATCCACCAGGACAAAAATAATGTTGGGCCTGGCTCCGGAAACATGCGCCGGCATGTCCGGCATGTCCGGCTTTTCCGCTACATCCGTCTGCAGCGTCAGCCAGCCGGATGCGGCATCATAATTCCATGAAACCGCCCCTTCAGGCAGTTCCTTTACGGTGACGGGGGCGCCCATATCCGGCCGGAACTGCACGCCCAGCGTATGCCTGCCCGGCCATTCGGAAATCAAATCCTCAAAGGAGGAATCAAACAAAACCACATATTCCCTTGCCTGCTGGGCAGGGGTTTCCGGCCGGACGGCGGAGTTTTGCGGCACGCCGTCCAGCGTAGCCACATGGAGACGCCCCAGCGTCAGGGATGAACTGGGCAGGGAAATATCCCCATCCACAGTCAGGGTGCCTCCCGGCGCATAAGTAATCGTTCCTGAAAAGGCGCCGCTGCCGCCCAGTGCGCAGCTGCCCTGCACCACCAGGTCCACCTCCGGAATTTCTCCGTCAAAATGCATGGAGGAATTATTCAGCGTTATCGTCACATTGCTGCCTACGCTCCGGATTTCCCCCGCCTTGACATTCCTGTCCGTATAAGTGACCCGGGCATCATCCAGAAGCGTCTGCCGCAGCGTTCCCTTATCCCCGGTAATGCCGGAAGAGCCGGAAAGAATCACGTTGCCGTCCACACCCGCCTCCGTCAGGTCCAGCGTGGCATTTTCCAGCGCCAACTCCGTGTCCGCGCCAATGTTCCATTGTCCGGACGCCTTGGCCTCCGTTCCGGAAAAAGTCACGGACGCGTTTTCCCGCGTCACCAGGGCCCCCTGGTACAAAGACATGCCTTCCAGGCGGGCAGCGTCTTCCACCGTCACCGTATTGCCCATGCCCCGGTCCGCCAGATCCAGCGTCGGAATTCCCTTTCCGGCGTTCAGTACAAAACCGATGAGGCCGGAAATATTGTTCAGCAGCATCCCTTCCCCGATGCGCACGGCGCCTCCGCCCGTCACTGTCACGCGCCGCGGAACATCGCCTTCCGAAGTCAGGGAATATAATCCCCCGGACGGAGCGTCATCGTCATGCCCCACATACAGGCTGCGCCCTTCAGCCACATGCCACTCCTGGTCCGCGGCTACGCGCAGCTGGGCGACCCCGAAATCCGCAGAATAACCGCCTTCTCCGGCATTTTCCACGGTAATGCCGCCCTCCTCCACGCGCAAATATACATCCTTGTTCGTGTTTTTAATGAACAATGGGATTTTGCCTTCCGGCTGGCTGTTAAGCCCCTCAATCCTGACGCCCTTCACATAGCGGCCCCCCGCGCCCAATCCGCCGACATCCGTCCTTCCCGCGGAATCCGTTCCATTGGTTACCATCCAATGTTCATAGGCGGAAGCGGCGGCCCCTGGCGCGGAAGAGGCGGCAATGCCTCCGACACTCCAGTTGGACAGGGAACCCCACTGGTAATCGACACCCCTCCAGACATATTCAACATCAGCAGACCTGGCTGGAGCAAGGAACAGAAGAAAAAAGAGGAGAACGGAAAAAAAACGGTGCGGGAACATGGCTGGCTGGCGAAACGATGACCCGGAGGACATCACGCCGAAGAACGGACTGCCTGGGGAATCATACCGGTTATTGATGTTAAATGTTAAAAATGCCGAATTTTGCCGGCAGAAAATGAACAAGCCGCCAGTTTTAAAGAAAAACGGACGGCTTGAACAAATGATACAGGGACACGAAACTCAGAGTCTGCGGCGGCGCATCATCAATGCGGCCAGCCCCAAAAGCCCCAGGGAGGCCGTGGCGGGTTCGGGAACCACTTCCCCATTAATCTGAATTCCAGTAAGACCGATAAAACAGCCGCTGCCGTAGGCCTCGTTTTTGGAAGCCGTAACAGTTAACGTCATGGATTCCCCGGCTTTCAACAACACATCGCCATATTCATAGCTTCCCGTATGAACGCCATCCCAGGATCCCGTGGATGTATTTGTACTGGTGGCGCCATTATAGGCCAGCGTCTGATTTTCCTGCCCGCTCATGCCAAGGGTGATATTGACAGGTTTGTTCAAATTGCCGTCGGCTCCCCCAACATAATTGTTATTGGCCACACCGCCCCCGGCATTCTGCGCGGCGCCCGACCCATTGAACCCTATCATGGAAAGATCAATGGAAGAAATCAGCATATCCTGGGAGCCGTCGTTGGTAAACGTGAAAGAAACGCTCCACGTATTATTCTGATTATTACCCACGTTGGAATTGGGGGAGAATACGGAGGCCGGAATAGAACCTGAAGCCAGCAGGTCACTGCCCGCAGAGCTCTTGCTGAAATTCTCGGAAGCAATCGAGGTGGAAGTGGAGAGTCCCGCATCGGAGACCGTACTCACAGTGACGGTATCCAGGGAAGTCCCGGTTCGGTTAAACGTAGTGGTACACAGCACCGCGGCCTGGGAAGCCGCCGCGCCAAGAGCCAGGGACGCAATGATTATCAATGTTTTCTTCATAACTGAGAAAGGTTGAATGGTGTCAACCTTTTCCGTTTAGCGGATTCCTAATCCGAAGTCAACACTAAACGATAAAAACGAGATGTTTATACAAATACATGAACAGAGGAGTCTTATAACCAGGAATTTTCCTGCGGGAGATTTGAAACTATCATAAAATTCACAAATCCAATTATTTATGCATAATAAAGAGACGTGGATTTATTTTTCGGATTAGGAATCCGTTCCATATCCCTCCCTTCACTAACGGCTTGCCAGAAGGCGGGAGAAAAGTTAGGTTCCGTGGACGGACAGCCTGTCCATGAGATGGCTGGCCCTTTTTCCAACATGAACGGTTACTGCTATTTCATTCTGGGGATATTGGTCCTGGCGGCCGGTTATTTCACTTACGGGCGGGTGCTGGAAAGGATTTTCCGTCCGGACGCCTCCCGGCAAACTCCCGCCGTGGCCTGTACGGACGGCGTGGATTATGTGGTCATGCCGCGCTGGCGCGTTTTTCTCATCCAGTTGCTGAACATTGCAGGGCTGGGCCCCATCTTCGGCGCCGTCATGGGCGTGCTGTACGGGCCGGCCGCGCTTCTGTGGATCGTTTTCGGCTGCATTCTGGGAGGAATGGCGCACGACTACTTCTCCGGCATGATTTCCCTGCGGCACAAGGGGGAAAACCTGCCGGAAATCCTGGGGCGCTACCTGGGCAGCCAGGCCCAGTGGGTCAGCCGCGCCGTCTGCATCGTATTCAGCGTGCTGGTGGGCGTCGTCTTCGCCGTGGGGCCCGCCGCCATCCTGTCCCCCATGACGGGCTGGAGCGTTTCGGCATGGATTTGGATTATCTTCGGCTACTACTTCCTGGCGACCATTCTTCCCATCCAGGCTATCATGGGAAAGGTCTATCCTCTTTTTTCCGTCGCCCTGATCATCATGGTCATGGGCATTCTGGGCGTGATGCTCCTGGCTCCCTTTGCGGATTCCATGCCGGCCTGGATGCACCTGCCCCGCATGGAAGTGCTTCCGGATCTGGACTTTTTCCATAACCGCCATCCGGCGGATTTCCCGCTTTTCCCCGTGATGTTCATCACCATCGCCTGCGGAGCCGTGAGCGGCTTCCATGCCACACAGTCCCCGCTGATGGCGCGGTGTCTGAAAACGGAGCGGGAAGGGCTGCCCGTCTTTGGAGGGGCGATGATTACGGAAGGCATCATCGCTTTCATATGGGCCGCCGCCGCGCTGACCTTCTACGGCTCTCCGGAAGCCCTGGGAGGAGCTACCGCCAACGGAAAGGCTCCGGCGCTGGCCATTCAAACGATTTCCGAATCCTGGATGGGGAGCGTCGGTTCCATCCTGGTCATGATCGGCGTGGTCATCCTCCCCATCAGCACGGGGGACGGCGCCCTGCGGGTCACGCGCCTGATGATTGCGGACAGTTTCAAGCTGAGCCAGGAACAGCTGAGCCGCCGCCTGATGATCGCCATCCCTCTCTTCGCCGCGGCCATTGCCGTCAGCAGCATGGACTACGCCGTCATCTGGCAGTACTTCGGCTGGGCCAACCAGCTGCTGGCCGCCGCCACGCTCTGGGCCGTTTCCATTTACCTGCGCAGCAAAAAACGCTGCTGCTGGCCGGCGGCGGCCCCCGCCGCCTTCCTGAGCCTGGTAGTATTCCAATATCTGTTCTCCAGCCCGGAAATGTGCGGTTTCAGTGAAGAAGCCTCCCTGATTGCCAGCACCCTGCTGACCGCCGTCATCGGCGTGCTGTGCCTGTTCCGCGGCTCCGGCCTGGAAAAAGCGGAGGAACCCAGCCTGTAACTTCATGAATTCCAGCGTCCACACGCCAGGACACGCCCGCAAAGTTCCATGGGGAGCTTTCTGGCGGCTCGTGCTGATTCAGGCGCAGAACTCCTTTAATGAAAAAGGGGCTCAATTCCTGCTGATTCCCCTGGGCGTCTGGCTGTACGGCGCAGAGGGGGACCTGGAATATCCGCTGGGGGCCATCATCGTGCTGCCCTTCATCCTGTTCTCCCCATTCGTCGGCTGGCTTTCGGACCGTTTCTGCAAGGCGCGCATCATCCAATTCATGGCCCTGCTCCAGATATGCGTGCTGGCGGGCATGTACTGGAGCCTGCGCGTCCACAATCTGAACGGGGCCATCCTGTGGTTCTGCGTCTTTGCCGTGCAGGCCACCGTCTTCAGCCCGGCCAAAAAGGGAATCGTCAAGGACATCGTGGGAACTTCCCGCATGGGGTTCGCCAGCGGCATCGTGGAAATGGCTTCCATCCTCAGCCTGCTCATCGGCCAGATCGGCGTCTTCATCTGGTTCCGCTACCTGCTGGAGCCTTCCACGGATACCATCTGGCACCGCTGGCTGGGGGAGGGCTTCTTCCAGTGGTTTGACGCATGGCTGAAACCCTCCGGCATCAATGACGGATGGTATGCCGCCTCTTTCCCATGCCTGGTGTTTCTGCTCCTGGCCGTTCCGGTGGCGGCCTCCAGCTTCCGCCTGCCCCGGTACGCTCCCGGGGGGGGCCGCCCCTTCTCCTGGTCCCTGTTTTACGAGCACTTCCACCAGCTGGGCAAGCTGTGGAAAAACCGCAATCTGCGCGTCAGCGAGATGGGCATCGGCTATTTCTGGTTCTTCGGCGGCACGGTCATGCTGATGACTATCCAGATGGCCAAGGAAATCTCCGGTGGCGGGGATGACTTCAGCTCCGTGGGAGCCGTGCTGATGGCCTGGATGAGCGGGGGAACGGTGCTGGGGGGCATTCTCGCCTCCGTGATTTGCCGCCGCCACATCCGGATGAATGTTTCCGTGGCGGGAGGCGTGCTGATGGCGGCTAGCTGCGCGGCCCTGGCCGCAGTCTCCATGGCTTCCCCGGTCTTTAATGCCCTGCTGATGGCGGCGGGCATTTCCGCCGCCCTGTTCCTGGTGCCTCTGAATGCCTTTTTCCAGGACCGGGCGGACAATGACAAACGCGGGGACATGATTGCCGCCGGCAACCTGGTGGACTGCGCGCTCGGGTTGCTGGCCGTCGGGTTCCAATACGCCATGATGCTAGTCATCCCCCCCTCCTGGCAATTCGTCGTCATGGGAATCCTCAGCCTCTTCATGGCGTGGGCGGTCTTCCGTTTTTCCCGCGCGGCTTCCGGCTCAAGGTAGTCCTGGGCCGGCAACCGGGCGCCCATCCTTAAAAATCCCTTCTTCAGAGAAAAACCTTCCCGCATTGGCGCGCCCCGCGCCATTCTCCCGTCAGGGCGCGCGATTTACTTGCAACCCTGCTTTTATTCGGGCAACATAGGGGGGAAAACAAGAAGCCATGAAAAAATATCTCACCCTTCTGTTGTGTTCCCTGTGCGCCCTGGCGTGCTTCAGCGCCTCCGCGGAATCCACAGCCGGCCTCAAGGACGTCAATGTCGTCATCTCCACTACCAAAGGGGATATTGAACTGGCCCTTTACCCCTCCAAGGCGCCCGTCACCGTAGCCAACTTCCTGAACCTCGCCAGCAGAGGGTACTACAAGGGCATCACCTTCCACCGCGTGATTCCGAATTTCATGATCCAGGGCGGCGATCCCACCGGCACGGGCATGGGAGGCCCCGGCTACAGTTTTGAAGACGAGTTTTCCCCGGACCTCAGGCATGACGGCCCCGGCGTGCTTTCCATGGCAAACGCGGGCCCCGGCACCAACGGTTCCCAATTTTTCATCACCCATGTGCCCACCGACTGGCTGAATGGCAAACACACCGTCTTCGGCAAGGTGACGGAAGGTCAGAGCGTGGTGGATTCCATTAAGCAGGGAGATACCATCTCCGGCATTACGATTGAAGATAATGCGGACGATCTGTTTACGGAACAGGCCGACCGCATTGCCGCGTGGAACAAGGCGCTTGGTAAGTAACCTCATTCCGGCATTCACTCGGCGGAGCGCGGCGCGGGGGCGTCCGTTCCGCTGTTTTCCCCTCTCTGCTTTTTCAGTACATGGTTCTGGCTGTTCAAAACCTGCGTGTGCAGTATGGCGCGCGCGTCCTGTTCAATGACCTTTCCTTTACAGTGGAGGATGGGGAAAGGATTGCCCTCGCGGGCCATAACGGCGCGGGGAAATCCACGCTGATGAAGTGCATCGCCGGTTTGAATGAACCGGATTCCGGCTCCATTATCAAATCCAGGCATTCCCAGGTGGGTTATCTGCCCCAGGAAGGAATTCATATCCGAGGGCGCAGGCTGATTGATGAAGCCATGTCCGCCTTTGCGGACCTGATGGATCTTCAGGAGCGCATTGATGTCCTGACGCGGGAAATGGCGGGGCTGGATCCCCGTTCCGCCGCCTACTCTGAAGTTCTCAATGAAATCGGGGAATTGGAACTGGTGCTGCATGCCCATAATTCCGCCCGGCTGCGTCCCCGGACGGAATCCATCCTGCGCGGCCTGGGATTCAAAGACAGGGATTTTGACCGGGATTGCGGGGAATTTTCCGGCGGCTGGCAAATGCGCATCGCATTAGCCAAACTGCTGCTCCGGGAGCCTGAAGTGCTGCTTCTGGACGAACCTACCAACCATTTGGACATCCAGTCCCAACGGTGGATGGAACAATATCTGCGCTCCTACCGGGGCGCTATCATCCTTATTTCCCATGATGTGGCGCTTCTGGATGCCCTGGTTTCCCGTACGATTGCTTTTTACCACGGCCGGGCGGAGGAGTACGCGGGCAATTTTTCCTATTTTCTGAAAGAAAGCGTGCTGCGGAAGGAAATTCTGCTGCGCCAGAAAAAGGCTCAGGACCGGGAGATTGCCAAAACGAAGGAATTTATCGACCGTTTCCGTTATAAAGCCACCAAGGCTTCTCTGGTTCAGTCCCGCATCAAGCAGTTGGAAAAAGTGGAACTGATTGAGGTGGAAGAGGATGATGCCGTCATGAACTTTCACTTTCCTGCTCCTCCCGCTGGCGCCCATTCTGTGGTCAGGCTGGAAAAGGTTTCCAAACATTATGGTTCCGTTTCCGTTTTTGAGAATGTGGATTTTGAAATCGTCAAGGGGGACCGCATTGCCATTGTAGGAGTAAACGGGGCGGGGAAATCCACATTTTCCCGCCTTATTTCCGGCGGAGAGGCCCCCAGTTCCGGCAGCGTGACCATGGGACGCCATACGCAGGTAGCTTTTTTCTCCCAGACGCATGCTGATGATCTGGATCCGGATAAAACGATTCTGGAATGCGTGGAAGCTGCCGCCACGCGGGAATCTGCGCCCATGGTCCGGAATCTGCTTGGCTGTTTCCTGTTCCGGGGGGATGACGTACACAAGCGCGTTGGCGTGCTTTCCGGAGGCGAGCGCTCCCGCGTGGCACTGGTGTGCATGCTTTTGCATCCAGCCAATTTCCTGATTCTGGATGAACCGACCAATCATCTGGACATCCAGTCCCAGCAGGTGCTTCAGAAGGCTCTGTCCGAATATCCGGGTTCCTACTGCATCGTTTCCCACAACCGCAGTTTTTTGGATCCCATCGTGACGAAAGTGCTGGAATTTGTACCGGGAGAGAAACCGCGCGTTTACCTGGGCAATGTTTCTGATTATTTGGAAAAGGTGGAGAGGGCGCAGCCCCTGGCTGCCGCAGCCGCCTCACCCCCCTCCGGAGCGGCGGAACCGGGCGCCGGATTGGATCGCAGGGCACGCAGGCGCATGGAGGCGGAAATCCGTCAGAAGAAGACGCGCCTGCTGCGTCCGCTTCAGGAGAAACTGGAGCTGCTGGAAGAAGAAATAGCGCGGCTGGAAACGGAAAAGACGGAAATTACTTCTCAATTGGAGCGTCCGGAAGTGGCGGCTGATACGGAAGCCGTCATGGAGCTTACCTCCCGTTTTCAGCAGACGGACCGGCAGCTGGAAACCTGTTTTACACAATGGGCTGATCTTTCGGAAAAGATTGAAGAGACGGAAGCCCGCATTCAAGAAGAGGCGGAAAGAAACGTTTCCGGAAGCTGAGAGGATTTCTCAACAAAAAACAGGGCTGTTTCCGGGAACAGCCCTGTTCGGACAGAGGAAAAAATCAGAACTTCAACGCTTTTCCGGTTATACCCGGCGGCGCAGAAGCAGGGCGGCCATGCCAAGCAGGCTGAGGGAGGCCGTCGCCGGCTCCGGTACCGTGTCCCCCTGAAGATTCAACTGGGAAAGCCCCAGGAAGGTTCCTCCGGTGTTGGGAGCCTTGGCATTCACGGTGAGGGTAAAGGTTTCCCCCGCACTAATTGTGACCGGGGTATTGAAGCTGGCTTCCTGGATATCGGCCGTCGGCGTGCCGTCTTTATCAGCCTGGACTCGCTCAAAGCTCAGGTCAGCCGTGGCGGAGGAATCTCCGGCAGTCAGCGTAACGGTAGCGGTTCCCGCTTTAGTATCCGTATTGCTATGACGCTCCCCGCTTGCATTGACGAATTGAAAACCCAGGCTGAGGGAAGAAAGGACGATGTCCTGCGTAGCTGTGAAGGAAAAAGTGACAGTCCAACCGGTTTCATTTCCATTCATTTGGAGGTTGGGAACAAGAAGATCCGCTGCCAGATTGTTGAAGAGGGCGGTGGAAGGAGTGGTGAGAGTGACGGAAGCATCTTCCAGAAAATCGCTCCCCGTAGTAATGCTGGTTTGATGAAACTGGGTTTCATACAGAGTGGACGCCGCCTGTACTCCGGAAATGCACAATAAAAATGTTGAAATGAAAAGAAGACTCTTCATAAATCCATGTTAGCGGATTAGATATCCGGTGACAACAAAATTTTTTGAAGAAAAACGAGTTTCACCACGGGAAAAGAGGAAAAATTTGGAAAGTGCTTAATACACAATAAAATTTTATTTTCATAAATCATTAGTAATGTGTGTATTTATCCATTCCCATTTTCCTATCCTCTGTCACCGGATATCTAATCCGGAGGCAATCTTTCCTGCGGAGTAATAAATGAATATTTGTCCGCTGCGGAAAATCATCAGCCTGACATGGCCTGGAAGGGTTTCCGTCCATTTCCATGCAAGGGGAAAATAGAGGGACCGGCCCGGGAGACCCCGGCTTTCTTTCAGGATGGCCTTTTCTTCCCGCTTTTCCGTGTTTTTTTTCTGTACTCTGAAATCGTGACGCCGCACAGGGTAAGCAGGATCCCCGCCAGGGATATCCAGGTCAGGCGTTCCCCCAGAATGATGGCTGAGGCCACCACGGTTACGACCGGTATCATGTAAATGTAAACGCTGGATTTGACGGCTCCCAGAATTTCCACCACGCGGTTCCAGGTCAGAAAGCACAGTGCGGAGGCGAACAGACCCAGATACAGCAGATTGATGGCATTGACGGGTTTTGCCATCAGGCGCCAGTCCATGTTTGCAGGAAGGACCCACAGGGCGGGAATCATCAGTGCAATGCCATAGAAGAAAATGCGGCGCGTGCAGATGATCATGTTGGACGTGTTGACGCCGATTTTTTTCATCAGGATGGAATACGCCGCCCAGACGAAGGCCGCGCCCAGTGCCAGGATATCCCCCGCCGGATTCAGTTCCAGAACGAAGGCTCCGTTTGCCATGATAAGGAAGATGCCTGTAAAGGCAGCGGAAAAACCCAGGAAGAAACGGCGTGAAAAGCCTTCCCCCTTCAGCAGGAAATGGGCCAGAAGGGCTGTGAAGAAAGGAACCACGGCTACGATAATGCCCACATTGGAGGCGAAGGTATAGGTCAGGGCGATGTTTTCCAGCAGGAAGTACAGGGTAACCCCGGTCAATCCCGCTCCGGCGAACAGAAGCTCCTCTTTCCAGCCGGAGAATGGAAGAACCCGCGGTTTCAGGCACCAGAGGAAGGCATATCCTATCACAAAGCGGGTAAAGAGCACCGTGACGGGGGTGAAATCCCGCAAGAGCACCTTGGTGGAGACGAAAGTGGTCCCCCAGATGATAATGGTCATGAGGGCGGCGGCATGGCCCAGGGTGCGCTGTCGGGAACTCATTAAATTGACGATGTGGGGGAGGAAGTCGTTTCCAGCGTCAGTCCTAGGATTTCCGCCGGTTCCGTATTCCTGTTCCAGACGGCATGGAGAACGCCGCCGGGAACGAGCTGGGATTCGTACTCGTGAACCGTTCTTTCTTCTCCGTCAAGCATGACAGAAACCGTTCCACGGGTGACAATGAATAAATGAGCGTGGGCATGGCGGTGCGGGGAAAGGGGGCCGCCGCCGCCGGGGGCTATTTTGGCGAAGGCTCCGCCTCTCAGGATTCCCTGCCTGTCCATGAACAGGTTCCTGGCCGTGAAGCCCGTATGATTGGGAATAGAGGAAAAGGCGTCCATTTGTTTATTTGCGTGCTAGGTCGTATCCGTCCTTGCGGTCTTTAATGACCCAGCCCAGCGCTGCCACTTCCGCCCTCAGGCGGTCGGCTTCCGTCCAGTCCCGGTTCTGCTTGGCCTGCCAGCGCTGATCCGCCAGGGTGCGGATTTCTTCCGGGGCTTCCTCCTGTCCCTCCTCCGGCAGAATAATGCCGAAGGCGGCCAGAATAAAGTGGAAGGCATTCCGCAGGCGGGCCGCTTCCTCCGGTGAAAGGGAGGGGATATCCGCCTTCCTGATGGCGCTGAAAACATGGCCCAGGGCTTCCGGAGTGTTCAGGTCATCGTTCAGGCTGTCCCATGCCGGCTGGAAAATTCCCAATTCCGGGAATGCCGCGCAGAATTCCTCATAGGAGGGAACGGAATCCGTTCCGGAGGCGTTCCTGAGCTGCATATCGAATTTGGACAGGCGGTTCAGCGCGGCTTTAGCGTCCTCCAGAGAGGAAAGGGTGAAATTCAACGGACGGCGGTAATAGCCCCCTGCCAGCACGTACCGGACCGCGGACGGCCTGTGGCCCAGTTTGTCCAAATCCGCCAGCGTGTACATGTTGCCCAGGGATTTGGACATCTTGCCTCCGTCCACCAGCAGGTGCGTGATGTGGAACCACAGGCGCGCGAAGCCGCCGCCGCAGGCGCAGCGGGACTGGGCCACTTCGTTTTCATGGTGGGGGAATACCAGATCCACGCCGCCGGAGTGGAGATCGAAGTCATTGCCGAAGTATTTATGGATCATGGCGGAGCATTCCAGGTGCCAGCCGGGGCGGCCTTCTCCCCAGGGAGAGGGCCAGAAGTTGTTTCCGTCTTCCGGCCTGCGGCTCTTCCACAGCACGAAGTCTGCCACGGAGTCTTTTTCATATTCGTCTGCATTGGACCGGGTATTGGCGGTTTTTCCTAAATCCAGTTCACGTTCGTCCAGGTGGGAAAGCCTTCCGTATTCCGGGAAGGAAGAAATTCTGAAATACACGGAACCGTCTTCCGATACATAGGCATGGCCCTTTTCCACCAGTGTTTGAACCATCCGTATTTGTTCGGGAATATGGCCCACGGCAGAGGGTTCCGCATGGGGAGGCAGGCAATTAAGGGCGGCACAGTCCCGGTGGAACAGATCCGCCCATCCTGCGGTGAATTCCGCCAGAGAAACGCCAGCCTTTTGAGAATCCCGGATAGTTTTGTCGTCCACATCCGTCAGATTGCGGATATGCGTGGTGGGCACCCCTCCCAGTTCCAGGACGCGGCGGAAGACGTCCTGCATCACGAAAGTGCGGAAATTGCCGATGTGGGCAGGGCCGTACACCGTGGGTCCGCAACAGTAAAAGCGCAGTGTTTTTCCATCCATGGGAGAAATGTCCTGGGCCGTTCTGGTGCGGGTATCGTAAAGGTGTAACATGGCGGAACGATTAGAAGGGAAGAGGGCTTCCCGGTCAAGCGGGAAAAGAAAGCCGGGGATCCGCGGTTGTCCGCGTCCCCGGCTTTGAAGAAATCAGAGGATGGCGAGAGAAAAGGAAACGCTATTTGTCCGCGTTTTGCTGGCCCTTTTTATAATTCTCGTTAATACGTTCGATTTCCTCCTGGGTGATGAATTTTTCCCGGTAGGGTTTGTTTTCCACAGTGCGTTCCAGAGTATAGCCGAAACGCTTCTGGAAATGTTTCTTGTGGGTTTCCATTTTCTTTTCAAACTCTTCCAGGCTTGGACGGTTCTTGTGGTTGCCCCACGCGGTTTCGGAAACAGCCATGGCGCGGGGGTAGGTCATGTACATCAGCAATTCGCCGGAGGGAATCCATTCAGCCCACATGCAGAGGTTGATTCCCTTGATGTGCTTGACGTCATTCTTGTCCCGTCCGTTGCGGGGATCGAAGTTGTAGCAGTCTTTCAGCAGGATGGGAGCTCCGCCGGGCCGGGCGCGCACGTCGTCCGCCGGGAATTTCATCTGGGTACGCGCCAGATAATACTTGAACTGGGGGGTGACGATGAGGTCGATGCCCTGTTCCTTCGTCTTATCAATGCAACGCGGGAATTCTCCCGGCAGCCAGGACATGACGGTTTCCCCCTTGTGGTAATAGCTCTTGTTGATGTCATACCACAGGATGGGCTTTTTCCGGTGCTTGGCGAGCATGGCCGTTAGGCTTTTCGTGAAATCGCTCATCTGGGCTTCCACATTATCCCTCTGGCCCTTTTTGGCTCGGGCGGCCTGGCAGTCCGGGCACTTCTTCCAGTCCCCCATGGGGCATTCGTCACCGCCGATGTGGATGTACGGGAAAGGGAATATCTGCTGGACGGTATTGAAGGTATCCTTAAGAAACTTTTTAGTGGCCGGTTTCTGCGGGCAAATCAGCTTGGAGGAAACACCGCCGTGCGTCCATACTTGGGCCCGTTTGGTGTTGCAGCAGAATTCGGGATAGGACGCGGCCAGGGCCATGTTATGACCCGGCATTTCCACTTCCGGCAGTACCTGGATGCCGCGCGCTTTGCAGTAGGCTACCAGGTCCTGGAGCTCCTTCTTGGTATACATGCCTTCATTGGCCAGCAGGGAGTTGTTCTGGCTTTCCGGAGCGGAGGGGCGGACGGCGCCGATGGTGCGGAGCTTGTCGTAGCCCGGCACGGGGAGACGCCAGCCCTGGTCTTCCGTCAGATGGAGATGCAGGACGTTGTATTTGTAATAATGCATGGCGTCCACAAAATTGTAGATCTCCTTCATGGGATAGTGGTAGCGGCCTACGTCAACCATCATGCCGCGCCAGCCGAAGTCGGGGGAATCCTGGATGCTGCCGCAGGGAAGTCCCTCAGGAGTATCCGAAAGCTGGTCCTGGAGCTGGAACAGGGTCGCCATGGCCATGGCCTTCCCGTTGGGCGTGGTATAACGGAGTTCCACGCCGCCGGGCGTCAGTTTCATGGCATACCCTTCATTGCCCAGTCCGGCGACTTTTTGCTCATGGACGATTTTGAGGTTTTTGGTAGTTCCGGAAGTTGTCGTCACGTTGACGGGTTCCGGAATAATGTTGTAGGGATTGGTTCCGGCCCAGCAGAGGGAGCCCAGGAACGCTGCGGCTAGCAAAATTGATTTCATGCGGCGCGTATGGTAATGGTTGTTGTTTGTGTGAGGATTTAAACCCTGTCCCTCCGTCGTCAATGGCGTGTTCCGGACAACCTGTTTCGGGAGGAACGGTGAATGGCGGCGTCAATCTCTGGAGGGAGCGCAGTCCCACTGCGGCTTGACGGCCAGTTTGCCGGTGGCCCCGGGGAAGCCTTCCGGTACCTGGTAGTCTTTGCGGAGCTTGCCGTACAGGGCTTTGAGTTCTTTCACGGTTTCCGCATATTCCGGTTTGTTGATGACGTTGTGCATTTGGGCCGGGTCCTTCTGGTTGTCAAAGAGCATCCATTCGTCGCTGGTCCAGATATAGGACAGCGTGTAGCGGTCCGTGCGCAGGCCATCATGGCGCGGAGCGTTGTGTTCACCCGGATTTTCGTAAAAGGCGTAGTAAAGAGAACGGTTTTTGAAATCCTGATGTTCTCCGGTCTTGAACAGGGGAGTGAGGCTGCGGCCCTGGAAGGTATTCATATTTTCCTTGGTATTTACCCCGGCCACGTCGCAGAAAGTGGGAGCATAATCCAGTTCCTGCACCATGGCGGAGGAGCGCACGCCCGGCCTGATGTGGCCCGGCCATCTCATGATGAGGGGCATGCGGAAGGATTCTTCGAAAATCCAGCGCTTGTCGTACAGGCCGTGTTCGCCCATGTAGAATCCCTGGTCTCCGCAGTAGAGCACCAGCGTATTCCTGTCCAGACCGTTTTGTTTCAGATAGTCCATGATCTGGCCGATGCTTTCGTCCACGGAAAGAACGGTGCCCAGATAGTCTTCCATATAATGGCGCCAGCGGCGCAGCAAAATGTCGCGCTGCGTTTTGATTTTCCCGTTTTTAATATCTTTGACAAGCTGTACGGTACGGGCCTTGTGGTAGTTGTACCAGGCTTCCTTCTGCTGCGGGTCCATGCGCACCCATTCCGGCATTTCCCAGTCATACTGAGTATGCAGGGTCTTGGATTCCGGGCAGGAAAGCATTTTCTGGATGTCTTCGGGGACCACCTCCTTGATCAGGTGTTCGTCAGACCATACGTTGAAATGGTTGAGCAGGGTTTGTTCCGTCATTTTCAGGAATTCCGGGCGGTCTGCAAAATCGTCTTCCAGATTGGCGGGCGGGTCAATGGCGTCCGCATACTGTTTGGCGCGGCCCAGATTCTGAATGGAGGGGCACCAGCAACGGTGGGGTGCCTTGTGGCCCACGACGAGCATGAAGGGTTTGTTCTTGTCCCTCTGGTCCAGCCATTTGAGGCTTTTTTGCGTAACCAGTTCCGTGGCATAGCCGGGCTCCGTTTTCACCACGCGTTTGCCGTCCTTGCCGGGAGTGATGAAATCCGGATTGAAATAGTTGCCCTGGCCGGGGAAAATTTCCCAGTAATCGAATCCGGTGGGGTCGGATTCATATTTGGATGTATCTCCCTTGGCGCCCGGCGGAATGGCTTCCAGGTGCCACTTGCCGACAATGGCCGTCTGGTAACCGGCCTTTTGGAGCATTTTCGGGAAAGTGGGCTGGGAACCGTCAAAGGGAGCCGCATGTTCGTTGAAGAGGTACCCGTTCATGTGGGAATGGCGGCCAGTGTAAATACAGGCCCGCGAAGGTCCGCACAGGGAGTTGGCGCAGTAGCTCCGGTCAAAGACCATGCCTTCGTCCGCCAGTTTGCGGAAGTTCGGATAAGGCATGGGAGAATCCTTTTCACAGGTGCCCAGGGTCTGGTAGGAATGGTCGTCGGTGACAATGACCACGATGTTGGGGCGCTGGTCCGGCGTCTGCTTTTGAGGCTGGTCCGCGGAAGCGGACAGGGAACAGGCCGCAAGCATCAGGGCGGTGGCGGCATGACGGTTCATTGTTGAAATCATGAATTAAACAGGCGAATGGTTGGAGGGGGATGCGGCAGAATTTGTCCGCAAGGGCATTCCTGCCGGTACGGAAAAGACCACATCCCCGAAAGAAAAAACGCTGGAAGAGAGTTTTAGGAAAAATAAAACATCAGTTTCATATTTCAATACAAAAATGGGGATGGAGCGGAAGCCCATGAATAAGCCGTTCCGCAGCCGGACGGCAGGGGAAAAGCCGTTCAGGCGCCACGTGGGCCGGAGCGCTTGTTCCGGCCGTTGTTTTCATGGGATTCTTTCTGCTCCAGGAGCCATGTTCTGTCTTCAAGGCTGAGCCTTTTCAGGGATGTTCTGCTCTGGTGCCCGTCCAGCTCCTGAAGCCAGAGGGTCTGGGTCTTTTCCGAATAACGGGAAAGCTTGGCGAAGACGGTATTTCCGTTGACTCCTGTCCAGACCCGGTAGCCTTTGGGAATCAGCGTTTTTTTAAACTCTTCATATTGCTGCTTCGCCAGTTTGACGCTGTTCTTGATCTGGTCAAAATAAAGGGCGTTTTGTCCGGTATAATAACCGCGCAACGTATCCACTTTGGAGCCGTCCGGAGACATGACCAGAAGCACGGGCGTTCCTCTCACGCCAAACAGGGAGGGAGCCTTTTTCACATACTCCAGCATCTTCTGGCGCTTCCTATAAACAGGTTCGCTTTCAAATTTTTCCGCCTGGTCGTAACAGACGCGGACGACATTCCTTTTCGCCCAGTCTTCAAATTCCTTCGTATGGAGGAGTTCTGCCCCCAGCTTTTTGCTGGGAGGGCTGCCCACGGAATGGTGGAACCAGATGAGAATGGGTTTTCCGGTACTCTGGGCTTCCCGGAGGGCGGTGGGATAGCTTTGGATCCAGCGTTCGTTTTCCTTACGCTGGGCGAAAGCTTCTTCCAGCCCGGGGATGGGGGCGTCCGGGTCATGAGCGTCCGTGTAATAGACGGCCCCGCTGTCTGCCCTGGTCATTTCCTCCTGTGTGGTGGCGGTAAGATGGGTGGCCTGTTGCTGATTCGGAGTAGTGCTCAACAGCCCCGTCGGCACATTGGCGATGGAATTGGTCTTGTTATCCTGCATGTATTCCGAAAGGCTTTTTTTTACCTTTGGTTCTTCCTGTTCCGGAGAGGTTCCCACGCAGGAACAGAGAGCCGCGGACGCAAACAGGAGCATGGACAGCCTGGGCAGACTCATGACTGACCTGATAGCATAACAGGGAAAAATGCGCAACCGGGAATTGTTCAACGGCCGCGGCGGTTTCAGTATTTCCTGGCTTCCTGTTCCTTCTGCTTCCGGTCCCTTATGGCGATATCCAGGGGGTGCATGTAGCGATCGTTGATGTGGCTCACCCTGCTGGTGCGCAGCTTCTTTTCGTACCGTTTGCCCCGGTTTCCCCTGAACAGGAATTCGGACCCCGGAATGCGGCCCACGGTCCGGTAGATCAGCTCGTCGATTTCCTCCTCTTCCCGGTAGCCGGCCAGCCTGATGTAGCATTCCTCCTCCCGGGGATGGTTGGGGAAGTAGTGCAGGAGGTGTTTCATGGCCCATATTCAAACGGAAAAATGTATAAATCCGGGAAGGAAACAGAAGACCCCGTTTGGATGCCTTGAGGGAAGAAAATGGGTTAATCCCCCGTTTTCAGCACCTTGATGAACGCTTCCTGCGGAATGTTGATTTTTCCGATGGCCTTCATGCGCTTTTTGCCCTCCTTCTGCTTTTCCAGAAGTTTGCGCTTGCGGGTGACGTCCCCGCCGTAGCATTTGGCCGTCACGTCCTTGCGCATGGGGGAGATGCTTTCCCGGGCAATGATCTTTCCGCCAATGCAGGCCTGAATGGCGACGGTGAAGAGCTGGCGGGGAATGACGTTTTTCAGGCGTTCCGCCAGTTCCCTGCCGCGGGAGGCTGCCTTGTCCTGGTGAACGATCATGGAGAAAGCATCCACCGGTTCCCCGGCGATGAGCATGTCCATTTTAATGAGCTTGGCGGCCTGGTAGCCGGCGTATTCATAATCCATGGAGCCGTAGCCGCGCGTCATGGATTTGAGCTTGTCGTTGAAATCCACCAGAATTTCCGCCAGAGGGACGGTGCAGGTGAGCATTATGCGCATGTCGTCAATGGTCTCCGTATTGTCCACGCTGCCGCGTTTTTCCAGGACAAGTTGCATGATATCCCCGATGTATTCCCCAGGAAGCATAATGAACACCTTGACGATAGGTTCCCGGATTTCCTGAATTTCCTGCGGTTCCGGGAGCAGGCTGGGATTATCCACATTGATTTCCTCTCCATTGGTCTTGGTGACCTCATAAATCACGGAGGGGTAGGTGGAGATGATATCCATGTTGAATTCCCGGCGCAGACGCTCCTGGATAATTTCCATATGGAGCAGGCCAAGGAAGCCGCAACGGAACCCGAAGCCCAGAGCTACGGAAGATTCCGCCTGGAAGGAGAAAGCGGCGTCATTAATCTGAAGCTTCGCCATGGCCGCTTTCAGGGCTTCAAAATCGGAGGAATCCACCGGATAAATGCCGGAAAAGACCATGGGGCGGATTTCCTTGAAACCGGGCAGGGGGGATGGGCAGGGGCGCATGTAATCCGTATACGTGTCCCCGATCTTGACATCAGCCGCGGATTTCATGTTGGCGATGATGTAGCCTACGTCACCGGCTTCCAGGGAATCCGTTCGGGTCATTTTGGGAGTGAAGATACCCACTTCCTTCACTTCATACACTTCGTCCGTTGCGAAAAGTTTGACTTTCATGCCGCGGTGCACGCTGCCGGAAATGACGCGCACATAGGAGACTACGCCGCGGTAGGCGTCGTAAACGGAATCGAACACCAGGGCGCGCAGAAGGCCGTCCTGCTCCGTTTTAGGCGGAGGGATGCGCTGAACAACGGCTTCCAGAATATCGTCAATGCCGATGCCCATCTTGGCGGAGGCATGGATGGCTTCCTCATGGGGGATGCAGACGATGTCCTCCAGCTGGCGGTACACTTTGGGCAGGTTGGCGCTGGGAAGGTCAATCTTATTGATGACGGGGATAATGGCCAGGTTCAGATCCATGGCCAGGTGCATGTTGGCAAGTGTCTGGGCTTCCACTCCCTGGGCTGCGTCCACAATAAGGAGGGCTCCCTCGCATGCCGCCAGGGAACGGGACACTTCATAGGAGAAATCCACATGGCCCGGCGTATCCAGCAGATTGAGCTTGTAAGTCTTTCCATCCCCGGCCTTGTAGAAAATGGTAACGGGGTGGGACTTGATGGTGATGCCCTTTTCCCGCTCCAGGTCCATGGCGTCCAGAAGCTGATCCTGCTTCTCCCGTTCGGAAATGGTATTCGTCTTTTCCAGCAGCCGGTCGGAAAGGGTGGTCTTTCCGTGGTCGATGTGAGCGATAATGGAGAAATTGCGAGTCAGTTCAATGGACATGGTGGTCTCTACCCTTCTAACATGAGTGCCCTGTGCGCGGGGAGGGTAACATAGCCCATGCGGCGGTCAAGACTTGAACATGACTGCCTCCCGTTCCCTGCCGCGTCAGCTTCATTCGCTCCGGGAAAACCGTCATTCATGACAGGGGCCGCGCCGGGAGATTGAACGTGAGGGAAGAAGGAAGGCTCTCAACCGGTACAGGCACGCGGACCTTTTCCCGTGCGGTCATTTCTTACCCAGCCAGCATATGAAATCTTTTTTAGCAGCCATTTTAAGCCTATTTATTCCTGGTCTCGGCCAGTTGTACAAGGGCCACTTCGTCCAGGCCATCATCTGGTTCCTGGTGGTGGGTGCGGCTTACGGCCTCCTGTATTGGTTCATCTTTGCACTCGTTCCTATTGTCCTGCATATCATTTGTATTTTGCAGGCCTACTTCATGGACAATGAATGATGCCTGCCGTTTCGGCTTCACAGCCAGGATGGCTGAAAGGGCAGCGCATCCTGCGGATTGGCAGCGGCATTCATTCCCTGGGGTTACGGAAGGAATACGTCGTTCATAGCGGCATCATTCTTCCTCATACCGGTATTTTCAATATTTTCGGGAAGCGGGCCAGGGGAATCATCCTCCGATAAACAAAAACCCAGAGCCGCTCCGGAATAATTCCGGAACGGCTCTGGAGGGTCAGGAGGAAGGCCTTTCGGGGGTGGGGCCCCCTCCTTGTGTTTTCTTTCTTGTTAGAAGTCGTAGCGGTAGCCGACGC
>OGTL01000081.1_pt1 | contig 89587 bp, 117 predicted proteins | sample 1553601 | NCBI WGS metagenome assembly OGTL01 (sample SAMEA2580112, study PRJEB22360) | human gut metagenome | biome: human gut; feature: human-associated habitat; material: faeces | place: Denmark | collected 2008/2010 | reverse complement strand
GCAAATAAGGTGCTGCGCCCACCGGGCATGCCGTTTCGTGGGGTACTCCATGCGAAATCGGGCGATAATCCCTTTGTGGTGCACAATCGCGGCCTGCACTTCGTATTTCCCATTGTCAATTTTTTTCATGGGGCAAACCTGCTGGACGATGATGTGAGGGTTCCGTTTCATTATTCTTCCCATTCTCCCCCTTCCTCTTCTTCAAGTTCCCAGGGCCATTTTTCGATGCTGTCCGGGGATACGATTCCTTCATCGGTTTCAAATAAGGTCGTATTAGTTACGGCTCGTATTTTTACGCTTTTGGCCTCTTCCCCGAACCGCATGAGGACGGTGTCCCCTTCCCGCACCCGCATGGTGGGAGGAATTTTCGCCATGAATTCTTTCGCGGAATCTATCGCCTGTTCCTCCGTTGCACTTGTAAGATAAGTTGCCCAGCCGCAATGACGGCATCCAACGCGGTAGCATCCGGTGTGATAATCCACCACAGAAGGTACCCAGTTTGTGGTCAGCTTTTGTCCGCACATCCAGCATTTAGGAGTTTTCATTACCATTACGCGTCCTGGGTTTCTTCATCCGGTTCGTATTCTCCGCAGATTTCCTCATCTTCGTCCACTTCGGTAAGGTATCGAAAGCTTCGCGAATTCCAGCAACAGCCGTCTTCCTGGTCTCTCCAACTGCAATCACGGCACATTTTATACATGTTTCAGTTCCTTTCGTTTTTTTTGTTTGGTATATCTTTTTGCTTGGTTAATTAAAAATAGGGGGGGGGGAAAGGCACGATTACTCGTGCCGAACTGCCCATCCAGTCATGGAAAAGATGCCTTTCTCATCCGTCCTCACCAGCTTCCATGTGCGGCCTCCGTCAATGCTTTCCCAGATGCGGATTTCTCCCTCGCCGCCAAGTTCATCTTCCACATACTTACGCCCCGCCCGGACAGCTCCAAGCAAAGTGCGGGCTTCTACAACTCCATTGAGGTAGCTGTAAGGGTTGCAAGCAGTCCATTTGTACATTGTCGTTTTGGTTTTGGTTTTAGCATTCATGGTATCAGTAATTTAGGTTTTTTGTTTTTTTCTCTCAGGGATTCCCTCCCTTTGATGAATGTAATTTATCATTCTTTTTTAGAAATTGCAAGAGAAAAAAATCTTTTTTGAGAAAAAAATTTGCAATCGTTGCAAATTGGAAAAGGAAATCGGGGGAGGAATAAAAAAGCTCCGGGGAAGATTATTTCCCCGGAGTTCCCTTGCGGCTATTTATGATTCACTTTTTCCCGCGTCCCGTCGGCTAAAGTATTCCCCTAAAGACTGATAAAACCGGCGCATAGAACGCTCATCACAGTAAAAATGCAGTTCCGGGCCTCCATTGTTTCCTTTTACCTGGACGCAATCACTTACTCTTCCCGGCACGGAAATAATCATGGAACGGTCCGTCGGGTCATGTACAGGGACAAGACGCGCTTCACTCCATCTTGGGCCATCGTTCTCCGGGTCTTTTTGTATCGGCAAAGTCAGCCCTCCGGCTTTGGGGTCCGCATCCGGGTCAGTCCATAGGTAGGTCAGCCTTTCCGGAAAATGGTCAGTACCATAAACGAAGGCGCCAAGCCGGTTGTATTCAAACCCTTCCACAGATAGATAGATGCTATTTTTCCGCCCGGATTCCTTCGGAACGGACAGGTGCGCGGTAATGGCGGGAAACTGTTTTTCCGGCATCAGGGAATAAACGGCATCCATCCACGTGTATAGGGACGCACTTGATACGTGGACAATCGGGCACACCGGAATATTGACTGCGGCCCAAACTGCCTGTGTACCCGCATCCAGACAATAAAAACTTTGCCCGGCTTTTTTCAGCACCGGCATATGCTCAATGCGGAATTGCCGTGTGACGTAATCGGCTTCCCCGGATTTTTCCAGCAGCTGTTTAAACTCGCCCCAGCTGGATTCCGCCAGCCGGCGAATGGAAGCTTCCACCATTTCCGTTTTGTCCAGGTCTCCTGTCCACAATGTCGAATTAAAATGAATGCCTTCATCCATTCTTTCCGCCTCGTCCACCAGGGACAAGTCTATCCAGACCAGAATACAACCGTTTGTAGCGTAAGCGATATTGTTATGCACTACCGGAGAAAAGTAGCCCGGATTCCGGGTAGCTTTCAGCCCTGCTATGGAAGAAAGCGCCTGGAACATCGTTTTTCGCTTTGGTTTGTAAGCTGGAAGTTTATCGTAAATAAACCCGTGTTTAAGATATTCCTGATATTCGCCTGTAAGGGAAGAGGTGTGGGAAACGTTGGAAGGATTCTTAGGGATTTTCGTGTAGAACTTCATAAAATTAAATTATTGTAATTGATAAAAAAGTTTTTGAATTTGCAATCATTGCAAAAAATCAGGATGTTCAGGAACGTAAATATACGCGCAATATACGGAGACATATTCCCCGCAGAACTTTAATTTTTGCGTGCTGAAATAAGACGGAAGCAGCCGGGGGTGATGAGGGAACAAGCCTACCACACCAAACAGGTCAGTCAGCTCCATCAGGTCATGGGAGCTGGATTCATCCACCAGACATGCGGAAAATATCCGGGGCGTGTCGCAAGTCGCATACACTTTGGAGTAGGGAATGGGTTCCAGGCGGCAGGCATCTCCCAGGTACAATATCGGCTCATCAAATCCGGTGCGTCTGGAATGCACATCCATTAACCGCGCGAGTTCGACAATCTGCTTGCCGGAAGCTTTTAAACAATAATTGTTGCTCATCGTGTTTTATTATATTTCAGGTTTTTATTCTCAGGGTTTTTCTCTCCCCCCCGATGAATGTACTTTAGTATTATTTTTCAGAAATTGCAAGATAAAAAACACAAAAAATAATTTTTTAACTACATGAAAATATCCAGTAATAAATAATACCCGCATTTAATCAGCGCAATGCCCGCCAGCCAGTTAAGGATTGCTCCAACCAGCATCCGGTGTCTGATGCAGGAAAAGGTGCAAAGCAACATTTGAGCGCCTAGAACTGTCACGGCCCCGGAAGCTAAAAACTGCAGAAACATCAGTCGGTAGCCAGCCCGCGCTAGCGTCTTGAGATTTTTACCTCGGAAGGCTCATACCGGTACACTATTTCGGCAAAACGCTTTTCAGCATCTTTCAGCGTGCCGAGTGTCCAGCCCAGAGTTCCCCAGGAGTTGGTTCCGGGAAGGTACTCGTCGCCGACCTGATGAAACTCCGTGGGGGACTTGACCGTTTGGACGCGCATGACCTCATACGATATGATATTCCCGTATTTGGATTTCTGCTCGTACAAGACCACATTCCCCTGCCTTCGGATTAGGCGGTAGTCAAATCCCCATTTCCGGAACACCGGTTTAATTTTTCTTGGTGATGCAATTTTCGGCTCGTCTTCCATATGTATATTTTTGTTAAAAAAAAATTGTCATTTAGCCGCGGAATTTACGCGGAACCCGGCGTACTATTACTTCCGGAGACTTGGGAGGATTGCTTGACTTTTTCCGCAGTTCCAGCAGCTGCTGCGCGGCGCGGTGAAAAGCAATCGCGCTCTGTGCAAGCTCGGCACTGGATAGCCGGTAGTCTTCCGCAATTTTATTGATAGATTCCGATAAACTGCGCCAGTACCCGTCCCTGTCCCGCTGCGGCTCCATAGTTGCTGTCAGATTTTTATTCTCGGAGGGGGATTGTTCCCCCCTCCGCAATGCAAAAATCAACGCAAGGTAAAAGTGAACTCGTACCCGCTGGAATAGCGGTCAATATCCACGGATTCCACCTCCATGCAGGTCATGTCCTGCACGAGCTGCTTCAAATGGCGGAGGGCCTTATCACAGCTGGAATCGTCTTTGATGTCACTGGGGTCTGCCTTTATCATTACGGAATGCTGAGAAATAAGAGAAGCGTTACGCACCTTACTGGGGCGGCAATACTTCTGAAAATACTTATTGATTTCTGAAACTCCGTCTTGCAGTGTAATTCCGGTCATCTTATTCTAACAGGTTTTTAGGTTTTTTATTTTTAAGGTTTTATCTCCCTTTGATGAATATAAGTTAGCATTCTTTTTGACAAATTGCAAGAGAAAAAATCAGGATTGCCGGGAAAAATTTGCAATGATTGCAAATCAGCTTTTCCGGTCAACCACCCACGGAGTCCGCCTCACATCCTTAAAATACTGGGCATCCTGCGGGCAATCCACGCCGTCAAACGCCTCCTTGTAAAAAAGCGCCAAATCGGTGTCCATCGTCAGACAAGCCTGCTCAACGCGGAAATTCAGGTTGGCATTAGCACTGGCCTCTACAACAAAGTCGCCTTCCCCATTGTCCCGGTCAATCCCGGCAATGACTTTCGCGTGGACATTTGCCAGACCGCAAAAACAATGCGGAAATCTCTGGTGCAGGGCAACCAGCGCATCATATTCCCGCGTCCGGATAGTCCGGTTGCGGAAAATGCTTCCGGCATACACATCCAGGCGGCCAATCACTCCTTTTTCCAGATACTCGTGCAGGTTGCGAATTTCCATGTAGCCGAGGCTGAATGTCGAAAGCAAAATGTAGGCATAGGGGCGTTGACGGAGCATGAAATGCAAGTAGGAAAACAAATCTACCTCCCCACAAGATAAAATGTGGATGCTCTGTCCGGAACGCGGGTACCAGTCAATAATCTCTTCCAGCTTTCCCGCCGACATGGCCCGGCGCATGACAACATGGCGTTCATGGCGCGTCCAGGCGCGGGAATTGGCCTGGGCCATAATCTGATGTCGAATCTCCGGGTTCAGGCGTGCGACCGTTCCGGCGCCAGTCCCGGCAAGCTCATTAAGTTCCCCGTCATCCTCGTCTTCGTCAGGTTCCTCCGGCGGGGCTTCCTCCTGTGATTCCGGGGTATCTGGGGCGCTGGAAGGTTCCTGGGGTTCATCGAAAAATCCGCCGGAATCGTCCCCGAAAAAACCGGAAAACTCGTCATCATTATCAGTTGCCATATGCCGGGAAGTCTATCAGGAAAATAAAGCCACCGTCAACCCGTCGTAATCGACATCCGGGTCGTAGCAGTAGCCCTCCAAAAACACTTTATGAATCAAATCTTCCCGGCGCATCCGATGCCCTTTTTTTGCGGCCAGAAATAAAATCGTGCTCATGGAGCGGAACCACTTGGGGTCAACGTAGTCTTTGACGTACAACCAAAATTTCCGGTTGCAGTATATTGAGAACAAATCGTCATAAGCGGACAGGCGGCTAACTGCCCGCCTGTTGGGGCAGCGGTGCTCCATGCAAGTACCGTCGAGGTGGTGGACTTTGTACAAAAATGCCCTTGAATCCCCCGGATATCCGGTTATCTCAAAATGGATAGCCTTGTGAGCCATTGAGGCTTCCCGGAATCTGAACAGATATTCATCCTGCGTATCGGGAAAAATTAAATCAGGATTCGGCACATATTTTTTTTTACGGAACAGCGGGATGGTCATAGTCGATAGAAATGGCGCGGCCACAAACGTGTGCGTCGGCCATTTTAATGCTCGGCAAATGTCTAGCAAGCTCCAAATGAAAATCCGAAGAGGTATCGCGGGAAAAAATAGACGCACAATCCTTATCCTCGTGCATCACGACATACACTTTCCAGGGTTCCCGGAAAGTCAGAAAGCGGCCCCATTTAAATTCCCAGTATAAAAATAAAAAATGCTTCCGCGTAAATTCTCCGTCAATTAAATAGTCGGAAAAGTAAACTACGCCCCGCTCCTGGATAATAAGCTGCCGTACCTGCTGCCGGAAGTATAAATCGTGCATTTTTTTCTTGGAGCAATGCCTCCGGAACAAGGATATTTTCAACCGGGAAATCCAAACGTCGGAACATTCCACCGCAGAAATAACGGCAATCAGCATCCAATATATGGTCTGCCCTTCCGTCACCCAGCCCTCCCACAAGTCCGGGAAGAAAAACCAGTAAAGAGGCAGGACGACCAGAAGCGCCAGACTCGCTATTGCAAGCCGGCAGAATAGCCGGTTTAGAATAACGCAATGGGCGGGAAACGGGTAAAACCAGCTTACCCAGGAATGTTTTTTTGGTGCTGTATTCATCTTTTTCTTTTTTGACGTTTAAGTAAACTTAACGGGTTTCAGGTTCCCCGGCGGGGCTTCCTCCCCATCCGGTAAGATGGGGCGTGATTCGGTCATTCTGGATGTCGTCGTAAAAGCCCAGGAGGATATTCATGTTATGCAAATTCACCGCCGCATCAATCTGACGGTACAGATTATTTATCGCAGCGGACGTGATGGCGATGCAAAGCTCATAATTGATATTAGGGCTTGACCGCGGTGTCTTCCCGTCCGGGCTGTTATTACGGTGAAATTCTTTCGAGGTGGACCGTTCCAACAAGTCTATCCTGATTTGAGCCAATACGTTGCAGGCCGCCAGACCTTCGTCATACGGATTTTTTACGGAGTTATATTTTCCGCGCAAACGCGCAATATGCTTGCAAAGTTCCTCACACCAGGCAATGGCGGTTTCCGTTTCCGCTTTCCGCGACAAGTCTGGGGATTCCCGGAGGGATTTAATATCGTCGGCCAGGGAATCCAGGATAAAATCAATGGAATTATAGGCCGCCCCCCGGCTAATCATGTCGGTAATAAACGTGCGGATTTCTTCCCGCATTTCCGGGTTAAATACTCTTTTCTTAGCTTTCATTTTTTTGTTAGTCTCTGCACCGGGGAAATGCCGGAATATTTTGTTCATCAGGGCAAAGCTTCTGCACTGCGTCTATAATTTTTTTGACCTTGAGCTGGCGTTTTCTTTCCGCCTCTCCAATCAACCAAAACATATTGACCCAGCGCCCCCACTCTTTCCCAGACAGCGTATCCCCGTGGATGACCGTTGCCGGGATGCCCCACATAGTCAAGTTGATGAAACACATCCAGCAGGCCCGGATGTCGATGTCGGTGCAAATCACACGCATCTTGGAGCGGTGTTCGGAAAGTATTTCCGCTACGGCAAGCATAGTGCGCCCGGAGCCGCAGGCGGGCTCGTTCATTTTTATCACTTCCCCAAGTTTCAGTTTTTCCACGAGCTGTTCCGATACGGTGATTTTAGCCATAAGACGGCAGACATGCATCGGGGTATAAAATTGACCGTTTGCCGTCCGGGTCATCTGACTGTTCAACATTTCATGGTAACCTCCCAGCAGGTCTTCATAGGGCTTCCGCTCCATGTCGTCCCCAAGAAGCCTGATGCAGTCCAGAAACCCGCGCTGGATAGCCTCATAACCTTCCCTTCCCGCGCTCATTTTTTCGGTAACGGAAGAATTCAGGGGCGTTCCGGACATGACGGAAAAAGCAAATTCCAACCACAGGAAAAACCGTTCGGAGGGGCCTATGTATTCCAGCGGCAATTTTTCCAGCACAGAGTAAAAGCCCGGTTTTACCAGACTGCCCTCAACGGGCCGGGAATCAGGAGAACAAACGGAGGCCATAGTAAAGCATATGGGTGATGACGGGAACACCCGTGCATTTCCGGCTGATGCCGTCCAAATGCCGGATGCTGTCTTCCAGATTTTTCCGGACGCTGGCGCCGCTTCCCCTTCCCGCGTTTAATTCCAGCTCCTGACGGATTACCGGGGGGATATGGTAATAAAGCCCGGAACCATTATATACAATGGGGGCCTCTTTGGCCACAAGGGCGATGATGCGGTCAAAGCCCGCGAATTCCCGCCCGGAAAACAGCTCGTCCAGCATAATCTGGATAAACATCAGCCTTCGGTTTCCGGCGGAAATAAACACATGCAACGCTGTGTAGCCTAATGCCGATTCCAGCCAGTTCCGGTCATGAAGCCCCAGAGGCTCGTCGGAAGCAATGCACACGTTATGCACGAGCTGAATCAGGCTGTTCCAGCGTTTGGCGCCCATATTCCGCACTTTCCGCACTATGGGGGCATTCTGGGGCGAATCAACCAGCCTGCCCAGATAGCGCAGCCGGGAACGATATGCCTCTTCTGAAAGGCGGTCAGCGTCGTGCAGTAAATCAGTCATTTGAGATTGCATAGCGGGTTTCATAATTAAAATATCAGGTGGTAAAGGGAATCCGCCGCGTTAAAAGCGGCCTGGACATATGCCGGGGGAGGATAAAGGGTTGAATTAAACTCCTGGTCGGTTGCCAGATAGCAAAATAGAAGCCAGTAAGCACATACGGCCATATACCCAATCACGGCAACGCCCATTGCTTCGGAAACGAAAGACAGAAAGAATTTCATACGCGTTTTATTGTTCGGTCACAAAGCCATTTTCGATGCAAAACCAGGTGGGAAGAGTAATGTAAGAATCCCCGGCCCATGTTCCGTCCTCTTTTTCTTCGATAGCTGCAATAAGGCTTTTTGGAAGCCAATGATATTCAGACCTGCTGCTATAATCGAGGTCAATACGGATTGCCTTTTCGGTTTCCTTTCCGACAATCGCACGCACCCTGGAAAGCTTCCAAGTCGGTTTAATTTTGGAGCCTAACTTGATTTCAGTTTCGGTTACGGTATTCATTTTAGTCTAACAGGTTTTTTAGGTTTTTAAGTTTTTTCTCTTAGGGATTCCCTCCCTTTGATGAATGTAATTTAGCATTATTTTTTCTGAATTGCAAGAGAAAAAAGAATCTTTTTGAGAAAAAAATTTGCAATGGTTGCAAATTGAAGAAAAAAAAGGCCCCTAATCCGGGCATCACTCCGAATTAGGGGCCGAAAAGATAGAAGACAGCCAAACTAGTGTTTAACCTCCGGCATCTTAACTTGCCGCCAAACCGGTTCAAGAGTTTATTTTTCTCAAAGTCAACCGTTTACGAAAATAGCCGCAATATATAGTTATTTGTGCGCTAAAATTAAAAATACCACTACAAATTGACGCAAAAAAACTGCCCCCTTCCCAGCAACGGAATGCCGGAAAAGGGGGCAGAACCTAATTAGTACCACCGAAAATTTTTACTGCTGAAAAGTTTTTCTGGTTGCGGTGGAGGGGTCTTGCCCCTCCAAAGAGGGGCTTGAGGATTTTAGATATTCACGCAGGTTTCAAACTTAATGCCGTTTTCTTTATACCGATTTTCCCATTCCGTGTTCCGCATTTTGAGAAGGATATCAATGGCGGCTTGTGCTTTTGATTTCATGAAAAAACGACTCCCAGAACCAGCATTTGCGTTACTTCCGAGGATGCCGCTTTTTTTTAGCCTTGACCCCTTCAAAATCATATTGACGGTTTTTTATTCCACAAGACTTTTCAGTAAGGAACCAGGCAGCAACCCGGATTTCCGCCACTTCCATATCTTGAAGGGCAACCCCGTGCCATTTGCACTCCTGTTCGGTAATAACTTTAGCCTGTACTTTCATCGTCCTGACGGGTTAGTTGTTGCGGGAGTCAAACACAATGGAACGGCCTTTGGAAGTAATTTCCGTTACTTCAAACCACCCATTTTTTTCTTTCATGATGGAACCAAAGTCTTTCGCAGATTCCAGGGACTTGCAACGGTGCACATGGTCAAGGGAAATAAGGCTGCCAACAGCAGTTCCGAGGTGGTAAACTTCAACCAGATAGAATGTTTCTTTGTTGTTCATAATCTTGTCTTTCAGGTTTTTAGGTTTTTTATTCTTGGGAGGTTTCCCTCCCTTTGATGAACTCAATTTATCATTCTTTTTTAGAAATTGCAAGAGAAAAAAGAATCTTTTTGAGAAAAAAATTTGCAATCGTTGCAAATGTTCAATCACGGTAATACGTCCAGACATTAAGCTTGCTGGCCCCGTATTTTTTCCAGTAGGAAAGGCAACGCTTCCGGACGTTTTCCGCCTTGCGCTTCAAGGCGGCAATAATCAGCTCAAGGTCGGACACGGAAGTAAGGTGTGTGTTTTCCATACCCCGGAAATCGTTCATCCAGTTCATGAAAAATACGCATACCGCCGTATCTGGTCCGTTGACATAAGCGTTGCAGGAGTAGAAGGCTTTCGTGCCGTCGAACTGCGGTGTATTGCCATTGGCGATAGCCTTTTCCAGCCGGTTAATGTCCCGCGCTATGGTTTCCAGATTGGCGGCCAAAAACGCCTCATAAGTTTTAGCGTCCGCTGCCAGGGAATCCGCGCGGCGTTCCGATTCTTCCGTTACGTCGTAGCCAAAGCAGAAGGAAGTTTCCAGCTGGTGCTTTTCTATTTTATAAAGTTTTCCGTCAGACAATTTTACAATCTCAAAAGCACCGGATATAGTCCATTTAGCCGCCTTGGTTCCTTCCCCGCAAGTGAGAGCGGCGTAATATTCTTTCAGCTCTTTCTGGCTCATGGTTTCAATCGCATTCATTTTAGTCTAACAGGTTTTTTAGGTTTTTAGGTTTTTTCTCTCAGGGATTCCCTCCCTTTGATGAATGTAATTTAGCATTATTTTTTAGAAATTGCAAGATAAAATTACACAATCAGCGAAAAAAATTTGCAATGATTGCAAATTGGAAAAAGGAAAAACCGGCAGCCGGTTATCTCCGAGACGACCGTTTGCGGCCAGGAACCAGCCGGGCGGCGGACAGGCAGGCATACTGGCTTTTTGTGATGCCGATTTTTCCCGCTGTACGGCCAAAAGCATTAGCCGCGTACCAGGCTTCCCCAAAATGTGTCAGGCAGAACGCATCACAAATATTATCATCGGTAATTTTGACATGATACCGGGAAAGCGCTTCCACCATCATCACCTGTTTTTTGCTGTTCCCGCTTCCCGTGATGAACTTTTTCAGCGTGGCGGGCGGGACTATCAGCAGGTCAATTCCCGCCTCGTAAACCGCAGTTTTCAGCATAGCCCCGGCTTCGCCGAGGTCATGTGTATGGGTTTTCGCTCCCATTGCATACCCTTCAATGACTGCCAATTCAGGAGAAAACGCCCGGTCTCTGTTGATGAATCCGAGAAGGAAGTCGCGGATAAAACACAGCCGCTCCATGTCCCTCAAATTTTTTGGGGCAATCAGCGTGGATTCCGGGGCGGCCATAAGCCCGGTTTCCCGCAAATAAAGCCCGGTAGCAGTCAGGGACGGGTCAATGCCGAGGATGTTCATTTTTTCCGGTAATCACGTAAGATTCGCATGACGGTTCCGCCCCAGTTGCTGGCATCAGCGCAGGTCAGGTCAGCTCCGCATTTGACGGTATAATCCTTATACGCTCTTCCTAATTTTTTGATTCCCGTCTTCGTCAAATTCCGGCATATCGGGGCAAGGGCCTCAGGAACTCCGTACATCCGGCAAGTACGGACTACGGCGGGGGATACTGGCTGTGAAAACATAAATCGTCTATCTATCTTTAATGTTTAATCATTGTGCATAAAACAAACGGCGCATGCAATACAATTTCGGGACGTGAGGCAATCCGGCGACGTGCAGCACATCAGCCGGGGCGGGCAGGCGGGAGCGTATCCGCTCTGGACTGCGGTTGCCGTGCGTAAAACCTCTTCGGATACGGCTTCACAGGTTCCCTGCGGGACGGTGTAGCACTTCCACGGCATTTGCCGCGTAATGTAATCCTTGCACACATAAATAATCTGCGCACCCGGATACATGCGCTCCTGCCCCATCGACTCCCGCAGCATAAAGTAATACATGGAGACCTGGGCAACGTGGTCACGCTTCGGCTCCGATAATGCAAGCCAGTCGGATTTATTGATGGATTTAATCTCCACGACATTGACGTTCCGGTTTTCGTCCAGATAAATAAAATCGGAATGCCCGAAAATCTTTAGCGGCGAATAGTACAGGTCAGCTTCGCCATAAATAGCGCAGTCGGTATCGCAGATACTGCAATGAATTTCCTGACCCTGTCCGACGTGCGACGTTTTTCCGCACGCACATGACCACTTTCCAAGAACTCTTGACCGGCCCATTCCGGCAATCAGCAAATCGCGGACAGTTTTTTCGCATGCCCGGCCCATGTCCCACACAATTTTCATTGCGGGGCTGACCCGGCTGACAGCCGTGAGGTGGTGATGCCTCGCAAGCCAAATCCGGCGGGGGCATAAATAATCGCCTATCAGACTTGATACGTGCAGGCAATCCGCATGCACCCTTTCAGACTCGTGAAGCTGCCTGCTGGCCCGGTTCAAAATATCGGACAGCGATTCAAGTTCGACCGTTCCGGAAATCGCCGAGGGGAGGTCAACCCTCCCCAATGATGACGACGGCCCCTGTGTCGGATGCGCCGCTTCCGATACGGTTATCCGAGGCTGGGAACGCTCCCAGCCAAGGCGGCGAAGTAATTGTTGCTTATCCATGCTATTTTTCCCCGGTAACAAGTTGATTCAGAACGTATGCCGGAACAACGGCAACCCTCCCGTGAAATTGCCCGGCCAAGGGAAGAAACTCAATTTCAATGGCGGGCAGCTCCCCGGAAAGTTCTCCGGCTTCCGTGATTTTCCGCACCATGTCCCTGGTGACGGAAAACGATTTTTTTGAAGTCGCCTTACACTCCAAACGAAGAATGCCGGAAACACGCACATCACCTTTTTCCCGGAGGGAGCCGGATGCCGGAGTGGTACGCCCGCCAAGCCTTTTCGCGGCTTCCCGCTCCTGTACCGGGGCGTGGTTATAGGCCCGGCTCTGCGTCAAAACCCCTAAACGTTTTGGTTGTTTCATACCCCCCCCACCTCACATGTTGGCGATAATCTTCCGGAGGCTTTCCTCCGGCAGAATCCTATCTTTTCCGACTCCGAGCAGATACCCGTCAACCGGAACCGTTTGGCGGTTGGAGTACGCCCGGTACAGAGCGACAAGGTTTGCCTTGAGCACAGCCGATTCTTCCGGGTGGTCCCTAAGCCACAGCATCCATTGCGTCTTGGACATCTTTTCCTGGGAGACAAGCGGACAGGACATGTTGGCCCCCGCGCCGGAAAGCAGCCCGTATTTCACGGCCAGCTGGACTACCTGCGGCTCTTCAATCACCTCCCCCTGTAAATAGGGGCGGTTGACGCAGATGCGGGTGCTTTCCTTGGTTGCCGACGGGTTCATCACCGGGTAGCCCTGCGGAAGATGCGACATGAAAAATTCCCCAGCCCGGACAGGACCGCCGAACTTTGATTTTTCCACCGTGAAAGAAATCTGGGCCACTCCTTCCGCTTTTTCATCCAGGCTGGTGCTTTGAAGAATGGACTTTGACCGGAACACGATTTTTCTCGTCGCCAGGTGGTTGATAAAATAACCTCCGGGGCTGGTCAGCGGATTCCCGAACATGACGCCGATTTTAGAACGGAACTGATTTAAAAGAATAACGGACACCAGATGCCCTTTTTCTTTTTCCGTCACCAGCGTCGAGGTGATTTTACTTGCCATCCGGCTCATGATTGTCGCCAATTCCGACACGCTCGCATCTTCCGCCGATTTGGTAAGCACCTGCATCCCGGAACAGGCAGGGATGGAATCCAGCACGACAAGCCCTACTTCCGGGACGCGCAATGCGGCTTCCAGCGCATCAACGGCGGTAGGCCCGTCAAAGGGTTTGATGACTTCCAGGCGGTCGGTATCAATGCCCAAATCCTGTGAATATTTCTGGTCGTAGTTGTCTTCCGCATCCACAAGCACCGCCCATTTATCCGGGTATTTCCGGTGCAGCCCGGCAATGGTTTTCAGGGCGATAGTCGTTTTATGCGCGGACGGAAGCCCCAGGAACATCGTCACCTGGCCTTCCTGGATGCCGCCCAAAAAAGCGTAATCCAAGTGGAAGATTCCCGTGGGAATCATCCAGTCATCTACGCCGATGCGGCTGCCGTCCATAGCCCGCCCACGCCCGCCTTTCACGAGGTCGGCACGCAGTTCGGCCAGCCCCGCCGGGGCGGATGCTTTTTGCGACCTCGACCGTTTTGGCGATTCCCCGGCCATCAGCAACGCCCCCTCCCTTCTTCCGGAAGAAAGTCTTTAAAACGGTCGGCTTCTTCGTATAAAAACGTTTCCGCCATATTTCCGGCGGCCTGCGCCGCAGCCTGAATGGATTCATCGTCCGGAAAAGCCGGAAGGGTGACTGTGGCCATAATTTTCACGGATGAATACATTTGCCGCCCCGGAAGCGTCAAGGACGCGCCGACGGCCACATACGCCGGGTTATTTGACGGGCGGTTATCATTGTACAACGGATTCAGCGGCATGGAATGCGCGCCGCCCGTTACCGGAACGCGGTTCTGCGTGACGGCGGTTTCTACGATAGCGGAACCTCCCTGCGGGGGCAACGCTCTGGAACGATTGGATGTTTCTTGACTCATGGTTTATTTCTGTTTCTGGTTTTTGCGAAAAAAATTTGCAATCATTGCAAATAGGAAAAGAGTTAGCTCGTTTTCGTCAGTCCGACATATTCACGGTTGGCATCGATGAATTGGATTAAATCTTTTTTCCGGTAGGCTATCTGTTCCAGACGGGGGACAACTCGACCGTTCCGGACCACGGAAATATGCACTTCCTCCACGGTAAATTTTCTGTGTGCCCTCCACCGTACCAGGGTTGGATATGACCGGCTGATTAACTCCAAAAATCTTTTTCTTGTTATCAGCTCTTCTCCGGCAACGACAATGGGCGGTTCATTCATCACCGCACGCAGGTACTTCCCTCCCCGGACGACTGCCTGCGCCAGCATGATGCGTTTCTTCCGCTCATTTGCTTTCCGGTTTTGCAATCGTACCGATTCCCGGTAGTCGGAATCCACATGATACCGCGCCCGGTTTTTGACTTTGTAGGTCAGCGTTTTGTGGTAGCGGTTTTTCGCTATCTGCATTTCACGCTTTGTCTCGTATTTTTTTTTGCGGCCAGGAATCCGGGCAGAATCATTCCCGGCTCCGGCCTCAACAGCAGTTTTGTTAGTGTCACTTAATGTCATAAAGTTTTAATCGGTCTTATTTCTACGCTGCCCTTCGACAGCAGTTCCCGTTCCCGGCTGCGGTACAGGGCCTGGAATTTCCGGCTGGAATCGACAACCGTAAACCAGACCGGAGTCGGCTTATTCGGGAACGGCCTTCTGATACGCCCCACAGTCTGCACGGCCTCACTCTTCGGGCTGATGTCGATTCCCATGTCAAGCCGGGGAATATCAATGCCGAGTTTCATCATTGCATAAGTCGCCAGAATCACCCGGTATTTAGGATTTTTGACCACATCATCCAGTTTTTGTTTTTTGGTCAACTTTTTTTTCCCGGATACGTCCTTGTCGCCCTTTACCGCCCCGGAAAACATGCCTATGTGTTCGGACGGAATGCCGAGATGAACTAAAATGCCCTGCATGGCCTCCAAATGGGAAATGCGGTCGGAAATCAGCAGTATATTACGGTTTTTTTTATATCCGGCAAGCGCCAGCCTCCCGATTTTAATATTACGCGGCAGGTCAGCGGTCAACGCCTTTAGCACCCTGGACAGCTCTTTACCCTGGGCACGGTCAGCCCAGGCCCGCAGTTTAGCCGGGAGATTGTAACTCAACGGGGCGTAAATCAGCGGAACCGCGTTCCCACTATGCCTTACGGCAACGGGGCCGAATGCGTCCGTAACAATTCGCATGCACCCATCAGAACGGTTTGGGGTGGCGGTAATGGCAATCCGGTATTTTGAACGCAGGTGCTGCGTGGACAGGCTAAACCATTCCGCACCCACAACGTGGGCTTCATCCCATACCGTAATTCCGAACGCCCGGTAAAACGCATCCGGCATGGAGGCCATGCAGATATTGTGGATGATAGCCACCACCACCGGCTTGTCCTTCCAAACGGATTTGCCCCCGCCAATTACGCCGACTTCATCCTCGGTCAGTCCAAGATGCCGGATAGCCTCTTTTTTCCATTGTTCCATCAGCGGACCGTTCGGGACGACTATCAGCGCGGAACGCCCCAGGCGACCAATGGCATTCAACGCCGTCACGGTTTTTCCGCTTCCGGTGGGGGCTTCCGCCAAAACGGTATTGTTGGATTTAACCGTTTCCAGAAGGGAAGAAAAGAATTCTTCCTGCCCCTGGGAAGCGGACGGATGATGCGGGTCGGGCAACCTGCGGATGTACCGGGAAATGTTAAACCCGGAAGACGTGTCATCCTTAATGGCAATGCGGTGCTTCTCGCACCACTGCCGCCCGTAAAAGCACGGCACGCCGATATAAGTTTTGCCGGAAATGAACGTTTGAATCTTTTTCAGAGCTGCATCATCCGAAAACCCGGAAAGCCGTGGGTAAATAGTCAGGTCGGAAATCAATTCCGCTTCCTGTGTCGGCGTTAACCGCATTTTTGGAATCCAGCAAAGTTGAGATAAAATAGCGTCCATTTCCGGCAGGTAAGGTTAATGGTTGCGACTACATGGGGATGTCGTCATCGAAATCATCCTGGCTTTGGCCCGGCTGCCCCGGTTCTTCCGGGTCAGGCACGCGACGTCCTCTGGTGCGGGCGGGAGGCTCCTGCTCAAAATCTTCATCACCGGCAAAATCCGCGTCGGCGTTAAGGTAATCTTCCCCGCCGTCCTGGTCTGCCGAGGGGCGGAAATCTTCCGGGTCGAAATCTCCGGACGCGCTGTTACCGTCCTGCAAATCCTGACCGAAGTCTTCATCGTCACCAAAATCCGCATCACCGGAAGACCGGGAATTGGAGTTGGAAAATTCATTGATGGGTTCCGGTTCCGGGAAAAGCTCGTCGTAGTTGAACGGCTTGATGCCGTCTCCGGCCTTCTGATAGACCTTGCCGTCGCGTCCAACAATATCCTGCCCGCCAAATCGTATCAACATAGCTTCCTCCGACATGAATCCGCACATGCGCCCGGCCATTGATGCGGGGGAAGTAAACGCCACAGGCTCGCCAATGCTGCTGCTCTTCGCGTCCATACTCCGTTTCATCCGGAGGGTCATGCCCCGCATGCCGCGCTTGCCGTTCTGCGCGAACGCGACTTCTTGAAGCTCGTACCACTTGTCGCGCTGCCACATTTTAATGACCAGCAACTTTTTGGAGCCTTGGACGGTCTCCCCGTTTTTGTTGGTGTACGGCCGCCAGTCAATAATGGACATGACTACGGCGTAATACGGGGCGAATTCTTTCTTATAGGTTTCGCAAATATCACAATGCCCGCGCTCCGAAGTGCAGGGCTGAAAATCCCCGAACGTCCCGTCAGGCTTTTTCAAATTATGCTCCTTGATGACAAGCCCGTTTCCGGTTCCGTCGTCGGTGGCAAAAGCATAATCAAGAATGACGATTTTAGCCTCGCCGCCTTTGGGGAGGAAAAACCTGAACGGCATGCGCTGCCGGCTGAATTGCTGCTGCTGACTTTTTGCGGCCTGCTCCAATGCGGATTTACCGCGCCTTGCGCTCTGTGATGGTTGGTTTGTATTCATATTATTTTTTTAATGTCTCCAATGGGAGTATTGTTTTTTTACTGATGTTCCATGATGGGAACAATGAAATATTAAGCATGATATTTTTTTATTGCAAGAAAAAAGAGTAAAAAAATTAAAAGTTATAACGTCCTATAAAAGAAAAAGGCTAGAAGTGGCTATCAATAGCCCGTGTTCCACTTGTCGAGCATCTGCGTTACGTCCGACAACCTCAAATCATCAGGGTCGGAACGCCCCACCGGGTACTTGCAGACAAACGTGGGCACATGGTCTTTCAATCTGTCCACCGCCCCGTCACCCATAAACTTTTTAGCCTGCCGGTTCCATTTTCCGAACAATCCTATTGTGCCCGCAACGTCACCGTCGTAGCAAAGAAACACAGGCCGCCCCAGCATTGCCAGCATATCCCGCTGCGGAAATGAAAGGTGGCATCCGAGGGTGGCCACCGGGTGGCAGAATCTGCGGGCGCCAATGGAGATTAAATGTGCGTACGCAAACAAGCCCTCAACCACAAATATGGGTTTGCCGTCCGGCTGATGCGGAATCAGATGAATGCCCAGCAGGCAGCGGTCGGTTTTCACTCCGGCGTAGGTCTTTATCTTTGGCGTATCGTCCGGAAGCGGGGACAGGATAGACCGGCCTGAAAATCCAAGCAGTTCCCGGTCTCTGGAAAACAGCGGGAAAAGAATTCGGTTTTCTTTTGGGTCAAACCGTAAATCCATGACGAGGGCGGCGTGCTCTGAAACGCCGCGCTCAAGCAGGTATTTCCGTGGAGCCTCCGAATCCATTGGCGACGGGTAAATGTCAAGCATTGCCACGTCAAGTACCCTCAAAGATTCGACCGTTTGGGCGGCCACTCCCTCATCAAAGTCAGGGAGGGTGGCGGATTCCAGAAACACGGCCCGATTGCGGACCTGCTTATACATGCCGGGGTCGCCCAGCAGCGTGCCCAGCCGGATGGGAAGCCCGGTGAACAGTCCGTGCTCGTGGCATGTGAAACATTTATACGCTGAGGGGGATTCCAAATCCACCTTGACGCCGAAAGACGGCCTGCGGTCAGTCCCGTATTGATGCGTGGCCTGGGCAAAAGGGCATGAACAGATTAGCCAGCCGGTGGGAGACAGATGGGCCGCATCTATGCCCAGTTCGGCCAGGATTTCCCGAATGCTTGATTCTTTCATGCCCTTTCGCCCAACCAAAGTTACTTTTTCGTGGACACGGACACGTTCATTTCCGTGGACACTACGCGCCTCGCGGCCAGTGCAATGCTCTTTCCGGCCACTTCCTCCACTTTCGACTGGGTGGCGGACAGGCATTTTTCGTACAGTTCTGCGGGAATGAGCCGTTTCAGCGTGTCCAGGTCAATAACGCTTTTCTGTCCTGGGGCCACGGTGACAGACAGCACGAGCTTGGTTCCATCTTCGGTAATGCAGTCCACTTCCTGGGACTTCACCCCGGCTTCCACGCACAAGGAGAGAAGCCGGGACCGTATGGAACGCTCCTTGGTCGAAGCAGCATTTTTAATCTTGTTCTGCTGATAAAACTGGCGGGCCAGCGTAGCGATGTCTTCCAATTCTTTGGGGGTCGGCTGCTTCACTTCGGAATTCAGCGGCTCCTGACGGCGTGTTCTTACGTATGTGTTCTTTTTCATTTTTTTTAGTAGGTTTTTTAATGGGTTAAATAAGATTTAATCAATAAGCGTAGCAGCGTTCCATGCACTGTTCCTGGAAAAATTCTTCGGCTTCCCTAATTTCGTAGGCTTCCTGCTCTTCGCGGGCGGCAGCAAGGTCTTCCAGCGCTTCTTCCAACTCTTCCATGTCGCCTTCCAGAGTTTTATCTCCGGGGTTCGCGTCAATCTGGTCCCACAGCACATTCAGACGGGCTTCTATTTTATTTTGAAGCCAGGCAACATCGGATTCATCTTCAAGCGTTGTGGAATCACCTTCGATGCCCAGATTGAGATGGGAAAATTCGCTAACTTCAATTTTCCAGTTATCGTAAGGGTTCATGGAGATAATCATTGTTTTGGTCTTTCTAATTTAGGTTTTTTATTCTTAGGAGCTTTCCTCCCTTTGATGAACACAATTTAGCATTATTTTTGATGAATTGCAAGAGAAAAAGAATCTTTTTTGAGAAAAAAATTTGCAATGATTGCAAATTGAAAACGCTAATACTCTTCCAGCACCACTTTTCCAGCTGTGTAATCGAAGCGCACCGATTTTATCCGCTGGCCCCGCCAATTATAATCCGCAACCAGCGCATCAGAAAGCTGACCGTTTCTGGCGATGGATGCCAAACAGTCGGCATGCTCGTTGAAAAAATACCCGGAATGCCCGGCGATCTTATGATACACAACCCGGAAAAATTCCACTCTCAGCCGGTGCGTATCTTTTATCAGGCGGGCATTAGCCACGGGCCACCCATCAGCGCACAACCAGCCGGATTTTGCCACAGATTCCAAAGTACGCTCCGACCGTTCCCAGCGATGAACCCATTTAGACAGGACGGAAACGGCGTAAGCGGAATCGGAAAACACATGGATGGTCTTGTCCTCGGCCCCGTCCAATTTTTGGAGGTAGGAAAGCCCGTTGTGGATAGCCTTAATTTCCGCGTAGTTTACCGTCACCCCGCAGTCGGATTCCGATTGCGGCTCCAAGCGCTCCGCATAGGAGGCTACATAATGCTCCTCACCTCCAGCTACTATTGTCACTGCAAAAGCGGAACCTCCGCCAGTTCCCAGTTGCCTTGCGTCTCCAAGAGCTGACCCGTCCGTCCATAGGCACAAGTCGCCCTCGCAGGCATCAGGGAAGGTAGGCTGGGAGCCTGGCCCGTCCTCCGAAAAGAAACGGGCCAGTTCAGACCGAAATTTGGAAATATCAAGCATTGACGGATTCCTGGGCTACAGATTCCTGAAATTCTTCGGTTTCATCTACCACCGGCTGCGCCACTTTGCTGTACGCCTGCAAATAGTCGGAACAGATGGAAACAAACGCGCGCCCAAGGGCGTTCTGGTCGGTGTCCTTAATGTCTCCATTGTCCATTGCCAGCCGGATGGCGGCGTTGATGATGTCTTCCTGGTCAGCAAACACCTCAAATTTGTAGAGCGTGCATTTAACCTTATCGCGTAATCCATGCCCCTCAATTTCGGCATCCTGCATTTTTGAACTTACGTGGGAGTGCAGTTCTTCGTGCGTTTTCGTCTCGCCGATATGGATAGCCTCCTCAACGTCGGCCTTGGAAAAGTCCAGCTCAATCATTTGCACAATTTCACGGGCCTTAGCCGTGCCCACTCTCCGAAAATCCTCAACACCGAGGCCCATGCTGGTGAAATTAGCGTAGATGCGCTGGTACAATTTTGCGGAAGAATAGGAAAGCCCGATATACTGCTCGCAGAACATGGCAAAGCCCTTTTGCCCGGTGAAGCGGGGAACTCCGGCAGAATCCTTTTCTTCCTCGTAAACTTTCGTTTTTTGGATGTACAGCAGCACGCCGCCAAGAAGGAATCGCTTAGCCTCAGAATCCTTGGCAATGGCAAGGGCGGCGGCACAGGCATTCCCGCCGTGTTCCTGAATCAAGTTAAGGGTTACGGCATCCATTCCCAATTCCGGAGTGGAGGCGGGCTTGATGTCTTCAACTTCCTTGACGGCTTCGGGCTGGACGGCGGGAACGGATTCAGCCTCAGCTGCAGGTTCCTGGACTTCCTGCGGCTCCTGCACTTCCACGGGGGCTTCGGCCTTCACTTTTTCCTTCTTGGTCTTCTTAGCAGGGGCGGCTTCCGCTTTGACGGCTTTGGCCTTCTTAGCCTTGGGGGCGGGCTGCTCTTCGCCGGGTTCCTCCACCTTCTTGAATTCCGTCTTTTTCTTTTTGGCAGGGGCCGCAACCGGGGCGGCTTCCGGCGTGGAATCCGCATCCACAACTTCAAATTCGTCAGCGTAAAGACTTTCCACGGCTACCTTGCCCTTTTTGGTAGTGGCAACGTCATAAACAGGGATGTTTTTATCGTCCCGCGCCTGTTTCAGAAAATAGATGACATCTCCCGGAGACAGCTTCGGGTCATTGTTCTGCGTGGCGTATCCGGTAAAACGGAGTTCTTGGCGGTCAGCCAGATTAAGCGGCTTGGTAATATCAATTTCGGTCTTGCTCATATTGGTGATGTTTTTATTGATTCAGGGCTTTCGCCCTTTGATGGGTTTGTTATAACACTAAAAAATGAAAATTGCAAGATAAAAGTATTCAATTCACGAAAAAAATTTGCAATCATTGCAAATTCGCAGGAAGAGAATACCAGCTATTTTGCCCACGGCGGCACAATAACTTCCTGATTTTCCTGCTCTTCCGTCTTGTCTAAACTTGGACCGACTGCGGCATCGGCGATAATAGGAAGCGGAGGTTCCAAGCCAAACCAGTCATAAAACGGAATATTTTGCATTTGCCACTTCAACCACCCAGTGACCTCATACGCCGCCTCGGCGTTGACCTCAATGTAGTTTGCGTCGTGAATAAAAGAAATCCCGTAATAATCCGGGGTATCGTGCTTGGAAAATTCAGCTAAGGCCATCAGCCCTATGTCCGACGCGAATTTTTGAACCGGGGAGTTAATGGCCTGCCGCTCACATTCAGCGACGACCGCCTCATCGGTTGAGTAAATCCCCGGAAGACGCCGCAAGCTTCCGTGGAGGGCACGCACATACCCATGTTTGCGGACGAATGCCCGCATGTTTTTATGCCACACCTGCAACGCCGGGTACGCCTCAAAAAAGTGTTTCCGCATATTCTGCGCCTCTTCCGGCGTGAACGTCACGCCGTAATCCGTTCGGGCGAACCGCATGAATTTGTCCCAACCCATCCCGTACAAAAATCCAAAATTGACGGGCTTCCCGTTTTGCCGGAGTTTTTTGTACTGGTCATGCGGAAGGGCCTGAAACTGCTCCAACGTCATTTGTGCCGCCTTGGCGGCTGTAGCCGCGTGAATGTCCACGCCATTCCGATAAAGCTCAATCATATGCCGCTCATTGGCCATCCAGGCCGCGATACGCAGCTCAGCCTGGGAAAGGTCGCATTCGATGATGACTTTCCCCGGCCTGGCGGTGAATACCCGGCGGAACATTTTCGCCAACCGGCCCCGCTTGGGAATGTTCTGCAAATTCGGATTTTGGCAGGACGAGCGTCCGGTGACGGTCTTGTCCAGCCGGAAGGTGGCGTGGATTGACCCGTCAGCGCAGATGTTTTGCCAGAATCCGGACGGGGGCTGCTCGGTGGTGATTGTGGCCTGCCCGCCCCGGTATAGCGTCACAACGCCTTTGGGTATTGTTGCCTGGGCCAGTACGGTTCGACCGTTCGGAGGGCATTCCCCGCCTGTGTCCCTTATCCGGGTAAATGCGGGGACTTTAGCCATGATTTGAGCGTCCATCTCTTCAAGGGCTTTTTTGTACACCGCAGGATAGTTTCCATTTTTCAGACGGAGGATAGGCGTTTCTTTGCTCTGGCGCGGTTTACCGACGTAAGTGTTCCGAAGCATTTGAAGCTGCTTGTACTCAATATAGCGGGCCACGAACGGACAGGAGTCGGAAAAGAAAGGAAGATGCGTTTTTATGGACACGGACGGAACCGGCGCATCTTTGGTACTGCCCTGAGTAAACACTTTTGGGACGAGGCCATACCCGGAGCGGCTGAACAGCAAGTGCGATACACACTTGGACGAGTTAAAGTCAAGCGGCTTTCCCTCCGCGAACAATTCTTTCACCGCCTCCGGTATGTCGCGCTTGACCGTTTCGGAAAGCTCCTGCTCCAATTCAGCGTCCATCACGTCCAGCTCATCACCCAGAGACCGCAGGGATTGCTGGTCCACATTCATACCGACGTGCTCCATCTTCAAAAACGCCCGCAAGGCGGGCATTTGCACCCGCAAAAAACAATTCCAGTTCCTCCGGTCCTGCTTCGCCAAGATGACCAGCTCCCGGTAAAGCCGGAATACGGCATCAGTATCGCCGCCAGCGTAACGCAGAAACTCCCGGTGATGCACGGTCTCCATGTGGCTTTTATCCACCTTTTTGTTAAACTCGTCAGCATATCCGGCCATCGGCTTAACCCAGCGGCGGGTGCATTCATCAAGGTTTCGCTCTTGCATGTTGTCATCGACAACGTAAGAAAGTTGCATTGTATCTGCGAACCAGTTTGCGACCTCTATCCCGTAGTTTTTCAGGTGGTGCAAGTCGAACTTGAGATTGTGTCCGAAAACCTTGATGCTCGAATTAGATAGTAGCTGTTTCAGTTGTTCAATAATTCCGGACACCTCATCAGCGGTTAAATCCTCCCCGTAATCGACCGTTTCATCGCGCAACGCCCGGTCATTGTAAAAATCCGGGTCCAATGGAATGACAAGGCTTTTTCCATCCTTAATTGTTATCTGCACGGTCAAAATGGCTTTGCGCCCCATAGCGTAATCCAGGCCCCGCGTTTCCGTGTCAAGCCCGATAAACTTCGGAGGGTTTTCCAGCAGGGGCGATAAATCCCGGCACCAGGTGTACTCCCCGCTCTCAATAGACGAGCGGAAGCATGAATAATCCCAGTTGTTTTTGATGAGATTGCCAATCTGCCGCATATCCGCCTCCACTACCGGAAGCACCTCCGGTGACCGGGTGAAATGTCCGGGGCCGTAAATAGCTATGGTACGCAGGGATGCCGGAACGGCCATCAGCTTAGGGTCGATGCGCTCAAACGAGCCGCGCAGTTCCTTAATTGAAACGTTTTTCCCGGCGAACTGCCTCAACGCATTTTTGCCCAAAAACACCACAAGACGCTTTCCGGGAAGCAGCCGGTTTAAAGCCGTGATGAATTCGTTCCGGTACTGACTCAAATATTCAAGCACCTTTTTTTCCCGCTTGGTAATGGCTTCCGGAACTGGGGGGCATGGGGTGATGAATTCCAGCATGGAAAGCGGAATGCCGCAATTATTGCACATCCGGTTAAACCGGCTCAAGTGAAATTGGGACATGACGCCACCCTGCGAAAAAGTCTGCTCTCCGGGAGGCTCGCACACCACCAGAATTGGAGGCTTGACCGTTTTGCGGTCATTTTGAAGCAGCAGGTTTAAATTAGCGGTATTGGTTTTTTTCATCGCGGGAACGTAAAATGGAGGGTTAAAATCAATAAGTATATCCGGTGGAAGCATCAGGTTCTACCGGTTCCCCGGAAGCGTCATCATCCGGTATGGGAACCTCGTCAAAATTAGGCGGGTCGAAAACAAAATTCGTCATAAAATCAGGGGTTTCACCGTCACGGTTTTTCATAAAGTCATAGTAGCGGTAGCGGTAGCCGAAAGGCCCCGGCCCATGTCGTTGGCCAAGCAAAATGGACGCATCTTGAGGGATAGAATCAGAGCCGGAAATATCCCCGGAATCCAGTTCCCGGCGTGAGTTTGTTTTCACGTTGCGGTTGAGCTGGACGGTAATCACAATCGGAATCCCGTTTTTAATAGCGCACTGTTTCAATTCCCGGATAACTTCCGTCAATGCCTCCCACCTTTTTACATACCCAAGCCGCATTCCGGAAGGGGAAAGCAAGTACACCGCATCAACAAACATGATGTCCGGGTGAAGCTGGTCTATCATCCCCACAACTTTATCGGTTGTTTTTGACATGTCCCCGGACAGGATATGAAGGGCTTCTTCATCCGCCATCCGGGCGATTAAATCCCGCATTCTGCGCTCGGAGTATGTAGTCATGGTCCCCTGCCGAATCAAATTAGGGTTGATGCCGGCGCGAAGACCTATCCAGCGGCGGGCAATTTGAATCGGAGACATTTCCATTGAAACAAACCCGCATTTTTTCCCGGCGGTGAAAGCCGCCTCCATGCACTTGAGAAGCGACCAGGATTTACCCATACCGGGCCTTCCGGCAATTACCACCAAATCGCCGCCTGCCCAGCCTCCGGTTGCCTGGTTCAGCGTTGCCCACGGGGTAGGTATTCCCCGCATGTCGGACGACCGTCTGGCAATCTGGTAATCCTCCCACACCGCCTGGGCCTGCTGATGCATGTTGGTATATCCCTGACTTGCTCCGACGGCCATCACCGACGATTGTATGGCCGAAGTGATGCCTAAAAGCTGCTCCCAATCGTAAGTCTTTATCGCCGTCTGAAATTGAGAGTAATACCGCCGCACAGCGTTGTACCTCGTCCGGTTGACGAGGGTGGCAAACCAGTATTGCCCATTATTAACCAACGGCGTGTTAAAGGTAAACCTCCCTATGGCCTGCGCCCTTGCATCCGGCAATGAGTGGTAGTTGTCGTAGTGGTTGCGGACAAACTGATAAAAAGGGCGCTCGTCATCAAGAAAGTAGGTAGCATCCACCTGGTGGAGCAGGGACACGTTCTGTTCGGCGCAAACAGCACGCAAAAAATCAATGCCTACGGCCATACGTCAATCCTCCGGAACAAAAATGTAATTATCCTGGCTGGTCAAAAAATTGATAAAGCCCCGGCTGAACATCTCCGAATCTTTCAGCGGCCTTGCCCCGGTAAAAACAAGATGCTTTCCGGCCATTAGCCACTCCTGAACAAAACGCTCACACCGGTACAGCTCCTGCTGGGAAAGGTAGCCCGCCGTCCGGTCATCCTCCACCATTGAGGACAGAGCAAGCACATGGTGCTGGGTATTCTTCAAAAAATCGAAACAGGAATCAATCCGGGGCAACAGATCTGCCAGGTTAGTCACCAATACCGAAAACCTATATCGGAGGACCAACACCCGGATTGCCCCGTAAAACACCTCTATTGACGTTTTTCCGTCCCCGGACAATTCCAGCACCAGCGGGGCGGCGGGGGAACAATCCGCCACCCGGTCAACCAACAGCATCCGCGTATTAACGGCCTGCCGGCCTTTAATGTCGGAAAGCCCGGAATATCCGGGGCGGGTGAACATTCTCGGAATGCCATTGCGCTGCAACGCGGCAGCCACTTCATCACAGGAAATCGCATTGTTCATGTCGGAAAAAAGTAAAAGAGAGATAAAGGGTTAGGGTTACGGTTATCGCCATTCAGGAAGCTCTTCGATTCCAGCGCCACCGCCTGACGGCCTCAAAAGCTTCGGGGGCTGGGGTTTAGGTTTTGACATTTTCGGTTCGACCGTTCGGGGTCGGGCGCTCTTCGGTTTGACGGCTGGATTGCCGGAAAGGTTTTTTCCTGCGACCGGATTGAGGTAAAGCAGATAGGCTTCCTCGAATTGAGCGGAAAATTTTACCAGCCAGCCAATGGACGGCACTTTCGGAGCGGTGTTTTTTGTCCAGCGGAAAGTATCTCGCATGATAAGTTGCCAGCGCCCAATCGCCCAAGTTAAAAAATCCTTAAAATCGGAGAAGGTTTTACCCTCGGAGGTAAACCGTTTGGCGTAAGAAAACAGCGCCATGTAGTTTGTTTTCGTCGGTGCAATAAACGCCTCCCTTCCCAGCAGGTCCACGACAGTGGAAGCCCACAGGCTGGAAACCGCGTCAAACGACAGTTTGCGTTGCTTTTTCTTTTTGGCTTCCGCCGCTTTTTCCGCCGCCATGCGGCCTATCTCGGAAAGAGGGATGACAGGGGCTTCCGTCCGGCCCCGCTTCGGAGTTTTCATCATATCGGTGTCAGTCCAGTTTAAATTGATAGCGTATATTGCCCGGCCATGTTTCGGGTTCCGTGTAAGGATAATCCCCAGCGCAACCAGCCGCTTGATATTCCGGGAAATGGTGTTCCGGTGCAACGTCAGATTTTCCGAAAACTGAAAAAGCCTGATGACTTCCCAGGTTTTTCCGCAGGCTAGCGTCCGGTCGAACACGAATTCCAGCACGGGAAACAATGTGGCGGATTCGGCTTCCACTGCGGGGCGGACCGTTCGGTACAACCAGCACCAGATTTTGTGAAAATCCTGATTTTCGCTTGACTGTACATGAGATTTTGGCACAATTCACGGCGCACGATATAGTGTTTTCAGAGTAACTTGCAGTCCCCCTGCCGGCGATTATTGCTGGCAGGGGGATTTTTTCGGTCATTTGACTCTCCGGGCGTTAAAGTACTGCACTTCGACATCAACCGCCTGTTCATATTCCGCCAGTAAAATCACGCCGTCCGCCGCCAGACGTGCAAAGCAGGGTAAAGGCTTCTTCGCCACGTTGGCCCACTCGGAAAGGGTCAATAGACCTTGCCCAAGTATGTCAATTTTCCACTTCTGCGCCGCATCGTCAAAAACAATGTCAGATACACGCCGGGCTTCCACGGTTCCGAACATCCGCAGGTCAAGCCCGTTTCCGGAAGATACCCTGAGCGATTCCATACCGCCGTCCGGATAGATAGTGATTTGCTGGCTCATGATAATAAGGGGGGGCTGATTTTTTACCACATATGAATGGGCTGCTCCGTGCTGGTCGTGTCTTCCGGCGCGTACATTTCCTGGTGGTCAGTCCGCGTGGCTCCTTTTCCGGCTCCAAGCTTATCCTCGATAGCTTTCATGCGGTCGTTGCATTTTGTGCCGGTGAATCCTTCCCCTTTCAGAGTCGGGCGGCCTGCCGGGTCAATCGTAATGTGAATTGTTTCCATGTTGTTGATTTTTGTAATCGTTGCAAATTTCAGGCTTAGAATCCGGTGGCTACGGTCAACTGCACATTGCCCGCGGAATCAAGGTAGCAGTCCTGCACGGTGTAGCCCTGGTCAGTTGCCGCGAAAATGGCCGCGTGCTTGGAATACGCCTGGGAGAAAGCCGCAATGGCAATATCCGACTCCGTAAGGCCATCTTTGGCAGTAAGTTTCGGGTTTCCGCAATGCTCTTTGACGTAGTTTCCCCACGTATCAAGATACGGCACAAACGTTCCATCATCCTGCTTGACAAGGCCCACATCACACGGTTTTCCGGTAATGTTGGACATCCCCTGGCACTCAATGACGTATTCCGCCGTCTGACGCTTGGTGCTGTTCTGGAACTGGTCTTTGTAATACATGCGGGGAACAGCATTTTCCTTCAAGACGATTTTTCGCCCCGCGCGTTGGAGTTCCTGCACAGCGGCACGGATAGCCCGGACATCCCGGATGACTACGGATTTGACTTTAGTTGTATGGCTCATGGTTTATTTTTTATTGTTAATAATGAGAGATTTTTCAGGAGTGGGAACGTACCCCGCCCAAACGCCGCCGCCTCTTGGCGACAATGACTTCTTTTTCCTCCCCGGAAGCCGTGCGGACTACGGTCCGGGTGGCTGTTTCCGGAGACAGAACGCTAAACCGCATCAAACGGTTTACCACTGTGGGAGCGTACCCAAGCTTGAACTGCTCAGGGATTCTACACCCGGCGGCAATGGCCTCAATGGGTTTTACCAGGTCGAAGCGTCCGGTAATGCTGAACTCGGAAATGGTGGCTTTAGGGTCTTCCGGGCAGGAAACGGTAATGCGCCGCAAGGCGGCCGAAGGGCGCATCCTGATGAACAGGCTGGCCGATTCCGGGAATGACCTGCGCCGATGCGCCTTGACAAAAATTTTAAGGAAAGAACCTGGGGTCAGGCTGTACTTCCCGGAAAAAACCGTTCCGCACACTTCCGGCCTCCCATTTTGCAGGGAGGCGATAGACCCAGGGAACCCGATACGATTTACGCCCGGAACGTTGTTGCGGAAAATGCCATCTTCCTTGTACAGCGTTCCCGGCCCCGGAAGCTGAACCTTGAATAAAATCACTTTAACATACCCATTCACCAGCGTCTGCATTTCCCCGGTGACGGTATCAAGAGTGCTTAAATCATTGCTCATGTCAGTAATATACCCTTTTAATTTAAGAATTGCAAGACAAATATTGAAAAAATGCAGGATAAAAAATCACCACGCTAATCAATGCCTGCGGCGGCGGGCACGCAACGATTCCGGAATGCTGGACGGAAGCGGGCTGGAAGCATCAACGTCAACCTCTTGCTCGGAAGACGGCCTCGCGTTATTCTGCGCCCACTCGGTCATAGCGTCAAACTGGTCTTTGTACGCTTCCGAAATTGGAATGATGCCTTTAAGGGTGGACCGCAAAAGGCTGCTCGTAACCGGAACGTTCCGATAAAAAGAAAGCACTTTCGCTTCCTTGCACGCGGCTTCAATTTCCGCAGACACGAATCCCCGGCTTTCCGTCAGCACCTGGTCAAAGTCAACAATATCATCAATATTGATTCCGCGCTTGCTCAAGTGGATATCGAAAATCTGGCGGCGTTCAGCCCAAGTCGGAGGCAGGACGGAAAAGACTTCATCCAGCCGCCCCTTCCGCAAGAATTCCGACGGAAGGTTTTCCGTCCGGTTGGCGGTGAAAATCCAGAACAAACCGGACTCGTTTTCCGACATGTGGGTCAGCAGAGAACCCAGCAGGCGGGAAGATACGCCGGAATCTCCATTAGCCCCGGAAGACAGGCCCGCCTTGTCAACTTCATCCACCCAGACAATGCAGGGGGCCATAGCTTCCAATTCCTTCAACATGGTGCGGGTACGGGCTTCCGTCTGGCCGACGAGAGACCCGAACAGCCGCCCCAAATCCACCCGCACGAGGGGAAGATTGAGAATGGATGCCACCGCCTTGGAGCATACCGACTTACCCGTATTATGCACAATGAGCCCGGATTCGACGCAAAAATTGTCGAACGGCTGGGCCATTTGGATGTCAAAGCAATGCTGAACCCCGGCGTCCTCGACAGCGACAACCTGCAATGATTTTGTGAACTGGATGTTGAATTTATCCTGACCTGAATGGTGGTGTAAAGTTTTGTGGTCAGCTCTGTGGATGACCAGTAGATTATCCAGGCGGTCATTCATGGGATTCCCGTCAATGTGGTGCACGTCGTATTCACGTCCAAGCACTTTAAGGCACAATGCCGACGGGTCCGTTTTAAGGCGACGCACGAATTCATCGTAGTCCAGACGGTTCATCGACGCCTCGACGACCAGCCGGGAGCGGTGCTGCCTGCGGTACTCGCATCCGTTGGCGGCGTGCCTCCACCCGGAAGAGTAGTATTTCAGGCCTTCGACCGTTTTCCGCTCCGGACGCTCCGCTTTTTTGCCTGCCCTGCGTGGACGCAAATCTGTTTTTGACAGGACCGTATCACCGGCGGCTATCTCCTGCAACGGCTTAAACCCTTCCGGGGTCAATACAGGGTGCTTCCTGGACGCAGTAAAGCTTGAGCCGTCGGACAGCGTGATGCGGAGACATTCTTTTTCTCCGGCGTCGGTAACGGCCTCAACCCGGTTGTACATGACACGGCCCGTATTCACGTCGTAAGAATGCAGGTAAGTCTGCTGATTGTCCCATGACCACGCCGGATTCGCCTCAAGGCCGTTGAATCTCGCATACAGGCGTTCCGCAGTAATCTGACGGGAGCTGTTGCGCTTCCCACGGCGGTAACGCAGGACAGTATGCGCGGCAATACATCCAGGCGGCCCGATAAGGGCTACGCCTTTAGGCGCATCAACTTTCGCCTTGCGGGCCTCTTCGCTGAAACATACCGACCGCGTGATAAACCAGTCTTTCAGCAATTCCAGGCCGCCAATGGAATCAACCGGAATGGGGTTAACCATTTCCAGCGTCTGCGACTTTTTCACAATGTCTTCCTTTGAGCGGTGTACCTGCGCGAGAAGGTTCTCAACGGGAATATCCGGGAACAGGCGGTCATTAAGGGTGAAAGCCCTTGAATACGCAGTTTCCGCTTCCAGAATCGTCATGCCGGATGCCGCGTTGACAAGCGCATCCACACTGTCCCCCGGAATATAGGTTTCGGGAATCGGAAGGTTCTTGGACTCATACTGATTAGCTACGGTGCTTTCCCATGCATGGCGCAAGTCGGTTTTTGTCGGCAGGTCAAAATCCACAACCAGAATGTCGTGGGCCAGCTCTTCCGGAATGGTGTAGGATTCCGACGTAATCAACACAAGGCTCATGAGCGTTTCCGGGAAGGAATAGGCGTAATCCTTGAGAAGAGTTGTCGTCATTGGAAGCAAACCAAGATGCGGGCTAGTGCCCTCCATGACGATATACGCCGCGCCTTTTTCATAATCAAATCGGGAAGACGCGTTACTGGTGTTTTCCCCGATTTTAAATCCCAGGATGCGGCGCAACGCCTGATAAAAATTGCCTACCGGGGAATCCGCGTCAACCGGGACTCCTACGGTGCGGTCCTGTCCGGTAAAGACTTTCCAGCCGTACACATCGTTCCAGACGAACACCGGCACATTGTCCCGCGCCCCCATTGCCTTGACAGCCTCTACAGTTCTGCGCGGTTCACGGCTTGGCGTAAATACGACACTCACCGCGCTGGCGAACATGTCGTCCAATTTTTGAATGTATTTTTCTTGTGATGTCATGATGTTATCCCTCGATAGCTATGGATTATGAAAATTTGCAATGATTGCAAATTTTCGATTATTCCGCTTCTTGGCGCCTTTCGACCCTCTCATGGACCTCTACCGGTTTTCGGCTGGGCCAGAGAATAACCACAGGTTTTCCCTGACGCTGAAAATCACGAACCACATTCAACGCTTCAACGAATCCGGCATCAGAGTTCGGATTCTTCGAGGCAAACGTCGTAAGCTCTTCCAGAGTAAGTTCTAACGTATGTTTATCGTAAGGCATGAGAAAACTATACCCACAACACAAAAAAATTGCAAGACATTTTATCAATTTTTTTCTTTCAGCCCCAGTTCAACCAGGCAGGCTTCCTCTTCCCGGCGGATTAACAGCCCGTTCAGGCCCTTCCCAATCCACAGCCGTTTCATGCTCCGGATATGGGCAGGAACCCGCCGCACCTGCCCGGACTTGATGTCATCCCGGCAGTCCCGCATCTCCTTCCGGCTGGCCCCCGACATGGAAGCACCCCGGTTATACACCAAAGACACCATAGCACCCTGCACATGGGGATGAGTTAAGGCCAGCCCCTGAAACGCGGTTTTAGCCGTGTACGCATAGGCGGGAATCGTCTTTTTCCGGTACACGTCCAACGCCAGCTCCCACGGAACGGTGACAGACCGCACCCGGCTCACAGATGCGCGGGCCGTCTGACGCTTCAACCCGGCCACGGTGCAAAGCAACCGGAGGTCTTTTTCCGGAAGCGATGCCCAGTCGGAACGAATCTGCGCCGCCGAATAGTAGCCCAGGTCGTAGCCGATGCCGATTGTTACCCCGCTGTCCCCTCCGGGCCATGTGGGCCGCACGAGCTTTTTCACGTAGTACGCCTTCCCTCCGGTCTCGTACCGGATAATCATATCTACGGCCCGGTCACTTAGGACCAGACCGGAAGCCGGCATATCCCCGCAGGCGAAAAACGCGGACAGGGCCGCAAGGGCCAAACCGATTAAACTCCGACCGTTCATGGGGCGTATCAGGCAAAGCAGATGGCGGCCATGAGCAATTCCCCGATGGCAACCGCGAGGAAGCATTGGGCTTTCCGGAACCCCTCCATCGTGCGCCAGGTCGCATTGAAGTCGAATCTGGCCCAACGGGAAATGTACGGGAAGGCCACATTGGCTCCCAGCAGCCATGCGCAGAGGTTGGCTCCCGCGAACTTGGTGAAGCCCTGCAGCAAGGCAATGAAGGAAGCCGCCCCGGTAACGTCCATGATGACTGAGAGGCGAATCAGGTATTCCACGCCGATGGAGAGGAAAATGCCGATGAGCAAAAAAGCGATAATATCGCGCCAACTGTCTTTGACGATTTGCGGAAGGTTTTTCATCCCCGGAACCGTAACATGAAACTGGCCGGAACAGTAGTGGAAATTTCACACTCTGGGCTACTCTTCCAATCCTGTCCCAGAGTGCCTGGGCGAAACAGCCCAGGCCCCGTACTTACCCTTTAGGGTAAGGACGGAGAATGTATATATATATTAATGTGAGGAACGAACATTATATATATATATATATTAATGCACTCCCAAAGTGCAAATTTTTTATAATTTCATATAGTTCAATGACTTATAAAAACAAAAATTGACGTTTTTTCCTTCTGGTTGTCTTTATAACCTGTTCATTTTCAGTAGTTTGTAAAATAAATGCACTTCCGCGCAAGTGCAAGTTATGCACAATGATATGATAATCAGCTGGTTATATTTGCACCCATTGCGGATTCAGCGCATTTTTCTGGATTTAGTGCATTTATAACTTATTGATACTCAAACGCCTGCAAATGCCCTGAACTTATAAAAGTGCAAATTATTTGTAAGTATCTAATACTCAATGACAAATAACTAAACTAGAAATTTCTTGGTGCATACTATTTGCAACCAAATGGTACTCAATAAGTTATAAAAACGTAAAAAACAATATTGACAAATAAAAAAGACCGTAAAATTACGGCCTTGAACTACCGGTTTTTCCGGTTTGCAATGATTGCAAATTGGGAATATTTTTCCGCTACCTGACGGCCCTTGCCAGCCGGATTCCGAGCCACGCCAGACAAAAAACCGCAATGCCCGCCCAGGTATAAAGGGCGCATTTCCGCCACCAGGAACGCTCGTCCGACATGGAGGACAGGCGGGCCTGTGCATCAGCTTTTACCTCTGCGGCTTCCGCCTTGATTGCTGAGGCCGCGTCTCTGGATTCCTGCGCGGTTTTGATTGCCGCGTCCCGTTCTTCCGCCAGTTGTTCGCACGTTCTGGATAAAGTGGTCACCTGTTTGGTCAGGCGGTCGGAACGGTCTATCAGTACGGCGGTCTGCTTGTCCGCGTTTCCGGCCTGCTTTGCCAGCTCGGACAACATGTCAGCCCATCCGGGGGTTTGCGGTTCCTGCGTGGCGGCCTCCGCCTGTTGCAGAGTGGAGACAATAGCCGTAATACTATTCTGCACGGCGTTAGCCGCTTCCTGGACGGTGGCCGCGCATTCGACTGTTGACGACGCTACAGGCCGGACGACTGTTTTTTCCACAACCGGCTCCGGTACGGGCGTAGTAATGGACGGCTGCGGGTTTTGCTGGGCGCACCCGGCAATCACAAAAAAGACAGGCATCAAACGTAACCGTTTCATGCCTGTCATGATACTTGCGCCCGGAAAAGCCGTCAACCTATCGGAACCTATACTTTAGCATCTCCGGGTTGCTGGCGAATTCCAGAATGCGGTGCATCCGGTGAATGTCCGCGTCATCCATGCGGGCTGTGTCAACGACTTCCCCGGACCACAGGCGTTGCAGCTCGCTGATAGGTTCCGGCTCCGGAAGATACACCGCCGGAAGGCTGTGGTGCTGGAATCCCACGTAAGCCAGCCAGCTTATTTCCCGAAGCAGAGTGGCCTTGTCTTTTTTGGCATCCTCAATCTTTTTATTCACGCCACGGGCGTCTAAATCTGTCGGCCAACCGGCAAACACAAGGCCTTTAATATGTTTTGGCGTGTCAACGGTCCGTAGCACAAGCAGGGGAAGTTCCAGGTGCTGTTGTTTCACGGAGTATTCCCACCACATTTCCCGCTGCGGCCTGCCGTTGATGTCGGACTGGTTTTCTCCCTGTCCCGCGAACCAGAACCGGGGGCAGAACACGGGCCAGTACCGGCGCTGGTGTCCGATTTCCAGCGTGTGGTCGATATGGAGCGGGTTTCCCGCAGCCTTGATGTGGGTGTCCCAGTCCATGATATGGGCGAGGATTTCCGGAATGAATTTCCGGGTGACGGCGTAGCAGTGCGTCCGGTTGATGGACGTGCCGCGCCACAACGTGTCAGACAGGGCTTCCGGGGCCTGTTGGTGCTGGCCTCCAAGATACAACTGCCCGTATTCCTTCGGAACTTCTTTCATGATTTCCGGGAACCGTGTCAAAAGGTCGTCGGCGAATACGGTGTCATCCTCAATAATCAGAGTATGTTCGCTTCCGGTGTTCCAGGCATCTTCCAGCGCCTCAATGTGGCTGGACAAGCACCCCCATGCTCCGTTTCCGGCCCTGTACCATGCCGGGTGCGGCATGGAATCCCCATGCACGGCTTCATGCCTGACAATATCATCCGGCCCGGCCAGGCACTTATGTTTCAGCTCGTCGGCAATGCGGGTGAACCGTTCGGGGTTTTTGGCGAGATTGATGACGACAATACGGTCAAAATAATGCGGAAATAAATAATCCATAGTAATGTGCGTGGAAAAAGAATTAGTTTTCGCCCATGTCCGGGTTCATATCCGGGTTTTCCGCATAATCGACAACGCGGCGCAGGGCGGTAACGAGAAGTTCCCTGGTTTGGTCGGAATCACCGGCTTCGGCAAACAGGCATTCCGCAGACCACAGGCGGGCGCATCTGTCCGCAGCTTTCCGGTCGCTGTAATACAGGGCGGGAACGCGCCGGTGGCTGAACGCTCCCCGTGCGCTGTAGGAAAGTGCTTCAATGATGGCGCCGGCCATGTCTTCCGTTTTTTCCAGAAGGGATTCAACGCTTTTTTCCGGGGCGATGTCCACCAGTTCCTCAAGCCCGTCAACGTCTTCCACGGTTAACGGCTCTTGGAGAAGTACGAGCGGAAGCAGGCGGAACTGGTCGTTTTGCGAATGCTCCCACCAGCGTTCCCGGTTTCCGGCTCTGGAATGGGCAATGGTGCTGTACTCCTGACGCTGTTGCCCTACAATATTCCAGCGCGGGGCGTATTGGAGGATGTCGCCCCGATAGACGGCGTTCCGGATTTGCTGGTCAACGCCCCATTGCTGTTGTTCGTAGTCGGGATAATAGGCGATGTGCTTGATAAGCCAGGGCACGGATTCCCGTTTGACGATGTAGGCGTGGGTGGCCGTCATGCCGGAAGCCAAAATGTAATCCGCGTGGACTTCTTTCGGCCAGTTTTGGTGGTGGCCTCCGAGGTAGAGCAACCGCCAGTCTTTCGGCAGAGCGGCAAACAACGTTTGCAGTCTGACGGCGGCATTGCGGCAAAATATGGCGTCGTCCTCCAAAATGAGCACTGATTCCCAATTGTTTTTGACTGCGAGCCGCAAGGCCCGGATGTGGGACTGTACGCAGCCCCATGCGCCACGGGTCCCCTTCCAGCTTTTCGGGGGGTGCAGCTCACGACCGTTCCAGGCAGGGAGTATGGTAACGCCGCTTTCCGGGTCGATGCCTCCGTCAATCATGGAGTTTTTCAGCCGGGAAACATGTTCGGCACGTTCCGGCAGGGCAATGATGACCGCGTGGGATATTCCGAGATGGTTTAAGGTTATCATGTCTTTGACACTATAGCCGCCTGAATTTTCATGGGCAACATTGATTTCTGAAATTTGCAATGATTGCAAATTTTTCTCGTGGAATGTGTATTTTTCTCTTGCAATTTTTAAAAAGATAGCTATGATAAGGGCATCAAGATACAATGAAAGCACCAAAGAAAATTGAACTGACCAAAGAGCAGCTTTTTAATCTGGCCCCCAAATATATCGCCGATACGGCTGTCATGACCCTGCGCGGCTTTAATACGGTGTACCTCATCCATGAGTGGTATCAGTGGTATTGCTGCACGTGCATCCCGGACAGGAAAATTGACGAAAGCGCAACAATCTACATAATAAAAGATTCGGCGGTGTACACGCAAAAGGAACGGTGGCTGAATTATATCAACGTGTTCCGGGATTACCCGGTAACGCATGAAATCCGCAGAAACTACGGGGAACTGAGGGCGGCTGTGCGCGCCGGGAAAAAGGCGGTGGATATTTCCCGGCTGGGGAATGTTATATGGGCATAGGCCGGAGGCCCCCGGAAGGCAGGGAAGGTTACTCTTCCGGGGGTTCCTCCCTGTGCGCCTGGGCATAGAACGCTTCGTTCGCCCGGAACTGCGCTTCTGAAAATTCCGGGAACCTGCTCCGGTGTCCGAGGCGTCTCCCTATCAGTTGGACGGTAATGCGGTCCGGCCTGAATATCCGGCCCAACCCCTGCGGACGGGCATACAAGGTCAGATATTTCTTTTCCCTGCCTTCCAGCCGCAGCCATGCTCTTGCGGGGCGGCCCCGGTCATCTATGGCGGACACAACCGCTATGGAACCCGGCTCGGTAACATCAATGAACGTCTGGTCAACCAGCATCAGCCCAAGCGGAAGGTGAATGGTGGCGAAGTCGACAAACCAGGTTTCCGGGGATTCCATGCACATCATTCCGAGGAACTTTCCGCGCACCGGCAAAATGGCGGTTTTGCTTGATGAAGCCGAACTGGCTCCCGAAGAGGCTTCCGAGGATGAGGAAGATTCGCTTTCCGACGAAGGAACAGGAGGATTGCCTTCCTGGATGACATTGACGTAGTAATATTGCGGCGACCCATTCAGGGTGACGCTAATTTCAACCAGTGTGCTTCTTCCGTTGACCTCCTTGTTCGGTTGGCAGGTTATCACGGCTTCTGTCCCTGCATCCCCTGGCGCTGAGCCGGATGACGGGGACATGGAACACCAGTCTTTTTGCGTATCAGCCTGCCATCCGACCGTTCCGCGAAGCCTTACCTTGTTAGAATCTTTTGGCTTGCCGTCCGCGCCAAAGGCCATAGAAGTAGGGAACACTTCAAACCAGTCCGCCTGGGACGAACTTGACGAGCCGGAAGAGGAAGAGGAAGATGATGAAGATGATGAAGATGAAGAGGAACTGCTCGAACTGCTTGAACTGCTGGATAAAGAGGCTTCCGGGGTCTGGGTGACATTCAGGGTGTCGGTTGCTTCCAGCATCAATGTGCCGCGCGAGGTCAATGCGTACCCTGTTACCAGATTATCGCGGGTGGTCCCTTCCTCGTTTTTCTGGAACGTAACCTCAAAATTATCGTGGTCTTTCCCGGTCAGCGGGGAAATAGATACCCATTTCCCGGAAGGGAACTGCGCCGGAAAGTCCTCTGGGATTTTCCACCCGTAGGGGGAGTCGGTGCGGATATAGCCCTGTACTTTCTGAAATTGGCTGTCCACCGTAATTTTATTAGGGACAAACCGGAAATAATACTTTTCTTCCGAAGATGAACTCACAGACGACGAAGACGAGGAAGAGGACACTTCCGGGGGCGCCTGGTCAACAATGAGAATATCGACGGCTATGTTCTGCTTTTTAGCCCGGTAGCCAACTTTGAAATCTTTGTAGCGGTGGACGCCGGTATGTTCCGGGTCGGTGAATTCGTCAATGATGACATTGCAATCCCAATTCCCGTTGTCGTCAATGGCGACGTAGCCTTCCCATTGCTTGTCCGTTTTGGTTTCCACCAATCCGGCTGTGGAAAAGTTTACCCAGTCGCAAGATTCGACAGGGCTGAAAATGATAATGTAGGCCATGCCCGGCTTGTCGTCGCTGGGCGGGAAATTAAAGCCTTTCAGAGTGCGGTAGATGCCGCCGAATTCCGAATTGGGTTCCCGCGCCGGCACGGAAATCAGTGTAGGGTCAATGTAGGGTCCTACTGACGACGAAGACGAGGAAAAAGATGCGGATTCCGAACCCTCTGATTTTGATGATGAGCTGCTTGAACTGCTGAACGATACCCCGCCGCTCGAACTACTGGAGCTGCTGGATGAAGAGGATGCCGAGGAAGACGACGATCCGCCCTCAAGCGGAATGTCCGGAAGAATCAAATCGCTTTCATGCAGGTTTTCCACATAAACGTTTCCTTCGATTGCGCTGTCTTCAATGGGCCGGAACAATGGAATGAACGTCCGGATAATGTCTTCATCATCCGAAGCGGAGCTGTCCATTTCGTCCTCCGTGCCGATGAATGGGGTGCGGTCACGACACCATTTCTTGACCGACACCTGAATTATCCGGTCACGGCCTATCTGCATCGTCACCCGCTCTAATTTGGCGAACAGGTGGATGCCATATACCGTATCAAGCTCAATTTGAATACCGGGGCGGGGCCAGGTATTGACGGCGGCTCCATCTTCGTTTCCTCCGCCGGGGGAATCCGTAGGGGCGTATTTCGGGTCTTTGATAACCGGGAACACCTGCGAGGCCGCGCCGTCCAGTCCGATAAACGTGACGGAACCGGGGTGGAGAAACGCGATTAAATCCTTGGATTTCGCCAGCGGCACGCCTTTTGTAGCTTCCCCGGTGCTTGACTGGGCATCCAGGGCCATCAGCTCAAATGGGAACAGGGGGTTCAGGTCCCGGTCCATCTGGTAGCCGGTCCTGTTGGCCCGGAAGAGCTTTCCGCCTCCGGCCATCTGCCCGAGAAGTTCGGCGTACTGGTTAATCTGTCCAATACGTAAGGGTTCCCCTCTTTGTACTCGCCGTAATGCCATAATATTTTACAGGTTTATTCCCCTTCCCCCCAGAACTTCCGGTCATTTATCCAGCCCAGCGGGGACGATGACTGGTATTCTTCGTCTGTCGTGTGGTATTTCCCGTCGTAGTTGATAGACCGGGAAATCAATGTGAAATCAATTTTGCTGTCTTCCGGGAGTTTTACCGGAATGGCATCTCCCTTTTTTCCGGGCGTTTTGGTGGGAACGCCGAATTGCTGGCCGGAACCTACTTTGGACTTTGGATAAGAAATGCGTATCACGGTCTGCGGATAGGCAAAGTGCGTGATTCCGAGCGTCAGGTAGTCGAAAATCTCGCGGGCCATGTCCGAAGTAAGGCTGTCCTTAATATAGGTGTTGTTCCGGGGGTCTTTGAACTGCCCGGACATGGCATAGGCCAGAAGCTTTAAATCGTCATCAGGAATTTTCGATTTCGGGGAATCACCGGACATGTCAATGTACTTTGGCGAACATTGGATAGGGATATCCACCAGGGAGGTAGTGACGTTGACCGTTCGGCGCACGGAATCGTCCCCGCCGCTTCCGGATGAATCGTCCGGGTCTTCGCCGTAGGTGAATGTCACCTTGGACCACTCCGCATTTTCTTCCTCACACCTTGACTCCAAAAAGATCGTTCCCGGCATGGGGGTTGCCGGGGGGGTCAGCATGAAGGCCGCCGCCATATCTTTCGGGACCTCAAACACTCTGGTTGCTGATTTTTCAAACCGGACCACGCCGTCTTCCGACACTCGTTCGACGGTCATCGTTCCGGGCTGTTCAATGGGTTCCCGTGGTCCGTTGTGTGAAATAGCCATAATTCCTGATTTGCAATGATTGCAAATTTCTAATATCACATTATCCCCACACAACCGAGGACTTTTTCAGGTCGGGGTTGGTATTCGCCTGAATGGCTTCCAGTGTATCGTTGATTTTTTTCAACAAATCCGTGTCCTCGTTCTGATAGGGGCCGGTGGTCTGTTCGTCATAACGGTTCGGGTCCAGATACGCCCCGGCGGAATCCTTGCGCCAGCCCAGGGAAATAACATCCACCCAGCCCTGCCGTGCAAGGGTTCCCGTAGCGGCGGATTTATAGGTTTCCGCCGCGTTGTCAATGGCGGCCTGTCCCGCCGCCTTCCGTTCGGCTTCCACCGAAGCCACGCCCATCTGCATGGCTTCCTCCCGGTCCATGCCGGCATCCATAAAAGATTTTGCCGCATCAATAGCCTTGAGCTGGTCTTCGTATTGCGTCCGCTGTTCCGCGTTGATAAGCCCTGCGGCGTAAGCCTGGTCAAGATAGAGTTTCTGTTTAAGCACGTTGAGGCTCCGCGTCCGCGCTTCCTCCTGTTTGTCATATTCCTGCTTGGAATCCCGGAGTTTTTTCTCTTCCTTTTCGTAGTCGAGAATTTTCTCGTAGGCTTTTTGGAGGTTCAGCACATTTTCGCTGGCAAAAATTACCGTGTCTTCGGATTCCCCTGCCGCGTCCAGCACTTTTTTAATGTCTTCGGTCCCCCGGATGCGGAAATCGGCTCCAAGCTTTTCCGTCATGTAGGCTCCGGTGTCCGGGCCGGTCAGCAGCGCTTGAACGTCAGGCTGCGCTTCCTGCAATGCCGTCCGCCGCCTGCGCCACCAGAACATCTGCTGGTCTATTCCGGACGCGTACCTGATTTCCGCTTCCTGTAATTTAACGCGGTTGTCCTTGACCTGACCATAACGTTCGGCGGCTCTCCGTTCCTCATTCGCCCGTCTGGCGGCTTCCTGTTCGGCGGCAATGACCGCATCATACTTGGCCCGTCCGGCTGCGTTTTTCGTCTCGTCAAGCAACTGCTCCGTCCACCGGGATATGGTGGCATCGTCAATGCTGCGAAGGTATTCAAGGCGGCGCTTGAGCAAAGCTTTTTGCCCGTCAGAAATAGCCGTGTTATCGCGGAGTTGTTTATCAAGTATCGCAGTCTGCCTTGAGATTTCCTGCCGCAATTCTTCCTGCACGGAGGAAACCGTTCGGTCGCCCCGCGTCCCGGATTCTTCCGACTGAAACAAATTGAGCAGCTGTTTCCGGTAAACGTTTTTAAGGCCTTTGCCGGGTGCGGATTTAAGCGCCTGTGAATACTGGCCCTGCATGTATTTCGCCGTGTCCGCCTCCTTGATGTCGTTGCCCATTGACGCAAACCACTCGCCCAGGGGGCCGGTAATCCATCCGATTTTAGGGATGAAGCTTGCCAGGCCAAGAACGCCGGCTATCCCATAATTAAGCTTGGCCCCCCAAGACAGAGAAGCGTCGCCGGAAAACAGGCCTGTGCTGACCTTGCCCAAAATATCCAGCGCGGTAAGAGTGCCGAGTATTCCCCCCAGCTTGCCTCCCACACCCTTTACCACTGACCACACTTTTGAGCCGGTGGAAAGACCGCGTATCGCCGCCCCTGCGGCTGATGCAGCGGCCCCCCCCGCAGCCGCCCCGGCAATTCCGGCCCCGGCAGCTCTGCCAGCGCCTGCGGTAGCAGCCCCGGCGGAAGCAGCCCCCATCATTGCGGAAGAGGCGGCTATCTGTGCCCCTGCGGCACTGGCCGCCGCCCCGGCAGTCGCATATTTGACCGCAAGGCGGTCAAGGGTGGAACCCAGGTTTATCACTGCCGAAGCGGCTGTGGTGATTATTGATGTAAACCCGCCTATGGTTCCAGTAATCCCCCGGACAATGGCGCCAAGAGCGCCAAACACCATTTGGGCGGCTTTGACTGCCGCCGCCAATGCCAAAGCCTTAGCCACAAGGGGGCCGTAGGTTTGCACAAGGTTTAAAACCTGCTTTCCATTTTCGCCAATCCAGACGACAAGGTCTTTGAACGCCGTGACCAGACTGGCGACTACCGGGGCCATTGCCTCACCCAGCTCGGTGAACTGGGGTTTCATTTCCTTGAGCATTTCAATGGCATCCTGCAGAATGGGCGTCAGGGCGTTGTTGATAGGTGCGCCAAATGCTTTTTTCGCCAGAGTAATATTATCTTCCAACGTGGACATCACGCCGCCATAGTTTTTGGACTGCTTTTCCAGCATGCCGTAAAAAAGGCCGCCCTCGTTGGTTACTTCGTTGATAGCGTCTTCCAGCGCGGAAAACCCTACCCGCCCCTGCTCTACCAGCTTTCGGACTTCCATGGTGGTGATGCCGAAATTCTTCGCCAATGTAGCAGTAAGAGGAATGCCGCGGTCATTCAGGCGGTTCAGGTCGTCCCCGTACAGGCGGCCAGCCTGCCGCGCCTTACCGATAAGGGTGGCGATTTCATCAATGCGCTGTCCTGTGCCGGCCGCAATATCGCCCAGCCTCCGGAGAGTGCTCATGACGGTTGTGGAGCTTTCGCCGTAGGCCAGCAAAACCCGCGTAGCATTGGCCAATTCCGGAACCTTCATAGGCGTGGCGGCGGCAAACTGCGTGACCTCTTCAAGAAGTGCAGAGCCTTTGGACTGACTTTGCAGCAATACGCCAAAAACAGTATTCAGCTGCTGCATGTTGGATGCGGCTTCCGAAGATTCCCGGATGATGCCCGTGAGCTTGGTGGCAAAGCCCAGCACCGCCACGGCGGCCCCTGTAGCCGCAAGCCCTACGCCGGAAAAGCTGGAACGCAGCCCGTCAGATTCCGCTTTGGCCCCGCGCATGGGTGCTCTCGCCGTATTGATTGTCTGGCCGATACGGCTTCCGGATAATAGCCCGGCTGATGCGGCGGCCCCGGCCAATGCTCTGCTGTAGGCTCCCGCCGTGCCTACCCCGGCCCGCATAGCCGTGGTCAGTCTGTTTGTTGACATAGTGGCGGCATTCTGCGCTGCGGCAAGTGTCTTTGACGCGTTTACGCCGCCCGCCATCCCGGAAAGCCCTTTTCCTGACGCCCCGGCCCCGCCAAACATCCCAGACAGGTTAATCCGTGAAAGGGCGGCATTGGTCTTTGCCGCCGCCGCCACTATCAGATTCAATTCCGTGCGCAGTTTTGCCAGGTTTGACTGCGCGGAAGAAATTTCCGCGTCAAAAATAATACGCTCCGCCTGTTGATTCGCCTGGGCCATATACGGTAAAGAATAAAAAAGGGTTGATGTAAATCAACCCAGAATGTGTGTGTATGGATTTATGAAGACTCGTAAAATGGAAGATAGCACTCAATGCCCTGCATCAGCATCCATACATGCTCATGGGCAAACGCCTCCATAGCGGGCATCCGGTAAAGGCAATAGTGGAACGTTGTTCCGCTCTGTTTCGCCGCTATGCTGGCTGTGATGAACCACCACGGCGGCTTGACGCTTTTTTTCCTTTTGCCGGGGCCTGACGCTTTTTCGGGTTGGGGGATTCCTTGGCGCTCGACCGTTTTCCGTTGTTCATCAATTCAACGATAGCAACGGCTATGTCCAGTACGGGGGTTGATGCCGGAAGCTCTTCGGCCATGCGCAGCACCAGACGGTCAAAAGCGTCCCGGTCTTCGGCAATCATTTTCACCAGTTTGTAGGTGTCCTTGAAACGCAGGACGGCCAATGCCTGAACGGTAGTAAACGTGAACAGGTTTGCCGGAATCTGGCCAAGATTTTCAACCATGACGAAACTGTTTCCGAGCAATTCCAGCAGCATAAATGAAGCCAGGGTAGGAGAAGCGACTTTATATCCGGCGATATCCGTCGTGCCCTCCGTGAGAAACAATTCCGACAGGTCATGGTCATATTTTTCCTGCGGAAGCATGCGGGAAGGTTCGGAAATGGCGGAGGCTTTTCCTCCGTCTCCCGGAAGCGGGGCTGCCGCCAGCTGCGCGGCAAGTGAAGCAATATCAGATGATGATTGTGCGGCCATAGTAGATTGTGCGGTTGGATGGACGATTTGCAATGATTGCAAATTCGCGGGAAGAATCAAAGTTATAATTGCGGGATGCCTTTTTCCCGGAAGAGCTTTGCCCTGGGGGAATTTTTGGGGTAGCAGTATCTGTCCGTAGCCCCGGCAAGGAAGACAACATAAGTATGGTCGCAGGCATCAAGCTTTTGCTGGAACTTGTTCCGGGTGGTCCGCAGCAGGAGCAGCGGGGAAAGCATGCAGTCGGGAAATTCGGAAGCAAACCCCGATTCCCCGTGCTTGGCAATAAGCTGCATAACGGCTTTCAGCGACGCCGTTTTATACGGGGGGGGAAGATTGATGTCGATAACGTCATCATAAAATGTCCAGGCATACACTTTTTTACCCGCCTTGGTCTCCATGACATAATCGTTTTTCGGGCTTTTCAGCCGATATCCGCATATAGCGAGCATGGCGGCGATTTCCGTGTCTTTCGTATAGACGAAGTGCTGGCCATTAAGGCGCATGGCATCTAATTGCGCCTGCTCAAAAGCAAACGCGGCGGGAGGGGACGAGTTCGGGGTATCGGTCATAACGGCAATGCGCCCTTACTGTAAAAAAACAGCAAGGGCGCGTCAATTTTCAAAGCGTGAAAATTCGCTTACGGTTCTGAACCCGATGCGGCAATGTTCGGATAGAGCACTGCCGTGATGGATGACTTGATGTGGTCCTCATTTGACAGGGACACCTGGCACTGGTCAATAAGCAAGGCCCCGGACATGGCGGACTGGAACGTGTTTTGCATCGTCATGCGGGTAGCAACGCTTGCGGAAGCGTCGCCATAGCCTTCGATGGTGACATCCGCGGATTGGTTGTAATAAGTGACAGTGCGGATTTCCCCTTCATGGTCCCGCACTTCCTTTTTGTCGGATTTTTGCGTAAACGTAACAGTCTGCGTTACCAAGCTCATTTCGTCTTTGGGTACGCCCCAAGTAAGCTCGTCTCCAAATTGTTTGTATTTGCTTTCGGCCATAGCAATGTGAAAAAAGGTTCCTCCGTTTGTGTGAGAGTTTGCTAGGTGCTGTATAGCGGGTCAATAAAAATAAAGCTATACAAGCGTACTATACCGGGAACCGCGCGGAAGGAACGACTGGGACATGTTGACGACAATCAATGACGCAATACTGGATTCGTTGGGGCTTGGGTCGTCGGTCAGCTCAATGGAAAACGGTGATTGCAATGTTTTGCAAAGACGCATGTCGATGAAATTGTCTCCACGGGTCCAGTCCGTCTCCATTGCGTCCATAATCAGGCATTGCCAGTCAAGATGCCCCAGCGCGCAACGGTCGCGGCCCCTGGGGACTTCCGGGCCGAACCAGCCGGACTCAGCGGAGGTCTCCAACTGAAATGTCACAGTGAGCAGGCTGTCCATCGGGGTAAGGCAGGAAGATTCTTCCGTGTTCCGGTTTTTTGCCGCCCGGTACCCGGAACCCGCGTCGGAGGGCCTGCAACCAAGGGCTGGAACCAGCATCCGAAGCACCGGGTAATCTTTTCTTCCTTGCACCCTGGCCATTGCCGGGAAGAGTTCCAGGCGCAGGCCGTAAAGCATGCGCCCTTTATCTGTGTGCCCGGTCAGACGGTTCAGCAAAACATAAAGCGGCGCCAGGGCCATAGGCAGTTTTGACGTATCAATGGGTTGAGTGCTCATAAGGTTAAAATAGCCTGCAACGGTTCGTGGCAAAACAAAAAAAAGACGGGTTTACATGCGGCCCAAAATCGCCTTCCGGAGATACCGGCGCATTTCAATCCGGAGAAGCTTCCGGGCAAATGGCCGCATGCCTTCCACAATATGCTTTGCCCGGATGCCTTTCACTCGTTTTGCCAGTATATAATCTTTTCCGTATATGAGTTTCTTTTGCGTGGTGCGCTGTTGTCTGATTCCCCGGCGGTTTCTTCTGGTTGTCGTGATAAACCGACCGTTCCGGAACAGTTCGCGCTTTGATTCCAACGTGCCGCCCTGGGCTGAATAGGCCATAGCGGTTTGACGATTCAGAGGGATGAACAATTTTTTTCTGACGCGCTTCCCGGTGCTGGTGTGCCGGAATCCGCGAGCGCCATGCGGCCTGGTGCCATGTTCCAGATACGACATGACCGGGGACGGGTTTTCCACCACCCATATTCCGGTGGACCACTGCACCGTGCGCCAGTTGCGGCGAAGCTGGCCCGTCCAGCGTTTCGGGGTGCGACGCACCAGCCTTGCCTTGACAATATCCGCGCACTTTTTGGCAACCTCCTTGTCCAGCCGCTGGGGCGACAGGGCTTTTTCCATGCGGGAAAGCGCCCGGCTGAAATTGCCCGAAGCATATCTACAGCGCATCCAGCCCATGAACGTCAAATATATGATGCGGGGGTCCTGGCGTAACGATTCAGAAGCTCCTTGGCCTCTTTAGGAATCCAGGTTTCGAGGACGTTTTGCCGCTCACCATTGATGTCAATGCGCTCGCGATTGTACTCCCCGGAAAAGGCGGCGGCAATCAACACGGCGGCACGCCGTATTCCAGCGGGCAAATCCAAGGGAGGTTCCTGCGCGTTGTTGGAGGATTCCCCGCCGAACGTGCCATAAATGTTGACCGGGTTGACAAGGTTTCTTGGGGCGATAATGCGGGTGGAACCGGAGTACCATTCGACCGTTTGCGGGGTGAGGGCTTCTCCGTGCTGGTCTCCGTCCTCAATGCTCAGCAGTTCCCGGACCGGAAACGGAAGCAATATGGATTTTCCGGCAACGCAGGGGGACGGCACGCGGAAAGGGACCGACACCCGGTCAACAGGCTGATAGGTTTTCCGGCAGTACTCGTCGATGTATGCCGTAGCCCGCTCAATGGCTGAAATCAACTTATCGTTGATGTTGGCATCGTAGTTGCGAATTTCCGCCTGCACTTCGCTGAGCGTGCAATAAGGCAATGGAGTAACCATGACTGAAACAGATTATTTGGTTTGCGGGGCCTTGTTTTTCTGCGAGCGGATACGAATCAGCGCCTGCACCATGCAGCGCTTGGCGGAAGACGACGCGGCGGCGTAAGATTTTACCATCGTATCCAGAGCCGAACCGGAATGGCCGCTGTCCAAAGCAAGCCTGCGGAAACTGGCGACATTCAAATCATGGGTATTTCCTGTCATTGCTTCACCGGCTTCTGTGTCTTGTTTGCGCGTCCTGCCCTCCGAACATTGCGGAGGATTTTTCCGCTTCGCCGCTTTCTTCATCTTCTTCTTGCACTTCCAGTTCCGGTTCTGTTTCCGGTTCGACCGTTTGCGGGATTTCAGGCGTTGTCCGGTCCACGGTGGACGGCAGGCTTTTCACGGCGGAAACAGTCAATGCCGTCCAGTTGAAATATTTGGCAGCCGCATAAACAGCATCAGCTATGGACAGGGCCGATTTCCGGCTGTCCAAAGTCAACTGGATGCCCAGGCTTTCTATGGCGCAGGCAATGTTTTTCAACGTCTGGTGTCCACGGCGTTTCAGCCACTTAAACAAATGGGGGTGGTTCCAGGGGACGGTGCGGAGGTCGTAAGCGGGGGTTCCCAGCGGCTGGACGTTTTCAGGAACGGAATCGCCAAAACTCAATTCAGATACCTGGAAAATCTTAGTTCCGGCAATGGATTCGATTTCGTACTCGTATAAAGATACGACATCCTTTTTTCGTAAGATTCCAAACCGGCCGATATTTTTTGTGGGGCCTAAGTAGGTAGCATTTCTCATGACTGCAACGGTAAAAAAAAATAGCCAAAATACAAGATAAACCTTTTTCCGGCAATTACGGTTTCACACGGTTAATCGTTTGCATCGTTTTCTGGTAAATGCGGTTCGCCACCAGTTCCAGTTCCGGGTCTTTCCGCACCTTGCCCCATATCAAAGTGATGTACTTAGGCGTGGTGTCAAAAGCCTGGGCTACGTCCATTGACGGGTATTTCAAAAGCTGCAACGTCCGGATTAGCACTTTTTTCGGCTTTCCGAGCTGGCTTTTCCGGTCAAGCTTTTCCGTCAGCAGGTTGAGTTCTTCCGCGCCGAGGCCGTAAGCGTCGGCAATGAAATTGGCGCAGACCAGCGCCGGGTGCTGTTGCGCCCAAAACTTGATTTGCTGTGAATTCATGCGGTGGGTGAGATGGAAAAAATTGAAAATCAAAGAAAAAGCCGGAAAGCATACAATGTATGCCTCCCGGCTAAAATACAAATTACAAGTAATCTATGGGGTCACACAGATTTACAGGATAGGCGCACCGTAGCCGAGAATGACCGTAGGCGCACTGGAAAGCGGCTCCTTAAGTTTGAAGTCCCTGCGGAAGGAAGCAATCAGGCTGTTGACCTGGCGCTTCTTGTCCACTTCGGATTCCACGGTGAAGCCCCGTCGAGAGCCGAGAATCAGCGACGGCTTGTAGAGCAGAAGCAGGGAATCCTTGATGTTGTTGGTGTCCGTGGCATCCACAACGCCGGAAGTGTTGGTGGCCTTGATGGCTTCCGACACGATAATCGGGATGTTATAGATGGACGGCACAACGCCGGTAAGGATTCTTGCGACCCCAGGCCCCGCCTTGTCCACGGTCAGCGTTTCATCCAGCCCAAGCATGGTGTTGTAGCCGGAGGCGGACACGACCAGAAGCAGGTCGGAGGGGCGCAGGCCGTATTTGCCCATAGAGGCTTTCATTTTGAGGATGGACGCGGCGGAGATGCCGCCGGTTGCCATGTCAACCTTGCAGGAAGCCTGCGCCAGAGCGAACTTGCGGAGTCCGTCAAACAGCTTGGCGGCATCGTCGGCTGCCGTGATGTCCTTGTCCTGGTGGGTTGACGCCGTGTCGCCATTGATGATGGCGTTTTCCAGGGATTCCACCGCACCTTTGGCCAGGTCGTCCATGAGCATGGGAAGCACCGGAATGATGGAATCTTCGGCCGCTTCATAGGAGAAATCGGTAATGCCGATAAGTTTCGCCGTTTTCAGCGTAACGTCGGACAGGCCGATTTTATCCGCAGTCGTAGTAGCCGGGGCTTCGGAACCTTTGCGGTACTTAATGCGGGTGGTGGCAATAGGCAGCGTGTACGGGTCGGTCGGCATCGGGATTTCCTGGGAAATCAGCGCGGCGGCCAACTGGGACTCAAGATACAGCCTGTAAAGCAGAGTGCTGGACAGGTCAGACGGGAAGATGTGCCCGTCGCCGGTGGTGAACACATCCTTCCGGCCCATCCTCAGCGACTGAACGAACTTGGCCCCGGCCTGTTCGGCGGACTTCCGGACGGATTCGGGGATGCCGTCATTGATGTCCGTGGGGACGTTTTTCGCGTCGATAACCTTGCCGGTCATCTTGCAGATGTTCAGGAGCTGGTATTCCGCCACGGACAGGTTGCCCTTGTGGCCGGAAAGCGGCACGTTGATGTCTTCGTCAACGGGGTAAAAGTTCTTGGACTGGTTGCGCAGGTTAGCGTTCACAACTTCTTCCACTAGTTTCTTGATTTGGTCCTCGCCCGGTACGGTGGGCAGCTTGCTTTGCAGGCTCTCAATGATAGCTTCTGCGCTGAGGGCGGAAGCCACCGCGGATTTCAGGTCTTCGGGGGCAATCCCCTTCCCGGTGTCCGGAATGTTCAGGCTTTTCGTGATTTCCTCGGCCAGCTTGGACACGTCCATATTCCCGGAGTAGTGTTTCAGGCCCTCGGTTACGGCGTCGGAAATGTGCTTTTTCAGCTCGTCGCCGGTCAGGGGTCGGTCTTCGGTCGGGCCATACTGTGCCATAAAGGCGTCGTCAATAGATAACCCGTCCACTTCGGCCATAGTGGTCAGTGCGGCAAGTTCCTTCTGTTCCTGTTCGGTGAGGGCTGCGGCATCCTTAATATGGAGAGCGGCAAGGCGCTTTTTCTGTTCTTCGGTCAACATTGTTTTTTGTAGCGGTTAGACTGTTAAGCGAAAATGCTGCAATCATTCCTCACAGACAGCCGCCGTACTTTCGCGGATTTCTGGACGCGCTGCATGTAAAAAATACGCATGTGCTTAACGTTTGACTAACAAAGGGGCAGTAGGGCGTCAATAAAATTTGCAATCATTGCAAATTTTTAGTCCACCTCTACTTTGATAATTTCCATGCGCTGTTTGTCCTGTTCGGCCTGCGTAGCGATTGCCAGCGGGCATGATTTCTGCATCTGCGTTGGCGGTTTGGCGCAGGGTGCAGGCTCCATTACTTTTGGGACGGCAACAGCATCCGGCGTGCTATCCAGAATATGGTGCAGGACGGTTTTCACCGGGGGCACGTCTTCCGGAAATCCGAAAAAGGCGTATAAATCCTGCAAGGCATCCGACACGGCAGCAAGTTTCTTCTGGAACTCCAACCGTTCGGTGGCGGAAAGGTCATCAATGCGGGGGTAGTTCCCCTTGGAGTCGGAAAACCGGAACACCTGCGCCCCACGGCGCAAACTTCTGGTGGCGGTTTCCAGGGCATCATGCATGGAATCAATGGCACGTATGAATGCCTGCGGGTCTTTTCTGGTCTGAGTTCTATCAATCATTGCCCCGCCATAGTATCGGCGCGGGCAATCCCAGTAAAGGAAAACCCGCCTCCCGGACCGGCAGAGCGGAGCAGGAAGCGGGTACATCCCGTCAATATTCCTATGTACGAAGCGGAAAATGCTCAAAGGATTGCGGGGCGCCTCCCGGCGTTCCGGTCCCTTGCGTTTCCCTTGTTTATCCTCACATTCCGGCTGACAATCCGGAGCAAGAAAGCTGATTATGAAAAAAATCTCCTGAAATCAAATGCCTTGGTAACTGTGTCAATGTCCAGCGAGCGCACGGCAAAGGTCGCGTCCGGATTGCACGGCACGACAACCACGGACGTTTCATACAGGTAAATCTTTTCGATGGTGGAGCTGTCGTCCTGATAAAGAAAGAGGCCGCCAATGGACAGGGTAGTCAAAATGCCCTCGGCAATCTTAAACCGGACATCCCGCACGTCGTCAGCGTTGGAAAGCTGTCCTACCATGCGAAGGCCCTTGGCGTCCGTCTCCACAGAGGTCCACTTGCCTATCGTGTGGTCGGTGTCCATCCAGTGGTCCCGGAGCATCACCGGATTGCGCCTGAAATCGTCCAGCGTCTCATCAAACGCGGAAGGAAGAATCTTATCCCCGGCGCGGTCGGCTTTGGTAAAGTTTTCAAACGTGGAGCCGTAGCCTTCAATGGTGACGTTAAGGTAGTCTTTAACCCGTTCCATGCCCTCGTCCTTTTCCGTGATGGCGATGACCTTTTTGAAAAACGATGACTGCTCCCATGCCTTGGCAATCCCGGAATGCACGGGAAGGTCAACCGTTCCCAGAAGGTCCGCAGGAAGGGTGACGGTAGCATCCGAGAGCATAAGCTCTTTTTTCCCGCAGGGGGCGGCCAGTTGCACCGAAGCCGTGCCGCCGTGAACCGAGGCTACTTTTCCCGCCAACGTTTTGCCTTCCGGGGTTTTCCAGAAGACGACTTTTCCGGTTAGCGGGTCAACCGTTTTTTTTACTATGGGCGCCAGGCGGGCAGGAACTTTTTTCACAACACGAACAAACGGCATACCGGAATATTGCGAGGCAGGGATATGAAGGTCAACAAGAAAAAAGCAACCTGTCAGGGGATTTTACACGCCACTCCCCCGACAGGCTGCCATCTCTCTCATGATTTCAACTGGGCTTTATCCTGTGCGTCTGTCAGGACGGCCCTTACCGTACTACGACCGTTTCCGACATGTCAAGCCCGGCTTTGATGCTGTCCAGCACCAGCTTTTCTGCAGCAAGCAGCTTGTCCGGGTCCTTGGCGGAACCCGCCAGGTCGATAATCATGTCCATGATTTCCCCGGTGATTTTATCGGCCAGTTTAGCGGAAAACACCTTATCCAGAGCGGAGTAAATGCCGGATTTCAGTGTAGCGGAATCGGTGTTCCCGGAATCAATGCATTCACTCAACACCGCCGCCACGGTCTTGTACGCAACTTCCCGCTGCGGGGGATTCGGGTCATTCCGCACCCTGGACGACACGGTAATGGAAATGACGGCTTCTTTCGCCTGCCGCTGGGCTGTCACATCCCACACCTGGGAACAGGATGAAATGGCCAGAGCGCCAATTACGGCGGCTGCCGTCGTACTGCAAATAGTAGTAACAGACATGGTTTCGGGATAGCACAACGCGGGGTCAAGTCAATAAAATTGCGGGCCTGACGGCATCCAGCCAATCAAGCCCGCAACCTCGCAATAACCAATATAAAAAGCCGTCAGTCTTCGTCGTCCATGCTTTCGCGTTTGATTTTGTCGGCAATGGACGCAAGATGCTTTTTGAAGGCTTCCTTGGTCATTCCGAGCGCCGATGCGTGCTTTCTGAACCCGTCAGCCATGACCAGACGGCCCATCACTTTAAGTTCTTCGTCGCACACGTCGTCCGAGCATGCTTCCCGGAAGCGCTTTTCGATGACTTGCGGACCGTGGCCCTTGTAGGCCAGCTCCTGTAGTTCATCGACGAGCAGAAACAGCCGCCCCATAGGGTTTTTATCCCAGGCATGGCAGCGGTGTTCGTCTTCCGCCTCTTCGTTGTCCGCAGAAAACGGGTCATGGGCGTGTTCCTCCTTATCTGCCTCCTCGCGGTGGTGCTTGCTGCGTATCGCGTCCGATTCCAGGAAGCCGTGCTTGCGGAGAAGTTTCTTGCACGCCTTTAGTATGGCGGTTTCCACTTCCGGAGTCGGTTCTTCGAGCATTCGGACCATCGTTTCTTGGATATGCCGCTCAATTTGAGCCTGCACCTCCGCCTGAGTAGGCATGGCGGAACCCATGCCCGGCATGCCTGGAAACATGGGAGGCATTCCCATACCTCCTGCGGCGGGATTTGCGCCCGGCATTCCGGGCATCATATTTCCGAACATTGTCGTCAATTCTCCTTTCTGGCTTGATGTTTAGGGGCGGTAACGCCCCAGGATTCAAAAAGGCCCCCGCCCGGTAAAAGGCGGGAAGCCTGAATTGACGATTAGGCAGTTGCCGTAGCAGAGCTGTTGTTCTTCGTCGTGTTGTTGATAATCTGCTGCAACAGGGGCAGCAGAGTAGCCGTCTGGGCCTGCTGGGCGGCAAACAGTTCCGTAGTCTGCCTTTGCTGGCTGTTTTCTGCGACGATGCCGCGAAGCCGGGAGATTTCGGCATCCTTCACCTGGTCAACCAGCAGCTGACGGGTCATGGCGCCTTCCGCCTGCACGGCTCTCGTGTTCGCTTCAATCAGACTGTTCGTGTTGCAGAACTGCTGCTGAATGGTAAATCCGAGGTTGGAAATGCCATTGGCAATTTGCGTGCCAGTCTGCTGAATGTTCTGGTTGACGCCGCACAGCCCCTGGTTGAGCTGAATCGTCTGATTCAGGAGGCCTTTTTCTATGCTGCATTCGACATCGCCGATAGCGGTCTTGAGTTCGCAGCAGCACTGCTGCATTTGGTTGGCGAACTGGCAGCCCTGCATGGCGAGGTTGTGCTCGATGTTGCAAAGGGCGCCAAGAACAGCCGTCTTAGCGTCGCAGATGTTGGAGTTGACGGAGCCGAAGCCGGAACACAGGTTTTGGTTGACGGCAGTGAAGCCCCCGTCAATTTTAATCTGGTTGGCGCGTGCGGTATCGGCGAGCTGGTCAACGGCCCGCATGATGTTTGCGTCGCCGCATTCAATCCCTTGACGGATAGCGGCTACCTGCGCCCTGATGTCATCGACCTGAGACGCGGTAATCGCTTAGGTTTCTACGGTTCCCACTCCGTTCCTGTTGCCCCACAGGCCATTGCCGCCGAACATGGAGAACGCCCACATCCAGACGAGGTACACAAACGGATTGTTCCAATTTCCGTAGTTATCATTGCTGCGCCCGGAATCCACGGAGGACACGGGCATGGTAAACATAGGGCTGGTGCCGTACATTTTTGTGCTGTCTTTCTATTTGGTTTTTGTCCTGCTTAATTGTGATGCTCCTGAAAACCACAGGAAGTTTTCAGGGTTCCCGACCCTCGCGGGAAGGAACTATTTGACCATAGGGCAAATGACGAAAAACGAAAATAAGGAAAAAGTTTATATAATCATTTTCGGTCCATACAAATGAATTTGCAATCATTGCAAATTTGCCGGTCTGCCGGGTTAATCAGGTATGAACATCAAGCGGCTATGCCCGTAATATTTCGCCGAATCCTCTCCGGCGCCGCACCACCGGGAAGGAGCGGCAATCTGCGCTGACGGATTCAGATACCCGGCCCACCAGCCAAAGGATGACGCGGATATAACCAGAGAGCGACAGCCCATCATCAGCCGGAACGCAGTCAAGGGCGGCACGTCCAGTATGGGAAATTCGGGAAGGATTTTCCCCGCGTATTTTTTGTCGTTTGTAAGCAATACTGTTTTGTCCCGGTGCTTCCGCATATCGGGCACAGCGTCAATGGCTTTAAGATACCAGTCCCGGTTTTTGACGTAGGGCCTGTGCGGCTTGCTGGTAAAAAAATCGCCGCCCCGGACATGGACAATGCGGAAATCGTTGTCAATGCCGTCAAACGTCAATAACTGGCGGGCATCCAGATTACGCAAATAGGCTACGTCCTGCAACTGCCCGTCACTGATGGAGTTTGTGCCGCGAGGAATGGGAACCCCTCTTTTGACGTAAACCGTTTGCGGGGCGAGGGCGCTTGTCTCCCGGTTGAACGGAAAACAGGGCACGTGCAGAAATGCGTGGAAGCCAATTCCTTTCAGCGGCACGGCATAGGAGGTTATCGCGGCAAAGTTCCCCCTTCCAAAAAAAAACGTCGCCACGGCAATCTGCCATATCTGGTTGCCGAATTGGTTGTTGAGCCAGACAAAGTTCATCGGTTTAGAAGGGCCAGATAGCGGGTGTACAATTCCTGCGGCAGTTGCGGGGCCATGAGCGCCACGGATTCCGGGGACGCATAAAGCCACAACGCCTCGTCTTCCGGGCATCCGGAACGTATGGCCTGTTCCACCCCGGCAAAGTCGGCACGGAAATTCCCCCATACGCTGGAAAGGAACTCCGCATGAAGCATGGCATCCTGCTGATGCCCGTCAACAAGGGAGTACAGCTCCCGCCCCTTGGTAATCGTAGGATTGTGGCTGATGTACGACACCAGCCGCGCGTACTGTTCCGGATTGTTCAAATCCAGCTGGGCATCGTAGAAGGTTCCGGTCAGCACATGATAGCCCAGTTTCCGTTCCTGGCCTCCGGGGGTACGCACTTTGACCTGTTCGGACGCAATGGCCCAAAGGTCTTTGGAATCCATCGGGTCTTTGTTTACAATCCGTTCCAGCCGGACTACCGACGCATCGAACGCTTCCCGGTCTGACGGGTTGGCCGGGGCAAGGTCTTTGGTGATTATCCTGTTCCAGTTCCGTTTCAGCTGCCTTGTCAGCATTTCCGCGCCGCTGCCAGTCAGGTAAAATCCGTATCTGGCCCACGCGTAGGCTCCAACGTCAATGTTGGCCGCCAGTGTGATATATTCGGCCCCGATAGCGTCGTAAAAGTTAATCTGGTTTTGCAGCAGTTTTCTCGCGTACCCGTTCCCCTGATATTGCGCCCACAATTCAAAGCTGTTGTGGTGGATGTACAATTTGCCCTGTTCATCCACGCATATGGTGCGCCGGTACAAAAATGACTGCTTTCCGCCTACGCTTCCAATGCAGTCAAAGGTGCGTCCTGCGCGGATGACCAGTTCGGTGGTGTCCGCCAGATTGATGGGGATGTCCTGCAACAAGAGGGATTCCATAGCATCCGGGAGAACTCCGACCGTTCGGAAAAAGTTGTAAATGTCCTCATCATTCGCGTTAAACCTTGTCGCGGAACTGGCGTGATTGCGAATCACCCTGACGGCATTGCGCACTTCTTCTGTGTCCTGGTAGGTCGCCGGAAGCGTGTCAAAATCAAGCACATTTTTAGGCGGCTTCCCAGACGGAAGCGGCCTTCCGATAACCGGCGCACCGCAGTTTTCCGGAGTGGTCGGCAGCACTGGCGACAATGACCCCTGGGGAAGAATGTCTATAGGGGCCGGGGGCGGTTCCGGCGTGGGAGCCAATGTTACCGGGTTTTCCATTTCCGGGCCGGGGGCCGGTCTTGGATTCAGGAACGGGGCGCTGTTCCCTTCCGGGTTTTCCCGCTGTTCCTCAAAAGTCCCGTGGCCGGAATTGCTGCGGGGGTCCAGTTCCGGGGTTGAACCGTCCGACTGTCTGAATGCCGAAGGAACCCAGCACCCGGTATGGTTCGGATGGAACCGGACGTTCATGCATTCGTTGATGGGAACGTTTTGGATATTGCACGTCGGCAGGCCCCGGTAGGTGTAGGTGCGTTCAATGGTTTCACACCCGATAACCGACATGTGCGTGCAGGTCCCTTCCATAGCCGCCTGAATATTGGCAATGTCCGCAGCCCGTCCAAGTTCGGTGCGGACGATTGTGGCAATGCGGCCAGCGGCCAATGAGGGGGTTTGTCGGCGCACGGCGGCAATCGTGTCGAACACCGAGGACCCCTTGTCATGCTCACGCTGGATGATGCGGTTAATCCGGTCCCGGATGGTGTTCGGCACGCTGGTTATCTCCCTGGCGGCCTGACGCACGGAATTGTTAATTGTTGTGGTGTCCGTCCTGTTCACAGTTGACCCAAGCAGTTGCCGCCCCTTGTCCACAACGTCATCAGCCGTGCTTTGCATGTAGGGCTGGACGGCCTCTTGCACGTCCCCGGAAAAATCGTGCAGGACTTCATTGATGATGTTGCCCCATACTCCGGATAACACGGTAGTTTTTCGCTGGTACGTGTGCGGGTGCTTCTTTTCGGACAACTCCGCAATGCCTTCCATGCGGTCGGCAATCTCGTAGAGTATTTTTTCAATCAGGGCTTTCAGCGTCCGGGCAAGCATTCTCGCGTTTTTTGTCGTCGCAGAGCGGTTCATTTTCACCCAGTCCTGCACCAGCCGAACGCCGTTTTCCGTGTAAAAGCTTTCCTGCGTCCAGCCGCCTTCCGGAACCTTGGATTGCCGGTAGGATTTAAAAAGCAGGGCCGGGGAAGCTTTTCTGAACGTTGCGGTGCGTATGGGCGGCATGGCGGGTATTTTTGCAATGATTGCAAATTTTCAATACCACGGAAAAAACGCTATTTCCAGTTGTTTTCCGTGTAGATGCTGGTGGCCAGTTCGTCAGCCGGGTACAAAAGCCCGATATACATGATGACGGAGTTGTCAGGCCGGGTAACGGCATTAAGCCGGACATACCAGTCGCCTCTGGATATGTTGTTGCTGTTGATGACGCGGACTTTCGTCCGGGTGGACGAGCCTGTTTTCACAGCGGTGCACAGGTTGGCCGTCACTCTGGGTTCGTCTTCGATATAGACGAATTGCCGCCAGTTCTGCCCTTTCAGGTCTTCGGCCCTGACCGTTTCCACCAGCTGGCATAAAGCGTCCGTGACCAGCACAATGTTCCCGGTTTTATCCAGCTCGAAAATCAGGGACATGGAGTTGGTCGCGGAATAACGCCTGTAGGCTTCCAGCCGGGCAACGGCATCCTTGACGGTGGAGTCGTCATTGAGACGGAGTTCGGATTCAATCTTTCCTATCCGATTCAGGATTTCGGCTACTTTATCGTAAAGCCTCCTGTCCATTTCCGGCTTGTGAATGAATACCAGATAAAGGTACTTCCGCACCCGCTTGAAAAAAAGGGCAATGGCCCCAAGGGCGGTGATGGTGGGGCCAATGCAGTCCACGGCCATCCGCAGGGTTTTTATTGTCGTTTCCCAATCCATAAGTTCACGACGCGCGTTCAATGCGGGTGGCCGCCGCAACGAGATTTGGTGAATCCGGTCACGACCGTTCGGGCGCTTTCTTCCAGCGACTCTCCCATACCCATCCCGGACAGTTCCATAGGAACCAGATTCGATTTGATGAAATACTGGTCAAGATAAGGGTCGTCAACTCTGGACAGGCCGCACTTTTCCCGGAGTTCGTTCGGGGTAAGCGCCCCGGATTCCAGCAACGGCTGGTTTTCCTTCACCATCTGCTCAATGTCCACGAGGCCAGACATGTTATAGTCGATTTTCAGGGTTTTATCCCGGTAGGCGGGTGTCAGCCCTTTTTCCGAGTTCAATTTGCCTACAAGAATATCGGCCAGCGGAAGGCATGCCTGTTTCCGGAACGCGATAGCGTCCTGTTTGGATGTGGCGTAGTTGGCGGCGTCCTTAATGCCCGCAACGGAAAGGGGAACCCCGTGATTGATGAATATCTGCTCAACGCTGGTCTTATCCCGCTCAAGGCTTTGAAGCTCGCTGTTGGTCATTCCGAGCCGGGTATAGCTCCATTTGCCGGAAAGGAACGCCGTTTTTCCCGCGTTTTTCTTCCCCTCGTATTTGGAGCGGAAGCTCTCCACGGCATGGTCAAATTCCTCCTGTGAGAGCAAATCGGAATCATTGCTCAATACGCCGCTGATGACGGCCCCATTGGAGTACACCCGCTTTTGAAGCTCGTCCCCGGTAATAAAGGATTCATACAATGACTTTGACGGCTCAATATCTCCCAGACCAAGGATGAAGGAATTGGGGTGGGGCCTCCGGAAATGGATAATTTCTTCCGGAGCGTATGTAATGCACAGGCCATTGACCTGGTATTGGTATTCCTTGATTCTGGAAGTCTGGTCAGGGATGATTTTGACGTACTGCGGAAGCAGGGGAATCAGTTCCAGGGGCTGCCCGTACCCGTTGACTTGGTTTTTCAGCCAGTACGCGTTGCCGGTCAGTTTGATGTGGAATACCCACTGATAGATTAAATCCTCCCACGAGTCCCACTCATTCGGCTGCGCGATTAGCTTTGCCAGCGGGTGGCGCGTGCTGTCAAGGGGCGTATCGGAGCCGGATTTGACAACCTGGAACGTAGTTGACACCAAAACATTAGCCACCAGATTGCAGGCTACAAACGTAGCCCATACCTGGCCGGTCCCTGTTTTGATGTACTTTTCATAGCTGTCCAGGGGGTCCACCCGGACATGGTTCACCAGGTCGATATACCGGAGGTTTGTCCGGTCCCCGTCAATGCCGTTGCCGAGATAGGACGCGAGTTCCATGAGGACCGACCGTTGGCGGGAATCCAGACTGTTCCATGCTACGGACAACCGCTGTTCGTGGCCTTTCCGCCTGAAAAGAGAGGGAAGAAATCTCATGAAAAAATAAAGCTGTTCTTACGCTTGACTATACCGCCGGAGACAGGCCGGACAAGAAAAACAATGGTTTGCATCTCCATTCTATTTCAAGCAGTAAACGCCTTCGGAGTTTTTGACGAAAGTTTCCGTGCCCCATTTGTCCCATTTAAGCACCAGCGTATTGCCGTCAAATTCCTTGTAGCCGGCATGGTCAATGTTGTGCAAATCGGTGGCCCTGCCGTTGAACAGGCGGAATGTCCTGTAGTTCCTGCCGCCCCAGTCCGGATGATACAGGCACACGGTCCATTCCTGTTCCAACTGTCCGAGGCGGGCGTTTTTCTGATAGAACTCGTTTTGGTACAAGCCGCCTCTGGTGACGCTCGAACCGTAGCCGGTAGTGATGAGTTGCGGACGCACGGAGGAATCCGGATTGCCTGCCGCCAGCACGTCATAGCGGTTGACGCCCCCGTTAGCCTGGATGATGCGGTGAATCAGCGCGTCTTCGACAAATCCGGCCAGCACCACATGCCACGAATTCATGAACGGGTAGCGTTCCGGGGTGAGCAGGGACGGGTCAGCCTCAATAGCGTAAAGTTGCCGCATATCCTCCCGCGACATGCAGAGGGTATTTCCAAACATGTTGAAATTGTTTGCCGGAACCCGGTCAAAGAATACTCCGTTCTGGTTCGACTTTTGGGCAATCAGGCACTGGCCCCCGGAAAACCAGGAACCGCAGTAGTCCCCGTTCGTCTTTCTGGTGCTGGCGGCGGCCTTGGCTACGTCCTCAAGGTAAGTCGGAAAATAGATGTCGTCGTCGTCAATTTTGCAATACAAGTCAAACTGCTCGATGTCAAAGCCCCGGTAGCAGTCAAGAATGTTGTTGAACTGGCTCTTGTTAGAATAGTACGCCAGATGGAGCTTTCCGGCCTCAATCTCTTTGGCGAAAAGCGGGCGGATGCAGGTGTCTATGTCCCGTTCGGACAGGCCCTTCACGGCAACGAAAATATGGCAGTCGTAGGTCTGGTGGAGCAGGGCCAGAATCTGTTTCACAAGGTCGTTCGGGCGCTTGTAGGACGACATCAGGGCGGCAATCTTGGGGGCGCTGGCGGTATTGGTCATGTTGCGGAGGTTATATGCGGCCTCCAATATAAAAGACCGCCCGTGACTAGTCAAACAGACTTAACCACGGGCGGCCTATTGTTGTTCTTCTTGAGACCCGCTTTTTAATCCTCGTCAGGAAGCAGCTTGGCCATAATGCGCCCGGCCTCGATAAGAATCAAGTCCTTTTGTCCGGAAACAAGATAAGTGCCCTGCGCGGGGCTGATATAAACAACGTCGTGCAGGTCCAGATGGCAGATATCCGCGTCAACGGCAGTACCCAGAGCCACGATTTCCCCCCAGCAGTTTTCCTTTTGGGCGGAATCGGGAATAATGATAGAGCCTATGCGGGATTCGCGCTCTTTCAGCCTGACAAGCACTTTGTCCCCGACAGGGCGCAAATACCGTGTGGGGCGTTCCGGGGTTGAATCAGTGGCAGGCATCTTTGTTTCCAGTTTGCAATTTTCTTTGTCCATTGTATTCAGGGTTATTTGACAATTCTCCATTTTGCGTTGATGTCCTCCCCCCAAAATATTATGGACCTCCATTCTGGGGTTCCCTCTATGTCGGCATTTGAATATTGGATATTCCCGTCAACCAGCCGGTATTGAAGAGTATTACCATTGCGTATCCGTTCCAGTATTTTTCCTTCACCCATCAGGCGCACCGCCTCGTGGAAAGGAATGTCGTAGGATTCTTCGGCTGCTTCAACTAATTCCAGGCAGGAATAATTTGCAACGCCATCAGTAAGGCGGCACAGGCCATATGCGGTTTCATTCTCCGTCACAGTGTAGATTTTATCATACCGCAACCCTTCCGGGGCCTCTCGGCCTCTGTAAATAAGGCGTACCTTGTCCCCTTTCCGGAATCTCCTGTTGGAAGCAGGTTTAACCTTTTCCAGCTTATCCGGGGAAAACAGTATATTACGCCCATAATCCATATGGGTATTAAGCCTTACGGAAACGGAAGCATTACCATCATCGGGGTTATATTCTCCTACGACAATTCCCCGGACTAGTACCGCTGTACCCGGTTTGTAGTGATTTTTAGGCATACGTGTTAATGATGTCGGTGGTAAAATCAAGCAGTTCTTCGGCCTGGTTGTACTGGTCTTCCGGGTCTTCGTCATCGTCCAACCCCCGGTCCGTCACCTGGAAGCGGCAAGTCAGGTCAATCTGCAGATAGCCGACCGTTTCCGTTACGGTTTTGGTGTCTCTGGTCAATCCCTCGTTCATGGGTTTCAGGCTAAGCACGTTGATGTGGCACACGGGCCTTTTATCCTCGATGGATATCTGTACGGCCAGATAAGGGCATTCCCGGTGGATGGTGGCTGCGGCGGACAGGGCGGATTGGTACCACACATTGGCCCGGCGGCGGTCCTTGGAGGAAGGCAATGCTTCCAGCAGGCTTTCCAGCGTCCGGCAGGTGTCTTTTGTAATCATGTTAGTATGGATTGTTATGGTTGGTGTTGTTGGTTCCGAAATTTGCAATGATTGCAAATTTCAAAAAGGTTTTTTATTCGGGTACGGTTAATTATCGGCGAGATACTCGTGTACGGGCTGGCGGGGCCGGATTGTCCCCGTTTTCCTTCCCGTTGACAATGGCGGGCTTATCCTGCAAGGCGGCAGACAGGGCAGCCAGGGCAAGCTGCGCCTGCGGTCTGGTCATATACACCATTGTGCACGACTGGCCCGGAGCCGCATGCAGGAAGGCCTCTTCCGGAATCTGTACGCAGATTGCGCCGTTTCCGTTCGGGACCGGGTACGCAACAGGCGTTCCCATGCCCCGTTCCGGCAGGTCCACGGCATTTGCCGCTTCTTCCGGGTTTTCTCGGAACGTCCATGCGATGTGGTCTGCCGCCCCTTTTTTCCTGCCGGATTCCAGCAGCGGCATGACGGCCGCCACACACAGGAGCTTGGGCTTTTCTTCCGGGGTGTCGTCCCACACTTTGAATGTCAGCGGAATGTTGGCCGTGGAATCGGCGGCGGTCATGAAAATGCGGTATTTTCCGGAATTAAGGCAGTAAGCGGGAATGCTGTACGCAATAATGTCGGCTATGGCGGCCAGCCTCCGGGAATCGTAATATCTGTCGAGGATGCCCACAAGGGGGAACTTCACTTTTTCCGGTTCCGATTCCTCCCGGTAGCTGTAGGTTGCCAGCTGTTTCATTTGGGCCAGATGACGCATGGAAAGCCGGTGTACGATTTTTTTAGCTCTTGCGGAGTTATCCAGGTGTGTTTTCAGCATGGCATGGATTTGAACGCCGCTTTCGCCAGTGGAATGAACGCTCAGAGGGCAGGCGTCAAGGTAGCGCGACCGTTCGGAATTGTAGTATATCCCCTCCGCAATGTCGGTCCCGGTGAAAATGGCGGCGGCAGAGGAAGCGTCGGTGGCCATAGCGTAGCCTCCGTGTACTGTCACACCCATCAGCCAGTACCTGGGTTCCACTCCGGGAGCCGTCACCGGGTTCACGGCGGTCAGCGGCATCAGGAGGTTTACCGGGTCAATATCGATGCCGGGGAAATACATGAACGAATCGCCGCCCCATTTTAATTCCGGGACGACTCCCGCCTTAGCCAGCGCTTTCGCCTCTTTAGCTGATAGTGTCGGAGTGGTGGATTGCGTCAGTTTATTGGCTGCCATTGTCAGGCAGTCTTTCGTTGCAGTGGTTGTCTTCATTCGTTTACAGGGTATTCACAGGTTGGATGCGGGCCGTCTATGAGGCCGTGAAATTCATAAAATATACGGTACTGTATGACAAAAGTGGACCATTTCATCCTCTGGAACGGGTAACGAGGATGCCTGGAAGTAGCGTTCCACGGATAGCCTACACTTACCTCCGTATCATCGTCCGGGTCTTTGCTCTCGTCCAGATACATCCAGCAGATTTCCTGGGGGTAGCATTTGAACTCTGACCACGGGTTGGACCATTCTTTAAGCCGGGTGCAGGCAAATCTACTCCTTCCTTCTGGGTCCACTTCCCTTCCGGGGACAGGCAGCTTGGAAAAACTTATTGTTGGAGATTTTGCAGAGGTCAATTCCACGTACTGGTAGCCGTAGAGGTCAAATTGCTCCGGGGTTATATTGTAGAGACTTTTAACTTCTTCCCCTTTTTTCTCGGTGTCATACCGGTACAGGTGCAAGTCGAATGTTCCTCCTATCCGCGGAATACCCGCAAGGACGCAATAGCCTTTTTTACTGCGCTTATGGTAAACGGGCGTACCCTCAAGACATAGGCTGGAAATGGTGTTTCTCACCCGTTGATAGGCGCGTGTCGTTTCCAGTATGAACGCTACCGGACCAAGCTTACGTTTCATTTTTTAGGGGGGGGAGTGGAGAAGAGCGGAGGCGCCTATTACTGCGCCTCCGCAGGCAATCACGTTACTAATCCAGGAGAGTGTTCAGCATGTCGCAGTATGATTTCGCCAGAACCTTGGCTTTATCCTTGCCCAGAGCGGCAGAGGAAAATACGACCAGTACCTTTTGGGACGCGTCCATAATGGCGTAAGAATCCGCAACGTTTTTTACTTGATACTTTTTATTGCTTTTTTCCATTGTAGTGCAGGTATGTTTCAGTTTTTTCTTTAAAAGGGAGATTCGCTTTTTCCTCCCTTTGATGCCTTCATCATACCTTTCTTTTTAAAAATTGCAAGATAAAAAATCAGGATTGCCGAAAAAAATTTGCAATCATTGCAAATTGGGGCGGAAGATACGGACATCAGCGCAAAAAAACTCCCTCCCCTTAGAGCGCCAAGGGGAGGGAGAAACCTAGAAACATCCTGTCAGGAATGCTCCAAAACAGGGGTAATGTACAGGGACGGATACGCCTTTGTCAAGCGGTTTTGTCTGTGGGCCACAGCTTTTCTATTTTGGCGGCCAGAGCGCACACGGTATCGTTGTAGTACCGATATACGCGGTTTATCCGGCGGGGGAGCAGCAACGTTTCGCTGGGGTACTCTTCGTAGGCCCGCATGGGGGTTCCCGCCTTGTACAATCCTTTTACGTCGTCGGAGGCCCGGTAATCATACTGGATGCGGATCTCCCACAACCGGGAACCGCACAGCTCATGCACCAGATTCCTTCCGGCCAGCAGCGGGGCAATGCAGGTGATGTAAACCGTGCGCCGGTCTTCCGGAAGCTGGTCATGCAGCAGTACGGCTATGTGCGCCGCCCGGCGCATGTTCTCCATGATGTCCCGGTCGGAAAATCCGAGGTCGCTGTTCAATCCGTCCCGCATGTCATCGCCGTCGAGAAGGATGCCTGGATGCCGGTTCATCAGGGTTTTTGCCACAGACGTTTTTCCTACGCCGCTTTCGCCGGTGAGAAGAATAATCATTGGATGATGGTGTCGTGTTGCGTGTTCTGATTTTTGAGGACTGCCGCCGTAAAAATGAAAAGATGCCTTTGTGCTTCTTGCAGGGTCGCACCGGACTGGACGGAATACCTGCATTCCGGGCAGGAATAATAGCAGCCGTCCTTTCCGGCGCTGTAGCAAAGGTTCTTTCCGCAGACGGGGCAGTCGTGGGGCCGGTAGGGGATGGCTACGTTGCTCATAACATTTGGGTTTCCCACGGGGTTACTGTTCCGACTCCGACCGTTCCCAGCTCCGAGTCGCAAATCAGGAAGCGCACGGGGTCCAGATACCGGACAGGGAATTGCAGGTAAATGTGCCGTATCAATGGGGCGGTCTGGAAGTCGCTTTCCCTGGGGATGGGGTCTAGAACGGAGCCAGCCTCTCCGAGTTCGACCGTTCGGTCGGGAAGCTCCGCCCGGAGAAGGGAAACCGGAGTGAGCCGGGAAGCGCAGGGAAGCCAGATGACGGACACCCTGTGCCGGGCATCAGGCGTATCGAACGGCTCCTGCCGGATGTAGCCAAGCCAGGATGCCGTGGGATGGACCAGCTTATCTTTGCCGCCCGCCAGGGCACGCCGGATAACCCTTTCGGCAGTTCCCGGAAGCCGGTTGTCAACACCTACGTTGTAGCAGTATTCCCCGGTGCTGTCGCAATGGCTGTAGAGGGTGGCGAGCCGAGGCACGCTAAGCACGCCTGCGACATCTTCCAGCATCCGGGCATATGCCTGGCTCGCCTCAATGCGGGAAGCGTCATGGATGACAATGTAGGCATGGGCCGCAGACAAGCCCGCGACAATCTCCGGAAGGAACTGCACATGGCCGGGGCAGTCCACAAAGACCAAATCGCAGGTTTTTCCGTCCCGCTGCCACTCTTCGCCCCAGGTGGTGATGAATGAGGTTGCAATGGTTTTCCCGGTCTGCTGTTCTACGCACAGGGCATCCGGTTGGACCTCCATTCCGTTCAGGTGTTTTGCGGCGTTGGCGATAAAGGTGCTTTTTCCCGTGTCAGGGATTCCGCACACGGCAATGATGATTTTTTCACGTGGCATGCGCTACGTATTACCATTGTTTTTTCTTTTTTGCAAAAATTATTCCGGGCTACAAATCGGAAACCCTTGAATAAGTTTCCGCGTCCTTGATGCCGGGAGTCATGTGTGCGCTATTGTACCAGGTCCCATAAAGCACATGGTTAATCATGCTGGACGGATTGCCGCAATCGCAAACGCCCTTTGGCAGTCCTCGATGCCAGCCTACCCATTGGCGGTCATGATGCACTATATTTTGAACGGTGCTTTCCAGCCCCCACCCGGAATCGGAAGCATGGACTGTCCTGTACGTCTCCCGGCACGCATCCAGCATGACATCCAGAAACAAACAGGAATCGTCCCCGGAAGCGTAAAGCACTCCGTGATTGTACATCCAGCCGTAGGTGATGGCATTGTAAAAAACAGTAGAAGGCTCCTGTTCGCAGACGGAAACCGAGTAATCATGGAAGGCTGCCGGACGCTGGATTTTTACGTCTGTGTCCAGATACCAGCCGCCCCATTTTTTCAGGGCGCACACCCGCGCCATGTCGGTCAGGCTCATGATGCCCCCGGTAGGGTTGAACGGGATGCCGAACTCATCCAGCAGGGCCTTGCATTGCCTCCCGTTCAAGCAGCGGTACGGAAGGTCGAACCGGTTACAGTAGGCCCGCACCCCGGACATCCATTCCCGCATTTCCTGCGGTATATTATCTTCTCCGCCTATCCAGATTTGCGTGATGCCTCCCGGCTTTTCAGGTTTTTTTTCCGGCTGGGTGAACGGGTCATCCGGTATCATGGCAAGAGCGGAAAGGAAAAAATGGAACTGTTAGCAGAATCCCTTGCGCCGCAGCATCTCCATTGCATACGGCGCGGAATTATCCTGTGATTTCCGGCATGCCCGTTCCGGCACGCTGGTATGGTACAGCTCCTTAATGATTTTGTCGATACTGTCAGCGTCGGAATCCACCGGAGTAGTCACCGGCTCGTCTCCAAGGGAGCGGTAGCGTTTCCCGTTTTTGGCAAGGTACAGCGGGCAGACAGGAAGCAGGTGCTTTTCCGTGTACTCCCATACGTCCCGCTCCGACCAGCTCAGAAGGATATTGACGCGATAGTGCCCGGAACCGGGGGACTGCACATCCAGCCCATCCAACGGGTAGAATCCGGGGCGGTTGCTTACCGGGTCAAACGTGCCGTCGGCTTCCCGGTAGGAAAAATAACGTTCCTTGGCGCGAGAACCCTCTTCGTCGCGCCGGATGCCGGTGAACAGAAAGTCAATATTCCGCTCTTTCAGCACCTGCACCAATACGTCGGTTTTCAGGGTCTGCGTCAACTTGAGCACCGGGGTGTTGTCGTAGGACATGCCGGAACGGATGGCCTGGTTATTCTGGCAGCGCACGTCATGAGGGCCGCCGTGCCGGATGCCGAAAAAAGCCTTCATCCTGGCAATGTGCTTGTAAAACGCCGGGAATTCAAAAGTGGAATCAATGTAAATAACGTCGATGCGGGATAAATCGACGTGCTGGGAGAGCAAATGCAGGACAACGCCGGAATCCTTGCCGTAGGAACAGAGGATGGCCGGACGCCGGGCTTTTCTCAAGGCGAGGTCAATCAGGTGGTGGGAGTATTTGATGAACTCCGGGGCGTCACTGGGCGGGTAACTGGCGAAGGGCGTAATCATGCTGGTATCTGGCGTAAAGTGCTACATCCTCGGCATACAGGGCCTTGATGCGTGCGACCTCTTCCGGTGTAGGCTGGTAGCCTCCATAACGGCTGGTATTATTGTGATTGTGCGTAGAGTAGTCAATTTTTAATCTGTCCAGGACGGAAAAATCGTTCCGGGGGTCAATGAGCAGTTCCGGAATATGGCCGGGGGCCACATGATAGACCTGCGGGGACCAGTGCGGGTCAAGTACGGCGTGGTTGTATTGCGCCGCCCTCGGTTTTTTTTTGATGATGTCCTCCAACACGTCCAGCATCAGGGACACAGTAACCTGCTTCTGCACCAGGTCCGGGGGGATGCCGCACACACAGGCAACCCATTGGATGCCGGACCAGACGTTGAACTGACCGTTGGCGTTTTTGGGGTAGGACTGCGGCCCGAACTCTATCTTGTTCCGGAAAGCGGACATGAACCGGGCCACCGGCTCCCTGACAAACATGCAGTCCAGATTTTTCGCGGGGTAGTCATTGGAGTCAATCACCACCCGACCGTTCCAGCGGGGGAGGGAATCCCAGGCTAGCGTCCAGCCGCATTTCTGCGGAATCAGCACGCGGCGAAGGCCCTCGACCGGATAGGTAAAAACGCTCATAGGCTGGTGTTGCAGTTTCAATCCACGCACTCATGAGAGTGCGAAAAAAATTTGCAATGATTGCAAATTCGCAGAAAGACGTAATCAATCGTCGCACAGGGCAGAGTACAATGCCATTGACGCGCTGTCGGTGAGCCACAGGGCCGGATTGTCTTTAGGGGTCAGCAATCTCAAGGCCCCTGTGTCCTTATGCCGGCACTCCATGCGGATGGCAATGCCGGGAACGCGCGTTGATTCCTGTTCCCCGGATTCCGATTCCACTGTTTCCATGCGGTAGGAAAACGCAGCCCAGAACTGCGTGCAGTACCACTCGTCGCTCAACATAGTGAATCCTTTGACAATAGACGCGAGCGTTTCCCGGTGCTGTTCCGGGATGTCGGAAAGGCGGTAGGAATCGGGCTTGCTCCAACTATCGGATTTTTGCCCGATACAATAAATAGTGCCCTTGCTCCAATCCGGCGGAGCATCAAAAATGCCGAGAAGACTAATCATGCCGCCAACATAGGGCTTCCGGGCGGAAAAGAAAGAAAAAACATGCCGATACGGGGGAAGAAATGTGGAATATGGTTGACAAACAACGCCGCCGGCCAGCACATAGAGCTACCCCGGCGAACCGTTTGCCGGACAGACAACCCACAGTTCAACCCCCCCCACTCATAAACGACATGGAACCTAACATCAGACTACAACCGCAGGACACCTATCTTCTTGTCAGCAGACTTGACCAGCTGATACGGGTGTGCAGTAAAATATCCAACATGATAATGGCAATATTTATCATCAACATCGGCATTGCCCTTATCTACTTTATTGCCGTTGTCCTGATGGGCATCGGCGCGGCGGCAGCATCCAGATAAGCAAAAAAAAGGCTTTAATCAGCCGCCCCCGATATGAGGGCGGCTGAATTATTTCCGTTTCAGTCGGAAATACCGGGACGCTTCACCGGGGCATAGACCGAAGCGATAAACTCCATAAGCAGGAGCATGGAGGGAGATACCTGCCGCGCTCCTTTCATCCATTCCCATACGGTTATTTCTTTTACTTTCATCAGTTCAGCCGCCTTTTTCACGGCGGCGGGCTTATCGGGAAGGCGATAATCCGCCTGCACCCAGCTGACAAACTCCCCGACCGTTTTCGGCACTTTCCGGGCGGCCATGAGGCTGACATCGTACAACAGTCCCTGACTGCCGCCGTCAATATCCCCGGAACGGGTTAGACGGATTCCACGGCGGGAAAACTCGTCAACAATAGCGCTGTAAATCCGGTCAACAACAGATTCCTTCACGCCTGCCGTATCAAAGTAGATGGCGAGGGAATCCGCCTCGGTGGAAAGCTCGGCATCGTCCAATCTGGAATCATAGGCGAAAAAGGAAATGTCATCAGCGTAATACTGGGGCGTTCCCTGGTAGCTCCATTCCGTAATGGGGCGTATGGCTTCCAGAACGGAAGCGGCGATGGATTCAAAGGTTTCGACGGAAATGAGAATGTTCATATCGGAGTAGTTTTTGTGATGTAAAATAATTAGCGGACTTCAACGCGGTCGGCGTCCTGGCTCCAGTTAAGGTTTTCCGGGTCCACCTCTTCGCCTTTTATTTCCGTGAACATCATGAAGATTTCCACGGGGTTTCCGTTTTCGTCATATCCGGGAGCAGAGTATTCGGAGACATATTCTTCTCCTTCTTCCGCTTCCTCGAAACATCCCAGGAACTCGCGGTTGGTAAACTCCATTTGACGCGTGGCATAGTAGGTCTTGCCCTCAAATTGATAGCTGCCGAACTCGCGTTCAAGATGCTTCAGGTTGATTTCTTCGCCGTCTTCCGTGATGATGATTTTGTCTGCGCTCATTGTCTTTTGTCCTTTCCAGTTTTTGATTTATTCAGCGTAATGGCGTTTGCTGTTTTAGTCCCAACCTACAACCAAGTTGTATTCTTCCGCTTTTTCGAGGATGGTTCTCACATCATCAAAATCTTTATCCTCTTCGGAGACATTGCCGCTGACAAATCCATGTCTCGTGCCGTGGGCTTCCCGCACCGGGCAATAAAAGTTGTAGGTCCTTCCCTCTTCATCATAATTTTTCACCGCTTCTCCGGCGACGACGATTTCGTAGTAATTCAGGGTGAAGATTTCTCTTACGTTGTAGGTCTTATCGGCGTTCATTGTTTTGGTCTTTCTAATTCGGTTTTTTGTTTTGTGCTTTCGGTTGGTCCCTTACCTCCCGTCAACAAAGTCAATTTATCATTCAATGATTGGAATTGCAAGAAAAAAGTGAGAAAAAATCTCTCTTAAAGGAACTTTTTTTATTAAAATCTCCCGCAGATATGACAGAAGAGCATCCAGACACCACAATGATTTCCGGCATGGAAAGCCTGCTGAAAAATGCGCGGATTTGCAGAGAAATTATCCGATCGCAGCCGAACAGGCCGTATGAGCACTACTGGAAAGAGTTTTTGAAAACCCAGCAGATGAGGAACGCGCTACTGGGGGATTCCGGCAACCGGGACAGGCGGGAAGAGTAAAAAAGAGAGGAAAAGGAAAATTTGCAATCATTGCAAATTTGTGCACCTACCTTTTTCCAGTCAGTCCGGGCCTGTCACGCCAATAGTCCGCTGCCGGAACAAAATGTTTGCGCTGCCAGTCCGCCAGCCTCTTTCCCGTACTGTGGGGGCGTTGAAGCATTAGATTGATGCTGGTGTGCCACATGGGGACGGTCCCAATCTGGGACAAATAAGATATGAGCACGTCAATGGGCAAATAGTAATCCCGCATGGCGTCGATGACCGTTTGGCGGACGTGGCTGCGGATAATCAGGGCGTGGGTTTGACAGTAATATTTCGTAAAAGGGATGTTGGAGATTCTGGCCGCCTTTTTCAACGGGACAATCTCAAGGGGCGCATGGTTCCGCCAGGTAGGCTCGTTAAATGTTGTGGCGCGGCGGTACAGGCGGATAATGCCGATTTCAGGATGCCGGGAAACCGCTTCCCGGCAAACGCAGGAAATATCGTCGGCGGACACAGGGGGATAAGATGCGGGCACGCAGTCCGACTCCCCATATATAGTGAGGTCGTCCGCATCCATATAAGTTTCCAGCATGGTTGCAAAGTTGGCGCGGAGCGCATGGACGTGGCCGCACCAGTTGTAGCCCAGTCCGTCTGATAAATAAGACGCGGAATGCCCCAGGCTGGGAATGTGTTTGACTTTGTTCCGGAGGCCGGACGTATCATTATTGCCCAGAAAAGGATGGACATGGTAGCCCAGTGCGGTAAGTTCGTCTTCGCCTTCCAGCATTTCCCCCGGTGTGTAGAGCAAATAGGCGTGCATTTCCGATTTTTTTCTTTATTTATTTACTTCCATAGGGGGGGGTAGGGCCGCATGCCTTTACGCATCCGCGCCTGCGCGCGATATGTCCCCCCCCTGCATACATACACTGCACATATACATGTTTTACACGTTTTACACGTTTTTTCCGCGCGTCTCATCATTTTATCTCATCTCACCGCCCGCAATCAGGCGGGGAACAGGACAGGCGTGTACCACATGTACCATTTGATGATTAAAAAGACGAGTTCCGTGTCGTCCAGCTTCTGCTGCAGGTGTTTGTTCCAGCTTCCGGAATCCCGGAGCCGCAGGAGATAGAACCAGACGACGATTACATTCATCTGAATCAGCCTCCACCGGAGGCTTTCATTGTCCTGCGCCGAAAGCATATATCATGATGAAGTGCATGCTGTGCGGTATTGTATGCGGGGGGGGCAGGGGTCAAGCTCCGAATGGGCCTGCTGCGGATTCCGCGTCGTCCGGTTTCCGGTCTTTGGATTTTTCCCCTCCGCTCAATGAACGCTGGGCTTCCCACGTTTCCAGAAGGACGGCTGTCAGGCAGGCGAGGTTTAATACTACTTTTCCGTATTCGATCGTTCCGGGGGAGTAGTGGTGAGGGTCGTCCACGGCTGTCTTCCCGCCGATTTGGGCCAGGGAGATTATTTTGGAGACAATCTGGTCGTACCGGGGCTTGTCGGAGAGGTGCAGGCTTCCGAGCATTTGCAGGAGGTCGTTTTTGTTCTCCGGCTCCATGATGATTATTTTATCCGCCCACAGAATATCGCTGATTCCCACCGGGCGCGACTTGTGGCTTTTCAGGCTCCCCTGGGAGACGGTCTGGAAGGCCCGCTGAAGGGATTTGGGCACGCGCTGCTCCTTGTCAACGTGCAGTCCCGCGTCGCGGACTTCATAGCTGTCTCCATAGGGGGAGTTCCGGATGAATTCCGCAACGAACGGGCTGCGGTGCATGTTGCTGTGGCATAACACTAGGATGTTGTCTTTCATAGGCATGCAATTATAGGCGGAGGGGGATTGCTGTAAAGTAAATCAGTCGGCGGCCACGGATAATTTCAGGTCCCCCAGATATACCGCGGCGGGGTCTGCATCCGTAATCCGGTACAGGGTTGTCAGACTGTAGGAACCGAGGGCTGCGTATTCCGCCGCCGTAAGGGATTTTACCTGCAAATAGCGCTGGTCGTTGTCTTCCCGGTTCAACATGGCTTTGGGGTTGTCGGCATCGTATAGGGATTCCGTAATGCTGGGGCGGGTCATGGAGAGGCCCCCGGCATCCTGCCAGGCTAAAAACCCCTCCTTATACAACGGGCTGTTGATTTTCAGCTGGTCTATTTCAGCCTGCTGCGCTTTCAACAGGGCGCTGAATGTAGCTGAACCGAGAAACACTACCGGATTGCTGTAAGATACCGCATTGTAAAACCCGATTGCCGGATGGAACCGCATCATCTGTATAGATGGTCCGGCCAGCCAGTCCGCGAAGCCGCCGCTGGAACCGTAGGTGAAATAAAGCTGTATATCGTAATCCGTTGTGCCGGGGCCGGTCTGGGCGGGATGGAAGATTAGGCTTGCTTCATCTGGAGAGCCGTAAAACGGCATCAGGTCAATGCAGGACAGGTCATCACTATCCACCAGATTTATCGTACTCGCTTCCACGTTTTCAGCGTCCAGCGAGCTTGTTTTCAGGTATTGGCTCACGGTTACGGACCCGGTGAACAGGGAGGATTCCGCCACATTCAGCGTTTGAACGAAAGTTTGGCCCCCCAGAGTGAGATAATCGACAGAAATGGAGAATTCTCCGGTGTCCATTACCAGATACCCCACGCCCCCGCTGGTTTTCAGGGTCAGCGTGCCGTTGTTTCCGTTGGTGTTGATATTGACGTTGCCGGTAAAGGTTTTTTCGGCTTTGACCGTTTGCGGGGTGTCCAGAGTCATGTAGGACAGGGACAGGCAATTAAACTGCGAATCCACATAATTTTTGTTGGCGGCCTGTTCCGCCTTAGTGGGGTCCTTGACGACAAGGGAGGCGTCGTTGTGCCAGGAAAAATCGAACTGGCAGGCGGGAATAATCTTATCTTTCATCCATGCGCCGTTGATCACCCGCTCATGGTAGATGATGTAGGCCCCGTTGTCGGAAGTGGATTTGCAGCATAGCCGGTGATTGTTGTTGTCGTCAGTCGTGGGGGAATCAATCAGTGAGCCGAATGTCCAGGTATGGCCGAAATTGCCGGGGTCGATTTTCCCGGTTTCCACGCGCACGGTATCATTGAACTGGGCATGGCCGCCCACGGTGAGCGACTGGCTGGCAGTTACGCCGGAATTGAACAGGGCGGAGCCGTAAACATTGACGCTGTTGTTCGCGGTGAAGCTGGATTCCGCATAAATATTGCCGCCCCTGGCTTTCAACATCAAGTGCGTTCCGGAGGAAATCCTCACGTTGCTGGAACCGATATGCTCAATGGTCAATACCGGATGCCCGCTGCTGCTGTCGCCGGGGACGTTGGTTGCGTACAGGATATCAGTGCCGGTTACACTGTCGACATGGCCCTTGATTCCGGCCATAAACGTATTGCCGCCCTCAAAAACGTTATCCGTCTGCAAAGAGGCGTAGCCGCTCAAATCTACAGACATGGACTTGGTACCAGGGTCCAGCTGCATGGGAAGGTCCAGCGTGATGTTCCCGGAAACGCCGTTAATGGTAGTGCCGGTGGCCTTGCTCGCCATGTCATCGACATACTTCTTGTTTGCCGCCTCATTGTTGGAAGCGGGGGCGGACGCAATGACGGGAGGGGATGAAAAGGTTTTCACGCCGTCAATCGTCTGGCTGCCCGCGGTCAATACGACCGTTTTGTCGTCCAGGGACAGGGAAACATTGCCTTTTTCCCGGTCGCCGGTGATTTTCAGACCGGAATCCAGAAGGATGTCTCCGGATGCCCCGCCAATCGACGTGACTACGCCCTGCAATGCCTGCTTGATGTCTTCCAGAGCCTGTTGGGCCTTCTCCGCCGCATCCTTGGCAATGGCCGCATATTCTTTTGAGACGAATCCGCCGTCAACCTCCAAGGTGATAGTTCCCTCGTTCCCGGAAGGCAGGTGCAGAACCCCGCCAACCTCATCATTGACGGATTCATCGTCCAGAACGGGGGTGATTCTTGGAAGGGCGGTGAAAGTCCCTTCCATGAGGGGGTTTTCATCGTTGCTAGCGCTAATAAGAAACACATCATATTTCCAGTTCCCCGGAGGCACGGAATCCCATTCAATCCGGGCGCGACCGTTTTCGTCCACGGAACATTTCAAATCCATTCTTGGGTACGTCCCGATACTGCCGTGGAGGGTATAGCCCTCAAGAGGGAAAGGCTCATTTTCGTACTCTGCGGACAGTACCAGCGCCTGCCGGAGTCCGGTAACGCTCTTGATGTCAAAATGGGCGGCTTGAATCATATAGGCACACTTTGTTTCAAAGGGCGCAGGCTGTCAAACCGCAAAGCGCACGGAACCCCGCACATATGGCATCCCGCGCGCTTTTTCAAAATTTGCAATCATTGCAAATTTTTCAGGGCTTATTCTTCCCCGCCCAATTGCCTATCTGAAAGCAGTTCAGCGCCACGCGGCGGAAGCCTTTGAGGGGATGCTTATGCCAGAATGGCATTACGGCGTAGTCCAGAATATAGCAATCGCCCGCATTCTTGCCCGCCAGGAAGGAAAACCGCAGAGGGCCGCTCTGTGCGGCGGGAACGCGCAGGGTCATTTTCAATCGGCCGCCAAGATGGCGGTGCAGGATTTCCACCAGCCGGAGAAAATTGCCGATATAGTACGGATGGACGGCAATAAAGTTTCCACGGTGGTTTGTTACGCCAAAATAGCAATTTTCCGCGCAGCAGTTTTGGTCGGAATCAGCCATATTGGCGAAAAAGGCAAACCGTTCGAGGCTGGCAATGCACGTATCGTAGTTGATGGCAATGGTGCATTCCGGGCTGCCGGGCATCGACCGTTTCCAGAACTGCGTGAAGTAGTTCGGCTTGTCGGGGTAGATTCTTCCCGATTTGGGTGCAATATGCCCGCAATAACCTGCCGGCTTGTCAGCTTCCAACCGTTTCCGGGTAATGACGGCCAGCGCCACACAGTCAGAAGCTATCAGGCGGGTATATCTGGGTTCGCAGGCATAATGTACTTTCTTGCTGGTGGTCCCGGACGGACCAATACGGAGTTTCGCCTTGTTTGAAAGATGTTTCAGCGCGTCCAGCAGCTCGCGGCGGAGCTGCTTCCGGTCAAGCTGCCCTGACAGGCGGGGCCAGGGCTGTTCCGGCCAGTCAACATAAAGTTCCTGGGGCGGCATTTCAAGATTACTGCTCATGATGGGGCGTTCTGTTTTTCTCATACTTTTTCCGGCAATCGGTCATCAGGGCGGAAATGCGTGTCTGGATAATTCGGTTTTGAGCCAGGACACCATTGATGGTTTCCACCGCCTTTACCGCATGGGCGTACTGTTCCGGGTCTTTGTCCGGGTCCAGCCGGTCGCGCAGGCCGGTTAACTGGTAAAGGATGGCCAAATCCACCTTGTGAGTGCGGTAGTAATATCTCCATGCCTGCCGGAGATTCCTGTACGTCTGCCTTTCCGGGGTTTCTTCGGCGGCGGTAGTAGAGGTAGCGGAGGGGGGGGCGGCAGTCTGTATGCCGGTAATCATGTGCTGTAGATATTTTATAGGGTTTTTCATCGTAAAAGCGCGGCTTGTTCTTCGGTGAGGTATTGCCAGGACTGCGGAGGGCGGACCAGGCCGATTTCAGAGAGCGGTACGGCGTAGGGAAGCCGCACGGGGCTGGTGAGGTTCCAGGCGCGGCAGGGGATGTAGGAAGACAGGTATTCTTCCGTGATGCAGGCTTCCCGCATCATCCACAGGCGTTGCCAGTTGTCCAGTTGTTGGAGCATGGGCAGCGCATACTTTGTCTGGCATTTTCCAATAATGGCATGCGCCCCATCCTTCCCGGATTCATAAAGCCAGAGCGTTATGGGGCCGTTTTTCATGGCGCGGGGTTCGGTTTTCCGCAGCTCCCATTTCTTTTCCTCCGATAAAATGAGGTTGGAGAACGGCTTTTTGACAGATAGAAGAATATCGGTCATTGCATGATTCCTTTTTTCTTATGTTTTTCCGTTCATAGCGTGGTTTGCCGGAAAATCATTCAGCGTTGCAGAACCCTGCACCTCTTCAATATTTCCGCCGGAATCAGAAAGATGACTTCATCGTCTATGCCGTCTTTATAGGAGGCGGCAACTGGAACGAGATTCTTGCAGTCAATCAAAGTTTGAAGTACGTCATTATCCGACATGCAAGCCACTGTTTCAGCGGGCAGGGAACCCAGTAAAAGATTCCGGGCCTGCCGTAATTGTCCGGCATATGCAGCTATATCGTAGCTGCGTCCGTCTAGCGGAACAAGCCCGTTATCCTTATCTTCTAACAATTCATTTATGTTCATAATTTATTCTTGTTCGATTTCCCAAGGCCATTCATTAACATCCTCGCAATAAGTACGGGATACATTCCCCTTGACAGTTCGTACTGTGATTACACAGTCTTCCTTATCAACGGATTCAACCGTGACCAGTCCGCACCACTTGTCATGAAGCTTATCGCCAGGATGAACCCTCATGATGGGAGGGAACTTGGAGATTAGTTTTTGAGCTGCTTTTTTCGCTCCTTGCTCGGTGGAGCAGAGTGAAGCGGTTTGCCATTTGCACTTCCAGCAAACGTATTCAAATCCGTAGCTTTGTACAGACGGCGCTAATTCTTCTCCGCATAATGGACATCTAGGTGTTTTCATTGTTTATTTCCTTCTTCTGTTTGTTCAAGTTCCCAGGGCCACAGAATCACATCATCCGGGCGGGCAAATCCTTTGTTTGTTTTTATCCAGCCAGACTTCAAATTAACTTTTTCTATGGATGCGATTTTCTGGCGCATTTGGTGGTTAAAAAACTTTAACTTATCTCCTGGAAATACCCGCATGATAGGTGGGAATTGAGAAATAAGTTTTTCTGCACGTTTTAGTGCCTCTTCTTTTGAGATTCCGCTTTTTGCAGCTAGTTCGCAATTGGGGCAAATATATTTGCAACTGAAATCCAGTTTCAACAAACTCCCGCACAACGGACATTTAAGCGTCTTCATCTGGAAATTTCTGCTCAAATTCTATAAGGCATTTGTCGATAAGTTGTTGACATTCACGGCAGACATTAAAAAACGGGCGGTCATTGTGCCTGTCGTAACCCATATGCTCTATTTGCGCAGAGTCATCAACTAATTCTAATGCTTGTCCACATATAAAGCATTTAAGTTCTTCTTTTTTCATGGTCAATCAATCGTTAGCTTTTTTTAAAAAAAGTTTCACTTCATAGAATTTTACGGCCTGTATAGTTTCTCTATTTCCGACTAAGATATTTCCACAGTTATCATCGGTCTCATCTTTCAGTACGGTTACAAGTTTTCCGAATGGAATGTGGTCATCATGCACCCGCATTTTTCCGGTATCAATCCGACGTACAATATCACCTTTTTTGAACTTGCGCCTTGGCGCCCAATTACAGATAAGACGAGTATTATCACTAATGTCTCCCAAGGTACAATCGACACAGGGCGCATCATTGCCGGATTTTTCGTAATAACAACAATTCTGGCAATGTCTTTGTGCTGGCAACTTCCACATCCTGCACGCGGCACGCTTCTGCCGGACAGCAGAAATCTCCGAGGCAAGGCCCATTGCGTCAATCAGCTGTTTCCGGTCATATGTCGAAAGCAGGCGGTATGGGTCTTTGAATTCCTGAATAGCAGTTTCGCGGGTTTCGTAAATTGTCCTCTTGAGGGATTCCACAGCCCGGCCATATTCATAAAAAGCTTTCTGCTCAAGTGTCAGTTTCATTTTTTGTCTGGAGGATTATCGGTTAATTTCACCACTGTCTTCTTCCTGGCAACGGCAATTTGAGGAAAAGAGATGCACTGCCACACCCACAATACCCACCAGGCTTCCCACGCTGATGAGAAGCAATATTACCAGCGCAACAGCTTTTAGAATCCCGGACAATATCCAGTAAAGGGAAGGCACGTCATATCCAAGCAGGGTAACAATGCCATAGACGGCGAGCACGCAGGAGACGGCTTCAACAATCAGAAGGCCCAGACAGGGAAGAATATGGTGGGTTACGGTTTTAGTTACGTTTCTGTTCATGGTTTTTTCTTTATGATTTAAGTAAATAATAATGAAGTCAGGCTTATTCCCCGGCCAGATATGATTTCCAGCCGGGGGGGATGGCTTATACATAAAAAACTTCCGCTGTCCAAAGCATCTGGGTGTCACGGTCGCGTCTGCATTCGCGGCTAACGTACCAGGTTTTTCCTCCGTCCGGGGAAGCTTCAATAAGTACGGAACCTATGCCATGAAACTCACGGGTCACAAATTCTTTTCCCGCCTTAATGGCTTCAGGCAGGGTGCTAGCGGTATAATAGCGGCCAAGGCATCTGGAAGAGGTTTTGGCGGTCCAACGGTAAATGGTGGTTGCAGTCTTCATTATGTTTTAACTTTCAGTTTTTTGTTGCAGGAGGGTTATTCCCTCCCTTTGATGAATATAAGTTAGCATTATTTTTACTGAATTGCAAGAGAAAAAGAATCTTTTTGAGAAAAAAATTTGCAATGGTTGCAAATTGAGAAAAGAGAGAAAAGAGAAAGATATACTGCGGCCCTGTCTGGATATTAGACCAGCAGGGCCGATAGGTGAAGGGTATTTCTTCCCGGAAAAGCTCTATTTTTTAAGCTCCTGCCGGATAATTTTCGGAACGCAGTTGTTCCAATTTATCGTGTGGTGAATCCGGGGAAAAGTGCTGTGCATCATGCCCACTGTAGTTACTGAGGGCATATGCATCACAGTGTACATTGCTTTGGTGTAAGTGCCGCAAGACCTGTAAAGTTCCGTGATTCCTCCGTCGTTAATCTGGGTGGGGGTCTGTAAAATGCCGGCACAATTCGCCATCATAATGAGTTTTCCCCGGTTGCCCTCGGAAACATAGGTGTTTACGTCCTCATTCATCCGGCCCCGGAACTTTATGGGGCGCTCGGTAGAGCAAATAAAGCTGTTCATGGCTTTTCGCTTCACCACGGTTAAAGACTGGCTGTTGGCGCCGCCCAGTAAATCCCCGCCCTGCATCCAGGACAGCAGGGTCAGGGAAGGAACGCTTTTATAATAATCAAGCGTCGCGTTCAACGCCTCGTCCATGTGGCGGATGCTGTGGTACACGTATTTTCCGGCCTGGTCGGTTACGTACCGGAACCGGCAATAATCGTCATCCAGTTGCCAAAAATACGTGTAGCCTAAGTTTCTGGCAATGTCATAACAGGCATTACGAGCATAGGTAATAGTCTTGCGGCTCATGTGGATGAAATTATCTGCAATATCCAGACGGCGGGCTTCGGCCTCCTTGTCAAACATGATTACCCGGTTGGAGCCGTAAAGCTGATAATAGGTTTCCGCCGTGGGGTCCTCATTGTCGATGACGATGTACCAGGGGCCGCTGTAGTTTCCGGTGTTTAACAATGGGTGCAGAGTTCTGATGTTATTTGGCCGCCCATGAGACAAAATAAACGTACAAAAATCGGAATGCGTCAGCATAAAAAAAGAAAAGTTATTGCGGTAAAAAAATCAAAGCGGCCTGTGTTATTCGCCCGCTTCGTCTTCTTCTTCCGTTGCGCCCTGTTCGTCTATGCTGGCCAGCGCGGCCAACCGTTCGGACATGCGGATATATCCCTGCTCAATGGCTTTATTAAAATCAATGATGACCAGACAGGAATCTTCCATGAGCCGCTGAATATGGGCCGGGGCATGGGCGTAGTATTCGGCAATGCGGTCAAAATGCAAAACATAATGCCTGGCAGCGGCGATGCGTAAAAACTCCCGCACATCATCCGGGAGTTCCTGGGCTTGGTCAATGGATTCCAGCAGCGCTTCCGCTTTGCCCTTGTCCACCAGAGAAGACACTTCCGGGCAATCCCCGGTAACTTCATAAACCGGAGTGACGATGCGCTGCGTGTACATATTTTCCGCAGTTTGCGAATCCGGTAATGCACTTTCTTCCTCCCTTCCATTTCCGGCCCCCGCCGAGGTCTGACCGTTTTCGCCCCCACCCTCTTCTTCCGGCAAAAGCCCACCGAAGTCAAAGGCGGTCATGTCAAGCTGCACGTCCGCCAGTTCCTCTTCTAAAAGGGCAAAATCCCATTCGGCGATTTCCGCCGTCCGATTGTCCACCAGACGGAACGCCTTGATTTGGTCTTCCGACAAATCGTCAGCCCGGATGCAAGGAACAGTTTTAAGCTTTAACTTTTTTGCGGCCTTTAAACGGGTGTGTCCGCAGACAACAACATTATTGCGGTCAACCACAAGAGGAATCTTAAAGCCGAACTGTTTAATGGATTCCGCCACCTTGACGGCCGCTTCATCATTACGGCGCGGATTTTTATCGTAAGGAACCAGGTCTTTTACGGCAATATCTACAATTTCCATGTGTAAAAATGATTTTTGAAATTTGCAATGATTGCAAATTCTCATGGATTCTTAGCATGGTTTCAATCCTCATTAAAGCATAATTCGCCGCCGTCCAGCCTGAAAATCCGACCGTTCCGGGACAGATTGGCATACAGGGCAAACTCGCCAACGCCATTGTGCCAGGGGCACCAGCGGACACGGCGCCACGCATTCTGCGAGGTAATGCACCCATGCAGGGCTATCTGCTCATGCGGGAAACGCCGCGAAAGCACCCACAGGGCAAATCCGAACGTCGTCAGCCGCCGGTCCATCCCTTCCCGGAACACCGCCTCCGGCAAATATTCCAGAAAAGGGTGCTGGTGCAGAAACCGGTATTCTTCCTTTTGCCAGTACGGAGGAATGCAAGGCCCTTCTTTCAGGCTTCCGGGAGGGGGATAGGTGATGATGATTTTACTGGCCCCGGCAAGCACATTCCAATGGCGGCGCTCTGGCGGAAAGGTCCAGTACATGGGATTAGGGTTGAGGAACACCCAGTCACAGCGCGTTCCGGTTTTTCCGGAATCATAGTTGCACATTTTCGACACCCTCACCACCAGCCGGGGCTTGCCGGAATCAATAAAAGCGGAGCAGTCTTTAAGCCGGTGTTCGGATTCCTGGGCATTTCCTACCAATACAATCATGCCAATTCATCAGGGGCTGCGCTTTTTGTATATACCCGGTACGGGTTCGACCGTTTGCGGAAGGCTGACTGTTTTTCCGCATCAGGCCGCCGCAGTTGCAGATAAAAGGAATAATCGTCTTCCGTGTCGATTTGGAATGACCAAGGCAGGGTCTGGTAAAACACGGCCACTTTATCACTGGGGCCGGACAGCAGCCCTGGATGCACGACTGTTCGGGGGGGGCAGCGTTTCAGAGTATCATAGCGCAGTAGTAAAAGCGCCCCGTCATAGTGGTCGTACCAGTGCCGGGCGGACTGGCTTTCATCCTGCCCAAAAAGAGAGCCATTCAGGATGCCGCAAATTTTCAGGCGTTCCCCTGTAAAAGCCACCTGAATATTGGTATCGGATGACATCAAGGTGTGCATGTCCCGAAGCAGTCCGGGCCGTCTTACCGGGGAAGTTGCCTGGACTACGCAAAGCAGGTCGGAATCCCCGGCGTTAATCTGCGCGGCAACCTGACTGATGTGGCCCTGCATATATGGGGATTCCGGGTCAGGATGCCATAAAACAGTGCGTTCATATCCGCGCCGGGAAATATCATGCAACAATTCCGGACTGTCACAGGAAATAACTGGTTCCCATCCCTCGCCCCTGACGTACCTGGCCGACACTTCCCACAGCGGAATCAGGCCCCCGGAAAGATACGGGTTGCAGGTTCTGAAATTTTTTCCTGGGCAACGCATAGAGCGTGCTTTCAGGGGAATGATACAGTGCATTCGGAATTTATCAGGGGGGGGAGGAATCTGCATCAGGCACAAAGAATAAAAAGAAAAATTGGAGGCGGAAAAATACCCTTCCTTCTTTCCCCACAGCGGAAAACTGCGGCCATCCTGGAAAAAAGGAAGGGCATCCCCTTTTTTGTTGTTCCCGTTTGCCGCAGGGGAAGGGGAGAGCTCATTACGTCTCCCACACATACACCCTGCGAAAGCATGCCCTTATCGCCTCAATCCACGCCTTTGAAGCGCGTCGCGCATGCAGGGAGCATCCTGCCAAATCCGGGATAGCTTGTCAACTGCGTACAATTTCGACGATGCTCCCGGACACGGAAGCCGCGTCTCCGGCAAGGGGCGTTGCAGAGCCGTCAAACATGACGCTTGACGTTTCTGGGGATGATTCCGATGCGCTGGCCGCCGCCCCTTCTTCCGGGGCTGACGCGTCACGCACCTCAATGTGGTCCGTGGGGGCGACAAATTGCGCCTGGCCAGTAATGGGAAGGCCCCCCAGCAAATCAAACTCTTCGTCGTCAATGACGGCAATCACCTGGACGGAAGATACTGTGGTGATGCAGTACCGGCGCCCCGGTATGGTGGCAATAGGAGTATTCAAGGCAATCATAACGCCGCCGTTATACCCTGAGGGGGGAAAGAAAACAAGCCCCCGGTTTCCTGCAGTACACATGACAGGCAATCCGATACGCGGGTGGGATGCAGGAAGGGGCCGGGGGCTTGTCTTTTCTGGATAGCAGCTATTATTGGTTGTTGTCGGGTTCCCGTTGGGCGGGTAACAATCGCAATATCCTATTAAGGGGCCGGAATTGCAAGCAGTTTTTTTCGGCTCCTGCCGCGTTTTCTTCTGTCACCCCGCACAATATCCGGTTTCTGGTACTCCGGACGGATGATTTTCGGCACACAATTATTCCATGTAATAGCATGGTGGATTCTTCGGTAATGTTCGCCCATTGTCCGGATTTTCACCGCAGACGGCATATGCATGACACTGTAAAACGATTTCACGTAGGTTCCGTTTTCCTGGTAGGCTTCCGTCATCCCTCCCGTCGTCTGCTGGGTGCTGGCCTGGTTAAGCGCCAATTCCGTAATTGAGAACATGATCACTCCCCGGTTTCCGTGAGTGATGTAGGTGTTCACGTCTTCATTAAACCGGCCCATGAAGGAAAAGGGGCGTTCCGTGTCACAGATAAAACTGTTCATGGCTTTTCGCCGGAGGCTGAAAAGGCTGTTGGAGTTGGCCCCTCCCAGCAGGTCGCCGCCTTGAAGCCACGCTATGGTGGCAAGGGCCGGTGTACGGGTGAAGTAATCGAGGCAGATGTCAAGGATTGTGTCCAGACAGGTACAGCGCCGGCAAGTATAGCGGCGGTTGCTGTCCAATACGAAACGGAAATAGTCGTAATCGTCGTCCAGCACCATGAAATACCGGAATCCCAGGCGGCGGGCAATGTCAAAGCTCGCATTGCGTACGTACACGGTACTTTTGCGCCCAAGACGGCCTGTAAAATTATCCGCTATGTCCAGCCTGGATGCCTCAAGGGGTTTATCAAAAACAACAACGTGGTCACTCCCATAGCAATTAAGGTAGTCCCCGGCCTGTGAATCCTCATTGTCGATAATAATGTACCAGGGGCCGCTATAGCCAAAACGCTCAAGCGCGTTCAGGGTTTTCACCCTCCCGGCCCGTCCATGGGAAATAATCAGGACGCAGAAATCAGAGTGCCGCATCATGATTCGCTGCCTCCTTCCTGTTCTTCCCCTTCCGGGTATTCTCGGTCATATTCATCGGCCAGGGCACGTGCCATTTGCACATATCCAAGTTCAATGGCGCGGTCATAATCAATAATGACCAGACAGGAGTTTTCCATGAGCCGCTGCACAGGAGGGACCGCATGGGCGTAAAACTCGGCTATCCTGTCGAAATGCAGGACATAGTGCCGCATGGCGGCAATACGCAAAAAGTCACGCACGGCATCCGGAAGCCCTGGGGTCCGGTCAATCTCTTCCAGCAGGGATTCCGCTCTGGTGCGGTCAACCAGCTCTTCGGTTTTTGGACAATCCCCGGTAATTTCATAAACCGGAGTAATGATGCGTCCTGTATAGATATTCCGGTCATCCCTCGCAGTATCATCCTGCATTTCTGCGGCACTGCCCACATCCGCCGGCGAGCTTCCCGCCCGCTCTGAATCGGAGAAAAAACCGAAGTCATCAAGATTAAATTCGGCATCCAGCTCCCCTATCTCAATTTCAAGTTTGGAAAAATCCCAGCTTGAAAACTCCGACACCTTGTTATCAACAAGGCGGAACGCCTGAATCTGCTTTGGGGTCAAATCCGAAGCGACAATGCAAGGCACATGGCTCATGCCCAATTCCAGGGCCACCTTGTACCTCGTGTGACCGCAGACAATGCTTCCGGCTTCATCGACGATAATCGGAACCTTGAAGCCGAACTCCTGAATTGAGTTTTTGACGTAGGGAACCGCGCTGTCGTTGTAGCGGGGGTTATTTTCGTAGGGGTGAATTGATTCCACGGGCTTCATGACGACGCGCAAGGTCGCAGAAACGCTGTCCGGCACGGTTGCCGGTAAGGTTTGAACTGTCATTTCTATCTTTTTGTTTATGGTTACGGTTTGCCGTTCCCTTCCTGACGAGGGGGGGCAATCCGGCGAAGGCAACAGAAAAAGGAAATGCGGAGATTGCGCCTGATGGTGAAAGCCATTTATTTCAGACGCGGGAAATGATGCGTTCCCGTCCTCGCGCATCCGACCGTTCGCGGATTGCCTGGGGGACAAGCTGAAAAACAGGGCGGGGAGGGCCACGGAGCGTAAAAAGCATGGAAAGGCTGTGGAACTTCATGGGCTGGTATTGTTTGTGCCGGAAAAGTGAAAAGTAAAGGAAAAAAGCTTTTGGGCGCGGTCTCTGAAATTTGCAATCATTGCAAATTTTATTGACGGCCTATCCGACCAGAATGCGGGCGGAGAGAAACAGAAGCTCGTAAAGAATGGATACGCTGTCCACCTGGTCATCGTGGTCCCCGTCCGGGAATACTTCCACCTCTTCCAGAAACGACCGCACCCAGGGAGCCTGTACCAGATACACTTTTTTTGCCTCCACCAGAGCCAGCCAGTTTTGCGCCCGCACCAGTTTTCCCCCTCCTTTGACCGGGGGATTTTTGAGCCGCACGCTGATTTTTCCCAGGAGCATTTGCCGGAGCTGCTGATAATACCCCACCATGCCCCCCACGCCTTCCACGCCCAGCTGATTGGCCCCGTACATATCTTTCCACGCCAGGGCGCGGGCTTCAATGGCCGGAAGCAGTTTTGGAATCTGCATTTGCCTGCGGAACTGGTCGAAAATATACAGGCGGCCATCCTTTGTCCGCGCCCCGCATGCGCCCACGGTCCAGTCGGATGCCGTTTTGTCGGTTGCGGCCAAGTCCCAGCCGGAGCCTATGGCCGTCAGCTCGCTCCACGGCACTTCCTCCGGGGAAATGAGGTTAAAATCGTCCGCGTTGACCTGCCCGCCCTTGGACGTGACCGGCTCCTGCTGATACTGGGATTTCCATTCTGTCGTAGTCATGGCCCCACGGATGGATGTTAAAAACTCCAAGTCACGCTCTTCCGGGAATGCTACTTCCCCAGCCTTCCGCCCCAGGGGGTCGGTAGCCGGGTCTTCGCAGATAGCGGGAATCTTGATGACTTCAAATTTCATGGCGGTATTGCCAAGCATTTCAAGCCGTTTATTGTATTCCCGCCCGGTGAGATGTCCAATGAGGTCTTCCGGATGCCACCGGGTTCCAATGACAAACACCCGCCAATGAGGCGAAAGGCGGGAAAAGCAGTCTGCAACTGCCCACTGCACAACGCGGTTGCGGATAGTGGGGGATTCGGCTTCGGCACGTCCGGCATGGGGGTCGTCAATAATGAGGATGTCCACCCGCCTCCCGGTCAGCTTGGAGCCTGCCGGCTTAGCATAAATAATAGCGTCATTGGTGAACCGTTTATAGTCCCAGCGGTCATCCTTCGGCTTCACTTTCACTCCGGGAAAAATTACCTGGTACACGGGCAAATCCATAATGGATGTGACCTGCCGGAGCATCTGACCCATCAATTCAGCGGAGAAGCCGGTCAGGGCAACGCACAATCTGGGATAAGACCCAACCAGCCACGCGACATACCGCACAATCAGGGAGGACTTCCCGTGCTGGGGTGGTACGGAAATAGTGTAATTCCTCGGCACGTCCTTCCGGGTGACGGTATCATTGAGCTTGCCCGCAATAAACAGGTGCATTCGGGACAGGATGTAGCCGGATTCGTCGTCGGAAATGGCAAGCAAAAATGCAATAAAATCAGTACGGGCTTTTAACAGCAGCCGGGGAATCAGCATGGCGGTTTCGTTCAACCGGCTCTGACTGGCGGCATTTTCTGCGTCGGTGTCCTGGTGCATGGAAAAAGGAAAAAATGAAAAACGGAAAACAGGAAAAAAGAGGCTCTTACGCCCGCCCTGCCATTACAGGGATTTACGCCTCTCCGAAGGCTTCCTCCCCATTTTTCTGAGGTCCGGGGCCTTGTCCGGTATTTCGTTCGGGGCGACAAGAATCTGCCGCAGCGCTTCCGGGGCGTAGTCGGCAAGCATTTTCAGGGTATGTTCCATGCGACGCACAGTGAACCCGGTCTTTTCCTTCATGTCTTCTTCCGACGTGAATGAACATCCGACCGTTCCGGAGTGTTCGACGGCAATCTTCAATGCCGCGCTCTGCTCAGCGGCAATCCGGCGCTGGTCCAGATACCGGAGCATCTGGCCGTCACCGGCAAGGGCGCTCTTATACATTTTCGCCTGCAAATGCTCAGCGCAGAATTCCTTGATTTCCTCCGCCCGGCGGCGGTAGTCCATATCCGTGCTGAACCACTGGTTATGCTTGGTAACGGAAATCCGGCATTTTTTCGCGGCAATGTGCGGCAGGGCGAACGAATCCCTGTAAGCAGTTAAAAAAGCTTCCTGTTCTTCCTTCTTTTTCTGCGCCTGTGCCGCCCGCTGAACTTCCAGGGCTTTTTGCCGGACGCTGTCGTCAGAAACAATACGGCCGATAATCCTGTTGGACGGAGGGGCCGGCAAATCACCCGGCACGGGAATGGGCCTGTGTCTTTTCCTGGCTCGGTGCGGGGCGGGTCTGGCGGGTGTATTGGGCTTTTCTTCCTGCATGGCGGGGGTATCTGTCTTTCCATCCCCCCTTGCGGCTTGCGGCAATACCAACGCAGATTCCAAGCCTGAAAAAAGGAAAGAGAGAACGCCTGTTCCCCTTTCCCTTTTTCTGCCGGGGGAAACGGCCCCAGCTTATAGTTTACAGGCTGAAAAATCAAGCCCGCTTGTTATGGAATTTGCCATTTTCCAGTCGGCTTCCAGGCATCGTCGGTTGTTTCTCCATGCACGGCATACGGGGAACGAAGGCAATTATTACATGGCGGCTGGTAATGCAATAAATCGACATACGCACAATTAACACATGACCGTTCAGCGCTGGGTATGCCAAATAACCGGCATGAGCGGCGTGCTCTTCGGGTCAGAATAATGTAAGACCTGACCCCGGCATATACCAGGCACTCTTCTCGCCCCGCTGATGCCAGCTCACCGTATTGCCTCCCGTATTCACACTCAGCATAATTGCGGGCCTCTTTAATTTTTAATTTCAGGCAGGCTTTATAAAATCCGTACCAATAAAAGGCTGTTTGTTCAGTAGTCTTTTTCATTTCTTTCTTTTTTCATTTTTGCCAGCGTCCTGCCTGCCGATTAAATAAGACAAGTACGCTATGGTAAATATGAGAGCCATGCCCAGCATATTGGAGATTGCATCAATCATTTTATTCTTCCTTCCCGGTTTCCGGCTCCCAGAAATCCCCATATTCTTCTTTACCCTCCCTGTCCGAACAGTCGAATAAGCCGCCTTTAACATTACGGAAGCACAAATCACATGGAGGGTCACATGAACGCGTTTTCCGGTGCAGGCAGTTTACGCACCGCCTTTTGCGGTATGGAATTGCCCAGCCCAGACATATCTCCTGTTTTTTCTCGGCTAGTTTTTTGCCCTCTTTTAAAGAAAACTCCTTATTAAACGTTATAGGCGGCATACCCCCTTTAGGGGAGGCAAGGTTAATCTCGATTTCCGTATCTTCGACAACTCCTTGTACTTTCCCATACTCAAAAAAGGCTCTTTGTTCAGGTGTCATTTTCATTAGTTTTTGTTCTCCTTTCTAGGTTCCCAATTTACAGGTTCCAGCCGCCGGCAACATTCTCTGCAGGGGCCATCCGAGACGGATGTGCAGTAATATCGACAGTCATCACAATAGCGTTTGTTCATGGGCGTGAATGCCCATGTCCGGCATGCGGTACGCATTTTGCGGACATAGCGGACTTTATCGCATAAACCCAAAGCATGGGATATACTCTCCCTTTCCAACTTCGTAAGCTTGCAATATGGCTTCCCAAAAGTAAAAAAGGATTCTTTTTTTATCTCCTTGATTGTCTGATGAAGGGCTTCTTGCGCCCTTCCATATTCTTTATATGTTTCTTGCTCAGGTGTCATTTTATTTATTCCATTTTATAGGTTCCCAGCCGGAAAAGTTAGTCATCATGCAAATCTTGCAAACTTCCGGAATCGGATTAACTACGCTATTAGCGCAATTCTCACAATTACGATTCGCCAGAGGGACTGCCACCCAGTCCCTGCACGCGGCACGCTTCCGCCAGACATCCCGGATTAAAATATCAATATTATTATAATCCCGCGCCTGATGCCGGGATAAATACCGGCGCATTTCTTTCGCTAATTGCTTTTTAGCTATCTCAAGAGCTTTCTTTGCTTTTCCGTATTCGATAAATACTTTCTGTTCAGGCGTCAGTTTCATTTTCTTCTTTTCTCTGTTTTAAAATTATAAGCTGTGCAAGGTCAAACAGCACTATGTGCCACCTTCCCGTCAATGATAGCCTTTAATTCACCAAATGCTCGCCTGCGGGTATGATTCCTTGTCGTGCAAATAAGGTGCTGCGCCCACCGGGCATGCCGTTTCGTGGGGTACTCCATGC
>OGTL01000077.1_pt1 | contig 90936 bp, 71 predicted proteins | sample 1553601 | NCBI WGS metagenome assembly OGTL01 (sample SAMEA2580112, study PRJEB22360) | human gut metagenome | biome: human gut; feature: human-associated habitat; material: faeces | place: Denmark | collected 2008/2010 | reverse complement strand
TATCCGCAGGAGCGGCAGGATTTGCATTTGCCGTCCTGGACATAGGCCAGGGAGTGGCACTGCGGGCAGAGGGAGGCGCCGTTGAGCATCGTTCCTTCCGGAACCTTTCCGGCGGGAATTTCCGGCAGGGCCGGAGTAGCGGGATGCGCCGGAGCGGTGATGATGCGGGGGGGCAGCACGCTTACCGTCGTATCCGGAGCCTGGCCCGGAAGGCTGACGCTGGGGATGGAGAAGACGTCCCGCAGGCGGTAGCCGTTGCTTTCCGGGAAAAGCCACGCCAGAATCTTGGCAATCAAATCCACCACGGAAGCGCAGGAGCGGATTTCCGTGCAGGTGTCCGCCTCCGTGTCGTCCCCCACGCGGCAGAACCCGGAGGGCTCGAAGGAGTAATTGCGGAAACCCTTGACCACTTCCTTGAGAGGCACGCCGAACTGAAGGGCGGTGGAGAGGAGCTTGCAGTAAGCTTCAAACATGCCGGAGGCGAAGGAGCCGACTTGTCCCAGGCGTCCGAAAACTTCCCCGCAGGTACCGTCCGCATAGACGCCTACCGTCAGGTAGCCCGTCAGCTGGCCGCCTACGGAGAATTTTACGGTCTGGCCCAGACGGCGGCCGGGCAGCTTGCGCTGGCGCGGCTTGGATGCCTCCGCGATGATTTCGTCAATGGCGTCCGATCCGGCATTCACCAGCTGTTCCCAGACATGGTTGGCCTTGAACATGCGCGTTTCCGGGGTATCCACCACGTAAACGGCATTCGCCTTGGAGCCGGCGCGGAAGATGGCGATGCACTTCACGCCCAGCTCGTGGGACATGATGAGGGAATCGTAAATATCCTGCACGCTGGCGGAGACGGGCATGTTAACCGTCTTGGAGCACGCGCCGGAGATGAAGGGCTGGAGGGCGCCCAGCATCAGCACATGGCCGGCGGGGGAAATGGCACGGATGCCGTTGCCGTTGGTGGCGGCACAGTCAAAGACCGGCAGGTCCTTCTTATTCAGCCACGGTATGGATTCAATATGGGCGGCTCCGTTGACTACGGCGAGTTCATCCGCCGTCAGCACGGCCATGTTGGCCGGGTTGCTGATATAAGCCACTTTTTCCTGAATTTCACTGCGGGATTCCGTTCCGGAGAGCAGGCGGCGCCACGCGAGGCGCACGGGGCCGGCCTGGTCATTGCAGGGGTCCACAATGAGCTGGTTCACGACGTAATCCATATTCCCCTGGAACGCGGAAATCAGGCCGTCCAAGCCCGCCACTTCCAGAGCGGCTTCATTGACGAAGTCTTCCGGGTAACCCAGGGAGCGGAGGCCTTCCAGGGCCAGGCGGTTGAACATCTTCAGGGAGCCTCCGCCCGCCAGCTGCTTCCATTTCACCAGCGTGTAATCCGGCTCAATGGAAGTAGTGCCTTCATCATAGCAGCCCAGAGGGGCGGAAATGGTGCCCGTGGGTGCCATCACGGAAACAAACGCGTTGCGGTGCGCCGTGGCCTTGATCACCTTCGCCCACATGTCGGAAGCGGCTTCCGCCAGCTTGGCCGCAGGGGCGATGCGCTCCCTGTTCATCATGGTGGGGGCCTTGAAGCTCTTGAGGTAGGCATGCAGGGCATAGGAGGCGGTGAGCCCCTGCGCTTCCGGCAGGATCCCTCCGGCATTGGCGATGATGTTCTCAATCAGGTCGTCCAGCGTCTTGGAGTCCTTCTGGGAGGGCAGGGCGCTTGCCAGTTTCTGGGCTGCGTTGTGCAGGCGCAGCACGGCGAGCAGGTCTTTCTTGCTGGCGGGGTATTCCACGTAGGAACCCAGTTCCGCGCCCATTTCCGCGGAGGCCGTCCAGCAGGCCGCCGTCAGGGCGCTGCAAAGCTGGGAGGCAATCCAGCGGCCTTCGTCGGAATCGTAAGGCACGCCCAGGGCCATCAGGGAGCCGCCCACGTTGGCGAAGCCGATGCCCGTGGTGCGGTACTTGTAGGTGCCCTCCGCGATTTCTTCAATCGGGAAGCCGCCGCGTTCCACATTCAGGTCCGCGCAGACCATGGCCAGGCGGGCGGCGTGGGTCAGGGCGTCCGCATCAAAAACGGGCTTGCCGTCCTCTCCCTTGATCAGGAAGCGATAGGCGTTGAAGGAGGAAAGGTTGCAGCTCGTATTGTTCAGGAAGACGTATTCCGAGCAGGGATTGGACGTAGTGATGGTGCCGATGGATTTGACGGGATTCCACAGGTTGATCACGTCGTTATTGTGCACGCCGGGTTCCCCGTTGTCCCAGATGGACTGGGCCATGGCTTCCAGAAGTTCCTGGGCGCGGAACGTCTGTTCGATGTGGGCCGGATTCGTGACCCAGCGCGTGTAGGTATTGCCGTTATTGGCGAGCGCCTGCCAGAAATCCCCCTTCAGGGAAACGGAATGGTTCGCGTTCTGGTGGGAAAGCGTTTCCCCGTACAGCAGGGCGTCCATGTGCGGGTCAAAACTGTTCCGGGTGGCCAGGGGAAGGGAAAGAATGACGCGGGCGGCGGCCTTTTCCGCCGGAGTGCCGGCAACCAGCTTGGTCTCCGCAATCTGCTTGAGCTCCACATGCACGTTGTGTTCGCGCAGGATAACCTTGGCGATGTCTTCCTGGCGGTTTTTCGTATTGATGAATTCGAAAATATCCGGGTGGTCGCTGAACATCAGGACCATGCGTGCGGCGCGGCGCGTCTTGCCTCCGGATTTGATGGCTCCGGCCATGCGGTCCCAGCCGCGGTCGAAAGAGATGGGGCCGGAGGAGCGGCCCTTGCCGCTGATGGGCTCCTTGGAGGACCGGAGGGTGGACAGGTTGATGCCTACTCCGGAACCGGACGCGAAAATACGGCCTTCCGTCGTCAGGTGGTCCAGAATATCCTCCATGCTGTCTCCCACTTCCGTCAGGAAGCAGGCGGAACACTGGGGGTATTCATACGTAGACTGGACCATGAAGGTTTTCAGATTGTTCTTGGTCCCTTTGGTATGGTAGGCCTTGTTGCCGTGGCCTGTATAGTTTTCCCTCAGGTCCGGGCGTCCCCAGCGCCACTGCTCCCAGTGGCCGATGTTGAACCAGACGGGGGAGTTGGGCGCCCATATCTGCTGCACCAGCATGGCCTTGATTTCCTCATTGAAAATTTCCGCGTCCTCCAGCGTGGCGAAGTAGCCTTCCTCCCATCCCCATACGGTATAGGTATTGGAAATGCGGTCGTAGATATTGCGGAAGCTGTCTTCATATTCCAGGGAGCCGGGTTCACTGCCGAAAAGGTACTTGTCCGCCGTGATTTTGACGGCGTTGTCATCCCAGTGGGCCGGAGCTTCCAGACCCAGGCGCTCGTAAATGGTCTTGCCGGTTTTCCAATCCATAATGCGGACGTCGCGGCGCGTCCAGTCCACTTCATCATAGGGGTGGACTTCATTGTGTGAAAATCTTCTGGTGAATTTCAAACCGCCCAGCAGGTCTTTCCTCTGGGGGAGGATGATTTCCTGGCCTGTGCGCAGTTTGAGTATGGTTTGCGAGTTGTCTGTGGTCATTGGATTGCGAAGTAGAAAGGTTTGGGAATAATCCCGTAGGCTTGCGCTTCGTCATGGGGCGGCGGCGCGTAGCGTGTGCATTATCTACTGAAAAATAATCCTGATGAAAAGGAAATATTGTACAGTATTTTTTTATATGCACTATATATTGTATTGTTTGTCCTGTTTTCTAGAAAAAATTCTCCTGTCTTGCGTGATTTTTTCTGTCTTCCGCATGCTTCTTTTTTTGTTTGGCGAAGTGGGGGTGGCTGGGCGTTTTGGCTCTCCCCCGGAAACGGGCTTTTCATGAAAAACCCTGGTAATAAGAGTACGTTAACGGCGCCTGGAAAGCGGAAGAACACGGTCTTTCTGCAAATACGCAACAATGGATGCCGATTGTTGTTAATGAGTTAATTATGCTGGTTTTTGGCAGGAAAGGCCCTCCGATGCCCCTCAGTTGGTTTTTACCTGTCATGTGCCATCTTTCTGCCGGAGAAGCGGAAAGATGGCCCGGCGGAACCCCGGAACCCGCTTCCAAGGGCATGAAGCGACCAATTCCGGAGTTTGGAACGAATGTTTTCCTGCTGCGGGCGTCGCTGGTTCAAAGGAGGGCCGCCCTTGTTTGTTCAGGGAAAAGGGCGGGTACGAAGGGACCTTTCCCCCTCCCCTAAATGGACTTGATGAACGGGCTGCCACGCGTTAATCTAACGGCCATGAGATTGGCTACCCTGATCTGGCTGGCCGGCATTGCATGCTGCGTGCCGGGCATGGCCGCCGAACCCCAGCAGAAGGAACAGACCGCCGCGGAAAAAGCGGACCGCCCCCGCCAGCAGGAGATATCCTTTCAATGCATCGCTCCGGTTCCCGGCTTGCCCGTTCCCATGGATTTGACGCAGGCGGACGGAATCCGGCTGAACGCGCTGGACGTTACTGTTTCCCTGAAGCAGCACCAGGCTTTCCTCATTTACACCTGCGCGCTGGATATTCCCAGGGGAATCAGGGGGAAAACCATTTCCGTAGGCGTGCCGTTCCAGTACGAACCGCCTGATGAACAGGCCAATGCCGCCAGGCAGGAACCCATACGCAGCCTCCCTTTTACGAAAGCGGTGCAGGACGTCGTCACATCCGTGGATGATCTGAAATGTGATTTTTCCCTGGTGGAGGGGCGGCATCTCCAGGCGGACGCTCCCTCCATGTTTCCCATTGCCGGCATAACTCACTGGCTGGTGGCCCAGGTTCCCAACAAGGCGGGAATCCATGTTCTTACCTTCCAGTTCTCCGTTCCTTATACGCAGGACGTTGCCATTACGCCGGAACCGAAGGTCCACATGGGGGAACCGCGCCTGACGCTGCTTACCTCTCCGGTAATAACCTGGACAGGGGGCACTCCCAGGGCGGTGGTCAATGTGTACAGCTCGGAGATGACCAACCAGTCCGTCAAGCTGGATCCCTCCGCGGATGCCAAATCCATCATGACGACGCCCAAAGGCGTTTATACCTGGTCTTTGCTGGGAGCGGACGGCAGGCCCTACGCTCCCTCCTTGGTGCTTACTCCGGGGCCCGGGTGGGTGCTGGACAAGGATGGGCGGATGACCGTCCGCGGAGAAAGGGGCGTCCTGACGGACCAGTATGACGTGACTGCCAGCTCTACCCTGGACAGGGACCCCTACGGGGTTCCATGTTCCCCGGACAATCTGAAAAAAAGTTCCGGCTATTGGGCGGAAAGCGTTTCCGGGGACGGCCAGGGGGAAACCCTGGAAATCAGGCTCAGGAAACCCGGCCGGCTGCTGGGAATCATGCTGGAGACCGGCATTTCCCCGGTGACCGACCCGGAAAAGGATTCGGAAGCCCGGAGGCACCCGAATATTGCCTACTCCATGTTCAGCCGCCCCAAAGGCATTCAGGTGACGCTGAACGGGACTTATACTTTTGACGCCACGCTGCGGGACGACTGGACTCCGCAGATCGTCGTGCCTCCGTATTACAGGCAGCCTGTGCATACCATCAAGATCAGGATTAATTCCATTTATCGCGGAACAGGGACATCGGACACCTACATCGGCATCCTCAAGCCGATTATACAATAAAGAACTTTCCGGGGCTCTTTTTTCCGGAAGCGGGCGGGCCGTTTTGCGGGGATTCTGTCGGAAGCGGCGGGGCTGGGAAGAAAGATTCCCTTTCAATGGCGGAACAGGGAACTGCCCGTGCGGCCCCTGGGATAACGGCGGAAGGGGAGTGTGAGCAGATACATCAGCGCCAGCGCCGGAACCTGCATCCACAGCAGATACCAGGGCCATGGCCCGAGAAAGTCCAGCACGGACCCTCCGGCGGGAGTGGCCACGGTAAACCCGTAATTGGTTCCCAGGAGCATGTTGACGGGATGAATGGCCACCAGGTACGCATTCGCCAGCAAAAAAGCCCACAGGAAGTCCCAGCGCGCCGGCTTCCATTCCAGAGCCAGAGGCAGGTAAAGCGCCGTGATGACAGTCACGCCGTGGGAAAGGAAAAAGGCAAAATACGTCCATGAGGGGAAATCATGGGCCACGGAAGGAGTCACCAGCCCCTGGAGGGTTGCGCACAGCACGCAGTAATAGGCCACGGAGCGCAGCCGCCGGGAGGGTATCCACAGGCTCAGGGCGCACACCACCTGCATGACGGAGCAGAAATGCAGGGGGAGCATCCATGTCCAGTTCTTTTCCGGTTCATCGGCCAGCATGGCGGCCAGGTCGGGAACCAGGCTGAACAGGCAGGCCGCCCCCAGCCAGAAGGTAGTGCGGTTTCTGACGGTTTTCTTGTAGGACTGCCCCAGCTCCAGGATGCAGGCTCCCGCCGCCAGGAGGACGGCCAGGGCCGCCCAGTGGGAAACCCCTGCGAATTCCAGTGGAGGGACGCCATTCATGCAACCTTCACCATAACAGAAAGAAGGGGGAGGGGCAACGCGAAAAGCGGGATGGGTTTCAGGCTTGCAAATTCGCCTTCTCCGGGCATACTTGCCTGCGGATGAAACAGGGCTTGTTCATATTGGTCTGCGGTTTGCTGGCGGCCGGCCTGACCGGGTGCGACGATTCCAGTGAACGGCGCGCCCGTTATGCGGAAAAAAAACCCGCTCCGCGCCCTCTGGAAAGGACGTTTGACCCTCCCAAAAAAGTCCTCCCTCCTTCAAAACCTAAGAAAAAGGCCCCCGTATGGATGGATTACAAGGGTGAGGACATGCGGCAGCTTACGGAATTATCCGGCCGCAAGGTGCTCCTTGTTTTTTACGCTTCGTGGAGCCGCCCGGCCATGGATTACGTCCAGGCGGTAAAATCTTATGCCGAATCGCAGAACGGCAAGGCGTTTGCCGTGTTGATTGATGCGGATGCCTATCCGGACATAGCTCGCAAATATGGCCTGGAAGCCGTCCCTCTGACGGTTCTGTATCTGGAAGGGATGAAGCTGAAGGATATGGTCGGCGGCATTACTGCGCCGCGCCTGAACGAACTGATTGAGCAGACGATACGGGTGCAATAGAGGGGGGGGCGGGCGGCAGCCTCTGCGCGGTGCGGGGGGGGGGCGGTTGATCCCCTGTGGATGAACCTTTTGTTTGTTGTGCTTTTTTTGCTCCGTACCTGTAAGGACTTCCCTTTCCTGCGTGGAGAACCGGAGAATTTCCGTTCCTGGAGGTATGGATTTTATGTGAACGCTGAAAAAACGCAGGCGGCAAGCCGGTAAAACCGGAACAGGGAAAGGGCGGCATCATTCTCCTGTGTTCCTGAGACGGCCATTACGCCCGCAACAGCATGCGGAGAGAGACGCCCTTCCTTCATTCGAAAATTGGAAGGAAACGGGGGGATGGCGTTCCTCTTCCGGGAAGGGGCTGCTTTTTTTGCCGCATGAAAAAGCCGGTTCACGGGAACGTGAACCGGCGCGGAAAAACGAGTTGATAAATACTGAAAAAATCAGGCTCCCAGGTTGAACGCCTTATGTACTACCCGGGCCGCTTCCTCAATATCGGATTCGTCCACCATCACGGCAATCTTGATTTCCGAGGTGGAAATCATGCCGGTCTTGATGTTGGCGTCCGCCAGGGCCTTGAAAGCGGTGGCTCCCACGCCTGAGTGGGAACGCATGCCAATGCCGACCAGGGAGAGCTTGGCCAGCCCCGCTTCCGTTTCCACCTTGACGGTGGAGCCGAGGGCGGCCATGACCGGTTTAAGGGCGGCCTGGGCGCGGCCCAGTTCGTTGGAGGGCATCGTAAAGGACTGGCGGACATAGCCGTCGTGGGCAGTATTGGCCAGAATCATATCCAGGTTGATTTCCGCTTCTGCCAGGGCGCCCAGTATCTGGGCCGTGTAGCCGATTTGGTCCGGAATGCCGGTAATGGTGACGCGGGCCTGGTTGCGGTCAATGGAAATGCCGCGGATGACGACGGCTTCCATGGAGGGGGTTTCTTCTTGCACGATTGTACCGGGGTTGTTGTTCATGGAGTTGCGAACTTCAAAGACGACACCGAATTTTTTGGCGAATTCCACGGAACGCGACTGCATCACCTTGGACCCGTTGGAAGCCATTTCCAGCATCTCGTCATATGAAAGGGTTTGTATCTTCTTGGCGTCTTTGACCACGCGGGGGTCACAGGTATAGACGCCGTCCACATCTGTAAAAATCTGGCACACGTCCGCTTTCAGAGCGGCCGCGATGGCGATGGCGGAGAGGTCGGAACCTCCGCGGCCCAGCGTCTGGACCATTCCTTCTTCCGTAACCCCCTGAAAGCCGGCGCAGATAAGGATGTTGCCTTCCTGCAGGTACTTGTTCATCAGCGTCGGGTCAATGCTGTGGATGCGCCCCCGCGTGTGGCTGCCGAAGGTGGTTATTCCGGCCTGCGCCCCCGTAAAGGACATGGCTTTTTCACCCAGTTCATGCAGGGCCATGCAGAGCAGGGCGATGGACTGCTGTTCGCCGGTGGCCATCAGCACGTCAAGTTCACGTTCGCAAGGCGTTTCAGACAATTCCCTGGCAAGCCCGATCAGCTTGTCCGTCACGCCGCTCATGGCGGAAACGACGGCGACCACCTGGTTGCCTTCCCTGGCGGTTTCATGGATGCGGCGCGCTACATTGCGGATGCGGTCAATGGTGCCGACGGAGCTGCCCCCGAATTTTTGAACGATAAGAGCCATGTAACAGGATGATATGTAGGTTAGGATTGAGGAAGAAGATGTTCTATGCGCAGGACGCGGGGCTCCGCCGCCACGCAGGAAATGCGGGTTATTTCCTCCAGAGCCTTCTGGAGCTGGCCCCACGGGCAGGAATGGAGGATGAAAACGAGGTCGTTCCAGGGGGCTCCGCCTTCATCAATATGGCTGGGAGCGGAAGAGGTGGCGGAAATGCCGATGCTGAAGGTGGCCAGAATGCGGGCTATTTCCGCAATGACTCCCGGCTGGTCCGCTACCTGGAAGCGGACGTAATACGGAGTGACCGTATCATTGATATGCATGATCCCGCAGGCCTTGGCATAGGGATTGAAGCCCGTATGGTATTCCGGATAGCGGCTTTCGCGCATGGCGGTGATGATGTCGCTGATGACGGCGGAAGCGGTGGGGTTCTTGCCCGCTCCGCGGCCGTAAAACAGCGTTTCCCCCACAATGTCCCCGTTGACGGAAATGGCGTTGAACACGCCGTTTACGGAAGCCAGGATATGCCAGTCATGGACAAAACAGGGCTGGACACGCAGTTCCAGGGCGTCTTCCTGCCCCTCATGGTACCGGATGACGACAAGGAGCTTGATGGTATAGCCCAGTTTTTTGGCAAATTCGAAATCCCGGCTGGTGATATTCTCAATGCCTCTGACGTAAATTTTATCCGGGGAAATGGTTGTTCCGTAGGCCAGCATCGCCAGGATGAGCGCCTTATGGGCGGCGTCCCAGCCGTTGACGTCCAGGGAGGGGTCTTCTTCCGCAAAGCCCAGCTTCTGGGCTTGGGCCAGGGCGTCCGCGTAATCGGCCCCGTGTTCCCCCATGGCAGAGAGAATATAGTTGGACGTTCCGTTGATAATGCCCACAATGGAATTGATGTGGTTGCAAATCAGGGAATTCTGCAAGCTCTGGATAATGGGGATGCCGCCGCCGGCGGACGCTTCGAAATAAATGGGGGTGCCCATTTCCGCGGAAAGCTTGAAAATCTCCGCTCCGTATTCGGCCAGAAGAGCCTTGTTCCCCGTAACGACGGGCTTGCCGGCACGGAGGGCCAGCGTCACCAGGTCGTAAGCCTGGCGCGTTCCGCCAATCAGCTCAATAATGATGTCTATCTCCGGGTCGTTTACCAAATCCTGCCAATCGTCCGTCAGCAGTTCCCGGGGAACGACGGTTTCCCTGGGCTTTTCCAGGTTGCGCACGGCGATGCGCTTGAGCCTGAAAGGAATCTTGCTCCGGGCTTCCAGAAGGGCGTGATTGCGGCACAGCGTTTCATAAACGCCGGAACCGACCGTTCCCAGCCCGGCAAGCCCAAGTTGTATAGGTTTTTCCGTCATTCCTGCCGGGGGATTATGCAAAAAAATCCCTGTAACGCAAGAGCTTTTACCGCCCCGGAATGCCGTGTGTGCGATGCTCATGGAATACCCTTCTTTCCGGCATTTCCCTCCACCCCCGCATGTTCCATGCGCGGCAGGACGATTGCTGGATTTTCAAGAATCTGTGCGGATGATGGGGAAATGGCGTTCAAGCTTGCTCCGGGAGAGGATGAATCCTGAAAAAAGGCAACAAAAAACCCTCCTTGAAGGAGGGTTGGATTGGCAGCCCCACCAGGACTCGAACCTAGAAATACTGAACCAAAATCAGGTGTGTTACCAATTACACTATGGGGCTGTCTGCTCAGGCGTTTCTGCCGTTGCGGGGCGCAGTAAACCACACGGGGCGCAGTCTGGCAAGAGAAAAAATCCGAACGGAGGGAATATGCCTCTCCGGCGATGTCCGGAACAGGCAGATGCGGATTCCATTTCCCTTCCCTGGTTGAGCATCTTGCCATGATCAGCTGCTGACCCCGTATTGTTCCGGATCTTCCGCTGCTCTGAGGGCTCCCTCATCCCCGGAAGAATCATTCAAATAACTCTTTTTCCTGACATCCATGATATTATCCGCCCACAGCTCACACTGGCTCATGACAGTTTGAAGAGCCTCCGGCACATCATCGGGCGGGTACTTGTATTTTTTCAAAAGACGTTTGATCATGGTGCGCATTTTTGCCCGCGCCTGGGTGCGTTTTTGCCAGTCGATGGTGCTGTTTCTGCGCAGAGCCTCCGTTAATTCTCTGCTCATGGCGATCAGCTCGTCATTCTTATAGAAATCCTTAACGGCCTGCGGCCTGTTCAGCGCGTCGTAGAAAGCTTCTTCTTCGGGGGAAAGGCCATGATTTCTTCCTTCCTTGCGGGCTTTCGCCATCTGTTTCGCGAGTTTCAGCATCTCCGCAATGACTTCTTCATTGGTAATTAACCCATTGATGTAGGAATTAATCAGCCGTTGCATCTTCTCGCTGAATTTTTCCGACTTGACGATGTTGGTCTTCTTGTAAATGAAGACCTGTTCCAGAATCAGCTTTTTAAGCAATTCCAGGGCAAGGTTCTTTTCCTTCATCCTCGCAATTTCCTCAAGAAACGTTGGGTCAAAAAGAGAAAACTCCTTGGAAACATCGGAAAACAAATTGATGACGCCTTCGCTCCGGATGCTTTGTTTTAACAGTGCGTTAATTCTGTCGTTCATCTCCTTCAGGGAAATTTTCTTCCCGGCACCCGCGCTTCTGAGCCTTTGCACCAGAACCCGGACGGACTCAAAGAAGGCGGCTTCGAAACGGTTGGTTTCCTGGGTGATGGAGGCGCACAGGGACAGGGCCTGGCGCAACATCAGCGCTTCCCTGAGGAAACATTCCTGTTTCTTTTCCTTATCCCTGCCAATGATAAAATTAACCGCTCCGCTGATGCATCTGGCACGTTCAAGATCAGTACCCGTCGTGAATCCGGAATAGTCAAATCCATGGAACAGATCCCGGCAGATGCTGAGTTTTTCCAGAAACTTGGGATGGGCCGCTTTGGCCACGTCGGTATCTCCGTAGTTGGCTTTATCCCGGCCTGTGTAATCATTCATCGCCTGCTTCAGGGCGGAAGCGATGCCCACATAATCCACCACCAGCCCTCCTTCCTTGTCGCCGAACACGCGGTTGACGCGGGCAATGGCCTGCATGAGGTTATGGCCGCTCATCGGCTTGTAGACATACATGGTCGCCAGGGAGGGAACGTCAAACCCGGTCAGCCACATATCCACCACAATGGCGATTTTCATCGGGCTGTCATTATCCTTGAACTCCCTGGCCAATTCATTTTTGTAGCTCTTGTTGCCGATGATTTCCCTCCATTCTTCCGGATCATTATTTCCGGAAGTCATCACCACCTTTGCCTTTTCTGTCCATTCCGGGCGCAATTCCAGCATGCGCCGGTAAATTTTCATGGCGATGGGGCGGGAATAAGCCACAATCATGGCCTTGCCCGTCAGCAGGCCTTCCCGGTAATGCTCATAGTGGTCCAGAATGTCGCGGACAAGGGAATCAATGGTGTTGTCATTGCCCAGAATGGCTTCCATTTGCCCCAGCTGCCGCTTGCTGCGTTCAATCACGTCCGGGTCGGCGTTGGCGGCCATGAGCTCGTATTCGTCATCAATCCGCTTCAGGGTTTCCTGATCCAGATTCAGTTTGATCACTCGGCTTTCATAGTAAACCGGGCGGGTGGCTCCGTCCTCAACCGCCTGAGTCATGTCATAGACGTCAATGTAGTCCCCGAACACTTCGCGGGTGCTTCTGTCTTTGGTGGAGACGGGAGTTCCCGTAAAGCCGATATAGGTGGCATTCGGCAGGCTGTTGCGGATGATGCGCGCCGTGCCGACAACTCTTTTGGCAATTTTCTCGCCTTCTTCATTTGTGGAAATCCTGATCTTTTCCGCCAGCCCGTATTGCCCACGGTGGGCCTCATCCGCCATGACGATGATGTTTCTGCGTTCGGAAAGAGCCTCATGGGATTCCTCAAACTTCTGCATGGTGGTAAAGAAAATCCCGTTGGCTTTCCTCCCCTGTAAAAGTTTTTTCAGGTGTTCCCTGCTTTCTGCCCGGATGGGTTCCTGCCTCAGGAAGCCCTTGCATTTGGCAAATTGCCCGTATAACTGGTCGTCCAGGTCGTTCCTGTCGGTAAGAACAACGATGGTCGGGCTTTCCAGAGCCTCTTGCAGGAGGTGGGCGTAAAAGACCATGGACAGTGATTTGCCGCTCCCCTGCGTATGCCAGAATACTCCGCCCTTGCCGTCGGTAAGAGTGGCGTTCCGGGTAGATTCAATGGCTTTTTTAACGGCAAAATACTGGTGGTAGCCTGCCAGTATTTTCACGGTCTCTTTTCCGTTATTGGAAAAACAGATAAAGTTTTTAAGAATATCCAGCAGGCGTTGTTTCCGGAACAGTCCCTCGAAAAAGGTGTCAAACTGGGCGAACCTGGTATTTTCATAACTGCCGTCTACCGTTTTCCATTCCATGAAACGGTCTTCTCCGGAGGTGATGGTTCCGGCCTTGGAAGTCATTTGGTCGCTCATCACGCAAATGGCGTTGTAAACAAACATGGAGGGAATTTCCTTCATGTAATTGCGGAGCTGCCGGTAGGCTTCGGAAGCGTCCGTCTCTTCCCGGGAAGGAGATTTCAACTCAACAAGCACGACAGGCAGGCCGTTCAGGAACAGAATCATGTCCGGCCTCTTGCAGCTGTTTTCCATGAATGTCCATTGATTGGCCACAACAAAGGAATTATTGTCCGGATTATTGTAATCCGCCAGGTAGACAATGTCGGAACGCACTTCGCCCTTGTCGCGGTATTGTACGGAAATTCCGTTTTGAAGATAGTTCATAAACACGGCATTTCGTTGTACAAGCTCTCCATTATCAATATTTTTTAATTTGTTGAGCGCTTCCGTCACAGCCTCTTCCGGCAAAGCGGGGTTTAAGTGGAAAATGGCGCTTTTCAATTCATCTTCATAAAAGGGAAGGTGATAGTCTCGCTCCACATCGGGCCCGTAAACGTGGGTGTAGCCCATGTTCTGGAATAGTTCCACTACAGACTTTTCATAGCTGTCTTCCGTGTATGCTCCTGCCATCTGAATGCGTGCTTCAAGGTTGATGATGAATGTAATTATACAACTCTCTGTTGAAAATCAATCATTTTGTGATGGGGAGGGATCTTGAAATATTGGTTGTTATGATATTGATATGTTGTTAACAAATTGAGACGAGAAGAGGCTGAACAGGCCAATCATTGATCCGGCTAAATGATAATTTAGAGCAGCAGGCACAGGCGTATTTTCAAGAGTTATTTATTGATAATGTTGCCCCTGAGTTGGTTTTGGGGACTATTAGTGACTTGGGAACGGTTGTTGGAGGTAGTACGCCATCAAAAGCTAAGCCAGAATACTACACCACAAAAGGAATTGCTTGGATAACCCCAAAAGATCTATCCAACAACAAAGTAAAATTTATTTCTCATGGAGAACATGACATCACGGAATTTGGCCTAAAGAATAGCAGTGCTTCCATTATGCCAAAAGGAACTGTTTTGTTTTCATCGCGTGCCCCCATAGGATACATTGCTATTTCTTCTGGTGAAGTAACAACTAATCAAGGATTCAAATCTGTTGTTCCAAAATCAGAGATTGGAACTGCTTTTGTATATTATTCTTTGAAACACAATCTTCCGATTATTGAGGGGATGGCGTCCGGATCAATTTTTAAGGAAATATCTGGAAATACTATGAAAAATGTTCCTGTGTTTATTCCTGACACAGAAACGCTTGCTCAGTTTAATCACTTTTGTGATTTTATTTTTTCACAACAGCAAATTTTGGAAGAACAAAACCAGTCGCTGGCTAATTTGCGTGATAGTCTTCTCCCCAAACTCATGTCCGGCGAACTGGATGTCTCCGAACTCAACATTTAGGCCGCTAAATTATCATTTAGCCGGATCAATGATTGGCCTGTTTAGATTATTGCGGGTATTGCCCTCAGCCGTGTTCTCCCATAAATACAGCGGAAATTGGGTTATGAAAGATGAATTGATAGATGACGTCGTCCGGGAGATGCTTCCGCATTTGGATAACAGCCAGGCGAAGCAATTGAAAAAAGTATTGAAACACCATCTTGAATGCTACGATGTTCAAAAGGGGCGCGGGGACGAGGAACGCATGGCGGAGGACAACAGAGGCGTCGTCCGTGCCTTTATTTCCGCGAAACGCATTGAGGGCTGTTCGGAAAAAACGCTGGATTATTACCGCCGGACGATAGAAGTTATGCTTGACGGCGTGGGGAAGGGCATCTCCCGCATCCAGACGGAGGATTTGCGCTCCTACCTCACCAGGTATCAGGCGGACAGGAGGTCAAGCCGCGTGACGATTGACAACATCCGCCGTATTCTTTCCAGCTTCTTTGCGTGGCTGGAGGATGAAGACTTTATTCTGAAAAGTCCGGTGCGCCGTATCCACAAGGTAAAAACCGCCTCAACCATCAAGGAAACCTATACGGATGAAGCTCTGGAAACCATGCGCGACAACTGCGAAACATTGAGGGATCTCGCCCTGATAGATCTTCTGGCATCCACGGGAATGCGCGTGGGGGAACTGGTGCTGCTTAACCGTGAAGACATCAATTTTGAAGAACGGGAGTGCGTGGTCTTCGGCAAGGGCAGCAAGGAACGCATGGTTTATTTTGACGCCCGCACCAAGATCCATTTGCAGAACTATCTGGAAGAGCGGGAAGACGGCAATCACGCCCTGTTCGTGTCTCTCAAAGCGCCTTATGAACGTTTGAAAATCGGCGGCGTGGAATCCCGGCTTCGGGAATTGGGGCGCCGTCTGGAACTGCCGCGGGTACACCCCCACAAATTCCGCAGAACGCTCGCCACCGTGGCGATTGACAAGGGAATGCCCGTGGAACAATTGCAGCGTCTTCTGGGGCACCAGAGAATAGACACCACCCTTCAATACGCCATGGTCAAGCAAAGCAATGTTAAACTTGCCCATCGCAAGTTCCTGGGGTAGGGTGCTTCATGGCAGGAGAGCCTTTCATAAGGCTCCTTAACCGTGCCAAATCGAGCCGCCGACTGTCCGTTCCCATTCCCGGAATAATTGATAAACAACGCCATCTTTCCCTGATGTACCAGCCGCCATTCAGCATATCATCCACCGCCGTCAACCTGATTGCGGAAATATCCGCCCTGATGGAACGGTATGCCATCCGGCTGGAGCAGAGCGTCGGCCTTCGCCTGCGCATAGCCAGCCGCATCAAGACCATCCACAGTTCGTTGGCTCTTGAAGGCAACCGGTTGTCAGAACATGAGGTGCGCGACGTGCTCCAGGGGAAACCGGTCATGGCTCCGCTTCGGGAAATCCAGGAGGTAAGAAACGCCATTAAAACCTATGAACTGTATCCCTCCCTGGACGCCTTTTCCCTGGACGATCTGCTCCAAGCCCATGGCGTGATGATGAGCGCTCTGGCGGATGACGCCGGAAGCTTCAGGCGGGGCGGCGTAGGCGTTTTTGCCGGAACGCGCCTGGTGCACATGGCCCCGCCCGCCGACCGTGTTCCCGGGCTGATGAACGACCTGTTTGAATGGCTGCGCCGTGCTGAAGACCATCTGCTGATACGCAGCTGCGTTTTTCATTATGAATTTGAATTCATCCATCCCTTCAGCGACGGCAACGGCAGAATGGGCAGGCTCTGGCAATCCCTGCTTCTGGGAAAACTGCACCCGGCCTTTGAACACCTCCCCGTAGAAAACATGGTTTATGTCAACCAGCAAGCCTACTATGAAGCTATCAGCGCCAGCTCCGCCCGGGCGGATAGCGCCCCTTTCGTGGAATTTATGCTCCGGGAAATCCTCAACGCCCTCCAACAACACCGCAACCCGCATGAAGATGTCGGAATAAATGTCGGTATAAATCTTACACCGGCGCAACAACACCTTGTGGAACTCATCAGGAGGCAGCCCCGGCTCAGCGTACGGGAAATGGCCGAACGGCTGGAACTTTCCCAACGTCAGGCGGAACGAGTCGTGGCTTCCCTCAGGGAGAAAAACGTCATCCGGCGCGTCGGTGCCAACAAATCAGGATATTGGGAAGTTTTAGATTAAAGAAGATCAGTATGAAAGAGTGGAAAAACTGTACCTTGGGAGAACTTGGAAATATTGTTGGCGGGGCTACTCCTTCAACAAAGAAATTTGAAAACTATGAAGGAGGAACCATTCCGTGGATTACTCCCAAAGATCTGTCCGGTTTTTTGGAGAGATATATCGCACAAGGAGAACGTAATATAACAGAAGCAGGTTTGCGAAGTTGTTCTGCACAGCTTCTGCCGAAACACAGCATTTTATTCTCATCCAGAGCCCCTATCGGCTACATTGCCATCGCCGCCTGTGAAGTTTGTACGAATCAGGGATTCAAAAGTATCATTCCTAATAATGATGTGGATTATATGTTTTTATATTATCTTTTAAAATTTAAAAAAGGTGAAATTGAAAACATGGGGAGTGGAACAACGTTTAAGGAAGTTTCTGCCGGAGTTATGAAGAATATTCAAGTCAGAGTTCCCGCAGAAAAGTCTGTACAAATCAAAATTGCTAAAATTCTTTCATCTCTTGATGATAAAATTGAATTAAATAATCGCATAAATGATAATTTACAGCAGCAAGCCTTCGCTTTATTCGACCGACTTATGATAGAGGCGGTCGATACTGAGTGTCAGGTGTCAGAAATTGCTTATCTCAATCCGAAGCGTCCTCTTGCTAAAAACAAAGTAGCACGCTGTATTGATATGTCACAACTCTCAACCTCTGGAGCATTCCCTTCTGGTTGGGAAATGAAGCCTTTTACCGGAGGTATGAGGTTTACAAATGGGGATACACTGTTAGCCAGAATTACACCTTGCCTTGAAAACGGTAAAACGGCCTACATTGACTTCCTAGATGATGAAGAAATAGCGTTTGGATCAACAGAATATATTGTTCTTGCCCCCAAGGAAGATATACCGCCGGAGTATCTGTACTGCCTTGCCCGTTATCCAGCATTTGTAGATTATGCTGTTAAAAATATGAATGGCAGTAGCGGGCGGCAACGTGTATCGGCAGACACAATAGGGCAATTTGTGATACCATGTCCAAGTGAAACTGCCATAAAAGACTTTGGAAAAGTTGCGTCAGCACTATTTATGAAGATGAAAAATAACTCACTTGAAAATCTCAAACTGTCTTCGCTTAGGGATACCATTCTCCCGAAGCTCATGGCGGGTGAGATCGATGTCTCTAACATCCAGTTCTAAGCAGCCAAACCGTGATTTATCGAAGCTAAATTATCATTTAGCCGGCGATTTAGCTCGATCTTATCATCGAGAGACGAAAGGATAGAGGCAATTTTATTTTGTAACGATAGTGCTGGTACTGATATAAGTTGTTTTGCCAATTCTGACACAGCTAACCCTGGTTGAGCTGATTGCCCGGAAAATCTGCCTAACTTCATTACACCGAGCAAATAAGCTAAGAAACGAGTATTATTATTATCATTCGCAACGGCAATAATGGCGTGTTCGGTCATATATGCTTTCCCCTTGAAATATCGTACATTACCACAAAACGCACCTTGACGACCAATAATAGCGCAATCTCCTTCAAAATTATAACGAGAAGTATAGCCTCTCAATCCATTTCCCCCAAAAACTGGATAGTCTCCTTTTGGAGTTATTTCATCAGCCTTTATTCCCTTACCACTTTTGAAATGAGAGAATAAATCTCCTATCTTATATATTTTCCATTCTTCCATAAATGAGAATTAATTTTTTCTTTTACATAGTTACATATGTGTGATAATTCAGATTTCATTTTCCGTTTCCTCCATTTCTCCATCTGTATCATATGAGGCACTTAATAACTCTTGAGCATCCATATTATATAGTATATTAAACGTACATTGTTCATTTTCGACTATTGCCTTAAATTGAATAGATACTCCTTCATATGTATTTTTATGAGAAACAAGATTAATAAATTTGTATGAAGAATTACTACTAATATTTGTTTCTGTAAGTATTCTTTCTATAAGGTATTTATTATCTTTTAATTGCCCCGCTATGCGAGTTGGAGTAATAATATTGAATTCTTCTGTCAAAATGGATTCAACCTCTTTTGTTTTATTGCATATACGAATGTCATGATTAGAATTTTTAATATATGAGAGATCAAAATCTTGATCGTTAGTTATTAAAATTCCTAATTGATTTCCTGTATGTTGAAAGACGGTGTCTAAAAGTAAAGCATCTTTAAATCCTGCATCAGTATATTGTTTTTTACCAGAGGAGGCTTTGCGGAAAGGGTTAATTGAGCAAACTGCTTTATTAACAAGAGCTACTATTGTCGCTTCATCTCTTGGATAGGGTACAATATTAGTTATGTTCGAGTTATTGATAAAATCATCCGTAATGGCTGTTAAATGATTTTCGAAATTTGAAAAATCATTAAATTCTTTAAAATCACAAGTAAATTCAATAAGATCGCCAAATGATTTTTTACAAGATTCTATTTTGTTACGAATAGAATCCTTTTCGGATTTGAAGTGAGATTTGAGATGTTCTTTTATTTCTAGCCAAACAATTTCAGGAATACAAATTTGAATTTTTTCTTTTAAATTTAAATCAAGAATTAACCTTTCTATTTCGTAATATAAGGGAGATATAGTTATGCTTGAGAGGTAAAGAGAGTTTCCAGAATGTCTGCATTCAAGGGAATTAGTATCGAAAAAGATATACGCTTTTTCATAATTATTCATAAAAAATTACATTAATTTATATATTATACCCGATAGCTCCCAATCGTTCCTTAATTTCTGTTTCCAGTTTGTGGGATTTCTCGAAGAGTCCGGACAGTTCGGAAGTCAAACGGGCCATTTTTTCTTCAAAAGGTTCTCCGTCGTCTTCCTGTTCCTCAATTCCGACGTAGCGGCCGGGGGTGAGGATATAGTCCTGACGTTTGATGGTTTCCAGATCCGCGATAGCGCAGAATCCCCTGATTTCCTCCAGAGAGCCTTTCTGGAAGGCTTCAAAGGCATCGGCCAGTTTCCGGATGTCTTCCTCTGAAAAGTCGCGGTGCTTGCGGGTGACCATGGTTCCCATTTTCCGGGCGTCAATGAACAGCGTTTTGCCTTTCTGCTTCTTGTTTTTACTGATGAACCAGAGGGTTACGGGAATGGTCACGCTGTAGAAGAGGTTGGGGGGCAGGGCGACGATGCCTTCCACCAAATCCGCCTCAATGATGTTTTTCCGGATTTCCCCCTCGCCGGAAGACTGGGTGGACAGGGAGCCGTTGGCCAGCACCAGCCCGATTTTCCCGTTCGGGGCAAGGTGGTGGATCATGTGCTGGATCCAGGCGTAGTTGGCGTTGCCCGCGGGGGGGATGCCGTATTTCCAGCGGACGTCGTCCCGCAGCTGGGCCTGCCCCCAGTTGGAGAGGTTGAAGGGAGGGTTGGCCATGATGAAGTCCGCCTTAAGGGAGGGATGCAGGTCATTGAAGAAGGTGTCCGCCTGGTGGGGGCCGAAGTCGGCTTCAATGCCCCGGATGGCCATGTTGATTTTCGCCATTTTCCAAGTATCCGCATTGCTTTCCTGACCGTAAACGGCGATGCCGTCTTTCCGCCCGCTGTGCGCCTGAAGGAATTTGACGCTCTGCACGAACATGCCTCCGGAGCCGCAGCACGGGTCGTAAATTCGGCAGTTGTCAAAGGGTTTCAGGATGGCGACGATGGTTTTGACGATGCTGGCGGGGGTGTAGAATTCGCCGCCTTTCACGCCTTCATAGGCGGCGAACTGGGCGATGCAGTATTCATAAGTCCTGCCCAGCAGGTCTTTCCCCGCCTCCGCATCCCCCATGTCCATATTGGTGAAGATGTCCACGACGTTGCCCAGCACCCGTTTGTCCAGATCCGGGCTGGCGTAGTTTTTGGGAAGGACATTTTTCAGGCTCCTGTTTTCGGTTTCAATGGCAAGCATGGCTTCATCAATGACCTTGCCGATTTCTTCCGTGTGCGCCTCCGCGGCCACGGCGGACCAGCGCGCTTTTTCCGGGACAAAGAAGATATTGTCCGCCAGATATTCGTCACGGTCATTTTCAAAGCCTTCCCCTTCCGCCAGGAGCGCCTGGAATTTCCGTTCAAAGGCGCAGGAGATGTAGCGCAGGAAAATCAGGCCGACGATGACTTTGCGATAGTCCGCGGCGGGGATGTGCCCCCACAGTTCGCAGGCGGCGTCCCATATTTGTTTTTCGAAGCCAATGTTGGCGTTATTTTTTTCAGCCATTGCAGTTGCGATTGTACGGAAGAAAGTTTAGGGAGGATGACGGAACGCGTCAAGATTCAAGGGAGAGGGATGAAAACGGGCCGGACAGGGGGGGCTACGGGGCTGTTCTTCTTCTATTGGATTTTATCCTTGAAAGAACGCCTTTGGCTTTCAACGCCCCGGTGATATTTTCCCGGAAGCTCAAGCCGGTTAAGGACGGGCGAAACGCCGGTCAAGGTTCTTTGACCAGATGCCTGGTATAGCTCAACCGTTTGAACATCAGCAGGGGTATGGCTACTCCGATGACCAGGGAAAAGATGATGAAGAAGGCGGTGATGCCGTTTTTGCAGATGTCCACAATCAGACGGTTCATGACGGCCGCGTCCTGGTTCTCCTGCATAAACTGCATCAGGGCCAGGATGGTCTTATAGGCGTACACGCCGGGAATCATGGGAAGCAGGGAAGGGAAAGCGAATATTTCCGCCGGGCACTTCACCAGCTTGGCCGTCATGACGCCCAGCATGCCTATGGTGAAGGCGGCAATGAAGGTGGCGCTGGAAATGTCAATGGTCCAGGAGTGCAGCATGTAAAAGCGGAAAGCGTGGCCGACGGCCGCCAGAACGGCGGAAACGGCAATGGCGCGCCTGGGCGGATTGGAGATGACGGCAAATCCCGTGGCGGCGATGGCGGCCATCAGCCCGTCCAGAAGGATGGAGGAAATAAGATCCGGATTCATAAGCTGTTTACTCCTACGATGAGCATGGTTGCGGAGAGGCCGATGGCGATGCAGGCAATCATCATGATGGAATGGATGCCGCGGGAGATGCCCATCAGGATGTGGCCGTGCATCAGGTCCATGATGGAGTTGATCATCTGGACGCCGGGCACCAGGAACAGGACGCTGGTTGCCAGGGCGATCTGCGGCGTGGAGCCTATCTGGAAAAGGACGGCGCACGCGGCCGCCATGGAAGCGGTGAAGGCGGAAAGGATGATGACCCCCAGCGGGTTGTATTTCAACCGGGTAAGCTGCTGCTTGGCCAGAAAGCCCAGCATGGTGGCGGCGAACACGGTCAGCATGGCCCACAGGTCTCCGTTAAACAGGCGGCAGAAGGCGGCGTTGCCCACGCTGACCAGGAGCAGGTCCGTCCAGCGGGAAAATCTTTTGGTGCGCACCATGGAGCGGAATGCCTGTTCCATTTCCGCAATGCTGACGTTGTTGTCCACCGGGAGCCAGCTCAATTCACTGAGCTGCTGGATCAGGTTCAGGTTGAACGCCAGGGGTTTCAGTTTCCGGACGGAGGTGCGGCGCAGCGTCTCGTCATCCTTGCAGATCAGGCTCATGGTGATATTGCGCTGGAAAATGGTCATGTCCGCGCTGTATCCGTACGCGGCGGCAATGCGGGAAATGTTGCGCACGGCGCGGTTGGTGTGCACCCCCGCGCCCATGAGGGTGGTGGCGTATTCCAGCAGGAATTCCGAAAGGGCCTGTATCTGGTCGGTGTGCTGCATAAAAGGGAAAGGGGAGGTCAGGGCCGGGAGGCCCGCTTTCTGGAGGCGTAATCCTCCTGCTGGTCTTCCCCGGTGACGCCCACGGAGAAATAAGTGCTTTCCGGATGGGAGAAGACGAGGGCGCAGACGGAAGAAACGGGCTGCATCATCCATGTTTCCGTCAGGCTCATGCCCGCTTCCTCCCGGGCGTGGAGCAGGGTGAAGACGGTTTCCTTTTCCTGGTGGTCCGGCTGGCTGGGGTACCCGCAGGCGGGTCGCACGCCGGCCCCTTCCGGAATATTCCACAAAAGGCGCAGCTTGTCATGGGCGATGGCCGCGAAAGCCTCCACCAGGCGGTCCGCCAGAGAGCTGACCAGCAGGGCGCGGTAGGAGTCGTTTCTGGCTTCCCATTCCTTTGCCCAGCGGCGGGAGCCGTGGATGCTGACCGCCATGGCCCCCACGTAATCCCTGACGCCTTCGGGAGCGATGAAGTCCGCCAGCGCCAGCCGGGGTTTCCCCTGTTTGTCCTGTTGCTGGCGCTGCGTCAGCAGCGTAGCCAGGGGAATGGTTCTGGATTCATCAGCCCAGACGGTGATGTCGTCATGGCTGGCTGTTGAATTGGCCGAGAAAATGCCTATGACGCCGCGCGCCTGGTAGCGGTTTTCCTTCACGGCCTGTTCCAGCAAGAGGAGGGCGTCCTGGTACAGCGCCGCGGCCGCCTCAGCCTTGGACGGGTCTTTGGTGCGGAACTCCCAGCGGGCGCGGTCCCATGTGCCGTGCAGCTCCCAGGCGTGGAAAAAAGGCGTCCAGTCCATGCGCTCGATAAGCTCCTGAACAGTTACGTAATAACGCGGATCGTCACTGCAGCAGCCGCAGCTTACGGAGCTGTGCAGGCTGCCGATGGAAACCGGGCCAAGACGGGCGGGAACGGGGGGGAGATAGCCGCCTTCCGCTCCCTTCCAGCGCAATTCCCTGGCTTTCTCCAGGGGCAGGAGGTCCCGGGCGGGTTTGTTTTCATGATTGTTGCGCAATTCCTCCTGCCGGGCCTTCAGGGCGGCAATGTAGGAATCCTTTTTTTCTCCCACCAGGGAGGCGGCTGCGGGAACCACCTGGGAGGCATCCTCCGTATGCACCACGGCTCCTTGATAATGGGGGGCTATTTTCAGGGCCGTATGCAGGGCTGACGTCGTAGCTCCCCCCACCATCAGGGGAATGGTCATCCCCCGGCGTTCCATCTCCGCGGCTACATGGGACATCTCTTCCAGGGAAGGGGTGATCAGCCCGGAAAGCATCACCAGGTCCGCCTGTTCCGCTTCCGCCCGGTCCAGAATGGTATCGCAATGGACCATGACGCCCAGGTCAATCATTTCAAAACCATTGCAGCCCAACACCACGCCGACGATATTTTTGCCGATGTCATGCACGTCCCCCTTCACGGTGGCGATCACGGCTTTTCCCGCCTTGGCGGCTCCTTTGCTGTCCGCTTCTATATAGGGGGTGAGCCAGGCTACAGCCTGTTTCATGACGCGGGCGCTTTTCACCACCTGCGGCAGGAACATTTTGCCGTCCCCGAACAGTTGCCCGACAACTTTCATGCCGGCCATCAGAGGGCCTTCAATCACGTTCAGCGGGGACCCCAGCTCCTGAAAAGCCTCCTCCGTATCCGCGTCAACAAATTCGGTAATGCCCTTGATAAGAGAATATTCCAGACGTTTGGCAACGTCCTGCTCCCTCCAGGCCAGTACGGTTTTTTTCTCCTTTCCGTCTCCGGTTTTTTCCGCAGCCAGTTTTTCCGCGTAATCCGTCAGGCGTTCCGTGGCGTCCGTCCTCCGGTTCAGCAGAACGTCTTCAATCAGCTCCAGCCTGTCCTTGGGAATATTGTCGTACACCTCCAGCATCCCGGCATTCACGATGCACATGTCCAGCCCCTGCTGCGTAGCGTGGTACAGGAAAGCGGAATGCATGGCTTCCCGCACCGGGTTGTTGCCGCGGAAAGCAAAGGAAACATTGGAAATGCCGCCGGAAATGTGGGCATGCGGCAGGTTCCGGGAAATCCAGCCTGCGGCCTTGAAGAAATCAAGAGCGTAATCGGCGTGTTCCGCAATGCCGGTGCCTACGGTCAGGACGTTCGGGTCAAAAACGATGTCTTCCGGAGGAAACTGCACCCGGTTTACCAGCAAGTCATAGGCCCGTCTGGAGATGCGGACGCGGTCCTCGTAATTGGCGGCCTGCCCCTGTTCGTCAAACGCCATGACCACGACCGCCGCGCCGTACTTTTTAATCAGCGCCGCTTTCTTCAGGAATTCTTCTTCCCCCTCCTTCAGAGAAATGGAATTCACGATTCCCTTGCCCTGCATGCATTGGAGCCCCGCTTCCAGCACCTCCCACTTGGAGGAATCCACCATGAAAGGAACGCGGGCGATATCCGGCTCTGCGGAAACAAGGTTCAGGAAGCGGACCATGGCCTGCGGCCCGTCGATCAGGCCGTCGTCAAAACAGAAATCCAATACCAGCGCGCCGTTTTCCACCTGCTGCCGGGCAATGGATACCGCTTCCTCGTAATTTCCTTCACGAATCAGGCGGGCGAATTTGGGGGACCCCGCCACATTGCAGCGTTCCCCGACAAAGAGGGTGTTTTTTTCCCGCGTATGGTTGTACGCTTCATATCCGGACAGGCGAAGCGCGGGCGTTTGGGGAGCCGGAACGCGCGGAGGCATTCCTTCCACGGCAGCCGCAATGGCGCCGATGTGCTCCGGAGTGGTTCCGCAGCAGCCGCCCACGATGTTCAGCAGGCCGTGGTCCGCATATTCCTTCATGAACCGGGCCATATCCGCCGGTAGAAGGTCGTAGCCGGTAGGGCTGAGCGGGTTGGGAAGCCCGGCATTCGCATAAATGGACATGTGGCAATCTGCCAGTCCGGACAGTTCTTCCGCAAAGGGGCGCATCAGGTCCGGCCCCAGGGCGCAATTGATGCCTACGGAGAAGGGGCGAACGTGGCGGATGGAGTTCCAGAATGCTTCAATCGTCTGGCCGGACAGCGTGCGTCCGGCTTTGTCCGTCAGCGTTACGGATACCATGACCGGAACAGAGCTTTCCGGTTGTTCCTCAAAAATTTCTTCAATGGCGAACAGGGCTGCCTTGGCGTTCAGCGTGTCGAAAATCGTCTCCACCAGCAGCATGTCCACCCCCCCCTCCAGCAGGGCCAGCACCTGATCCCGGTACGCCTGCCTGAGCTGGCGGAAATTCACGGCGCGGAAACCGGGATCATTCACGTCGGGGGACAGGGAACAGGTGACGGGCATGGGGCCGATGGACCCGGCCACCAGGCGGGGCTTGCCGTCTGCAGCTTCCGCTTCGTCGCATGCCTGCCGGGCCAGTGCGGCTGCCGCCAGGTTCAATTCCCGGACAAGGGCCTTCAATTCGGGGGCGTCCACCACCTCCTGGAAATACTGCTGGTCCTTGTGGCTGCCTTCCTCCGGACGATGCCAGAAATAATCATGCTGGCCGATGCTGGTAGCTCCGAATGTGCAGGTTTCCAGAATATCCGTCCGTCCCGTGTCCAGAAAGCGGCGGTGAATATCAAGAATGATATCCGGCCTGGTCAGAACCAGAAGGTCGTTATTATTCTTTAAATCGTTGGGATAGCGTGCCGCATCCGCAAAACGTTCTCCGCGGTAATCTTCCTCTCCCAGCCTGAATTTTTGGATATTGGTGCCCATGGCGCCATCCAGGATGACAACCCTTTTACGTAACTGGTCTTTCAGGTAATCAAGGCGTTCTGTTCTGGATGCTCTGCTCATATGGCGCGGAAAATCTACCGTCCGTCCGTCATTGGAACAAGGACAATTGTCGTCACGTTTTTCCCGTGTTGTTCCGGGGAAATGGGAGGAACCTGTTTTCAAGGGAATGGAAAAGGTATGGGGATGATTTACGGAAAGTAAAAACGCCTGTGAAAATTTTATGTTTCATTTCGGATTTTCTGGAAGGATGGGAAATTTCCATTTTTTTATTCCGTTTCCGTATGGCCCTTTCCTGTTTCACGCTGTTCCCAGGAAAAAGAATGCGGGGACTGGAGAAAAAGGAAGAAGAATTGTGAATAAAACGATAATAATATGTGTATAACAGGAATAACTATTTATGTTTCAATAGCGAAAAATTCATTCATGCCGAACATAGGGAAGGGATGAAAGCGTGCTTTTTCAGTAACATTATTTACTGGCAGGCATTCTGAATATTACCCGATAAAGAAACATTTTCTTTTCCAGAAATGAAGAGCGGATTTCTAATCCGCGGTCAAGTTCCCAGTTTGAAAGGAAAGGCTTTGAGAAAAAGTCCCGATGCTTCACGGGGCTATCCATCTTGGAGCAGAAACCTCTCTCTTTTTCAAGTGAAGTATAAGATTCCAAGAGAAGGAAAAAGGAATTTTTGCTATTCATGTCGTTTCAAAATCCGGGAATCATTTGTTTTCAAAGATTTCCTTCTCTTTGAATTCATAATGAACGGCATTGCTTCTCAGAGGAGAAACACTTCTCTCCCTGAAAATTTTTTATCATCATGAAGGTTGCGGATTAGAAATCCGCTAGATTTGGATTCAGAAGGTGTTTTGGCATTTTTCTGTGTCAGGCCGCTTCAATTAACTACATGATATACGACGAGAAAAAACCGGGCTTCCCCGATGGAGGGAGGTCCGGTTTTTTTGTATTGGAAATGATTGATTGATGGAGTTTTATGGAAAATATTTATTTTCTCGTCGGCAAATTGATGATGTCCCCTGAAAATAGGGAAGGCCCGACGGGAAGGTAATCAAAAAATCTTTCAGTCCGCTTTGGCTGGGGATTGTTTTTTTTCTTCCGGCAAGATTCCGGGCGGTATGAACAGCGCCGTGGCAGGGATGATGACAGGGGCGGGGATGCCCGGCCCGGACCAGGCGACGGACATGTGGTCCGGGCCTCCATCCTCCTTGTGAATCACCTGAAGAAAATAAAACCGGTCAGCTTCCAGCTGGACAGGTTCGGAAGCCTGGTTGGGCTGGTTGCCCCAATTATGGATGTCGGAATATCCTTTGACGGTGGCGATGCAGGCCATGTCCTTCTGGGAGGCATCCTTGCCCAGCCATAACTCTGCGGAATCGTCGGAAGACAGGTAAAGGCGGTACTTCCCGCTTGCCGGGACTTTCAGCAGGGCGGAGTAACGGGCTCCGTACCTGTCTCCCAGGTTTTCCACATCCAGATGGCTGATCGTGCGGACATCCGGGGCTGCCGTTTCAAAAATCTTCCTGTGGGTCAGGTCCTTTACGGATGCCCCCGGAATGCCGAACCACAATTCCTGCACTACGCCGGGAGAAGGCTTTCCCTCCTCAGAAGAGCCGGAAGCTGTTTCCGTCAGCATGACACCGCACAGAAAGCTCAGGATGGGTAGAATAATGTTCATGGCCGGAGACTCCTTTCCTGCAACGACTACGGCAGGAACCAGGGCAACCTTTCAAAAACGGCGTCATTCCCGGGGTGCCTCCTGGTCATGGCCTCCGTCCTTCTGGCGGCTGGAACTGCTCCTCCAAATCATCCAGCCGATCAGGAATGCCAGAACGCCCAGTCCGGCGACTCTGCGGGGAGTGGAAATGCCGCTGTCCTCCGTCTGGGCCGGCGGTCCTTCCGCAGCAGGAGTCTCCTGGGCGTGAACGAAACAGGACAGGGACAAAATTGCCAGAGCGCAGGCGAATATCATACGATGAATAAAAAGAGGACGTTTCATCATTTATGCAAAGGTAAAACAGGAATGAATCTCATTCAAACATATTTGTTCAGACTGTCCCTGTTTTCGTCTGTATGGGATTTGCAGTCCTTTCCGGATTCAGTATTTTCCGGAAAAAACATCCCGGGGCAATTTTTTTGTAGAAAAAGCTTGCATGCCCGCTTTGGAAATGATAATTTCTCCCTGTCCTCAACAGGACGCACCAAGACGAAAGTCAAAGGGGTATTAGCTCAGTTGGTAGAGCGCTTCAATGGCATTGAAGAGGTCAGCGGTTCGAACCCGCTATGCTCCACCAAATAAAGGCCTTAAAGCACAAACGCTTTAAGGCCTTTTCCATTTTGCCAGGCATGTTTTTTCACCGTATGGGCCTGAAGAAGTAAAAGGTTGGAAAGGGTCTTGCAATAATTCTGCTCGCTGCAGTGACTGCCCGGGTGATGAGATGGAAATGGCGTATGTCTGTGGTTTTATCCCCGTCACTATGAAAAGATGCCAAACCGGATCAATAGTTTCCAGCGGGAATAAGGGGGCATTCCAAAAATATTTATTGGAAGGCAGCCTTTCCCGGAGAAGGAAATGAAGTCATGTTAATGACGAAACAGGCTTTTTCTCCCAGGAGCAAATATCTCCTGGCGTTATTTGAAAAAGCGGATGGGGAAGGGGGACTGCGGTTTGCCGCAACAGGGAATATTGCCGGGGGGACCTTTCCTTGAGCTTATCCAGAAGATGAAGGAATTCGTATTCGAGCTGTTTATCCGGCAGGAGAAGGGAATGGGGACGGCTTTCGCAGGGAGAAATTTTGCTTAAATCAAAATTGTAGCCTCTGCGGATGGATTCGTCATGGACGGTTTTCAGGTAGAAATCCAGGACATGAATGGGGTTTTCCGTCTCCCGGAAGCGGAAGAGCTGAGGATGATGGATATATCCTTTTGTCTGCCCCTGCAGAACTTTGCGTGCCAGGAGGCCTTCCCTCCACAGGGCAACCAGGCCGACAGCATCCAGGTAAGAGGGGTGGAGTGACCAGAGTCTCATGTTTTTTGGACTCAGAAAGGCTGCCTTTTGTTGTTTTGAATTATGCAGCCGGCAAAAAAACGGGGAGTTGGGAGGGGCAGCCTTTTGTGTGGAAGGGGCCATTCGTTTTCCAGCCGGTTTTTCATCTGAAGGAGATACGGAATCTTTCCCTTTGCGGGGATTATGGAAAGGGGGAGAGAGTTTCCTATTTATCGGCCAGGCAGTTTTTTCAGACAACGGATTCTGTTACCGGTGAACAAGGTGCCGGGAGGGCAGTTGTTACATAAGTATTGGCTGTTGGAGACATTTGCCCCTGTCAGGCCAGGGATATTTCTCCGGGAATGCTGTCCTCTTCCGGTTCGGGAAAAGATGCGGAGCGGACGGGAACCGTTTCTACAGCGGAAGATTGTTCGGTTCTGGTATTGATGGCTTCCAGAATCAGTTCCACCGTGCGTTTCAGTCCGTAATCGGACGTGTTGACGCACAAGTCGTAGAGGCGTGCATTGCCCAGTTCCTGCCCGGTGTAGTGCAGGCAGTGGGTCTGGCGGCGCGATTCCATGATGCCCATGGCCCGGGCTGCCCCGCCAGGTTCTACCCCATAGTTTTCAATAACGCGCTGCATGCGCGTGGCCCGGTCCGCATGAAGGAAAACACTGAACAGGTTGGGCCTCCCTTTCAGGATGAAGTTGGCGCAGCGGCCCACGATGACGCATGCCTGACTGGCCGTAATGTCCCGGATGACTTTGCTCTGTGCCAGGAAGGTGGCGTCTTCAGGGGGCATTTCCTCCGCCGTGTAGGCGTAGTTCTGGGCGTAAAGTTCGTGCAGAAAGCGGCTGGAAAGCTGTTGTTCGTGCTTACGGATGTAGTCCGGAGTGAGGCCGCTCCGGGAGGCTGTGAGGTACACCAGTTCCGAGTCGTAGAATCGGATGCCCAGCTTTTCCGCCAGCATTTTCCCGATAGCATGGCCGCCGGAACCGTATTCCCGGTCAATGGAAATGACCAGAGGGGCGTCCGGAGCATAAGCGGCCGTTTGTGCCAGCGGAGGAAGCTCGCTTGCTGCTCCGGGGCGCGCCAGCCGTTCCAGGAGCCTGTCCGGCCAGAAGACGTGCCTGTTGAAAAAACGGACGATCATTCCCACCAGGACGGCGGCCACCACGGTTCCTTCCCGTATGCCTGTCAGTCCGGACAGGAAGATGAGGGAACAGGCCAGGCCGATGCAGACGAGCGTGCAGTCCATCCCGGTTTTTACGGCTCCGAATTCCCATTTGAAGAGTTTGACGAAGGCCAGGCTCATGCCTTCCCCTGCCAGAAGAACGGAATCCGCCTTAACCTGAAGAAAGACGCCGAATCCGATTACCACGCAGCTGAACAGGCAGAGAATAACGGACCACAGGTATCCGTCCGGTTCCAGAGGCGCTATGATCCACATGGAAAAATCCGTCAGAAAGCCGAAGATAAAAGCTATGGGAATCTGGAGCAGATGCGCCGGACGGAATTGCCTTTTCAGCAGGGCCGCCTGCACGGCCACAAAGCTCAGGTGCATGAGGATGGTGACGGTCCCCATGGTTAGAGGGAATGCCAGGCTGAGCACATAGGGCGTGCAGGAGATGGGGGAGACTCCCAGGTCTGCCTTGGTGGACAGAGCGATGCCCAGAGACATGATGAAGAGCGCAGCAATCAGGACGGAGCAGCGCAGGACATGTTCTCCAAGGCTTCTCCGGACACGATAATCTTCCATGATACCGGATGTTATCTTTTCTGCCAGCGGCAAGTCAAGGGTTCTGAGGAAATGAGGCGTTTTTTCCTTTTTCTTTTTCGCCGTCCTCCGTTTCTGAAATTCTCCGCTGTGAACGGGCTGCACTGGGGGAACGGCGTTGCTGTCCTTACCGCTCTTTCAGAGAAATTCCCGTTTCCGTTCCACTTTTTCATAGGGGCCGTCGGGGGGCTCGGCCTTGTCAAAGGAAGGCTTTTTTTCTATGTTACCGGGACGTTCCCTTTTCAAGTTTATGTCCAAAAAGAAGGAGGCAAAGACAAATGCTATGCGCCTGCTGGATGCGCTGCATATCCCGTACAGGCATTATTCCTATGAATGCCGCGAGTTTGTGGATGCGCGGCATACGGCGGAAGCACTGAACCTGGCGGAGGAGAAGATGTACAAGACGCTGGTAACGGAGGGAGCTCCTCGGCAGTATTACGTGTTCGTGATACCCATAGGCGCGGAGCTTTCCTTGAAAAAGGCTGCCCGCACCGTGGGAGAAAAGGCTCTTTCCATGCTTCCGGTGAAGGATATTACCGCCGTGACGGGGTACGTGCGCGGCGGCTGCACGGCTTTGGGGATGAAAAGGAAATACCCTACGGTGATTGATGCCAGCGCGGAAGCCCTGCCGGAGATGGTGGTGAGCGGCGGACGTCTGGGGTGCCAGATTGAATTGAATCCTGTGGATTTATGCCGTGCGGCGGAGGGCTTTTTTGCGGATGTGGCGGATATTTCCGTTTCATGATGGACATCCTGGTTCCGGAAATGCGGAGGGAAGAGGGCAAAAAGCTTTTCCCGGAGGATTTTTTTCTATATTCCTTGCTGAGGTTCATCCTTCGTCGCCATGAGTAGCCGTTCAGCATCCCGCACTTGCCTGGCCCTGCGCCATGTGGCTTTTGAAGATCTCGGTACGCTGGAACCTCTTTTCAGGAACAGGGGCTTCCGAACACGGTACATTCGGGCGGGCGCTCCCTGTCCTTCCGTCCGGGAATGGCTGGAGGCTGACCTGTGCGTGGTGCTGGGCGGTCCCGTAGGGGTGGGGGATACGGAATCGTATCCCTATTTGAAGACGGAACTGGATTTGGTCCGCATGCGTCTGGAAAGTCGGCAGCCTCTGCTGGGCGTATGCCTCGGAGCTCAAATGATGGCCCATGCCCTCGGCAGCCGCGTTTATCCCGGAAAGGCCAGGGAAATAGGGTGGGGAACCGTATCCCTGACGGGGGACGGGCGTTTGTCCCCTCTCCGTTATCTGGAGGGGGTGCCCGTCCTGCATTGGCATGGGGATACGTTTGATGTCCCTTCCGGAGCGCACCTGCTGGCATCCACGGAGGTAACTCCCCATCAGGCTTTTTGCGTAGGGAGGCATGCCCTGGCTCTCCAGTTCCATGTGGAGGCGGATGTTTCCCGGATGGAGGAGTGGCTGACCGGCCATGCCTGTGAATTGATGCAGGCGGGGACGGATATTTGCGGACTTCGGGCGGCTTCCGTACGGAATGGCTCCCTGCTGGCCGGACGTGCCGCCCTTTGCATGAATGAATGGATGGAGGGCGCCGGCTTATGAGAAGAAAAGACAGGGAAGTGACCCGGCACGGGGATTTGATGGAAATGGTCGCCCGGTTCAAGGTGTGCCGCCTGGGACTGTGGGACGGCAGGGAGGTGTATGTAGTTCCCCTCAACTTCGGATATGAAGAAAAAAATGGTTCCCTGAGCCTGTTTTTCCACTGCGCCAGGGAAGGGAGGAAGCTGGATATCCTGCAAAACCGTCCGGAGGTTTCTTTTGAAATGGATGGGGATCATGTGTTGCTGGAGGGGGATGTCCCGTGCCGGTACAGTTACGCCTACGGCTGCGTCATGGGGCGTGGCGTCGTCGAATTTCTCCGGGAGGATGAGGAAAAGATGCATGCCTTGCGCCGCATCATGCTACACCAGACGGGCAGGGATGCGGATTTTACCCCCGGCATGGTCCGTTCCGTATGTGTTCTGCGTCTTAAGGTGGAGGCCGTCAGCGCCAAACTTCATGCGTGCCCGGAACCTCCTCCTTCCCGTTGATGGATTTTTTTATGACCGGAGAAATTGCGCCCCTGTTTGTCCGTTGGAGCCTGCCGCACTGGGCTGCCCTGGGCATCGTGGCTCTGGCAGCAGGGGGGCTCCTGTGGGGATGCCGGCGGCTCCGGATAGAGAGCCGTTTGCTTGTGGGAAAGGTTCTGGGAAGCTTTTTCCTGCTGACTTTCCTGATGGAAACATTCGGCCGCATCGTCAGAGAACATTGGGAGCCCTGGCAGGACAGGCTTCCGCTGCATTTTTGCAGTCTGATGGCTCTGGTCTGTTTTATCGCCCTGTGGTTCCGTACACCCTGGGCATGCGCCGTGGCGTATTTCGGCGTGCTGACGGCAAGCGTCCAGGGATTGATTACCCCCATGCTTCACGACGGTTTCCCCTCCGCCGCCTTTTTCGCCTTTTTCATCGGGCATGGGCTTTTATTGATTTCCGCTCTTTACCTTCCCGCCGTCCTGCAATGGCGTGCGCGGCCGTGGGATGACATGCGGGCGCTGGGTTTGTGCGACGCCTACCTGGTTTGTATTATTCCGGTGAATATCTGGCTGGATACGAATTACGGTTTTACCCGGTATGCTCCGGCAGGGACCGTACTGGAATATTTCGGGCCCGCTCCGTGGTATTTGCTGACGCTTCAGATTCCGGCATTGGCTCTTTTGCGGCTGTTGTACCTGACTGTCCGCGTCAGGAAGAAATAAAAGAATCTCCTCTGCGGGAATGATGATTGCTGAGGAAACGGGGAAAGAAGACGGCTCCTCCGTTTTGGAGCGGCCTGGCGTTTTTGCCCCTCCCGGCTTTGCGGAGTGAGTTCCCGCATCATCCTTGCGGTCAGGCAAATCCGTTATTTCAGCGTTTTCAGGTCTTCCTTCGTAAACAGGTGGATATCTTTTTCCCGCGCATGGCGTATTTTTTCCGCCCATTCCGCATCCGCCAGCAGGGCGCGGCCTACGGCAATCAGGTCAAATTCCCCTGCTTTCAGCCGTTCCGCCAGAGGTTCCACACTGGCGGCCTCCGCTTCCGGCCCGCCGTCAAAGGCATTCGTAAAATCTCCCTTAAGCCCCACGGAGCCGACGGAGATCGTGGGCTTTCCGGTAAGCTTCCTGGTCCAGCCGGCCAGATTGAGGCGGGTACCTTCAAACTCCGGTTCCCAAAACCGGCGCGTGGAACAGTCAAAGATATCCACGCCCGCATCCGTCAGCGGAGCCAGAAAAGCTTCCAGTTCCATGGGGGTATACGCCAGCTTGGCGTTATAATGGCCTGTTTTCCATTGGGAGAAGCGGAAGATGATGGGGAACTGGCTGCCCACTGCCTTGCGGACGGCATGGATGATGCGGCTGGCAAAACGGGTCCGGCCTACCAGGTCGCCTCCGTATTCGTCCGTGCGCCTGTTGGTCTCCTTCCAGAAAAACTGGTCAATCAGGTAGCCGTGCGCTCCATGCAGTTCCACACCGTCAAAACCCAGCCGCTTGGCGTCCGCAGCCGCCCTCGCAAAAGCATTGATAACCTCCTCAATTTTAGCGATGCTCATCGGTTCCGCCGTCTGTTCCAGCGTGTTTACGTCAATTCCGGAAGGGCCGATGGGCGGCAACTCCGGATTGGGCAGGTTTTCTCCCTTGAAGGGCCGGGCCATACCCACATGCCAGAGTTGCGGGGCTATTTTACAATCCGTGGTGTGGACGGCTTCCAGCACCTTTTTCCATCCCCGCAGGGAAGCGCCCCCGAAGAAATTGGGATAGTTGGAGGAAGGCGAGGCGCTGGGCTCGTCAATGAAAGTGCCCTCCGTGATGATGAGCCCTACTTCATGTCTGGCCCGCCTTTTGTAATAAGCGGCTACCTGGTCCGTGGGAACCCCGTTGGGAGAAAATCCCCGGGTCATGGCCGGAAGGACGATGCGGGTGGGAGTGCTGAGCTTGCGTGAGTGGAAGGGCTGGAACAGGATTTCCATGTCCCTGATCTTGAGTTCGTCCTGTGCATTCATAAAGGTGAAAAACGTTATCTCTGAAGCGGCCGGGCATGGGAACCGGAACCGCACGGGAGTGAGACACTTTCCGGTCTTGTCCCGTTCATCCCTGATGCCAGGCGGCTGGAATTGAATCATTTGATGCGCCGTTTTTCCCTGCTGCCTGCCGGAAGGGACAGGAAGTTCCGGAGCAGCGCTTCTCCGTCCGGCGTCAGGATGGATTCCGGATGGAACTGAATGCCGTAAAGGGGGAGGTGCCTGTGGCGGATGGCCTGCACGTTTTTCCCGGAATCCCTCGCCGTGACAATCAGCTCCGCCGGCCAGGGAAAAGCGGCAAGGCGCCAGGAATGGTAAAGCGCGGCAGGAAATTGCTCCGGCAATCCTTCCAGGAGGGGACACTGCTCCGTCCTGCATATGACTTCCCGCGCTCCGTGAAGGGGCTGGGAAAGGTGTTCCAGACGGGCTCCGAAGCGCACGCCCAGGATCTGATGCCCCAGGCATACGCCCAGCACCGGGGTAAAGCGGGGCAGGCGGTCCAGAAGACGGAAGGTGGCTCGGTGGCAGGCATCCTCCACCGTTCCCGGACCGGGAGACAGGATAATCTTTTCCCCCGCCTGAACCGCCTGTTCCAGTTCCGGGGATTCATTGGAAACCACGCGCGGAACGGCCATTCCCGTCATTCTGACGAGTTCCGCAAGATTCCAGGTGAAGGAATCCCGGTGGTCGATGATCCAGACGTTCGGTTGACTCATGGCGCGCACATGATAGAGTAATTCCCGACAATGTACACACGGGAACAGACCATCAGCCGCATGAATGCCCTGGGCCGTGCGGAATGTCCGTTCTTTTTTGTCATCTCCCATGATATGGGCCATAACCTGCTGTTTGAACCTTCGGAAACGAAGGGGGAGCGCATGGCTGCTTTTTCCCTGCCGCTGGGCACGATGGGAAGTCAGGCCGGCGGCCCTCCGCTTCCGGAACGGCTGCGGTTCATTCCATCCCCCCATCCCGTGTCCCGGTATGCGGCATCCTTCGCTTCCGTCCGGAACCATCTGATGAGGGGGGATTCCTACCTGCTGAATTTATGCGTGTCCACCCCCGTGGAAACCAACCTGACGCTGCGCCATCTGTTCTGGTTTGCCCGCGCGCCTTACCGGATGCTGCTGGGGCCGGACGCGCGGATTTCCGGAGTGCACGGCCGCGGCTGCGTCTGCTTTTCTCCGGAACCGTTTGTCACGGTGCGCGGCCGCTCCATTTCCACGTTTCCCATGAAGGGAACGGTTCCGTCCGCTACGCAGGAAGCGCGCCGCTGGCTGGAAACGGATGAAAAGGAGAATAGGGAATCCGCCACCATTGTGGATCTGATGCGCAATGATCTTTCCATGGTGGCAACCGGCGTGAGGGTGAAGCGTTACCGCTATATCAGCCCTGTAGAAACGTCCAAAGGGACTATTCTTCAATGCAGTTCCGAGATTTCCGGGCTGTTGCCGGAAAACTGGCGTTCCCGCCTGGGGGAAATCCTTCTGAAGCTGCTTCCTGCCGGGAGCGTGACCGGAGCGCCCAAGGAGGCTACCTGCCGGGCCATCGCGGAAGCGGAGGATATGGAGAGGGGGTTTTATACCGGAATTTTCGGCTTTTTCAACGGGCGGGATTTGGATTCCGCCGTCTCCATCCGCTTCATGGAGGAGGATGAACGGGGAATGGTATACAAGAGCGGTGGAGGAATTACCGTGATGAGCCGAATGGAAGAGGAATACCGGGAAGCTGTTGCCAAAGTTTATGTGCCGTTTGATTTTTGAAACCGTTAAATGGGAGAATGGCGCTCCCTGTCTGCTTCCCTGGCACCAGCGGAGGGTGGAGGCCTCCATCGGCGTTCATGGTTCGGACGACGCTTCCGTCCCCGATCTGGCTTCCGTTCTTTTGGACTGTCCCGGCCCGGAGGGCCGTGGTGTTTACAAATGCCATATCACGTATGATACGCGGGGAAGGGTGCGCCGCACCTCCTTTGAGCCCTACCGTCCCCGGCAGGTGAAGACGCTGACGTGTGTGGAAATGCCCGGGCTGGATTACTCATGCAAATGGGAGGATCGGACAGGGCTTCTGGCGGCAGGGGCGGCCTTGGGCTGTGACGAAGAAGCGCTGATTCTCCGGAACGGGATGGTGACGGATACGCGGTACAGCAACGTGGTGTTCGGGGACGGGTCTTCCTGGGTTACTCCGGAAACTTTCCTGCTCCCGGGAACCAAGCGCGCCTTCCTGCTGTCCCGCGGAGACATTCAGGAATGTTCCGTAAGAGCGGAAGATATAGGCAAATTCCGCTTCTGTTCCCTGATTAATTCCATGCTGGATCCCGGCGATGTGGTGGTGCGGACGGAGGATATCATCTATACTTAATTGGTTTTATCAATTGGAGCATGGCTATAATTCCAAATAATACCGTTGCATCAATTTCGCCATTAGTTTGCGGCGTTCCTGAAGAAAAGATTCGTAATCAGTGATATCCATGCTAATAATATGGTGAGGGATGCTATTTTCCTCTAGATTGCAGTAAAGCGTTTCTTCATCGGAAATATTTCCCAGTGTGATAGCTTTTGTTCTGCATTGTTCTCGTACTTTGCTAAAATAGGCAAAGGGAGGATCGTCGCCAATGGCTTTATTTACCTGCGTATCAAGATAAATATAATTTGCTACCTGATTATATTTCGTCTTATTATCAATGCCGTTTTTTTTCAGATAATTACGCGGGAAGATGTGATGTACATCCCCTGAAATGGTAATAAGGTCGGAGATTTTGGTCCCTTTCATCAGCAGGGAATTGCAATTTAGGTTAATTTGAGCGGCAAGGAAAGTATTGAAGGCGGGACTGTTTACGGAAGACGTTTCCAAATTCTGGGGCAAAGTAACCGTCCAAAATGTTTCTGATAAGGTTGAAGCTTCCACTTCTGTTTTGAAATTCAGGAACCCCTTTTCTTCAATATTACGCATGTCACGGTCCATCTGGGTTTCTGGAGATCCGATATACCTTGAGGTCAGCGTGGAAAGGACAAACCATTTTTGAACATGCCGTTTAATTTGTTCATTCGGAATGGTTGGATCACTTCGCAGCATCAAATACAAAGTATACGCAAAGTCCAGCGTCATTTGTGAATTCAACTGTTTGCTGGATACGAAACCGGCACCCTTGATCGCCATTACAAATTGTGTAAAATTGTATTGATTGATGAATTGTACAATGCCGGCATCCAATTTTTGGTAGGATTCCGCCACGATATCATCCCGATATTCCTTGGTTTCGAAATCTCTTCCCGACAACAGGCTGACCAAATCAGCAAGTTTGCCTCTGCGGAACTGGTGCATAAATGATACCCGCAGCATATCTCCATAATCGGGATCGTAAATGTCATCATAATCATGGGCTAGCCATTTAATTTTATCAGCGTATTTGGAGGTCTTGAATTCCTTATCACGTACCAATGAAGAGTAAAAATCAGGTTTCACGGCTAGGTGGCAGAAGTAGTCTACTGTTTTGCGCATCATGCTGCCTCCGTGTTCTACATCTGCGGCCATTTTGGACATGACAAAGTCTGATTGACTGAGGGACGTCCCCTTGGAATTGATACGAATGAAAATTTCAGTTACTTCATCAATATCCAGTGCGGCATCCAGCTCAATCACACCAATTTGTCTGTTCGCGATTCCTCTTAAAGAAGCAATGGCCTTATTAATTATGTTTGGCTTTATTCCTTCATTGATAGTACAATATTCAACGGAGAATTCGAACGCATCAAAGTCGCTATCAAATACAATGGAAATATCCGGAATCCATCGTTTGTCTTTTAAATGGGAAGCATCCTGCACCGCAAAAATCTTGCTTGTATCCTCGGCAAGAGGATTAAAGGCTATTTTGATGCGGTCTTTATTAAAGTCTTCATCCAGAACTTCTTTGCCGGCAATAGCGGCCATGAGGGCAGTCACACGCTGCTGTCCATCAATAAGTACTTTTTTCCCGTTGGCTCTTCCTCCCTCCTTGGTTTTCACGTCAGGATTTTTCCAAGTAATAATATAGCCCGTAGGGTAGCCGTTATATAGGGAATCAATTAAATCCCGTACCTGGCTTCGTTTCCAGACAAAGGGGCGCTGGATTTCCGGTATAACGAACTCATCAGCTTCTATCAGCCCCAAGATGGCGCTAACGGAATATTGCCTCAATGTGAATTTTTCACCAGTCATGATATTTCCCTTTTGTTGCTTTAGTGTCTATCGCACCTGAATTTAATGATGCTTTTCATGGATGTGAAGAGTTGGATTCATTAGCTCCATGAAAAAATACGCAGATTTTTCTCATGGAATATGATAAAATACTGTAGAATAGGAGGCAATCTAAATAGGGAACTATTTTTGAAATATCTTTCCTACTGTCTTCAAAAGTAAAAGCCGTTTGCTGCATTTAGCAAACGGCTTTCAGAAGTAACGATGTATTTTATTTTCCCTTAAATGGCGCCGCAGTAGTGGGCGCAGCACCACATGGCGCGGGGATGGTGGAAGAAGGATTTCCAGAGGCTCCCCTTGAGGGTGTTGGCCCTGGAACCGTCCTTGTTCAGATAGCCGAACCAGTCGCCATGCTGAACGTCCTGGAAGTGGGAGAAAGCCCAGTTGCGCACCATGTCGTGACGGATGGCATAGCGTTCTTCCCCTGTGAGCTTGTAGGCGAGCGTCATGGCGATGAGCGCTTCATCATGCGGCCACCAGAACTTCATGTTGTGCCAGTATTCCTGAACGGGCTTGTTGTACACGTCCGTGTAGTACAGCATGCCGCCGTTTTCCTTGTCCCAGCCGCGGGCAAATGCCCAGTCGATCATGTCGCAGCCCACCTTGATGAGTTCGGGGTCATTGCCGCGATGGCGGGCTTCTTCCAGCACGAACCACCCACCCTCCGTAGTGTGGCCGGGGTTCAGGGTGCGTTCGTCGAAGTGGTCGATGATGGAGCCGTCCGTTCCCACCACTTCCATGACTGCCTGGATGTCAGGTTTCATGAACAGGGTGCGGAGGTCGTTGATGCAGCGGTCTGTCCAGCCGGTATAGAAGCCGTCGTCATCTCCCAGGTACTTGCGCATTTCCTGAGCTGTGTTCAGGGTAATCATGCGGGTGCCCAGACCGGTCGTAGGACGTTCCCCGGTGAATTTGGGAACCATTTTGCCGGGAGTGAAGCAGTTGTCCGTGAAGATGTCGAACCAGTGGCGGGCTTCACGGGCGGAATCCCGGCTGCCGGTCGCCCTGGCGTGCGCTGCAAAGGCGATGGCGGCGAAAGATTCGCTGTAGGCGTAGCGGCGTTTACGGATGGGGGTGCCGTCGGCAGCCACATGAAAGAACATGCGGCCGTCCGCCGGGTCAACGCATTTGGTTTTCAGGAATTCCAAGGCGCTTTCCGCCCATTTGAGCCAGTCCGTATTCTTTTCGATGCTGTTGTACATCGTCAGCAGCATCCATGCCATGCGGCCCTGGGCCCAGACGGATTTGTCGGAGTCCACCAGCGTGCCGTCTGCGTCAAAGCAGTGGTAAAGACCACCGTTTTTTTCGTCGTAGGCGCGGGGGAACCAGAACGGCAGAACGTCTTCCAGAAGCTGGCGGCGGTAGAACTTGCCCAAAGAGGGCATATCAAGAGTTGCAGCCATGTCAGTCAGGTTCCCGGGGTTCAGTTTAAAGCCCACTGGAAGAAGCCGATGCCTTCCAGTTCGGAACGGAGTTCCTTCAGCTGATCTGCGGTCGGGTTGCCCTGCGGAAGTCGGGCGGGGCCAAGATCGACTCCCAGCCAGCCCATCAGAGCCTTGGCGCAGCCCATATAGCCCTTGGAGGCCAGGATATTGATCATCTGAACGGATTTCCACTGGCAGTCGCGCGCCGTTTCCACATCGCCTTCCGCAAAGGCTTTCATGAGTTTCTGGTACAGGGCCGGAGCAAAGTTGAAGGAGCTCCCCACAGCGCCCTTGGCCCCCACGGAAAGGGCGCCCGTAAACCATTCGTCCACACCCCAGGGAATATCCACGGTCTCGTCGTAATTCAGCGTGGTCTGGTACAGGGCCAGATCCGGATTGGTGAATTTGATGCCTGCGAAATTCGGAATCTGTTCCTTGGCCAGCCTGATGAAATCCACCGGATTGAAGCGTACGCCCGTCAGCACGGGGATATCGTAGTAATAATAGGGCAGGTCGGGAGCGCCGGAGGCGGCGAAGGCGCAGCATTCCACCAGGCGCTGAACAGTGCCGGGCTTGTAGTAGGACGGGGCCAGGGAACTGGTGGCCACGAATCCGCATTCCTGGGCAAAAGAGGCCAGTTCCCGGGCGTCCCAGACGCTGTTGGAACCGGTATGGGCGATAACTTCCACGCCATGCTTGGCGGAGGCTTCCTTCCAGGCGGAATAGATTTCCTTGCGTTCTTCAAGCTGCATGGAGGAGGATTCCCCGGTGCTGCCGGTAATGAAAGCAAGCTTGATGCCCTGGGAGGCAAGCAGCTTGGCCTGGGCGTCAACGCTGGAAGGGTTCAGGGAACCGTCCGCCTTGAACGGAGTGTGTACGGCGGCCACCAGGCCGTGGAGTTTCAATGACGTGTCCATATTATGTAGTGATATGAAAATAATTCGGGGTGATGATTGCAAATCATCTTGGGAAAGACAATCCCTGAATCTTTCTGAATAAAAAAAGACCACATAAAAAAATGCGCGTTTCTGCGGCGGGGATGAGCGCTGATGCAGAGAATGATTCAAAACGCTGACGGACAGTCTATTGGTTCATGACGTGATGCATGGTTTCTGCCGGTGATTTGGCATGTTCCGGCAAGCAATTCTCTTCATAGCACCAGATTTCCGCACCATCCGGCTTCCGGGGAGAACTCATCGGCATTTTGTGATGCCGTGAAGATAGAACATTGCACGGCACGGGAAGCCGTTTTTTAGAAGTGCGGCGCTCTTGATGGGGACGGCAGGATGGCTCCGCCGCAGAACGCCTTTCCTTAATTCCTTAATCCTTCCCATGCAGGGAGGGCACGGGAGCCCTGGCCGGGAGGGTGTACAGTTTTTCAATGTCGTCCAGGTAGCGGGAAACAGGAGTATTGGCCGGCTGTTCCTGTTCCCGGAGGATTTTCACGGCTGCCGCGTAGGAAGCGAATGTCTTGCCGGTTCCGGACCGCGTGTTGATTTCATACCAGTCCATATAGTCCCGGACGCGGCGGGCGGTTTTCATGGAAAGGTTTCTTATTTCCCGAAGCTGGCTGATTTTGGGGACGGCTTCCCGGCTGTTGACTTTCCCTGTTTGCATCAGGGCCACCAGCTTGGCATATTCTACAATGACGGGCCGGTATGAAGGAAAGGAACGCCTGCTGAGGTTGAGCAGGCTGCCAGCCACGTTGGAAAGCTGCCTGTTCAGATCCGGCAGGGAACGGGCCTGTTCCAGGTCATCCAGGGGAAATGTGACGGTGGTGCGGGTATCCGGATCATACTTGACCAGGGTAAGGGCTTCCTGGAGATGACGTTCCGTTTCCGTAATCGTGAGAGTTTCCGTCAGGGGAGGCGTCGCCATGCGGGAAAGCTGAAGCGTCCACCATTTGTGGAGGGAAGTGGGGGTCAGGCTGAGCTGCGGAAAATGGCGTTTGATGAGGTTCCTGGGATCGTCATTGCCCAGAATAGCCTGGTCCAGAAGCTGTTTCATTCCTTCCGGACCGTTTTCCTGGTTCAGCAGGCAAAGCACCAGGGCTCCACAGGAAGTTTGATAGGCCGCGTAAGAGGTCGCATCCAGTTCCTTTTCCGGTTCCCGGCAATTCAGGATTTCTTCCGGAGTCATAATTCCGGACTGCTGGAACAGGGTGGAATACATGGCGCGGTCAGCTTCATTATTGTGCCACAGAACAGCCTGTTCCAACCCGGCAATCAGCCAGGGGGGCAGCGTGACGTTGTCCGGCAGGCCTTCCGGGTCCACCGTGCGCAGCATCATTTCATAAAGCAGGGTGGAGACGATGGCGCGGCGCAGGCTGTCCTGGTTGATGCCGTGGCCCAGATGAATGAAAATGCTATAGGAGAGGGTATTGCCTACAATGACGGTTTGCATGCGGACAGGGTTGGCCGGAACGGGGCTTCCCGGCTCTCCTACCAGGCGGATGTTGATGCCGTTTTTCCATTCGTCAGGCTGCTTGAGGACTTTTAGCAGCGCGGTGCGTATGGCATCCGCCCGGGTGGCGATGGCCCCGGCCAGCAGGGAGTCCATCCCGGTGACGTGGAATTGCTTGGAGGTGGAAACGCTGGTGAACGGCTGCCTTTTGGCGGGCTGTTCCTCCGCTCCGGCGGCGGTCCTTGCCGAAGGTGAAGGGGGAACGACGGGGTTTACATTGGAACTGCCCTGCAATACTGGACGGTCCGAGGCGTCATCAATAAAATCCGCATCCTGGGCGGATGCTGATTCTTCTTCCGTCTGCCGCACTTCCGCGGAAGAATCATTGCCAGGCTCCTTTCGTTCCTGTCCCCGGCCGGCAGGGAGCAGAAGAAGAGCCGTCAACAGAAAGACGCATGTTCCCCTGAATTTCATCAACGGAAAAAGTTAGTCGAATTGTTCCGCCAGACAGCTGAAATCCTCTTCCGCGCGGCCTTCCCGGCACAGCCTCCCCATGATGGAGGAAACCAGGGCGGCAACAGGCGGGTGGATTCCTTTTTCTGCGGCAAGTTCCTGAGCGTAAATACTGTCTTTCCTCATGTTGTCCAGGGAGAAATGGGTGGAAAAGTCACGCTTTGCCATCAGGGGCAGTTTAAATGCAGCCAGAGGGGAGGCGATGACGTTCCGGGAAATGGCCTGGCCCAGCATTTCCGGGGAAATGCCGTACGCCTGGGAGATGGCCAGGGCTTCGCCCAAACTCTGCACCATGGTGGCGGAGACCATGTTGGTGACCAGTTTGACGACGGTGCCGGCTCCGATGCCGCCCAGGTGCAGGATGTCCCGGGAACTGTGCTCCAGCACGGGGCGTATGCGGTCCAGTGTGGTGGAATCCGTGCCAACGTAGTAAACCAGTTCCCCTTTTTCCGCGGGCAAACGGGAGCCGGTGAACGGGCAATCCACATACGTGCAGCCGATGGCGGAACTCATCAGGGAGAGTTTGCCGACGGTCGCCAGGTCAATGGTTGAATGGTTCAGAATGATATGCTCCGGTGTCAGAACCCCTCTCATTTGTTCAAACACTTCCAGACAGGCATTCCTGTCTTTCAGGTAGAGCTGGATAACTTTGGAAGCGCGTGCCGCATCCGCCGGGGTAAGAACCGCTTCCGGAAAATCTTCCCGCGGAGTTCTGTTCCAGACGGTGACCTTGTCGCCCATTCCGGCCATATGGCGTGCAATCCGTGAGCCAATGAGGCCCAGTCCTAAAATGGAAACGTGATACATGGCTTTATTTACTGGAAAAGGGAAGAATTCCATCAGGAACCGATTCGGAAACGGCTTTTCCTGCGCGGAGGTTCCTGCTTTTCCGGCTTGAGCGTTTCCGTTGCGGCAGTTGCGGCTTCTGCCGGAGGTTGTGCGGATGCCGCCGCAGGGGCAGTTTCCCTCATTTGGGCTGCCAGAGAGACGGGTTCGGTTTCCGGATGGTGGCTGACGACGACCTGTTTGGGACCGGCGGACGGCTTTTCCTGCGCATTTGGGTCCTCCGCCACATGAGCAGGCACTTCATTGGCATCGTGGGGAATGGCAGACGGATCGCTTATTGCCGCAGCCAGCTGGGGGCCGTCCTCTTTTGCGGCGGATGCGGGATTCTGGTCCGCAGCCTGTTTTTTGCGGGGAAGGGTGGTGGTTCCGGTAATGGCAAGCTCCAGGTCGGAATCCGGCAAGCCTCCGCAGCGGATGGCTGCATCATAGCTTTTGCGTGCCTGCGTCGTGCGGCCCAGCCGGGAATAGGTCCAGGCCAGGTTGAAGTGCGCGTCCGGTGATTCCGGCTGGATTTTCAGGGCGTTTTCAAAGTGGGCCACCGCTTTTTCATAGTTCCCGGCGCTGGTTTCCAGGTTGCCCAGGTAAAGCAGGGCGGGAGCGTTGGCCGGATCCAGCCTGACCGTTTCCGTCAGGGAGGCGATGGCGTGGTGGTCTTCCCCGACGCGGTATTGGGCCACCCCCATCATGAACCATGCGGGGGAGGAGGAGGCGTCCAGTTCCGTGGCTTTTTTCAGAAATTTAATGGCTTCCTCCGCCTTGTTGCGCTGAAGCAGAATGGTTCCCAGATTGACCAGGGCCGGAACGTGGGCCGGCTGGAAGTCCAGCAAAGTCCGGTACAGTTGTTCCGCGGCGGCATAGCGTTTTTTGGCGAAGGCTTCTGCGGCGCCTTGCCCCAGGGCTTCCGCCTCCAGCTTCCGGCGTACCGTGGCTTCCATGCTCCGGTTCAGCGCTTTTTCCTGGTCCGGAGTAATGGTTCCGGCGGAGATGGCGGCCAGGCGGGCCTGTTCGGCGGAACGGCTTTTCAGTTCTTCCATCTGCCGGGTGAGTTCCTCCACCTGAATGTTTTTCTGTTCCAGGGCCTTCTGGGCCCGCGCCAGGGCTTCCGCCTGTTTCTTGTCGTTTCTGGCGGATTTGTCCGCTTTGGTCTTCATCTGGCTGCGCGCCAGTTCTAAATCCCGGGCAAGCTGGGCGGCCTTGCCGCGTTCCGCAGAGAGGGCCTGCGCCAGCTTGTTGATTTTTTCCTTCTGCTGATCCGTCAGGGGAACATTGATATTGTTATCCCTGGCAATGGCGTTGACAATTTGTTTTTCCGCAGGAGTGAGCTTGATGGCTTCTTCATTGTCCATCAGGGAGGCTATTTCCGCCGTGTCCGGATTTTCCTGATGCAGCCGCTTATAAGTGCTGATGAGCAGGGAGCGGCTCTGGTCCTGCACGGAAAGTATGCGGAGCTGCTTGGCGATGGTGGAGCGTAGCAGCTGGTTTTCTTCCAGAAGAAGCGGGCTTTTTTCCGGATTGGCCTCCAGCTTGGACAGTTCCACATCCGCATTGATGAGCTTGGTATTCAACTCTGTGATGCGTTTGCGGTAGCCGATGTTTTCATCCCGGATGGCAATCAGTTTCTGTTTCAGGTCTGCGGATTCCTCACGCGCCTCTTCCAACGCTTTCAAGTTGGCTTTCCGCTGTTCTTCGGAATCGGATTTGGCCGTTTCCAGAGCGGCGATTTTGTCCTGGGCATCCTTGAGCTGGGCCGCCAGCGTCAGGTTGCGGTCCAACAGGTTTTTTGTTTTGTCCGGGCTGTTGAGCTCCACCAGGGCCGCCAATTGGTCCCGGTCTTTCTGAAGGGCGTTTTTCTCATCCGTCACTTTGTCCAGCTTGTCCTGGTACTCCCTGAGCTGCAGCTGAAGATCGGCGATCTGCGCCAGATAACGGGCTTTGTCCTGGCTGAGGGAGGTGACATTTTGTTCCAGTTCCTCCACTCTCCTGGTGAGAGTCTGGATAAGCTTGTTGCTGGTCTTTCTTTCATCCTCCATCTGCTTTTTGACCTTGAGCAATTCATCCCGGTAAACGGATTCTCCGGCGGATGCCACGGCCAGTTTTGCCAGAATCTCCTCCTGCTCCCGGCGGGTGCGCTTGAGAGCCTGGATCAGAGCATTGTTCTCCATGGTGGTTTTATCCAGCAGTCTGCGGATGCGTTCGTAATTGCTCTCCACCACTTCCGGAGCCGCCCCGGGAGAAACGGAAGGGGACGGGATGGTATTGATCAGGGATTCTCCGGGACGGGTAGGGAATTCCACGCCCTTGTAGCCGGGAGGGAGGGCTATGTTGGGTTTTGGCCTGGGGCGCTTCGGCACGGAGGCCGGGCGTTCCAGCTCCAGGCCGGATGAAGAAGATGCGGCGGCCTGCTGCTGAGCCAGCTTCTGCCACTGGTCCAGATTTTCCCTGTTGAGCTGGCGGCGCGTTTGCAGCAGGTTGGGGCGCCATTGGGGATAAGACTTAGCCAGGCGTCCGAACTTGTCTTCCGCCTGCTGTGTCAGGCGGATGGCTCCTATATAATCCCGTTTTTCCACCAGTCCTGCGGCTTGGGTCACCAGCCTCAACGCCTCCAGGTACATGTCCGTTGGATCCTGCTTTGTCCCGGCGGTGGCGGGCATGGGGCCGGGCATATACGACCCCTGGGCCAGAAGGGGCATGGAGCCGCAGGTCAGGGACAAAGCAAGGGTAATGCCAAGGGGGAGAGGAGTCATCATGGGGAGAAGCTTTGTTTACATACGGCACACCGTCCTGAATCGCAAGAATAAACCGTGTCTTGTGCTTGTGTTCGCGGGGGCGGGTGGTAGACTCTTGCCAATCCTTGATTTTTCCCATGAACATCTCCGTTTTAGACCGTTTTTTGAAGTATGTCTCCGTGGGCTCTCAGTCGGACACGGATTCCGCCACCGTGCCGTCCACCCCCGGCCAGACGGAGCTGGCCCGGCTGTTGGTCGGGGAATTGAAGGACATGGGAGCGCAGGCGGAACTGGATGATGATTCCGGAATTGTTTACGCCTCCATCCCTTCCAACGTGGAGGGGAATGTTCCCGTCATCGGCTGGGTGGCCCATGTGGATACGGCTCCGGGAGTCTCCGGCAGCGGAGTGAAGCCCCGCATCGTGCGCTCGTACGACGGCGGAGACATCCTGCTCAATCCGGAACAGGGAATGGTGCTTTCCCCCGCCGTTTTTCCCGAACTGGCGGATTATTTGGGCCAGGACCTGGTCGTGACGGATGGAACTACCCTGCTTGGAGCGGACGACAAGGCCGGTGTGGCGGAAATCATGGATATGGCAGCCTCCTTCCTGCTGAACCCCGAACGGCCTCACGGCGAGATACGGATCGCCTTCACCCCGGATGAGGAAATAGGACGCGGAACGGATGCCTTTGACGTGGCGCGATTTGGTGCGGATTTCGCCTATACCGTGGACGGAGGCGCCCTGGGGGAAATTGAATACGAAAATTTCAATGCGGCTTCCGCAGTAGTGACGGTGCGGGGCTCTTCCATTCATCCCGGAAGCGCCAAGGGCAGGATGTTGAATGCCTGCCTGGTTCTCATGGAATTCCAGGGAATGCTGCCCGCGTTCCAGAATCCCGCTTTTACGGAAGGGTACGAGGGCTTTTATCATCTGGATTCACTCCGGGGAGATGTGGAACGGGCGGCTGCGGAATACCTCATCAGGGATCATGACAGGGCGGCCTTTGAGCGCAAGAAGGAATTCATGCAGGAATGCGCGGCCCTGCTGAACCGTAAATACGGGGAGGGGACGGTAAAGGCGGAAATTACGGATTCCTATTACAACATGAAGGAAAAGATGCTTCCGCACATGCACCTGGTGGAACATGCCCGCAGGGCCATGGAAGCCGTGGGAGTGAGGCCGGAAATCGTCCCTGTGCGCGGAGGCACGGACGGAGCCCGCCTCTCCTTCATGGGGCTGCCGTGCCCCAACCTGTGCGCCGGAGGCCACAACTTCCATGGAAAGTATGAATACGTCCCCGTCCGTTCCCTGGAAAAAATTTCCGCCATCCTTCAGGAAATCGTTTCCGGTTATGCCCGGTACGGCCTGGAGCCGCCGCCAAGGGAATGAAGGAACATGGCGGTAAGCGGAGGTGTTGCGATTCCGTTATTCGGGAATAAAAATTTTTGCCTGTTCTTGAAATTTTTATTGGCGGGGAGGCGCAATGCCGGACCAGGGGCATGGAAGGGAGGCTTTGCCGGCCGGCGGAATTCCCCGGCGTCCCTAATCCGTGAAGCTGCGGGAAAGTGCTTGCTTTTTTCCCTTCCGTCATGATCATGGCGGCTCACCGTTTTTGATAACCCCCGCATATACACATTTTGATATGAGCGTGATTCCCAATGTCCTGGCTGAAAGGTACGCCTCCGCCGCCATGAAATCCATCTGGTCCGCAGAGGGCCGCATCATTCTGGAACGCGAATTCTGGATTGCCGTGATGAAAGCCCAGAGGGATCTGGGGCTGGATATTCCGGACGGGGTGATTGAGGCCTATGAACGGGTGAAAGATCAGGTGAACCTTCCCTCCATTGACGCACGAGAACGCGTGACACGCCACGATGTGAAGGCGCGCATAGAAGAATTTTGCGAGCTGGCCGGATGCGAGCATATCCACAAGGGCATGACCTCCCGGGACCTGACGGAAAATGTGGAACAGCTCCAGATTTGGAAGTCCATGCAAATCATCCGGGACAAGGCCGTGGCCGTGTTGAACCGCATGAGCGCCCTGGCTGAACAATGGAAGCACGTGACCATTGCCGGACGCACGCACAATGTAGCCGCGCAGACCACAACCATGGGCAAGCGTGTCGCCATGTTCGGGGAAGACATCGTGCACGGCCTGGGGGCCTGGATTTCCCTCATGGACCGTTACAGCGTGCGCGGACTGAAGGGCGCCGTTGGAACCCAGCTTGACCAGCTTTCCCTCTTCGGGCAGGATGCCGTCCGCGTGCTGGAACTGGAAGACCGCGTGTGCGCCCACCTGGGCATCCCTGCCAAGTGGATGAATGTGGGGCAGGTATATCCGCGTTCTCTGGACTTTTCCGTGGTTTCCGGGCTGGTGGAACTCACCTCCGGCTGCTCCTCCTTCGCCAAGACCCTGCGCCTGATGGCCGGCCATGAACTGGCCACGGAGGGGTTCGCCAAGGGGCAGACTGGCTCCAGCGCCATGCCGCACAAGATGAACGCCCGCTCCTGCGAGCGCGTCAACGGCTTCCACGTCATTTTGAAAGGCTTCCTGATGATGATTTCCGGGCTGGCCGGGGATCAGTGGAATGAAGGGGACGTTTCCTGCTCCGTGGTGCGCCGCGTAGTCATGCCTGATTCCTTTTACGCTGCGGACGGCCTGTTTGAAACCTTCCTGACCGTGTTGAACCAGATGGGCGTGTATGAGGCCGTGGTGGCTGCGGAATTGCGCCGCTACCTGCCTTTCCTGATGACAACCACCATCCTGATGGAGGCCGTCAAGCGCGGCATTGGCCGGGAGACCGCCCATGAGGTGATCAAGGAACATGCCGTGGCTGTCTCCAATGACCTGCGCGCCGGGAAAATCATGGAAAACAATTTGCTGGACCGCCTGGCGGAAGACGGGCGCCTGGGAATAGACCGGGCGGACCTTCAGCGCATTTTTGATTCCAATTCCTCCGCTACGGGCATGGCTGACGCCCAGGTGGAAGCATTCCGCTCCATGGTGAAGGAAGTGACGGACAGGTTTCCGGACGGGGCGGGCTACCAACCCGGGGATATCCTGTAAAAGGAACCTCGGAAAGAAGCCGGAACTCCCGGCGCACGCGTTTTTTCCAGACGCCGCCCTTTTGGACGGCGTCTGTATTTTTTATGCCGTCCGCATACGTGTTTTTTCAATTTCTTTATGTCAGGAGAGCTTGACGAATCAGAAGGATGCCAGTAAGCTTGAATTCAGTAAACGGGCGCGTACGTTGCATGCGCCTTTGCAAGCAACCCCCTGTTAAACAATTTTCAATATGGAAAACCAGCATCTCAGCCTTTTGGACCGTGTGTACACCGTTCTCAGAAAGAGAGGGGAAGAAACGGAATGGATTACTTCCGCTGATGACCACAACATTAAGACAGGCATCGCATTCGTCCCCTGTGATACGTTCACCCCGGTGAGCCTCCTGTACACCATGATTGAACGTCCGGAGACGCTGGTCATTGACGTGCTTTTTGCCGCCAAGGTTCCTGAAAACCGCCGTGTGGAAGTCAGCATTATCCTCAGCGAACTGAATGCGGACCAGACGGCCGGCGCCTTTCAGCTGGACCCCAACAGCGGGTATGTTTATTACCGCCAGTCCTTCGTTCTGGAAGGCATGGACCTCACGGAAGCCCAGTTTGCCCAGTTGATGAAGAATATTGAAACCGTGGCTGTGGAAACGGCGGAGGCCTATTCTCACATCATGGAGACGGAATATCCCAAATAACGGGACGCGTTTCCCCCGGAACTGTTGATGAGCGAGGCCCCTCAAAAAAAGGGAACGTCCTGGTCCATAGGCATCGGCCTGGGGATTGTGGCGCTTCTGATAGGCACGGCTATTGTAACGGAGCCGTCCGTCTCTTTTTCCTCTTCCGGAAACAGGGGCTGCGCGCCCGCAGGAACGGAGACACCCCTCCGGCTGCAGACGAACACTCTTTCCATTTCCGCGCCCGGCATCGTAAAGGCCTCCTACCTGACGATGCTTTCTCCCAGCGTTTCCGGAAAGGTAGACAAAGTGCATCCCCTGTTTAATGTGGGGGAAATTGTCCTGAAGGGAACCCCCCTGATGGAATTGGAAAAATTTGAATACCGCGCCCGACTGGCGAACGCTCAGGCGGAACTGGAACAGGCCCGCCTGGATGTTTCTACGGAGCAGGCGGAAGCCCTGAAAGCCATCAAAAAGACATACAGCTCCGTCTCCAAAAGCGGAAAGGAATCCGAACTGGTGCTCCGGGTTCCGCAGCGCAGAGCCGTAAACGCCAGGCTGAACGCCGCGGAGGCGTATGTGGCGGAAGCAGAACAGGCCCTCCGGGATACGGTGCTGGAAGCTCCCTATACTTGCCAGGTGGTGGAATGCTCTGTGGGAGCCGGTGCCCGCGTGGTCGCCGGGCAGCCGGTGGGGAAAGTAATTCCTCTTCAGGAGCGGATGATACGGATTCCCGTTCCGCTGGAAGAATTTTCCGCATTGCCCAGGGATGAGCAGGGCAAGGTGAATACGGCTCTGACCGCCTCTTGCGTGCTGAATAATGGAAAACGGCTGCAGTGGTTGGGCCGCGTTACGGCGGTGGATGCGGCGCTGGATTCCAAAAGCAATTCCGCCGTGTTGATTGCCTCCCTGGAGCCGAATGCCTCCCATGTTTCCGAGTGGCAAGTGGCTCCCGTCAACATGGCTCTTCAAGTAGCCATCAATGTTCAAGTTCCCGTTTCCGCGTGGATTCCCGCTTCCGCCGTCAGGGACGGCAGCTCCATCCAGGTAAAAACGCCGTCAGGAATGCAGGAACGCAAGGTGCAGGTAGTGGCGTTAAAAGACGGCAGAGCCCTGGTGACCGTTCCGGAATTCCAGGCAGGGGACGCTCTGATTCTTTAATTCATTTTTTCAAAGGGATATCCTTTCCCACCCATTTTTCTGCCGCGGGGGGAATCATTCTTTTCAAAAATTTCCCGCTGGAGGGATAACTCGTCCACAAACTGGAACCCGATACGGCCGGAAGGGAAAATACGGCATCGGGAAGGCGCGGGAATTCTGGAATGCGGAACGCGTGGGAGTCTTTTGAAAAAATATTTTTTAATGGGCTTCCAGCCAGTTGCCTCCCGTCCTGGCTTCCACCAGAATGGGAACGCCGTTGGGCAGGGGCAGCGCGCTGACCATGGCTTCCTCTATCTTGGGAATGAGAGCCAACTCATCCCTGTGCAGGTCCACCAGCAATTCATCATGAATTTGGAGGATAAGCCGGGATCTGGTGCCTTTCAGCAATTTGTCCACATGGATCATGGCTATTTTAATCATATCCGCCGCCGTGCCCTGGATGGGGGTGTTGATGGCAGTACGTTCCGCGGCGGACTTAATGGTCTTGTTGGCGGAATTGATTTCCGGAATCATCCTCCGTCGCCCCAATAGCGTTTCCGCGTAACCGGCTTGTTCCGCTTTGTGAACCAGGTCTTCCATGAAGGATTTAACTATGGGGAACTGGGTAAAATAGTTTTCAATCAAAGTGGCGGCTTCTCCGCGGGGGCAGCCCAGCCTCTGGGAGAGACCGAAGGCGGAAATGCCGTAAATAATGCCGAAATTCACCGTTTTGGCCGCACGGCGCATAACGGTGTCCACCTGGTCGCGGGGAATGCCGTACACACGGGCGGCCGTTTCCGTATGGATGTCCCGTCCTTCCCTGAATGCTCCGCACATGGCGGGGTCTCCTGAAAGAGCCGCCATGATGCGCAGTTCAATCTGGGAATAATCCGCAGACAGCATGGTGTATTCCTCTGAGGCGGGGACAAAGGCGGTGCGGATCAGGCGCCCCTGTTCCGTCCTTACCGGAATATTCTGAAGATTGGGATCCTGGGAGGCAAGCCTCCCGGTTGCGGTCAGCATCTGGTGGAATTGGGTATGGATGCGTCCATCCCGCGGGCAGATATACCTGGGCAGTGCATCCAGATATGTGCTCTTCAGCTTCATATTCTCCCGGTAAGCCAGGATATCCGCTACAATGGGATGCTGGGGGGCCAGAGCGGAAAGGGTGTCTTCATCCGTCACGAACTGGCCCGTCTTCGTCTTCTTGGGCTTCTTCACCAGCTCCAGTTCTCCGAACAGGAAATCTCCGAGCTGCTTGGGGGAATTCAGATTCAGGGGATGGCCTGCGGCTTCTTCAATTCTTTCCCGTAGGCCGTCAATGATGGCTCCTACCTTGACGGAAGCCTTCTCCAGGGATTCCGGAAGCACGCGGATGCCGGAAAACTCCATGTCCGCCAGCACGGGAAGCAGGGGCAGTTCCACGGTACGGAACAGTTTTTCCATGCCGCTTTCCTTGACCTGCCTTTTCAGGACGGCGGAAAGCTGGAGGGTGATATCCGCATCCTCCGCCGAATATTTGCCCATTACTTCCACGGGAACGCCGCTGGTGTCCAGTTCCCGTTTTTTTGCTCCCGGAGCGGCAATGTCCTTCAGTTTAATCGTGGAATATTGCAGCAAATTTTCCGCCAGAACGTCCATTCCGTGCTTCATGCCTGGAGCGATCAGGGCATGAGCCAGCAATGTATCGAAAAAGGGGCCTTTGACATGGATGCCGTTGGCTCGCAAAACCTCCAGGTCAAATTTTAGATGATGCCCTATCTTCTCTGCGGGGCCTTCCAGGAGCGGCCTGACTGCTTCCAGATCCGCCGGACCGGAGACAGGCATGTACCATGCCTTGTGCGGTTCAGCGCAAAAGGAGACGCCCAGCAGGTTGTCCATGAGGGGATTCAGGCCCGTCGTTTCCGTGTCGAAGCACCAGGAATCATACTTTTCCAGCTCGGCTGCCATGGCGGAACGGGCTTCCGGCGTATCTGCAATAATATATTCGTGCCTGAAATCATCTACCGTTTTCAAATGGCGTTCCTCAAATAAATCCATTTGTCCCGAACCGTTCTGCCGTACTCCCGACACAGGGGCGGAGGGTTTCGCCGACGAAGGCTGTTCCGTCCGGGGGGCGGGAGCAAACAAATCGTCTGCCGGGAGGGGGGCTTTTCTGGGCTCCGGCGCTTTTTTCCCGAACAGCTTGGCCTGCATGGACCGGAATTCCAACTCCTGGAGAAGGGCCTGCAGTTCTTCCGGACTGGGTTCTCTTTTAACCAATTCAGGCAGGGTCACCGTCAGGGGAACGTTCCGGTCAATGGTGGCCAGTTGCTTGGAAAGGGTTGCCATGTCCCCGTTTTCCTCCACAATCTGTTTGCGCTTCCCTTTCAGTTTATCCGTATTAGACAGCAGGTTTTCCACGGAGCCGAACTCTCCGATCAGCAGCTTGGCCGTCTTTTCCCCCACGCCGGGAAGCCCCGGAATATTGTCGGAGCTGTCGCCCATCAGGGCCAGAATATCAACTACCTGGTCCGCACGTTCAATGCCCCATTGCTCCTTGAGCTTTGCCAGGTCAATCACTTCGTGGTCATTGCCCCTTTTGCCGGGTTTCCACAGAAAGCAGGTGGAGGAAATAAGCTGGCCCAGGTCCTTGTCCTGGGAAACCATGTAGGTCTGGAATCCCTCCGTACCGTCCGCGATGCGTGCCAGCGTGCCTATCGTATCGTCCGCCTCATAGCCCTCATAGCGCAGAATGGGAATATTCATGGCCTCCAGCAATCTGAAAATCAGGGGCATTTGGTCGCTCAACTCTTCCGGCATGGATTCCCGGTTGGCTTTATAGGCAGGGTAAAGCTTATGGCGCGCCGTGGGAGCGGAAGTGTCGAAACAGGCCGCGATGTGCGTGGGGCGTTCGTGCTCCAGAATGCCCAGCAGCGTATTGGCGAAGCCGTACACGGCGGAAGTATTGACTCCCTTGGAATTGCGGATAGGATTGGAGAAAAAGGCGAAGTGGGCTCTGTAAGCCAGGGCCATTCCATCCAGAATAAAAAGGCGCTTGGAAGGGGAATCAGTCATTTCTGCCTTACTTTACCATGCGGTCCGGCGGGAAGCCACCGTTAAATGCGCCTCCGCATTCTCTGCCGACCGGGGCGGAGAAACAATCTTGAGAGCGCTTTTTTGATGCCTCCTGACTATGAAGACCAGTCCTGCTTCTTGTAAAATTTGCTGGAGCCCGGCCGGGAATGTTTTGTCTCCGTTCATTCTCCTTTAAGGATTGATTTTCTTACAGGAAACATTATCATGCCCCGTTTCCATGACTTACACCATCACTCCTTTGATTGCAGAGGATGCCATCTGCGCGCGCGTCAGGGAACTGGCCGCATCCATTGACAGGGCCATGGCAGGAAAACCCTATATTTTATTGCTGCTGCTGAACGGTGCTCTTCCTTTCGCTGCGATGTTGGAGAAGCATTTGAAATCCCGGCCTGCGGTGAAAGCCGTCAAGATTTCCAGTTATGCCGGAATGAGAAATTCCGGTTCCGTGGCGTGGGAGGGGGATTGCGGGGATTTCCAGCCCGATGTGCCTGTTCTGGTGGTGGATGACGTTCTGGATACGGGCGCTACGCTGGATGAAGTTTGCCGGGAATTGAAAAGAAGAGGGGTGAAGGAAGTCCTCACTGCTGTAGCCGTGGACAAGCACTGTTGCCGGAAAGTGCCTTTTGAGGCTGATTACGTGGCTTTTACGCAGGGAAACGATTTCCTGGTGGGGTTTGGAATGGACCTGGATGGGAATTACCGGGAACTCCCGTACATTGGGAAAGTGGTCATGGCTGACACAGTTGAGAATTCAGATTGAACAACCTGTTGAAAAAAAGTGTCCAAAACAATTGGAGCGGCAGAATTATCCGCCGTCCTGCTTAACAAGGGAAACCGGAAAGGAGAACCAAGACATGAAAATCAACAGGGCAAGACAACAGGAAAGCGTGGCCGTTTTCGGCCGCGAAACATCTCTTATACGGGATGTTCTGGACAATCTGGAACTGGAACATGCGCTGACGTGGCTGTTGGAGGCCATCAGCCAACACCAGTCCGGAAAAATGGGCGGGGAACCGTGGCACCTGTACCAGACCACGCTGTTCGCCATGTATGTGGACTATGACAACGGCAAAGTGCGCCTGTCCGCCGCGCTGGCATGCCACGATGCAGATCTGGAAATGTCCTTGAAGGATTTTGTGGAGATATTGAGCCGTGAAGCCATCAAGGAAGCGGCCCCTCTTCATTATACCCCTGGGAGTTCCGGCAAATGCATCCACCGCTACCGCAATCCGTATTTTAAACGCAGGCGGCGGGACCGGGAACCGGACATTGGTTTTTACTCCTGAGACGGATTTCGCCGCGAAGTGGCATCCTATCCTTTCCAAAAGGCCGGATTCTCTATGGACTCCGGCCTTTTTTCACTTTTTCGGGAGGGCTTTCCATAAATGGACACGGGGAACCGGACAAGGTAAAAAATGCGGTTTTTACTCTGCTTTTGAAATGAATATTGACCCCGTTTCTTCCCGTTCATGAACGGGAACGGCGGAAAACATGCGGCGGATGATATTTCCCGGAAATGGCGGGTACTTGGGCGGCCTCAAATTGACAATCGCTTGTGAAATATTAGAATGATCGGCAGCGCTTCCGGCTCAGGGGCCCAGCACGGTCAACCGAAATGAAAAGCAGCAGAATCAGAATTGCAACGAGGCGGGATGCGGCCAAGCTGCTGGAAATTTACGCTCCGTATGTGGAAAAGACAGCTGTCACGTTTGAATATGAAGTGCCTGCAGTGACGGAGTTTGAAAAAAGAATAGATCACGTACTGGGAAAATACCCCTATTTGGTTGCGGAAAGGGCAGGGGATATTTCCGGTTATGCCTATGCAGGAGTGTTCAAGGACCGCGCAGCGTATCGCTGGGCTGTGGAAACGACGGTATACGTGCGGGAAGACATGAAAAAAATGGGAACGGGAAGGGAACTGTATGCAGCTCTGGAAAAGATTCTCTCCATGCAGAATATTTTGAATTTAAACGCGTGCATTGCTTATCCCCGTGAAGCTGAGGACCCCTATCTTACACGGGACAGCGTCCAGTTCCATAAACGTTTGGGGTATCAATTTGCAGGGAAATTTCATCGGTGCGGATACAAATTCGGCCGTTGGTACCATATGATCTGGATGGAGAAGTTTCTTGGAGGCCATACGGAAAATCCGCCCGCAGTGAAATCTTTTGGCGAGGTAAGGAGCCTTGTCGCGGAGAAACTCGGAATTTGGTGAAAGGCGGCTCCTGGGCGCATTCGGAAACAGAAAATATTTCCGAATCAATAACATGCCGATGTTCCGGCATGCGGCCACAAGAGGGTTTTTTTGTCGCAAAGTTAGTTTAAACTAATTTTTAATTGACATCGTTTGGCCGGATTATTATTTTCCGCTCCGGCGGGAAAAAATGGCGGATACGCCATGAAATCCTGCCGGATTGGAGGATGCCTCCCTGAGGAGGATACGGATGTTTTCATTATCAATAAAAAACCATGAACGCATACAAACGCATGTTGCTGGCCGGCTTTTGCGCCGGAAGTACAATCCTGGCTTTTGGTAGCCAGGCTCAGGCGGCCAAGGCCGCTTCCCCCAAGGTGGACAAAACGAGCGCGGCGATTGCCGCCTACGCGGATGAGCTTGTCATTCCCACCTACAAGACGATGAGTGATAACGCTCTCAAATTCGCCAAGACCGCTAAAGAGCTGAAGGCTGCTCCTACCGATGCCAAGGTTGCTGAAGCAGGGAAGCTTCTTCTTGAAACGCGCGTGCCGTGGGAACTTTCGGAATCCTTCCTCTTTGGTCCGGCTGCTTTCGCCAATCTTGACCCGAAGCTGGACTCCTGGCCCCTGGATACCACGAACCTTGACGCCGTCGCCAAAAACGCGGACCAGCAGAGCGTAACGATTGACGCCGCCTACGTCCGCAATTCCCTCGGCGCGGAAACGCGCGGTTTCCATGCTGCCGAATACCTGCTGTTCCGAGATGGGCAACCCCGCAAGGCCGCCGATCTGACGCCCGGACAGCTTTCCTACCTTGCCGCTGTGGCCGAGGTGATTGCTGAGGATGCCATCACGCTTGAAGCCTGGTGGGCGGGTTCTGACAAGATCAGCGAAGAGAAGGCCAAGATTCTTGAAGAAGCTGAAATAGAACCCGGCAAGTCCTATGCGGGGGAATTCAAAAAAGCTGGCCAGGCAGGCAGCCGCTACGAGTCAAACTCTGAAGTGCTTGATGAAATCATCGGCGGCAGCAAGGACATTATTGACGAAATAGCCGATTCAAAGGTGGGCAAGCCCTACGAAACGGCTGACGCCGCCGACTGTGAATCCCTTTACAGCTACACTTCTCTGGTGGACTCCCGCCACAACGTACAGAGCGTAGAAAAATCCTACAATGTGATTTCCCCTCTCGTAGCCGCCAAGTCCGCGAAGGTTGACCAGGCTGTGAAAGATTCTATCGCCAAGGTATTCAAGAGCCTCGACGCCATACAGGGCCCCCTGGTGAAAAACCTCGACAAAAAGGAGCAGCTCAAGGCAATCATCGACAGTTGCAAGGAACTTTCCGAAAACCTCGACAAGGTTCAGGAACTTCTTGTGAAGTAATTTAACCCGCGTTGCCCAGGGTCGGCAAGACCCTGGGCTGCAATATCCATATTGTCGGCCGGCTGACGGAGACGTGTACCACGGGCCGTATTTCTGGAAAGCCTGCCAATCATCAATGCACATGGAGTATCGACAATTTGCAAAACCTGCGGCTGTCCTGGTGCTCGGAGCGGGAGCGGCCGCCTGGGCAATAGTGAATTCCGGAGGTTCTGGGGATGCGGCTCCTGAACAATCTTTTATCCCGGACACGGCAAGGAATGCCGGCGTTTTGGGACATCCCCGCATTTCCGGACGCGCACTGATTAATCCGGCCCAGGGGAGTGCATCAAAATTTGACAATATCAAAGCCGAATACATGACAGCTTCATGCGTGAGCTGCCATGTAAACCGCGGCCGTGATTTCACGCCCCCCGCGCTCAGGACGAAAGAAGGCGAGCCCGGGCCGGCTTACTATCTGGGCGGTGAAAAGGGAACGGTGTTTAATGCCACCAGTAAAGCGTTTGAGCAGGAATCGCCGGCAATTACTGAAGCCGGCCTGACGAATCGTTTCAAGGCGGGCGAAATTATTTTTGAAGGGAACTTCGTACCCGTGAAGCGCAATCGCTTCGGCGGTCTCGGTCCCACTTACATTAAATCATCCTGTCTGGCCTGCCACCCCGGTTATGGCCGCGGACAGCGCACCGGCAATTTTGACAGGCAGTACGGCAACGGTTATCTGGCCTTTGTACATAATCCCGATGGCACCCCGGTTAAGGGGTACACGGGCATGCTGCAGACGAAAGCGGTTCCTCCTTTTGTGCCTTATGCCAAGGGAGTGAAAATAGAATGGCATGATTTTGTTGACCAGTACGGAAACAAATACCCGGACGGAACGCCCTACAATGCGGGCAAGCCGACGGAGGGCACGTTGACTTATCCCACGGCAGATGTGATTGAGCCGTTGCTTCCGCTTCCGGCCGATTACCGCGTGTCAATCGAATCAACAATCGGCATTTACGGAACGGGGCTGCTTGATGCCATCCGTGACGAGGATATTATTGCCGAATACAGGCGCCAGCAGAGCATGACAGGCCCGGTGAAGGGGATTCCTGGCAAATGGATTGACGAGCCCGACGGTACCCGGCGCCTCGGAAAGTTCACGTGGGACTGCTCGCGCGCCACACTGGAAAACGGTCCTGGCGCCAATGCGCTTTGGAACGTGACGAATGTAACGCGCAAAAACCGTCCGAACATTTACATGACGCCCGAATGGCTCGAAAAACAGAAGGAACTTGGCATTGATGTAAGCGGTCTTGAAGGCCCGCAGGAAGAGGAACTCTCAATGCAGCAGTATGAAGATTTCATGGTCTGGCATCGCGGGCTGGCCGTGCCTGCCGCCCGCAACCTGGACAAGCCTGACGTGCGCCGCGGACAGGAACTCTTCAATAAACTGGGGTGTGCCGGTTGCCACAAGCCTGAATGGACAACGGGGGAATATAAGCCGCTTCCCGGTTATGCAAACCAGACCATCCGCCCCTATACGGATATGCTGCGTCACGATATGGGGGAAATCAATCGCGGACGTTCTCGTTTCTGGCGTACGCCGCCCCTCTGGGGAAGGGGGCTGATGCACAAAACCGCCAATCATACAGATATGTTCCATGACCTGCGTGCACGCGACTTTGAAGAGGCTATCCTGTGGCATTTCGGTGAAAGCGAATTCTCCCGTGAAATGTTCCGCCATCTCTCCGTCGAAGAGCGCGGCCAACTGATTCAATTCCTGAAAGCACTTTAAAAAAATAATATACTCATGACCTGCAACTTGGAAAAAAACAAAGGTGTTTCCGTCAAGTCGCTCCCGCTGGGCGGCGAAGGCGCATCTCTGCAATTCATTACGCTTGCCGGAAGCGAACCTGGGCAGTTGGCCGAGCATGCCGAATTACTCCAAAAAGCTGAAAAAAGCGGCCTTCGGTGGATTGGCCCGGAAGTGTACGGCAGCGCAGATCTGGATCTCTCCCCGGTGCCCGGGGCGGGGATGACTGCCTTTTTGGGTACGAAAACGGGCGCATCCTTCTATCGAGGCATGCAAATTTGCGCGGTGGAGGGGATAAATGCCCGGGCGATTGAGTTTAATGGCCGCACCGCCGGGGTTTTTTATGAGGATGAATATGCCGAGTATGCCGTTTTGGGCGGTTTGTCGCCCCGCGACCGGACAGCCGGACGGACTGAGCAGACATTGGATGTATTCCGGCAGATGGAAGAAGCGCTGAACCGGGCCGGCATGGATTTTTCCCACGTGGTCCGCACATGGTTTTACAACAACCGCCTGCTGGACTGGTATGAAGAGTTCAACCGCGCCCGCGACACATTTTTTGAAAGCCGCGGCGTGTTTGATCGTCTGGTTCCGGCCAGTACGGGGATTGGTTCCGGCAATCGGGAACATGCGGCCTTGTCGGCCCGCGTATTTGCCATTCGGCCTAAGGGCGACCGTGTGACGGTAAAAGATATCCCTTCGCCTCTGCAATGTTCGGCTCAGGATTACCGCAGCTCATTCAGCCGTGCGGTAGAAGTGGACCACCCTCTCTTCCGGCAAGTCATCGTCTCCGGCACGGCCAGCATTGCCCCTGGCGGCGAATCCGTACATCTCGGCGATATCGACAAACAAACAGAGCTCTCGCTGGACGTGATTGAAGCCATCCTGAAATCACGCGGCATGGGCTGGAAGGATGTCGTCCGCTCCGTAGCCTATTTCAAAGACAAGGATTATGCCCCTCACTACGAAAAAATAGCTCTGCGCCGCGGCCTCGCCATCATGCCCTGCATCGGCATACAGGCCGATGTGTGCCGGGACAATCTGTTGTTTGAAATGGAACTTGATGCAGCCGTGTTGAAAGCCTGAGAAAATGGCATTCAGAATCATTCAGTGGAGCTTTCTGCTTGGCCTTGCCTTTTATTCGCTCTTTATTGGGGCAGCTCAAGTGTCCTTGTCCGACCTGTGGCAGATGGATGGCGAGCAGCTGCAGTTCTGGTGGGAGATCATGTTGCAAAGCCGCATTCCGCGCCTCTGCAGCATTCTCGTGGTAGGCAGCAGCATGGCCATCAGCGGCTTGATCATGCAGCGCATCACCAATAACCGCTTCGTGTCGCCGACCACGGCAGGCACGATGGAGTGGTGCCGCTTTGGGGTAATGGTCGCCATCCTTTATCTGCCCGGAGCCTCTCCCATTTGGCGCGTGGGGGCCGCCTTCGTGATTTCTCTGATAGGCACCTCATGCTTTCTGGCGGTGATTGCGCGCGTGCGGCACCAGAATGTCATTCTGGTGCCCCTGATAGGAATCATGCTGGGCGGCGTGGTGAATGCCGGAGCCGTTTTTTATGCCTACCAGTTTGATATTGTACAGAATATGGCGTCATGGCTGCAGGGGAGTTTTTCCCTTGTCATTGAGGGCAATTATGAATTGCTCTATGCCAGCATCCCGTTGATGCTGCTGGCCTATGTTTATGCCGATCTCTTTACGATTGCCGGCATGGGGCGTGATGCCGCGGTGGCGTTGGGGCTGAACCACGCAAGCATCATGCGCATGGGACTGGTGATAGTATCCATCATCAGCTCAATCACGATTGTGGAGGTAGGCTACCTCCCCTTCATCGGGTTGATCGTGCCCAATATCGTGAGCATTTTCCGGGGGGATGCCGTGAAGAAAATCTTGTTTGATACGGCTTGGCTGGGGGCCATGCTTGTTCTTGTTTGCGACGTGGCAGGGCGCATGCTCATCGCCCCCTTCGAAATCCCCAGCGGCGTTATCCTGAGCGTGGTCGGCGGTGTTGTATTTCTGTCCATGCTCTTCCATAGAAAAACGTATGCCTGATTCCATTCAACATCAAAAAGATGATGCCTTCCGCAATGCTGCCGGCCGGCGTCGCGCGTTCCCGGCCTTCCTGATTCTGGGACTGCTCTGCGTGGGACTGGCGCTCGTATATGTCTTTCAGGGGATGACACCCGAAACGTGGGACTTTAACATGGCCCGCCGCATTCCCATCGTTATTGCGTTGGTGCTGGTTGGAACGGCCGTGGGGCTGTCTTCAGTCGTCTTCCAGACGATCACAACCAACTATATCCTCACGCCCAGCGTGATGGGGCTGGATAACCTCTACGTATTACTGCAGACGCTCGTGCTCTACTTCGTGGGCAGCACACAATTGACGACCATGCAGAGCCCGCTCTGTTTCATGGGAGCCCTGCTGCTGATGGTCTGCGTATCTACGGGTATTTTTTTCTACATGTTCCGTGGACAGAATGGCGGCAATATTTATTTTGTGGTGTTGGTAGGCATGATCTTCGGCATAACCTTCGGAGGCTTGTCGAACTTCATGCAGGTGCTGATAGATCCGAGCGAATTTGCCATACTTGAGGGGCGCCTTTTCGCCAGTTTCAACCGCATCAATGAAGAACTGCTGCTTACGGCAGGGCTTGTGATCGCCGCGGCGGTCATCTGGCTGGTTTGCGACCTCAGGAAGCTCGACGTGCTTACGCTGGGCCGCTCCACGGCCATTACGCTGGGCGTAAACTACAAATGGGTGGTGCTGCGCTCCCTGATGATCGTCTCTATTCTGGCCTCGGCCTCGACGGTGCTCGTAGGGCCGGTGACTTTCCTGGGCATTCTCATCGTAAGCATTGCACGCTTCATATTCCCGACCTACCGCCACATCGTCCTCATGCCCGGCACGGCTCTCGTGGGCGTAGCCGCATTGACTTTCGGCATGTTGCTTACCGAACGGTGGCTCAACTTCTCCGTGCCCCTGAGCGTAATCATCAATTTCGTTGGCGGGGTTTACTTTATCTACCTGATCATGAAAATTAAACGTATATGATTGAGATACGAGACATTTCCAAAAAATACCGTGAAACCTTCGTGCTCAGGCACGTCAGCACGAGGCTTCCCTCTGATCGGATGGTGGCCTTCATCGGCAGCAATGGCGCCGGAAAGAGCACGATGCTCAACATTATCAGCCGCCTTCTGGAACCCACCGAAGGCTCTGTATCCATTGATAGCAGGGAACTCAGGAAATGGGATTCCCGGGAGCTTGCCAAAACCCTCACCATCCTGGGGCAAACCCTCCATACTCCGGCGCGGCTCACGGTCGAGGAACTGGTTCGCTTCGGACGTTTCCCTCATTCCCGCGGCCGCCTGGAAAATCAGGATTTTCTGCAAATCGAAAAGGCTTTGGAACTTACCGAGATTGCCGATTTGCGCCATTGCTACCTTGATGAACTTTCGGGCGGCCAGCGGCAGATGGCCTATATTGCCATGGCCATTGCACAGGACACGAAGTACATCTTTCTCGATGAACCTTTGAACAACCTTGATATGCATCGTGCGGCGCGCATAATGAAACTGTTGCGTTCCCTGGTGCGGGAGCAGGGCAAGACGATCTGCATCGTAATTCATGATATTAACTTTGTCTCTTTCTATGCGGATTACGTGGTGGCATTCAGGGACGGAGTCCTGTGCCATCAAGGGCCGACGGAAGATATCATCCGGACAGATGTGCTGCGCGATATTTACGGTATGGATATCGCCATAGAACCCTATGGTGATAAAAAGATATGCGTATACTATGAATAGAATTTCCTTAAATTCCCAAAACAACAAACAACAACAAATAATATGAGAACAACAATCATCGCATTTCTGGCCGCATTGATTCTTCCCGGTCTTTCCATGGCCGCCGCAGATGAAGCCAAAACGATCACCGCCACGCACACGCTGGGCACGGTCGAGCTTCCGGTCAATCCGAAACGTGTCGCCGTGCTGGACTACGGTTCGCTTGAGACCATCGGTGAACTGGGCGTCACTCCCGCGCTGGCTTTACCCAAAAAATTCCTTCCTCCTTACCTTTCCAAATTCTCTGGAGAACAATATACGGATCTTGGAACGGTTAAGGAATTCAATATTGAAACCATCAATGCGTTCAAGCCGGACTTGATTATTATTTCAGGACGTCAGCAGGATTATTATCAAAAACTTTCCTCCATCGCCCCCGTTTACCTGGTCGATACTCTGGCCAAGGATCAGCTGGGGGAAGCCAAGAAAAACATCAGGCTTCTGGGTGATGTGTTCGGCGTGCCCGAAAAGGCAGCCGAAGCCGTCAAAAACATTGATGAAGCCGTAACCCGTACGAAGGACAAGGCCCAGGCCAGCGGCAAGAAAGCTCTCGTTCTCCTTACGAACGACGGCAAGGTAAGCGCTTACGGTTCGGGTTCCCGCTTTGGGTTGGTACACGATGCCCTGGGAGTGGCCCAGGCTGATAAAAACATCAAGGTGGGGGTTCATGGGCAGCAGGTGACTTATGAATACATTGCCATGCTCAATCCCGATATCATCTTTGCGGTGGACCGTTCGGTAGCTATCGGCCGCTCGGCCAAAAATCCTAATGTCCTCAACAATGTGCTTGTGAACAAAACGAAGGCGGCTAAAAACGGCGCCATCATCCTGCTTGACCCGCAGGTATGGTATCTTTCCGGCGGCGGCATCATTTCTCTGAACAAGATGATCTCTGAAGTGGAAGCTGCCTTTACGGACAAAAAATAATTATTCCGTCTTTATTCATCACGAAGCAGGCCGCACGACCCTATGCTTCCGTTTCCCGGATGGAGCGGCAGAGGCGTGCGGCCCTTTTTCATTCAGTATCTGCTGATGAAGAAAATTTTGCAGTGGATGGCATCTCCCCGTCTCGCGTGCGTGCTGATGGCTTACGCCGTGCTGCTCATTTTTCTCGGCACTCTTGAGGCGCGGTCTGTCGGTGTTTCCGCTGTGCAGGCCAGGTATTTTGAAAGCTGGGGCTGCCTTTCCTTCGGGATGATTCCTCTGATCGGCGGCGCCGGCGTAGGGGCATTGGCCGTACTGAATATTTCGGCGTCTGTTTTCCGGCGTGCGCGCTTCACACTGCGCGGCGTGGGCGTGATCCTCACGCATGCTTTTCTGGTAGTGCTGATTTTGGCGGGGGCGTTGCAGTATTTTCTGCGTACGGAGGGAATACTCGTTCTGGATGCAGGTGAGGTCTCACACGAAATACTGGCAGGCGAAGGGAATGGGAGAAAAAATATCCCCCTTGGTTTTTCAGTAAAGCTGAAAAAATTTGATACCCGGACATGGACGGGAAGCGATATCCCCAGCAGCTTTTCAAGCGAGGTTTGCTTTATGCGCGGCGGGGAAAGCACGGAAACGGTTATCCGCATGAATGCTCCGGTCTCCTTTGGCGGCTGGATTTTTTACCAGAGCAGTTACGCCAATGGGGGCCGCACGAGTGTAATCACAGCCGTACACAATCCGGTGCGCTTTTTTCCGTGGATATCGGTCCCCGGCGTATTTGCGGGCATGCTGCTGATTTTTCTCCCAACCCTGCGTGCCCGAAAAAAACATGCAGTGTAAAATTACTTTATTTACGGCGTTTTTCGTTGCTCTTGCGATTGCGTTATCGCCTCTTTTTCAGAGGATTGGTAGTTCTTTTTCCTCGTTTGACGGCATAGGGGCGCCCTCACCCGGCGCGCTGCCATGCCTGAAGGCTGGACGAGTGATGCCGGTTTCAAGCGCAGCGGCGGATTCCCTTAAATTGGCAAGCGGCCGCACGTCGGTGAATCTTGGAGGCTCTCGGACCGGGCCGGTGAAGTGGTTGCTGGCATTAAACGCCTGCCCGGCAAAAATGGCCGGCGAACCTTTTCTGCGTTCGGATAACAGGGATATGGTCGAATTCCTTGGCGGACGAGGCCGTTATTTTTCCTATGCCGATGCAGTTGAGAAGGCTGGCCTGCTGCGCGGCTCTTTGCGGGGAAATTCTCCTCAGGCCCATGCCGCGGAAGCCGTACTGGGCGCACTCGCCGTTTATGAGCAGGCCGGCGTTGCGCTCGCTCTCCGCCTGGAGGGGACATCGGGCTGTTTGGGGACGCTTGATGCATGGCATGAAGCTATGGCCGAAGCCTCAGCAGAGCTTGAAGCCGCTGAACGTGAAAAACGCCATCCCTCGCTTGACCGGCTCTACCGTGCCAATCGCTATTTTCAATTCCTCCAGGCTCTTGTGCAGGTAGAAGAAGCGGACCCGAATGTGGCTCTGCGAGTAATCCCTCATGAGGGAAGCTACCTATCCCCGGCTGCCGCTCTGCTCGAAAAAAATCTCAGTCCCGCCGGGCGGACCGCCCTGAAAGCCTATGCCGCAGCCTGCGATGCCTATGCTGCCGGAGATGAATCTACTGCGGCAGAGACTCTGCGTCAACTTTCTGGGGAATTGGAGCCAATACTGCCCATGGATTCTTTCAAACTGCATTTCGAGCATTGCATCAATGCTCTCGACCCCTTCTTTGGAGGCTTCCTTCTCTACGGCATGTCGTTGATTTGTTTCGTGGTCTCTCTGTTTCTCAAGCGGCGGAAGGCATTGCTGCATTTTGCGACGGTCTTCCTGTGTATGGCGGTATTATGGCATTTATTCGGCATTGCGGCCCGCATGTACATTCAATCGCGCCCCCCGGTTACCAATTTGTATTCCTCGGTCGTCTTTGCGGGCGCGGTAGCCTCATTATTCGGCGGGACGCTTTATATCCTCCGCCGTCAGCTTCCTGTTGCCGCGGTCGCCTGCGCTTCCGGCCTTCTCTCACTCCTGGTAGCCATGAATTTGCCCTACAGCGGCGATACCATGGGCATGATGCGTGCCGTTCTCAATTCGAATTTCTGGCTCACCATGCACGTAATGACCATCATGATAGGCTACGGAAGTGTTTTTTTTGCCGGGTTTTTAGCCTCATATCATCTGGTGGCCCGTTTTTTCGGACAGAGTGAAAAGGGGCTGAAAGCCGGGGCCTGCGGAGTCTATCGCATCCTTCTCGTGGCGCTCTTCTTCTGTTTTCTGGGGACAATGCTCGGCGGCATCTGGGCCGACATGAGCTGGGGACGGTTCTGGGGGTGGGACCCTAAAGAAAACGGTGCGTTAATGACACTCCTTTGGTGCTCCTGCTCCCTCCATGCCCGACTTTTACACGTCTGTTCCTGTCAAGGCTTCCTCGTTCTTGCCTCGCTCGGAAATATCGTGGCAGCCTGGGGGTGGTTCGGTGTCAACCTCATGGGGATTGGCCTGCACTCTTACGGTTTTGTGGAAGGCGGCTGGTTCTGGTTTTTCCTTTTTGTGGGCCTTCAGGTCCTTGCGGCGGCTTCAGCCCTGATTCCCCAAAGGAGCCGCTGATGATTTTACGAATCATCGGGCAGGGAAGGGGAGGCGTTCGCGACATACGGCATTGATGAATGGAAAATACGGAATTGCAATGGGAGAACCATCCGGGAGCACCTGCAATATGGCAGCAGCTGTTTCGGCAAAATCCGGGAATATCCAGTGCGGGAGTGTGTATTGATGCAGCCTTGCGCTCGGAATGCGTGTTATTTCCCATATGGAAATACAAAGCCATAAATGAAAATATGAGAAAAAAATCATTTTCAGGTCTTTTCCATAATACGATGCCTGTGAAGGTTGATAAGGCCGCTTTTCGTCTATAAAATCAATAAAAAATAGTGCTTTTTCAAAACAATCATCCAGAATGGGGCTGTCATGACCGTCTCCCCCGCGTCCGGTAAAGAAATTCACCCTCGTTTGCCCTGGGTGGAGATTGCACGGCTGCTGGCGACGCTGGTGGTTATCATGCAGCACGTCCCTTCCATGGGGTTTCCTCCCAACCAATGGCTGATTGGTCCGGCGCTGGCGACGTTTTTCCTGCTGGCGGGGTATTTTTCCGCCTCCGGCCTTGATGAACAGGGGGCCGGGACGTGGGCGGGCCGCCGCCTGCTGGTTTTGCTGCGGCCTTATCTTTTCTGGTGCGCGGCCTATTGGCTGGCGGCGGGCATGCCTCTTGCCCCTGGTTCGCTGGCTTCCGTGTTTGGGCTGGGAACATGTCCCATGCTGACCCCGATGTGGTTCCTGAGAGACTTGATGATGTTTACCCTGGCTGCGTTTTTGCTCTCCCGTTTCCGTCCAGCTCTTTACGCCTTTGGCCTGTTTTGCCTGTTTCTGCACCGGTGGGACGACTCCCTGGCATGGCCCAGTCCGTACATGTTTGGGGATTTTGCGCTCGGCGTTATGCTGGCGTCCGCCGCACCGGGCTGTCTGAACCGCTGGGGCAACATGCCCCTTGCCGTGCATGGTTCCATTCTTTTAGCCTCCGTGGGTCTTGTCTGGGTAAGCTGTACGGACTCTTTCCTGATTGCGGACGGCTCTTTTTCCGGATTGATTGTTCTGGCCTTCCTCAGCTTCGGAATTATTGTAAAAGCCGTCAGCCCCGGCTGGTCGGAAAAGCTGGCCCGGTGGGCGTCCGGCAGCTTTTTCGTGTATTGTTCCCATATTTTTGTTCTGATAGCCCTGATGGGCGTAGAGAGCTGTTTTCCCTCCCCATGGCCTGCCTGGGCGTGGTGGTGCCTGGTTCCCGCGGTTTACATGATGGCGCGGAGCGTTTATGTATTCCTCAAACGCTGTTTCCCCCGTTCCCTCGTCCTGATGAGCGGGGGAAAATGACCTTTGGAACAACGGACGGAAAGCTCCGCCGGGAGTGTTCCATGTTTACTTTTATGGCACCGGAGAGACGTCATCCTGTTTCCCTCTCCTGGGTTTGGCATAATAGCTTGGGTCGGCAATCCAGCGGTCTCCCGCTTTTTTCACCGGAATGAAGCTGACTCCCCACGACTGGAATTCTCCTGTGTACGGTTGTTCTATCAGGATCCTGTTTTCCCCGGCCTTCACTTGAAAGGGAACAGGAGGCCGGGCCCACCAGAATTCCTCGTTGTCAAAGGGTATCTCATTAGCGGGCGAATTCCATGTATGCTTTTCGTAACGCCGCTGGCCTGCCAGTTTGTAAGTCTGGGGATTTTTCATTTCCTTGCCGTTTACCCATATTCTGGTGCCGCACTGGGACCACTCCCCGGCAGCCGGTACTCCGGAACAGCGCCGTGTGGAACGGGCCGGAGCGTCAAACCCCACCATAGCGTGCATGGTGCCCTCCACGGGTGAGTGAAACGTCGTCTCCGCCCAGGCCGTATTCCCTGGTTTTGTCTTGGGAAACAGGCCTTCCGCACCCGCACGGGTTCGGAAATACAAATTACCTCCGCGCGTCTGGACGGGAGACAGTCCTGCGGGAGATTTGCCCGCCAGCAGGTTATTTCTTACTTCTTCCTGCCTGTCCTGCGGAACGGGGCCGAACACCGTCCATTCCACGAAAGAATCCCTCCAGTAAGGGAAAGGCCTGCTTCCGGCCAGGGCTTCCATGCGTTTTTCAAACAGAGAGAAGGCCTGATAAGCCTCCGTGTTCTTTTCCGGCAGACTGCCGGCAAAACGGGAACCATCCTCTGGAATTCCTTTCCAACTGCGTTCCGCCATGGCGAACATGGCAGGCCACTGGGGGCTCTGGACAGGAATGTTTTTTTTGTTCTCCACCCGGGTATCCGGCCATAGACACTGGATGACGCCCAGGGAATGGTTGTTTCCCCTGGCTGTTCCGCAGGGCTGGCGGAAGAAATTCCTGCGCACCAGAATGCCGGGGTCAAAGGAATTGACGTATCCTGCTGTGGAGTCGAAGTAGGGATTCTTCTGCCTGGCTGGATCCGGCAGACCTACGGAATTTTCATCATTCCACAGCTGGGCATAACTGTCTCCGGACACAGGCAGGTCATTGTTGCCCGCCCATTGGATGGGCTGCCGTCCCAGGGATTTGACCTTGGCCGCCATCCGGTCCGCAAACTGTTTTCCGTTGGGAATGCAGATTTCATCCGCTCCTATATGAAGGTAGGGAGACATTTCCGCCGGAATTTCCCTGCAAAATTCTTCCAGCAGTTCTTCCAGAATGTTGATGCCTCTGGGATCATGCATCGGGAAGCCAAAGCAGTTTTTAAAATAGGTGCTGTGCCCGGGCATATCGATTTCCGGAATAATCTGGACATGGCGCTCCCTGGCGTAGCGGAATAAGTCCCGTATCTGGTCATAGGAGTAGGTGCCGTTAACGTCCCGTCCCTGAATCCTCTTGGAAGGATCATTCAAAACAGGGTACTTTTTGCACTGGATGCGCCATGCGGGGTAATCCGTCAGATGCCAGTGAAAAGCGTTTATTTTCAGCCGGGCCATTTCATCAATATCCGCCTTGAGTGTTTCAACAGGCCGGAAATGGCGGCCTGCGTCATGCATGAAGCACCGGATGGCGAACGCGGGGCTGTCCTTGATGTCGCAGCATGGGTAATCTCCCCTGGCTCCCAGCTGGTCCAGCGTTCTGCAGGCATAAAAAACACCCGCATCGTCAGCGGCCGTAATCAGAATGCCGTTGGGGCGGATCCGCAGTTCATACCCTTCCTTGCCCAGCGTCTTGGACAGGGACGCGTTTTTTTTTACGGAAACGGGAGCCTTTTTAGGGCATGTTCCCGTTTTCCAGTCCACCTGGGACGGGAAGGGAATCAGTGGGACCGGAGCGGCTTTTTCCTGCTGGAGAGGGTGCGGGGATGCCCAGTCTCCATGGGATGAGGTAAGACAAAGCATCAGACCGGAAGCCAGCAAAGGCGCGGAAAGGGATAATCGCATGGCAAATATTACACGTGGATAATAGATAATCTTTCGCGGAAACCGGCAAAAGGGGGCATTCCTCAGAGTGTAAGATTATCCTATCCGTATGCGGATGGAATGAACGGCGTCCTTGCCGAACTGGTCCTTCAGTTTTCCCAGCAGGGCTCCCTGCCACTGCTGGAGATGGTAGCGCATGGCCGGTTGAAGCACCTGGATGGTGGCCACTCCCTTGACAATGGAAAGAAGGTTGGATTGCTGGCCCAAGAATGGCCCCGCAGCTTTCAGCCATCCTTCCCTGAGCAATTCGGGATCCATCCCGTCGCTGTCCAGGGGAAGCCTGGACAGAATATCCCCCAGCAGGGATTCCGCCGTATGGAGGTTACGTGTTTCACTGGTGGCGGGGGATATCTGGAACCAGTCCGCCAGCGCCTGCCTCACCTCCTGCTCGTCACGGGAAAGATAATCATACCGGACGGGGGAGGCGTGGGGATCCGGACGGTCTCTGTCCGGCGTGTAGGGAAACCAGGGGGAGGACATGGGGGAAAATAAAAGCCCGGAGCGTTGAATGCCAACAGCCCCGGGCCGGTTAAAATAATATATGGAGAAATATTATTCGCCGTCGTCGCCAATCGCTTCCACGGGGCAGCCTTCCAGGGCTTCCTCACAGGCGCTCAGCTCTTCGTCGTTGTCCGGCTGCTTCTTGACATAGGATACTCCTTCATCGTCATCCCGTCCAAAGTTTTCCGGAGCCGTTTCGCGGCAAAGGTCGCAGTCAATGCAGGAACTGTCCACGTAAAATTTGCCGGGGACGTTTAGAGGTGTTTTTTCGTCGATATCTGCCATTGTGTATGATGGGTTGTATGAACTGCGCCCACTATTTCCGCATTTGAGTAAATTTTGCAATCTTTTTTGTTGCAGGAATGAGTCAGCATGGGGGACAATGGCGGCATTCCCGTTCCCGGAATAAAAGGCTTTTCACGATGAATATCCCACCTGCTTCTCTCCCTCGTCTCCTGCCCGTGTGGGCAGGGCTGCTGCTGGCCGCTTTTTCCGGAATTCTGATGGCCTGCGCCTTTATCCCGGTGGACTGGGGCGGGTGCGTATGGATAGGGTTCCTGCCTCTGCTGACAGCCCTGTGGTACGGCCGCAGGCGGGAGGGGAAAAGGGGAATGCTGGCATACGCCCTGTATGGCTGGATGTTTGGGGTAGTATTTTACGGCATTTCCTTCTGGTGGGTCAATGAAGTCAGCACGCTGGGCTATATTCCCCTGATGATTTTTTACGGAGGCCTGTTTCCCGGCCTCTGGGCTCTGGTCATGGGAGTGTTCTTCCGTCCGGACGCCCGGCTGCTGCCCGATGCGAGGCTGAAGGCAAAGGAACGCCGGGCCGCCTGGAAAACCTGGGCCCTGGGCGACATACTGCCCAGCGCCTCCGCCGCTCTGGCGGGCGCCGCTTTATGGGTATGTCTGGAATGGGGGCGGGGCTGGCTGATACCGGGCTTCGGCTGGAACAATCTGGGCGTGGCCCTTTACGGCAATCCTCTGGCCCAGTGGGCGGAATACCTTGGAGTAACGGCGCTGGCTTTTATTCCGGCCGTTTTTTCCGTCTGGCTCTGGCGCGTTTGCCGCCGGGCCGGAACCATGATTATCCATGAAGGCAGGCGTACTGTTCCCTGGGATTTTTTCATACTGGTGGCGGTTCTTTTAACCATGTTTGTCACTGGCGTGGTCTGGACGGCCCGTTACTCCGCCCAGTCTGCCGAAGCCACGGGAAACGGCAGATTCACCGTTCCCGTCATGGCCGTGCAGCTGAATCTGAGCCAGAAGGAAAAATGGGACCCTGCCAACCGGAGGAGCATTTACCGGGCTTTGCTGGACATGACGGAACAGGGAATGCTGGATCTTCAAAACCGCGCTCTGGAACAGGCGGTCAAAGACGGCGCGGAAGCCTCCCTGGATATGCCGGCCTGGGTAATCTGGCCGGAAAGTTCCTTCCCCATTTCCACGTTTTACCGTGATGCCACGGGAGAACGCTTCTCCAACCAGGACAATGTCAACTTTCTGAGCGCGGAAGAAGATTACGTCCAGGCTCTCCGGAACGGGATATGCAATTTTATTCTGCTGACGGGCACGGATGATATCTATCTGTCTGATGAAGGGCGTGTGGCGCGGGCTTACAACTGCCTTACCGTCTTTGAGGGGGATTATTCCACAGCCCGGCCGCACGCCAAGGCCATGCTGGTCCCCTTCGGCGAATACATCCCTATGCGGGAAACATTCCCATTTCTGGAAAAAGCCTTTGAGGCTTCCGCCGGAACCGCCATGGGACTGAATTATACGCCCGGGTGTTCCTCCAGCCCCGTTCCCGTGCCCATCCGTCCTGGAAGCTCCGTTACGGTGGGGGTCATCCCTCTTGTCTGCTTTGAGGATGTTGTGGGAAGCTGGGTGCGCCGCTTCATCCGGCAGGAGCCCCAGTTGATGGTGAACGTGACCAATGACGGGTGGTTCAACCGTTCCTGCGCCAACGAACAGCATTGGCGCAATGCGGCGTTCCGGTGTATTGAGCTGCGCCGTGCCATGGTCCGTGCCGCCAATACTGGCGTAAGCGTGGCTCTGGCCCCCAACGGCGCGGTTATTGCAGATTTGCGGGATTCCTCCGGTTCACCGTTTACCAGAGGGGTGATGGCTGCCACATTGCCTGTGGGCTGTACGAAAATAACCCTGTACGCCATGCTGGGCGACTGGGCCGTCCTGGTTTGTTTCCTGGTGTTCGCGGCTCTGTTGCTGCGCAGGATAGGCGCAGGGAAACGCGTCCATGGCCCCGTGGAGAACGGAGTTTACCGGCGTTCCACGGGGGCTACGCCCAGATAATTCCTGACTTGTTTGAACGCAGGGTAGGAAATGCCTGTTTCATGGCACCAGAAGGCGGAAGAAGAGCCGCCGTCCAGGTTCAGGGCCGTTTCCACCCGGAAATTCCCCAATGCCCCGGGAGCCGCCAGCCAGGCTGCCAGCTCCTTCAGAGTCAGGGAGGAGGAAACGCCGATGCACCACCTCCTGCCGCCGTCCGTGGCAATGAAGGTGCGGTAGGTGGACTTCTGTGCGTTAAGCCCTTTTACGGCGGAGCCGTTCTCCACCAGAAAGGGCCCCCCTTGGATAGCCGCCTGCATGGCCGGCAGTCTTTTCATGCGCCTCAGCACGGAACTGCGGACCAGGGTTAATCCGTCTCTGCCTCCTTCGTAAACGACACCGGAAACAGCGAAGGACCCCGTGGCCAGCGGAGAAAGCCGTTTGCCGTCCTGGACGACCAGGCCCAGGGGAGTTCCCTCCGCGTCTGCGCTGAAGAATCCTCCGTTGACTCCGGCCACGCAGGGGCTTTTCCTCATGGCCTTGTCCAGGGAGCCGTACCGGGGCGTTTTGACGCTCCCTTCATCCCTTACCAGCAGGCGGTGCGTATCAGAACGGAAAAAATACACGTTCAGCTTGTCCCGCATGGACAAAAATCCGTCCTTCCTGGTGAAAACGCGGTGTTCTGCGTGAACCAGGCCGGAAAAGCACAATATCAGGGGAAGCAGGCGCAGAAAAAGCATCGTCAGTAATCGGTGGGGGAACAATAGAAAATCCGGCGTTCCGCGCAGGTGCCGGAAGGCACGCATACGCCCGGCCAGACAACGCAGCCTTGCAGGCGGCAGCCGTCCTCTACCGCAGCTCCGGGGCCTATCACGCAATGGCTGTCCACAAAGGCGCGGGGGGATACTCTGGCCTGGGGGTGGATGCGTGGAACGGGGGATGGGAAATCCAGATGGGCTTGAAGATAGGCCTCCGGTGTTCCCATGTCCATCCACAACCCGTCGTCCGCCAGAATGCCGCGCAGGCATCCTTCCCGGATATAATCCAGAAACAGGGGAATAATGGAAACGGCTTCCCCGGAAGGGATGCGTCGGAATATTTCCGGCTCCATACAGTACGCGCCGGTGAATTGGCAGGATCCGGGGTCGCGGCCCAGGGCGTGCCTCATATCCGTCACCAGGCCGGAAGAAAAATCAAATCCCACGTTCTTCTTGTCTCCGGAAGTGCGGAGGGCCAGCGTTACGGGAGGGCGGCGGCTCAAATGCTCCTCCAGCAGGCGGCCCAGGTCAAATGTGGCCGCCATGTCTCCGTTCACCACCAGCAGCGGTTCTTCCGCGGAAGCCAGGGGCTCTATCTTTTTGACGCCGCCGCCGGAATCCAGCAGCACGGGTTCATGGCTGAAATGAACGGGGCAGCCGTTCCATGAATGTTCAGGGAACACCTTGTCCCAGGCTGCCGCCAGATGGTGGGTGTTGATGATGAACTCCCGTATGCCGCAATCGTAGCATCGGCGCATGGAATGCAGAATAAGGGGCTCATGGAAAAAGGGAATCAGCGGCTTGGGCAGAATGCCGGTGAGAGGGCGCAGGCGGGTACCCAGCCCGGCGCCGAGAATAAACGCACGGGAAATGCGGAGGCCTGCTGTGATGTGCATGGAACATCACTACTGGGTGAGCGGCTTTTTTTCAAGCGCCCTTTATCCTCTTCTTTCCGGGATGACACGCCGGAATGCCGCCTCTTCCCCGAATTTAAAGGAAAATCCGTGATTTCGTGCTTTCCAAACGGAAGCTCATTCACTAGCATCCCCGCATGGCATGTGGAAACCAAAGAACTGTCGGCTCTCCGGCCTCCCTGGCCGGTACCTCTTTGCATACGGGACAGCCCGTTACCCTGACCCTGAAGCCGGCTCCTGCCGACTTCGGCATTAAATTCCGCCGGGTGGACATTCCGGACCAGCCTTTCATCAGCGCGGACGTGGAAAAAGTGCAGACTGTGGAACGCGCCACCAGCCTGGCTGAAGGTTCCGTCAAAGTGCATACCGTGGAACATATTCTCTCCGCCCTCACGGGCATGGGCATTGACAACGCCGTCATTGAAATGGACGCCAATGAACCGCCTATCGGGGACGGGTCCTCAGCCCCCTACGTAGAGCTGATCAAGAGCGCCGGCATCGTGGAACTGGATGTGCCGCGCCGCTATCTGGAAGTGCGCGAGGCCGTTACCATTGAAACCAAGGGCGGTTCCATCCTGACTATTCTCCCCTCCAAGCAATTCCGCGTTTCCGTCACCTGCGTGGGGCCGGAAAACCGCATTACCCAGTACTTTGACTCGGTTATCACGCCGGAAACGTATGAAAAGGAACTGGCCCCGGCCCGCACCTTTACGTTCTACGAAGACATCAAGCCCCTTCTGGAAAAGGGCCTCATCAAGGGCGGCAGCCTGGAAAACGCCGTGGTCATCCGCGGCGAGGAGCTCATGAGCAAGGAACCCATGCGTTTCATCAATGAATTTGCCCGCCACAAGGCCATGGACCTTATTGGAGACCTGACCCTGTGCGGCAAACCTATCCTGGGCCACGTCATCGCCATCAAGCCGGGCCACGGCCCGAACACCGAACTTACGGCCAAGCTCAAGAAGGAACACCACCGCAACCAGCAGATGGCCCCCAATCCCGTCAATGTTCCGTACGGAGACGCCGTGCTGGACATCAACGAAGTGATGAGCCTTCTGCCGCACCGCTATCCCTTCCTGATGGTGGACCGCATTATCGGTTTTGAAGGAGAAACGAAGTGCCGGGGATTGAAGAACCTGACCATGAATGAACTCTTTTTCCAGGGCCACTTCCCGGGCCATCCGGTCATGCCGGGCGTTCTCCAGGTGGAAGCCATGGCCCAGGTAGCCTCCATCGTCATGCTGCGCCAGCCCGGCAATGCCAGCAAGCTCGGCTACTTCATGAGTGCGGACAAGGTTAAATTCCGCCGCGTCGTGGTTCCCGGCGATACGCTCATCATTGAAGCGGAACTGACCAAGATGCGCGGAAACATCGGCCAGGCGACGGCACGCTGCCTGGTGAACGGCCAGGTGGTTTCGGAAGCCGAGCTTAAATTCGGCCTTCAGGATGCTTGATCCCGCCGACTGCATCCCCTGTTTTTACGGAAACCCCGGCCGTGCAAGCCACGCCGGGGTTTTCCACGTTCCGCGTCCGGGCCTTTTTCACCTGGAAATTCCGGACAGTCCGCATAAACGGAAACCGGAAAACGAACCATCAAAGGCGGCATCCCCTCTTTTTCAGGAGGTCTGATTCCGTCTTAACAGGCACTTGCGGAAGAGAGCCGGATGTCTGGCAGGCGGCACATCTCCGCATACTCTTCAAGACGGCGGCGAAAGGTCTCTTTTGTCATGGAAAGAAGGGCGTCTGCCGAAAAGGACTCGCAGGTGAAGGAGGCCGCCACCGTCCCGTACACAATCCCCCTCTTCACTTCCTCAAACGAAGGAAGGCCGGGAGGCAGGGTGGACAAATAGCCGGCCAAAGCCCCCAGGAACGTATCCCCCGCGCCGGTTGGGTCCACCAGCGTTTTCAGGGGATAGGCGGGACAACGGAAAATCCGGAGATTCCCGCCGGCATCCCGTCCCAGAAGAGTGGCCCCGTATTCCCCCTGTTTCACCACTGCGTATGCGGCGCCTTTGGAAAGCAGGAATTCCCCGGCTTCCATGACGGTGAACGCCTGGGCATATTCCTTCGCCTCATCCTCATTCATCATGGTGATATGGGAACGGCTGATCACGGCATCCAGCAATTCCGGCTGGCGGCGCAGCCACTTGTCCATGGAATCGGAAAGTACCAACGCCGCGTCCGGACATTGTTCCATGCACTTAAGCTGCTGGGCCGGAACCATGCAGCAGCAAACCAGCACCGGATGGTTCCTCAAAGGCTCCGGAACGTGCACATTCCATTCCAGCATCACGGCATCATTGGCACAAACGGTCCTCCGCTTGTTCATATTGTCAAAATATTCCCCGGTCCAGGCAAAAGAAGGCCCCTTCTTGCGTTCTACTCCTTTCATGCACAACCCTTTGGCCTCAAGGGCCGCTTCATAATGGGCGGGGAAATCCTCCCCGATGATGCTGACGGCATCCACGCGGTCGGCAAACAAAAGGGCAGCCACGGCCGCAAAGGAAACGGAACCGCCCAGAACACCGTCCGCCCTGCCGCCGGGAGTAAGGATGGTATCAATTCCGATGGTTCCGGTAACGAGAAGGGGCTGGGACATGGAAAAAAGGAAATACGGTTTTACCCTGCAATCAAGAACAAAAAGGCTGGCGATATGGAAAAAACAGGGTATTTTACCCGTACACTCTTAAAAGAAATAGGTTCTGCCGGCATACAGGCCAGAAGTCTTGTTTCCGGTTAAAGGGCGTCACCAGGCGACACGAACGTTTCCAAACCAGTTTTCGGGAACGCAGCCAGCAACCCTTTCATGGACAAGAAGCCGCAGCCCGTCTTTCCCGGCAGATTTCGGCGCTGCTCCGAAACTTTATTCCCCATTAAAACATAGAAAAAGCCGCTATATGATGAAAATGCTGATGATAGTGGGCCTGGGAAGCTTTGCGGGCGGTGTATTGCGTTTCCTGCTGGCCCGGTTCGTCCAGGTCAATTCGGCAAGTTCGTTCCCCTGGGGTACGGCGGCAGTCAACCTGCTGGGATGTTTTATCCTGGGTTCCCTCTACGGTTTGTTCGACCGGAGCCTGGTGCATACGGAAACGCGGCTCTTTCTTACCGCAGGCCTGTGCGGCGGTTTCACCACCTTTTCCACGCTGATGAATGAATCCTTCCTGTTGTTGAAGGAAGGGAACTTCTCCGCCTTCTTCCTTTACACTCTCATCAGCTTTGCCGGGGGGCTCCTTGCCATTGGCCTGGGCTATCTGGCCGCCCGGTAAAGAAAAAACATGGAAACTCGGCGCTGCGCATGGCCAGCCGCGCTGTTTTACAGGGGAACTGCTGAAATGGAAATGGACGGCCAGGAGAACCACGCTCCCCCTTTAATTCCGGGAGTTGCCCAGGCATGATGGAAATTAACGGCATTCCCAATGCATTGGAACGGCAAAAATTCTGCCGGGCGGGCGGCAGCCAGCCCGGCATGGATTCCCCGGCTGCTTGTTCCTAGAAATAGGATTTCTCCAGGATGCTGACCACGTCCGCCGGAGTCAACTTGCAACGGTCCAGCTCAAACAGATTGCCCATGGTGGAAAAGGCCGTTTTGGCGTATTCGTCAAATAAATCCGGTGTAATGCCGAATTCGGACATCTTCAGCTTGTCTACGCCACAGGCTTCCTTCAGGCTGTTCAAGCCGTTCAGGAAACCGTCCACGGAGGCTTCCTGTCCCATGGCTGCGGCAACTCTTGCGTAACGTTCCGGGCAGGAGGGAGCATAGGCTTCATGGTAGGCCCAGGAAATCATAATTAGCCCCGCGCCATGGGGCAGGGAAGGATGGAAGGCGCTGAGGGCATGTTCAATGGAATGTTCCGACGTACAGCAGGAAATGGTTTCCACAAACCCGGAATAGGTATTGGCCAGCGCCACATAGGCGCGCGCTTCCAGATCATCCCCGTTATTTACGGCGCGCGGAAGATATTTGGCAATGTATTCAATAGCCTGGAGCGCGAACATGTCCCCCATGGGGGAGGCGATTGTGGCCATATATCCCTCCACGGCATGAAACAGGGCGTCAAACCCCTGGTATGCCGTTAATTTGGGAGGTACGGAAAGCATCAACTCCGGATCTACGATAGACATGGTGGGGAAAGTACCCCTGAAACCGAAACCGATCTTCTCCTGCGTGTCCTCTTTCGTGATGACGGTCCACGGATCCGCCTCCGTTCCGGTTCCCGCCGTAGTGGTGATGCAGACGATGGGAAGAGGTTTGCAGGGAATGGGAAGCCCCTTGCCGGAACCTCCCTGGATGTAATCCCAGTAGGTTCCTGGATTGGCCGCCATCACGGCGATGCTCTTGGCGGAATCCATGCTGCTGCCCCCGCCCAGGCCGATGACGAAATCACAGCCCGTTTCCCTGGCCAGGGAGGAGGCTTCCATTACGTGCTCCACCACGGGGTTGGGCTGCACTTTATCGAAAACAACACTTTCCACTCTCTGTTTTTTCAGAAGAGCCTGTACGCGGTCCAGATACCCGAGGCGTTTGACGGACGACCCGCCGATGACGATCAGGGCCTTGGTGCCGGGCAGGGGGGCGGAACCAAGATTGTCCAAAGAACCCGCGCCGAAAAAGATTTGCGCGGGCATGAAAAATTGAAATGGCTGATACATGCCCTTAATGTATAAAACGGCGGCTCCGGACGTCAAGGATGCTCTGCGCATTCCATGAACAGGGAAACCGCCGTTCGGGCAACATCTTTTGTCTGAAGAAAGTCAGATGTCTTCAAAAAAATCGTCACTCCGGGTTGGGGCCGGTTTGGGAGGCTTCGGCACATCCGTTCCGATGGCTCCGGGATCATCCATTTCACGGCTGGTCGTAATCGTGGTGGAGGGAGCCTTCTTTTTGGAGGAACGCATGGCAGGACGCGGTGCAGAGGATGAAGAGGAACCGTCAGCCATGCTTTCTTCTTCCGGAGAATCCATCATGCTCTTCATGCTCTGAACCAGTTTATCCCGGAGGGTGCGGATACCTTGTTCCCGGCGCACGGGATCCACCGTCGTCCGGATCAGCGTCATCATATTCCTCGTGGCGTTTGCTTGGTCTCCCAAGTCGAAGCAATCCAGTTCGCAGCGCCAGCGCAAACGATCCAGAACGGCGGCTCCCTGCTCATCAAATTCGTCTTCGGACGCATTGGCGATGCGGCCCTGCATGCCGGATTTCTTGCCGGAGGAAATGGCATGGCTGATTTTTCCCAGAGCCACTTCCATGGAAATTCTCTTGTTCCACGCCTGCCTGAGGGCGGGAAGGTTGCGGGTCTTCCGGTATCCGGTGAAAAACAGCTTGTCAAAAATTTCATCCCGGTTTTTCATGGAATCCGGGAAAGCCTTGGAAGACATGCTACTGATGCCCAGGGCCTCCCCCACTTCCGTATTAAGGACGGATTGTTCCGCAATACGGGCGCCGGCTCTTCCGGCTGCTCCATTGTTGTTTTTGGAAGAGGAAGGTTCGACAAAATCAGGGTCGGAGCAGGCGGACAGGTAGGCATTCAGCAAATCCATGGCCGGCTTCTGGAACTCCGTAACGTCCAGGATTTCCTCCGCTGTTCCTCCGGTGGAATGGGAGGTGGCGTTCATTAAATTTTCCTTAAGACGAGCCTTGAGGACGAGAACTCCCCATTGATATTGAAGCATTAATCCTTTACGGGCATTTTTATCCTGGTACTTCTTCGCTTCACGGTCCATCCAGTCCTTCATGGAATTGGAGGCGATTTTGGCGCTCTTCCCCTGGCTCTTGTCCTTCTCCTTTTCCGTTTCCATCAGAAACTTCTTGGACTGAATCAGCAGGTCATATGCGGCGCCGGGATCCCTGCCGGCGGAATTCAGTTTGCTGATAGCGGCATTGATTACCTTGGTTTCTGCAGACCTGTTCAGAGCGAGCAAATTATCCAAATCCTTGATTACCTTCTTCTTGGCATCGTTATCCATGTACTGCGCATAACAAAGGGAACCCAGGCTGAGGCTCCCGACCAGGCAAAGAGAAACGAAAGTATTCATGCTTTTTTTATTATGAAGGATGAAAGGTGATCTGGCAAGAGAGAAGGAATCTCAAAAAGATAAAATATCCTTGCAAACTAAAAATATCATGATTCCGCGCTCTGGCAGTAATTATTTCTTTTGTTTCTTCTCTTTAAGGAACTTTCTTCCCAACGGGCTTTGATACAAAAATTCCGTTTCTTCGGTTTTTCCCTCCTCCCGATCAACCAACTCCATCATTTCTCCTTCCTCATATCCCGCCAGCTTCAGGTATTTAAACACTTCGGTGGCTTTGCCGGGGTAGTTGTCCAACAAAATTCGTAATAAACCTCCTCCTCCATCTTTGAGGAATGATTTGATTTTGGAGTTTCGATCTTCCATGATACTTAATATATTGGCAAGATTCCTACATTTGTCCCATTTTTCCCTGGCTTCCTGCATGAAGGCGGCGTCTTTCTCTCCAAATTCCCTGTCTCTTATCCGTTCCTCTTCCGTTTTTTGCCGTCGCATTCTCTGTTCGAATGGTATGGAGAGTTCCTTCTTTTTTCTCTCCACTCTCTCGTCTCTTTCTTTCAAGAAGGACTCCCACCTGGCGTTAAACTCTTTGCTCCAAACCGCCGTTTTTCTCTCCATAACTTCTTTCTTCCAGCCCTCGAAATCAGGAATGTAGGCTTCTTTCATCATCTTCAGCATCGTTGCCGCGTAAATGGAACAAAGCTGCCCCACTTCTTTCTTTCTCACGGCAGAGAATTTTTGCTTGAGATTGATTTTGGAAATGATAACCAGATCTACCATAACTTTCCCTTTGAGAGAAATATCATTTTTTAAGTCAAAATCCGGCGTCATTTGTTCAAACGGTGTATTTTCGTTCTCTCCAAACAGAGGAGCAGCGGAAGTAATCCGGGCTATCAACAATAACCGATCCAGCTTGTCCGGGGAAACTCCCCCTCTGATGTCACTCCACTCAAGCTGCCCCATATGAGTACGGGCTGTTTGGTAAAATTTTACGAGTTCTCCTTGCTGAAGAAGTTTTTTTAATTCTCCAATGTCAGAATCCCTGTTGAATTTCAATTCTTGCGAATCTGTTGGAAAAGCGGCGGACGAAGGCAATGCAATAACAGAGGAAAAGGTCGCAGGCGACGCTAGAGCAACGGAACAAAACAGAAAATAATTCATTCGAAGGTTCATCATCATGTTATATAATCAGGGTTTAAAAATATGATCGCCGCCAGAAGTCCGTTCAACGGAACATTCGTCATTTTTATTTGGATCTATAAGAAATTTTTGAATTTTAACATAAAATCGTTTATTGTCTTTTCGATTTATATGAAAACGCTGATAAACGGTGGCAATATCTGAAATTCCATTCTTACTGGAATCAGGATTTTTATAAGTTCGAAAGAGGCAATTCCATATAAATTCATTGGGATACGAATGTTCGTAAATAAGTTGCCCATCTGAGTCAACTCCTTTAATAGCATTCAAATCATCTGGAGTCCCCCGAAACCCTATATTATCATGAGAACTAAAATAATTTTCAGGATTAATTCTCCAGATACTATCTGCTTGATGAGGACCTCCAATGCTTCCGACTGAACCTTCAAATCCTTTATCCTTTTCAATAACCCAAACTCCTTTAAAACATACATCCAAAGGATGGACGGAAACAATAAGCTGAGCCGAAGCTCCTGGTTCGAAGTCTCCATCGTTGGGAAAGTCAAAAGCTAGAGCTGGAAGACCTTTGACCTGCCCGCCCAAAGTTTCATGTTCTGCAGTAAGCAGTCTTGGAAAAATTACGTCAAATTCGATAGGACGGGGGAGGGCTATTCCCTGTTCAGTTTCCACCTTAATAACAATTTTTCCAGACTGTTGGATTTGTTCTTTATTTACGTAAGGATTTATCTTAAATCTTATCGACTGGTAGTTATTTGGTATTTTTTCCAAACCGCCTTCAAGCAACTCTTTTCCTTCCATCACTTTCCATTGGATTTGATCCTTCGGTTCCAGTAAAAACGGTTTTTTACAGTTCAGGGTAACGGTGACCGTTTCTCCAATGCCGATTTTCCTGCGCTTTCTGTCTTCCTTCTTCTGTTCTTCCGTCGCGTTTTTGTCACGGGCCAGTTTGGCGGAACAGTTCTCCGTTTCCGATACCAGTTCCATGATATCGGAAAATTCCTCATCTTCGGCATGAAGAAGGGAAAAAGATGAAAATGGCAACGGTACGGACAAGGCAAGGGCCACTCATTTAATGAAGCTATGAAATGCTTGCATATTTGTCAAGTGACAGAGCGCGTTTTCCGTCCAATGAGAATGGGAGAATGCTGCCTAAACTATACTTCGCATAATATATGTAATGCTAAATACAATTCCGGTAGAATAATTCTCCGTCCTTTAATATTTAAATGGTTATGATAGATTGGGAGGACTTAAAAAAACGCGGTATGGGAATGAATGATGAATTAGCGTTACTATCCTCTGGGATGAAAGCGGTGATGAATCGAGTTCAGCCGCTGCTGCTCCAAATGCGTATAGATCTGGGTGGTTGAAATATCGGCATGGCCCAGCATCTCCTGAATAATACGCAGATCCGCTCCGTTTTCCAGAAGATGCGTGGCGAAGGAATGACGCAGGATATGCGGGAAAACATGCTGTTCCAGTCCTGCGGCTCTGGCGCGTTCCCGGAGAATTTGACGAACCCGCTCCCTCGTCAACGGACGGCCGCGTACTGTCAGAAAGATATGGCTTTTCGTTCCCGTCCTGACCAGTTTGGGTCTTCCTTTTTCCAAATACATTTGCAAAGCATCCAAAGCGGATCTCCCTACGGGCACCAGCCGGGTTTTATTCCCCTTCCCCAGCACGCGGACAAAAGCTTCATCTTTATCAAAACTCTCTAATTTGCAATTAATTATTTCACTAACACGCATCCCGCAGGCGTAAATCATCTCCAGGAGCGCCCTGTCTCTACATCCCAGAGGAATATCTTGAATGTCAATGCTTTCAAGCAAATTTGAGACGGTTTTCTGATCCAGCACATGAGGAAGCGACAACCCCTGCCGGGGCATTTCCAGAAATACGGAAGGGTCTTTTTCCAGTATTCCCGTTCCGGCCAGCCACCGGAAAAAAATACGCAGATGCACCATTTCCACCCGCATGGAGCTGCGGGCCATGCCCCGGTCCTGCAAATGCCGCAGAAATGCCGAAAGCGTGTCGATGCCCGTTTGGGCAAGGTTGGTATTTTCCATTTCCAGAAACCGGGCAAATGCCTCCAGCGTCTGTCTCACGGAAAGCTGGTAGGCGGTGCTCAGGCCTTTTTCCGCGGCCAGAAAACGGATGAAGCGTTCCAAATGAGTTTGCATGGAGGCTGCCTTTCCTGTCATCTGTTAAAACCGTTCCACCAGAAACAGGAATTCCGTCACGTTCTGAGGACGGTTTCTGAAATTCCGGCTGCCCCGGAACGCGGCGTACGGCGTTTCCAGCGTAACGGTATGGCCCAGGCGTCCAAGGAAACCGGTCATTTCCTCATAGTTGATGAACCCCTCCGAGCTGTAGGAAAGCAGAATAAATTTGGCCGGGCAATTCTCCAGCAGCCGGAACAGGGCCTCCGGAGCATGCTGGCGGCTATTGTACGTGGAACGTTTCCAATCTGCGGGAATGCCGGAAACTCGGCTGGTTTCCTCCGGCTTTTCATAAGAAGACAGCAAATTCAGCATGAAATAATTGGAACCGTACGGATGCTGGTTATAGGGAGGGTCCAGGTACACCACATCCATTTCCGGCAGCTCGGCAGCCAGTTCATTGGCGTCACGGCAATGGATGGAATACCGGCAGTCAAACCGGGAAAACACGGGAAACGGCAGCGAAATTTCTCCCAGAATGCGGGAAAGGGCGTTGCCTCCCGTTCCCCCGAATTTGCCGATTCCGTTCCTGTCTTTGTAAAAACCTTTGAATACGCCGGATGTGTTTGTGTGGACGGAAGCTTCCGCCAGAAGAGGAGCGATAAAATAGGGCCTGACTTCTGCCGGAAGCAAACTGATGGTCTGCCTCGCCGTATCCAGGTACACGGCGTTGCGGCGCGTATAGAAAACGCGGTCATCCGCCGTGATGCAGTCCGGATTTTTGGGAGCGTACAGTTCCGTGATGAAGCCAGGGGATTCATGCGTTTCCATATACCGCAGCAGGCGTCTGTAATGCCTGTCCAGCTCCAGATTTTCCACTTCCTCCGCGTTGCTCAGGTAACAGGTATTGACGACCCGGCTGTATTCCTCCAGATCATTGACGATCAAGTCTTCCGAATGCTGTTTCAGAAAACGCGCCACAATGCCGCTGCCGGAAAAAAGATCCCCTGCTTTCAGCCTTTCCTTACCCAGGCGTTTTTTCACCTGTTCCAGCCCCGTCCCCAGAAAATGAAGAAGGGAACGCTTATTGCCCAAATAGGTTACAATTTGTTCCGTCAGGAATCTGGGATCTTCCTCCATCTGCGGAGCTGGAAGGGATGATGGCTCGTTCCGGGTCATATAGCAGGTCCCGTCCAGCATACGGCACTCCGGACTTTCCGTCAAGTTGCTCCGGGGTGCGGAATAGAGAACCTTTCCTTTATCCGCAAGGGAAACGGAGTCCGGCCCTGCGCAAAACATGCCGGAAGAAAGGCCTTTCCAAAACGAGGAATCATGTTATCGTGCCAACAATCATGAAAAGGAAGTTTCTACCCTGTTCCCTGCTCTGCATGTTCCTGGCGGCGACAACGGCCCTTGGCAATCCCGGAGACACTTTTTACGAAGCCAACCTTTCCCTGACGCGCGCGGCACGGCAGGAGAAGGAGGGGGATTATAAGGCAGCCCTGGAAAGCGGCAAGAAAGCGGAGCAGTTGCTTCAGTCCCTTAAAACATCCGAGCCGGAGTGGAATCCGGAATGGGTGGCCGGCAAACTGGATACCGCCGCTCAGCTGCAGCGGCGCGTGGAACCTCTGGCGCAAAAAGCCGGAGCTCCCAAAAAGGCGGATTATTCCCTGAGACCGGGAGAACAGCGGGATTTTACCCTGCAACGCGCCTATAAGGCCCATGAACGGCAAAAAACGGTTGTCGGAACCGTTCCTGTTCTCCCTTCCCCCCACGGCACGCAACCGGGAAAAACGGTTGTTCCTGCTTCTGCCTCCCGTCCGGAAATCCGCTCCGTCAAGCCGGCCTCTGCCAGGCAGGAATCCGTTTCCAGAAGATCCGTTCCTTCGCGCGGGCTTCCTCCCCGGGCGGACCGGGATGGAAGATTCCGTATCGGAAGCTGATGCGGATACAAGGGCAGGAAAAGGGAGCCGGAAATGGGAGACATCCCCTTTTTTCTTTCAATTGCTAAAAGAGCCGCTTTCCCGATTTGGGAAAGCGGCTCTGCGATTTTTTGCTCAGCTGCTCGCTCAGGCGTTCTGCTTGGCGGCTTCTTCAACAGCCACGGCCACCGCTACGGAAGCGCCGACCATCGGGTTGTTGCCCATGCCGATGAGGCCCATCATTTCCACATGGGCGGGCACGGAGGAAGAACCGGCGAACTGGGCGTCGGAGTGCATACGGCCCATGGTGTCGGTCATGCCGTAAGAGGCAGGGCCGGCGCCCATGTTGTCCGGGTGCAGGGTACGACCAGTGCCACCACCAGAAGCGACGGAGAAGTACTTCTTGCCAGCCTCGATGCGCTCCTTCTTGTAGGTGCCAGCGACGGGGTGCTGGAAGCGCGTGGGGTTGGTGGAGTTACCGGTAATCGAGATGTCGACGTTCTCGTGCCACATGATGGCAACGCCCTCGCGGACGTCGTCAGAGCCGTAGCAGTTAACGGCAGCGCGGGGACCATCGGAGTAGGGGATGGTCTCGACGACCTTGAGCTCGCCCGTGTAGTAGTCGAACTGGGTCTTCACATAGGTGAAGCCGTTGATGCGGGCGATGATCTGGGCGGCATCCTTGCCCAGACCGTTGAGGATAACGCGCAGCGGCTTCTTGCGAGCCTTGTTGGCGTTCAGAGCCAGACCGATAGCGCCCTCAGCGGCAGCGAAGGACTCGTGGCCAGCCAGGAAGGCAAAGCACTCGGTGTCGTCGGAGAGCAGCATAGCGCCCAGGTTGCCGTGGCCCAGACCGACCTTGCGGTCCTCGGCGACGGAGCCGGGAACGGTGAAGGCCTGGATGCCCTCGCCGATGATGGCGGCAGCCTCAGAAGCGGACTTGGCGCCACGCTTGACAGCGAGAGCGCAACCGAGGGTGTAAGCCCACTCGGCGTTCTGGAAGGCGATGGACTGGGTGTTGTTGACGATCTCACGCGGGTTGAAGCCCTTGTCGGTGCAGATCTGCAGAGCTTCCTCGAGGGAGGCGATGCCGTTGTCGGCGAGGCACTTGTTGATCTTGTCAGCGCGGCGCTCGTAACCTTCGAACGTAACAGTCATAGTTATTTCCCTCCCTTTCTACTCGTGAACCGGGAACACGCTGGCGACGGAGTGAGTCTCCTCGTCGGTGCGCGGGTCGATGTACTTGGCAGCGTTCTCCCACTGACCATAGTGGCCCATAGCGCCAGCGATGGCCTCCTCGGGGGTCTTGCCGGCCTTGACGGCGTCGGTGAACTTGCCGAGGTTCAGGAACTCGAATGCGATGATCTCGTTCTTGTCGTTGAGAGCCATGCGGGTGACGTAGCCCTGAGCGAGCTCGAGGTAACGAGCGCCCTTGGCCTTGGTGCCGAACATGGTGCCGACCTGAGAGCGAAGGCCCTTGCCGAGGTCGTCGAGGGAGGCGCCCACGGGCAGGCCGCCCTCGGAGAACGCGGTCTGGCTGCGGCCGTAAACGATCTGCAGGAACAGCTCACGCATTGCAACGTTGATAGCGTCGCAGACGAGGTCGGTGTTGAGGGCCTCGAGGATGGTCTTACCGGGAAGGATCTCGGAAGCCATGGCGGCAGAGTGGGTCATGCCCGAGCAGCCGATGGTCTCAACGAGGGCCTCCTCGATGATGCCGTCCTTGACGTTCAGCGTGAGCTTGCAGGCGCCCTGCTGAGGTGCGCACCAACCCACACCGTGCGTAAGACCGGAGATGTCGGAAATCTCCTTAGCCTGGACCCACTTGCCCTCCTCGGGGATGGGTGCGGGGCCGTGGTATGCACCCTTGGCAACGGGGCACATGTTCTCCACTTCCTGTGAGTACTGCATGCCTCTCCTCTCTATCGTGTTGGCGTCCCGTCTGGGGGTCGTGGCTGGCGATTGCCGGGCGACCCTTCGAAAGGGACATGACATGCAGCCCCTATAATACCGCGAAATGCACGGAATATTCGGCGAACGGCTCAGTTTTCGTAGCGAGAAGTCCGGAAGTTTTAATTGAAACGGTTTAACGCTATGTTCTGTGGTCGTGAACTTCCGTAGAGGGGGTCCGTTTTGGGCAAGCTTTTGGTCGGCTCTTGTAAGTGTTGCAGGGGTTGACCTGTTGCAACGGTGCCGTTCGCCGCCCGTTTACTGCCTTTGGCCGCACGAGTGTATTGTTTTGCGTGAATGTTTTGATGGCACGCTTCAATCGTGCTGTATTGGATGGCAAGCAGATCCCGGCGAAGGGAGCGCCATGCAGCGCGTTTGGAGAACGGTTACCGGCTTTTACCATGTCTGTGCCCGCGGTACGGGCAAGCAACTCATCTTTGAGGGCGATGAAGACCGGTGGGAGTTTTTAGAGCTGATGCGCGAGTCCTGCCGCGAGGCGGGCGTGACGGTTATCGCCTGGTGCCTTATGGACAATCACGTGGATCTGGTACTCTCGGATTATGAGGACACGATGAGCGCGGCGATGCAACGACTGCTTTTGACGTACGCGCGGCGGTTCAATAAACGCACGGGGCGCACAGGGCATCTGTTCCAGAACCGTTTTGATCGTCGTTCGCTCGATACCGACCGTCATCTGATGGCCGCCATTCGCTCCGTACACGCCGATCCGCAGGAGGCGGGCGTTAGCCTAATCGAACGTTATCCGTGGAGCAGTTTTACCGAGTATCTGCGGATGTATGACGGCGATGCGACGATAGGTTTCTCCGATCCGTCTACAGTGCTCGAACTCTTTGGGTCGGCAGAGGGCTTTATCGACTACTCACTCAAGACTCCCGACGGCTTCGATCCCGTGATTCACGACATGGAAGAGACGGAATGGGAGCGGCATTCGTTTGCCGACAAGATGGCGAAACGCCTAGGCGTGCCGCTTAACGAACTCAAGACCGTTGCGCCCTCGCGGCGAGACGGAATCATTTTTGCCCTGCACGATGGCGGCTATACGGTGCGCGAGATCGAGCGGTATACGGGAATCAGCAAGAGTACCGTCTCTCGTATCGTGTGCGCTTATGCGCGGGTGAAGGCGCAAGCCGACGGCTCGGAATAGAAAATGGCCAAACCGCTCATGCCAAGCGATTCGGCCAACAAAATTCTTAAGATTTGGGACAAATACTACTGATTATTTTGTCCCGTGAGCATGCCGTCGAGGGTGCGCCAGGCGAGCTCGGCGCATTTGACGCGGGCGGGCATGTGCGAGATGTCCTGGAGCTGGGCGGCCTCGTCCAGGTCTTCCAGGTCCTCCTCGGAGAGCTGCTCGCCACGAATCATGGCGAGAAAGAGTCCTGCCAAGCGCTTGGCTTCCTCTACGGTCTCGCCGGTGATAAGGTCGGCCATGATGTCGGCACTGGCCTGACTGATGGCGCAGCCGTGGCCGGTAAAGGAGGCCTCCTCGATCACGCCGTTCTCGACGCGCAGCTGCAAGGTGAGCTCGTCGCCGCAGCTGGGGTTGATGCCGTCGTGCTCGTGCGTGGGAGCATCCATCTCGTACTTATAGTCGGGGTGCGAGTTGTGCTCCATAAATGTGGTGGAGGTGTACAGATTACCCATTGAACGTGCTCCAAACGTGATGCAGGCCGGCGATGAACTTGTCGATGTCGGCCTTGTCGTTGTAGAAGGCCACGCTGGCGCGGCAGCAGGCAAGGTTCTCGACGCCCAGCCAGGTAAGCAGCGGCTGCGCGCAGTGGTGGCCGGCGCGGATGCAGACGCCGTCCATGTCCATGATGCTCGCGACGTCGTGCGGGTGGATGCCCTTGACGTTAAAGCTCACAACGCCGTGGTGGTTGTCCCAATAGATGGAGCCGATGATCTGGACAAAGTCGAGCTGCATGAGTTCGCCCATCAGGTAGTGGACGAGTGCCTGCTCGCGGGCCTGGATGTTCTCGTAACCCACGGTGTTGACCAAGTAGTCGAGTGCCGCACCCGTGGCGAAGATGCCGGCGGCGTCC